>Ga0302325_10033489_pt1 | contig 10527 bp, 7 predicted proteins | sample Palsa_T0_2_FD_201948 | JGI IMG/M metagenome (GOLD analysis project Ga0302325, IMG submission 201948) | Peat permafrost microbial communities from Stordalen Mire near Abisko, Sweden - Palsa_T0_2 | ecosystem: Environmental > Terrestrial > Soil > Palsa > Peat permafrost | place: Sweden: Abisko...
GGCCATGACGCTTTATCCACAGGGGTGGGTTGACACCTTATCCACAGGGGTGGGTTGACACCGTCGTTGATCCCCGATGCCACCTGCACGGAGCTGCGAACAGAAGGGTCAGCATATGACGGATCTATCCCGGCGTCAGGTCATCACCGGAGCCGCGGGCCTAGTCGTGGTCGGCGGACTGGCCGCCGCATGCGGCACGACGACGTCGTCTGGGTCGGTCTCCGCCACAGGCGGGGGAACGCCCAAGCGCGGCGGCAACTTCCGGCTAGGGGTCACCGGCGGCGGTTCCAAGGATCTTTTCGACGGTCAGAACATCATCACCAAGCCGGACCAGGCGCGCCTGGTGAGCGCGTTCGAGACACTGCTCACCTTCGACGACAACTACCAGCTGACCACGGACGGCCTGGCCGAGAGCTATACCCAGGACAACCCGAAGCAGTACACGATCCACCTGCGCCAGGGGGTCGAGTTCCAGAACGGCAAGACGATGACGGCCGACGACGTCATCTACTCGATCAAGCGCATCGCGACGAAGGGCAACGGACTTACCGGGTACTCCGCCACCGCCACGATAGACGTGGCGGGCATCAAGGCGCTCGACAAGTACACCGTGCTGCTTCCGCTGAATACTCCCGACTCGACGATCCCGCAGACCCTGGCCGGCTACACCTTCGGCATCGTGCCCGTTGGCTACCAGGCCTACCCGCACCCGCAGATCGGCACCGGCGCCTACAAACTCACGTCGTTCACTCCCGGCCAGCAGAGCGTGAGCGAGCGCAACCCCAACTACTGGCGCAGTGGCGAGCCGTACTTCGACACGGTGACGATCATCGACTTCAGTGATTCTACCGCGCAGGTGAACGCGCTTCTCGGGGGCCAGATCGACGCGATGACCGACCTGCCCCCTTCGCAGGTGAAGGTCGTTCAGTCACGCGGCCTGCAGGCCCTGGTCTCCAAGACCGGAGGCTGGATCCCGCTGTGCATGGCCATCGACATGCCGCCCTTCGATGACGTCCGGGTCCGCCAGGCGATGCGGCTGATCGTGGACAGGCAGGGGATCATCGAGCAGGTCCTGTCCGGCTACGGGTTCGTCGGCAACGACCTCTACGCGCCCTTCGACGCGGGCTACGATCACGCGCTGCCGCAGCGGACGCAGGACATCGGCGAGGCCAAGTCGCTGCTGAAGGCAGCGGGCCATGCGAACCTCAGCATCGACCTGCACACCACCAACGGAGCGGCGGGCATGGTCGAGCTCGCCACCGTCTTCCAGGCCCAGGCCCAGGCGGCCGGCGTCACGGTCAACGTGCTGAACGACCCCAACTACTACGGCAACGAGTACCTGAAGCTGGCCTTCTCGGTCGACTTCTGGGGCACCCGAGGCTACCTCAACCAGGTGCAGCAGGGCTCGTTGCCGAACTCCCCGTACAACGAGACCCACTGGCCGCCCAAGTCCGGAACCGGATCGAACTTCGTGTCGCTGTACAACCAGGCACTCGCGGCGACCGATCCCGCCAAGCGCACCGAGATCGAGTACGAGATGCAGCAGCTCGAGTACGACCTGGGCGGGTACATCATCCCGTTCTTCAACAACCTCGTGGATGGTTACTCAAGCCAGGTTAAAGGACTGCAGCCAAGCAAGGGCACCCTCAACCTCGATAGCTTCGGCCATGGCTACCGGACGATCTGGTTCGGCTAGCGCATGCGCCGGCTGACATCCGGCGGCGTGCCCGGCTTCGTGGCCCGCCGCCTGCTGCTGGGGATCGTCGTCCTCGTCATGGTCTCCATCGTGGTGTTCGCGGCGACCCAGGCGCTCCCTGGCGACCCGGCCCAGGCCATACTCGGCCGGTCGGCGACCCCGGCGAGCCTGGCCGCGCTGCGCAGGCAGCTGCACCTTGACCAGCCGGTGCTCGAGCAGTACTGGTCGTGGCTGTCCGGGCTGCTGCGCGGCAACCTCGGCAGCTCGCTGGCCGCGCAGGAGCCGGTGACCACGCTGCTGGGTCCCAAGCTGGTGAACTCCGCCGTGCTCGTGGCCGTCTCCGCCGTGGTGTCGATCCCGCTGTCGGTGGCGATCGGCTGCTGGGCGGCGCTCAAGCGCGAGAAGATCTTCGACTAGGTGAGCTCGATCCTGCTGCTCGCGCTGGCCGCCCTGCCGGAATTCGTCGTCGCCGTGGTGCTCGTCATCCTGCTCGCTACCATCGTGTTCCATGTCCTCCCGGCCATCAGCACGATTCCTCCGGGATCGCAGCCGTGGGACAACATCCCGGCGCTGATCCTGCCGTGCCTCACCCTGGTAATCGCCGTCGCGCCGTACGTGGCCCGGATCATGCGCGCGTCCATGATCGAGGTACTGGAAAGCGACTACGTGGAGATGGCCAGGCTCAAGGGGCTGCCGGAACGCACAGTCCTGCTCCGGCACGCGCTGCCGAACGCGCTCGGGCCGGTATTCCAGGTGATCGCCCTCAATCTCGCCTACCTGGCCGGAGGCATCGTGGTCGTCGAGTACGTGTTCAACTACTCGGGCATCGGCAGCGCGCTGCAGGACGCGGTCGTCAACCACGACCTGCCGGTGGTGCAGGCGCTCGCCATGCTCATCGCCGCGGTCTACGTGGTGCTCAACCTGCTCGCCGACGTGGCCACCATCATGGTCACCCCGAAACTTAGGACCCGGCTGTGAGCGCAGTGAAGGGGGCTGGGGAGGTGGGCGGGGGGATCACGGCGCCGGCGGAATCGCCCGTGCCGTTTCGTAATTCGTCTTTGATCTTCAGGGCGCTGCGGCTGTGGCGGACGCGCATCGGCGCAGCGCTGGTCGGCGCTCTTGTCCTGCTGGCGATCATCGGCCCGTACGTCGCACCGTACGGGCCGAGCGTGCCGGTGGGGGAACCCAACAGCACGCCCGGCGGCAACGCGGTACTCGGCACGGACTACCTCGGACAGGACGTGCTGAGCCGGTTCCTCTATGGCGGGCGCGGCATCCTGGTGATGGCCGTCATCGCGACCGCCATCGGGCTGATCGTCGGCGTCGCCATCGGCCTGGTGGCGGCCTACGCACGCAATGCCCTCGACGATGTGCTGATGCGGGGGATGGACGTGATCATGGCCTTCCCGCAGATCATGCTGGCGCTGGTGGCGGTCGCCGTGGTCGGCCCGCAGGCCTGGGTCATCGTGGTGGCGATCGCGCTCACCACCGTGCCGCGGATAGCACGGGTGGCACGCGGCGCCGCGCAGCCGGTGGTCGAGCGCGACTTCATCGCCTGCTCCGAGGCGATGGGCGTGCCACGGTGGCGCATTCTCTTCGGCGAACTGCTGCCGAACACCCTCGGGCCGCTCATGGTGGAGGCGAGTCTTCGGATGACCTACTCCATCGGCGTCATCGCCGCGCTGGCATTCCTCGGTCTCGCTCCCGACCCGAACGGCGCGAACTGGGGCACGATGATTCAGCAGAATCAGATCGCGCTGTCGGTCCAGCCGTGGGGGGCAGTTATGCCGATCATCGCCATCGCGCTGCTCACGATGGGAACCGGCTTGATAGGCGACGGTATCGCACGCACCGCCGCCGGCATCGACCGGTCCAGGAGTGCCGAATGAGCGCGGCCGTCTCCGTCGAGAACCTCAGGATCGAGATCGCCGCCACCGGCACGCCGGTGGTCAGCGACGTGTCCTTCGCCATCGCGCCCGGTGAGATCCTCGGCCTCGTGGGCGAGTCCGGGTCAGGCAAGACCACTGTCGGGCTGGCATTGCTCGGCCACGCGCGGCGCGGCCTGCGGATCGCTGGCGGGTCCGTACTGCTTGGCGACCGTGACGTCCTCACCCAGGATGAAGAGGAGCGCCGGAAGCTGCGCGGCTCGGCCGTGTCGTATGTCCCGCAAGATCCGGCCTCGTCGCTGAACCCGGCGCTGCGGATCGGCCTGCAGCTCCGCGAGGTGCTCGACGCGCACGACAGCGGCGGAGCCCGCGATTACTCCGCGCGCATCGCGGAGATGATGCGCGCGGTCGCCCTCCCCGACGACCGCGCGTTCCTCAAGCGCTATCCGCACGAGCTGTCCGGCGGTCAGCAGCAGCGGATCGGGCTTGCGATGGCCTTCGCGAACCGTCCTCGCCTCATCGTCCTCGACGAGCCGACAACTGGCCTGGACGTCACGACGCAGGCGCATGTGCTGTCTACCGTACGGGAACTCGCGGCACTGCACGATGTCGCCGCGCTGTACGTGAGTCACGACCTCGCCGTTGTGGCGGCGCTGGCCCGGCGGGTCGCGGTCATGTATGCCGGGCGGGTGGTCGAACTCGGGCCCGCGGATGCGATGTTCGCTTCGGCCGGCCATCCGTACACCAGACGGCTCATCGGCGCGATTCCCCGGCTGACCGGCGGCCGGTCGCTTGTCGGCATCCCGGGCCGCGCGCTGTCGCCAGGGAAACGCCCAGGCGGCTGCGGGTTCGCGCCCCGCTGCGACCTGCGCATCGGGCAGTGCGAGCAGGAAATGCCGGAGCTTCGGCCGATCGACACGGATCACATGGTCCGGTGCATCCGGGCCGAGCTCGTGATGACCCAGGACCCCGGCAAGGCGGGCGAACCGGTCGAGATGCCCGCGGCCGACGATGCCGAGGTGCCCGCACTTCGCATCACCGACCTGGTGGCCTCGTACGGACGCCACGAAGTCGTCCACTCGGTGAGCCTGGCCCTTGCCGCCCATGAGTGCCTGGCACTGGTCGGTGAGTCGGGATCGGGAAAGACAACCATCGCCCGGGCCGTGGCGGGCTTGCACCACGCCTGGACCGGCACTATCGCGCTTGACGGCGCGGAGCTGCACCCCTCGGCGCGTAAGCGCGGCGGCGATGCCAGGCGGCGGATCCAGTACATCTTCCAGAACCCCTACGGCTCGCTGAACCCCCGCCGAACGGTGGGCCAGATCGTCGCGCAGCCGCTCAAGATCTTCGGAACCGCGGGCGGTCGCGAAGCCGACAAGCGGGTCGCGGAGATGCTCGAGCGCGTATCCCTGTCCTCCGGCTACGCCCGCCGTTACCCGGACCAGCTCTCCGGCGGCGAACGGCAGCGGGTCGCGATCGCCCGCGCCCTAGTCTGCGATCCTACGGTGCTGATCTGCGACGAGGTAACATCGGCGCTTGATGTCAGCGTTCAGGCCGCGATCGTCGAACTCCTGGGCAGCCTGCAGCGCGATCTCGGGCTCTCGATGCTGTTCATCACGCACAACCTGCCGCTGGTGCGGTCCATCGCGCAGCGGGTCGCCGTGCTGAGCCAGGGCCGCATCGTCGAGGCCGGCGAGGTGGGGCAGGTACTCGCCAACCCCAGCCAGCCTTACACCCGCCAGTTGCTCTCCGACACACCCTCACTGGAGACGGCCATCGCCGACGTTAGCCTGGACGAGCCGCCAGCGGAAACCTTCGGGAAGTGACCACGTGCCCCCAGACATTCTCATCGTCATGGCCGATCAGCTGACGCCAGCGGCCCTGCCGTTTCACGGCAACCCGGTGACCAGGACGCCCGCCATGTCGTGGCTCGCAGACTCCGGCGTCGTCTTCGACGCCGCTTATACGGCCAGCCCGCTGTGCTCGCCCGGCCGGGCATCCTTTATGACCGGCCTGCTCCCCTCGCGGACCCGCACCTACGACAACGCGGCGGAGTTTACCTCCGAGATCCCCACCTTCGCCCATTACCTGCGCAGCGCCGGCTACCGCACCGTCCTGTCCGGCAAGATGCACTTCTGCGGGCCAGATCAGCTGCACGGGTTCGAAGAGCGGCTCACCACCGACATCTATCCCGCCGACTATGGCTGGACGCCCGACTGGGGCCGCCCGCACCAGCGTCCGAGCTGGTACCACGACATGTCGTCGGTCGTCCAGGCCGGGCCGTGCGTGCGTTCCAACCAGCTCGACTTCGACGACGAGGTCGCGTTCGCGGCCGAGCGGTCGCTGTTCGGGCATATACGTTCAGGTGACGAGCGGCCGTTCTGCTATGTGGTGTCCTTCAGCCACCCGCACGACCCGTTCACCATCCCGCGGAAATGGTGGGACCTCTACCGCGACCAGGACATCCCGATGCCCGCCTCGGGGTATGCGCAGGCCGACCTGCACCCGCACGAGCGCCGCCTCCGCGAGGTCTGCGCGATGAACGGCGCGGAGGTCACCGAGGATCAGGTGCGGGCGGCCCGCCGAGCCTACTATGGCGCGATCTCATATGTGGACGATCACATCTCCGGGTTGACCGGCCTGCTCCGGGAGACCGGCAGGCTCGACAGCACGGTGATCATCGTCACCAGCGACCACGGCGAGATGCTGGGCGAGCGCGGTGCCTGGTACAAGATGAGCTTCTACGAGGGCTCGGCGCGCGTTCCGCTCGTGGTCCGCGCGCCAGCGCTGTTCCCCCCGGGCAGGGTGGCGGCCCCGGTATCGACGATGGACCTGCTGCCGACCCTGGCCGGCCTGGCCGGCACCGGCCAGCCGGGTATCGTCGGCCCGATCGACGGCCGCAGCCTGCTACCGCACCTGTCGGGAACCCCGGATCGCGACGAGGTCACGGCGGAATACCTCGCTGAGGGCGCGATCGCACCGATCGTGATGATCCGTCGCGGGCACCGCAAGTTCATACACTCACCATCCGACCCAGACCAGCTCTTCGACCTGGCAGCCGATCCGAGCGAGCGAGCCAACCTGGCCGAGGACCCGGCGGCCGCCGGCCTGACGGCAGAATTCCGCCGCGAGGTGGCCGCGCGCTGGGATCTCGCCGCACTGGACCGAGATGTCCGGCAGAGCCAGCAACGGCGGATGGCCGTAAGCAAGGCGCTTGGCACCGGCACGCAGACCCCATGGGACTTCGCCCCGGCTTACGACGCCGCACACCGCTACATCCGCAACCACATGGACCTGGCCGAACTGGAGGACATGGCCCGCTTCCCGCGGGTCGGGCGAGGTTGATGGTCCCGCTATTTGCAACAAAGCGCGGGCCGTGGGAGGCCGCCGCGGACATCAGCGCCCAGCTGGGGTACTTCCCGTGAGCCGTTCCATGACCCAGGCATGGAAATCGCTGAGGTGGTGTTCGCTCGGCACCAGCGTTCCGCCTCGCGCGTAGGCGCGAGAGGACATGGCCGACTGGCAGAGTTCGCAGGCCTCGAAGTCCTGCTGGTTGACCCGGTGGAAGAGTTCCACGGAGCTGGACAGGTCCTCTCCCGACGCGACCACGTCGGGCGGGTAGAGCCAGTCGCACTCGACGATCGTCCGGTCCGCGGCGACGGGGAACATCCGGTGCAGGATCACGTGGTCGGCGACGAGATTGATGAAGACTTGCGGGCGGATGGTCATCGCGTAGTAGCGGCGATCCTGATCGGGCGTCAGGCCGGGCAGCCGGGCGAACCCGGCACTGCCGTCGACGGTGAACCCCTCGGCATCCGGCGCGTACTCGGTGCCGCGGCCGACGTAGTACTGGGCGGCGTAGCCGCGGCGGAACTCCGGCAGGACGGCCGTGAGCTCCGGGTGGATCGAAGCGCAGTGGTAGCACTCCATGAAGTTCTCGACGATGAGCTTCCAGTTGGCCCGCACGTCGTAGCTGATCCTGCGGCCGAGCGCGAGCTGGCCGACGTTGTACCGGTCGATCGCCGCCGGGTCGCCGAGGCGGCCGGTCACGGCCGCGATGACAGTTTCCTCGAACGAAGGCGGCTCGTCCGCGAGGCATACCCATAGGTAGCCCAGCCATTCCCGGGTGGCGACAGGGATGAGGCCGTACCTGGCCCGGTCGGCCTCGGGCAGCGGGCCCAGGTTCGGCGCACCGGCCAGGTCGCCATCCAGGCTGTAGCTCCACGAATGGTAGGCGCAGCGGAAGGACCGCTTTACCTCGCCAGACTCGGTCGAGCACAGCCGGGCGCCGCGGTGCCGGCAGACGTTGAGGAACGCCCGTACCCGAGCGTCCCTGCCACGGACGAACAGCACGCTTTCCCCGCCTACTTCGCAGGTACGGAACGATCCGGGCGCCGCCAGGTCTGCGGTGCGGACCGCGCAGAGCCACAGCGCCGAGAAGACGCGTTCCCGCTCCAGGGCGAAGATCGCGGGATCGTGGTAGTAGGAGCCGCTCAGGGTCGGCAGGAAGGTCGCTGACTCAGTCACGTGTGACCTCCGTATAGTCGCGGGAACCGGCAAACCTCGCCGGACTGAACAAGTCGATGGGGTGCCTGGTCGTGCCCGTGGTGGCGAGGTCGGCGAGGATCTCGCCGACGACGGGCACGAACTTGAAGCCGTGGCCGGAGAAGCCGCAGCCCACGGTCACCTGCGGGTGCTCCGGGTGCGGGGCGATGACGAAGTGCTCGTCCGGCGTGCTGGTATACATGCAGGTCTTCGCCCGCAGAAAGGTCCCCGCCAGCGACGGGATACGAGCGGCCACGATAGCGCGCATCTGCTCTACCTCGTCGGGGTGAACTGTGCGGTCGATGGTGTCCGGGGAGCAGGTCACGCCGCCGCGGAAGGACGCCACCTTGGCTCCGCTGCCGGGCCCATCGTGGACGGGGAAGCCGTAGAACTGAACGTTCCGGCCGTCCTCGTGCCGGTCCTGGGTCTCCCAGATGTAGATCGGGTGCCGGTCAGCCCGGAACGCCTCAGCTGAGCCGGCCGGCCGGAACCAGAACTGGACCTGACGCTCGATCACGAAGGGCACGCGCAGGTTGGCGAGGACCACGGGCGCCCAGGCGCCGGGGCAGATCACCAGGTGATCGGCGGTGTACGTGCCTCGTCCTGTGACGACCCGGACACCGGGGCCTCCCGCGTCCCAGGAGAGGACGGGCTCATCGAAGCGCAGCTCCGCGCCGTGACCGCTGGCCAGGCGCAGGTGGGCGGCGACACTGGCCTCGGGGCGGACGAAGCCGGCCCGCCGCTCGTAGAGCGCGACGGTATCCGCGGCGGGCGCCAGCGTCGGGAAACGACGGCGGACCTCGGCCGCGTCAAGCAACTCGTGGGCGAGTCCCCATTCCCGGGCGCTGCGCAGGCTACCCGCCACCGTCAGGCTGTCAGCCGCACCCAGCATGAGGCCGCCGGTCTCGGTCTTGATCTCGTCCCCCGCGGCTTGCTCGGCCTCTTCCCACAGTTCGTAGGCGCGCAGCAGCAGCGGGACATAGGCAGGGTCCTCGAAATAGGCCTGGCGGATGATGCGCGAGCCGCCGTGGCTGGAACCGCGGTCATGCGCCGGCCCGAAGCGTTCAAGGCCGAGGACGCGCTGGCCGCGCCTGGCCAGGTGGCAGGCGGCGGCGCTGCCCATGCCGCCGAGGCCGATCACGATGACGTCATAGGGCTGGCCGCTCATCGGCGGATCCGCTTCATCTCGGGATCGCCGCGTTCGATAGCCCGCCTGGCCTGCGCCAGTTCAGCGACGACCGCGCAGCCCACGATCCCGGCTCCGACGATCACTACACGAGGCCCGACTGGCATCACGGCGTCCTCTCGCGGATGTCGCCTTGGCGAAGTGACGGCGCACCGGTGAGCCGTACCAGAGATTTGTTTCGTATTATGCAACTCGTCTCGCTATTAGCAACAATGCTGCGGCGTGATGAACCAGATGTCAAGCTGGCACGCCCGCGACCGCGACCGCGCCGGCCCAGGCGCGGGCGCTGTCACATCCTGTGCGTGCCGGAACTGTGTCACCCGATGCGACCTGGGCGTATTAGTGGATCAGGCCGCCGAGCCGGTCGCGGCGCCGAATGCGCATACCTGTCACTTCCACCGATGGATGAACCCTCCCTGCGGGCGGGTCTGCTGCAGCGTCCGGGGCGGCCGGGGCGATGCGAACCGGGGCCAGGCTCGAGGACGGCGAGTGGGTGATCGACGGCACGAAGTCGGGCTCGACGCTTGAACGCTCTGATGGATCGCCGTCCACACCCGAGGCCCATCACCGCGCCAGTGCCGCCCACATGACATGGAAGTTGAACGGCAACCGCACGGTCATCCTGCTCTAGGCCAGCTGACTCTCAGCCAACCAACCCTGGCCGCCCTCTTACGCGGGCGGGGTGCCGTATTTCGCGGACAGGTCCTGGGTGGTCCACCCCTTGCCGAGGGCGGGCAGGTACGTCTCCTGCAGGTCCGCGCTCTGATCGATGGTGAAGACGCTGGTCCAGGTCAGGTTGTCGATCGCGTCCGCGTGGAGCAGCACGATCGGGGTCTGCGCGGTCGCCGGGGTGCCGAACTTCGCGGTGATGTCCTGGGTGGACCACGGGTCGCCCAGGGCCGGCAGGAGCGTTTCCTGCAGGTCGTCGCTGCCCTGGTCCACGGTGTAGACGCTGGTGTACCCGGTGTGGAACAGCGCCGCGGGCGCCGTGCCCGGCGCCACCGGCGGCGTGCCGAACTTCGCCGACAGGTCCTGGGTGGACCACGAATCGCCGATCGCCGGCAGGTAGGTCTCCTGCAGGTCCTGGCTCCCATCGTCGACGGTGTAGACGCTGGCGTAACCGGAGTGGAAGACGGCGTTCGGCGTCACGGACGTGTCAGGGGTACCGGACAGCGCCGTCAGATCCTGCGTGGACCACGAATCGCCGATCGCCG
>Ga0302325_10033491_pt1 | contig 10526 bp, 8 predicted proteins | sample Palsa_T0_2_FD_201948 | JGI IMG/M metagenome (GOLD analysis project Ga0302325, IMG submission 201948) | Peat permafrost microbial communities from Stordalen Mire near Abisko, Sweden - Palsa_T0_2 | ecosystem: Environmental > Terrestrial > Soil > Palsa > Peat permafrost | place: Sweden: Abisko...
TCCGGTACTACCGGGACGCCGTGTTCGTTCCGCGGCCGGGACCCGATTCGGCGACGGCCCGCGCGATCGCCGCCCGCTACACCGAGCCGGCCGCGCCGCACGGCACGGGCGCGCGGGGCCCTTCCGGGGCGGTCGGTTCCGGCACCTGAAGCATGGACGGCCCGGGACCGCTATACTTCTGGGTGCCGCGCGATGTCCTTCCGGGCAACGCGCGTCTTGCTGTCACTTGGTGGGCGTAGCTCAGCTGGTAGAGCGCCAGGTTGTGGTCCTGGATGCCGCGGGTTCGAGTCCCGTCGCTCACCCCATCTTGGATAGGCCGTGACCTGCGGGCTTGGCCGGGAGCCCGAAGGTTTGGCCGGAATGGCCCGGATAGCAGGGACCGGAGGCGATCGATGACCCAGATCGTTTGCGCCGGAGCACAGCTCGCGTGCTCCATGGGCTCGACGTCGGCCTCGTTCGTACCGACCCCGCGACCCGCCACCGCAGGGGGTCGCGTCATCGGCACGGTGCTCGACTACCGGCCCATGACCAACATCCCGGCTTTCGGGATGTGTCAAAGCCTGGCCAACCCGCAGGTCGCATCGGCGACATCGGCGGCGAACGGAGTGCTGACCCCGCAGCCCTGCAGTCCTCTCATTCCTTCTCCGTGGACGCCCGGCTCCACATCCACCAGTGTTCGCGGCCAGCCCGCACTTCTGGCTACGTCCTCCACAGCGTGCCAGTGGGCAGGGAAAATAAGCGTGGTCGCGCCAGGTCAGGCTGCGGCTTCCGCCCTCTGACGAGGCGGTCGCCCGTGCGGCGGGCTTAACCGGTACGGCTTCGCCGGTACCGGCCGGGACGGACCCCAGACCCTGACCCGCTGACGGCTATTGACAGCAGGTGCGTAAGGCGTTTATCGTCCGCTCCAAGAGACTTTATTAGTCTATCTGCTCGCTATGCTCTGGCGTGTATAGAACGGCTTGTTTCGGTTCAGGGGAAAGGTTAGCAGCGCGAAGCATTCCGTCCAGTCTGGCGTGCCTTCTAAGGGTCGGACACGGAAATAGGGTTGCCGCATGGCCCGCTTCCGATCGTCACCTACGTATTCACCGGGATCTGCTCACCTGCATCGCTAGCACGAGATCACCTCGCGGGGGGATGAATGTGATTGGCTACAGTTCAGCCAGCCATCCTCCCCTTCGCGGAACGCGGCCGACCGGACCGCCGATGCCTCTTTCATTTTCTCAGCGAGGCTCCCCGTGAGCGGGGGGCCGATGGTCAGCTGTGTCATGCCGACACGCGACCGGAGGAATTATGCGGCCCGGGCAATCCAGTATTTTCTGCGGCAGGATTACCATTCGCGGGAACTGATCGTCCTCGACGATGGCCGCCACGCGATAAACGATCTTGTTCCCGCGGACCCGAGAATCCGCTACGTGCGGCTCGCGACGGCCGTCCCGCTGGGGGCCAGACGCAACATGGGATGCGAGCTGGCGGCGGGCCAATTCATCGCGCACTGGGAGGACGACGACTGGGCCGCCGCGTCGCGGTTGAGTATTCAAGTGCAGGCCATGCTTTCCGGGACCGCGGACGCCTGCGTTATCGACAGCGTCTACCACTACGACATCACCAGGGGACGGGCCTGGCAAGAAGACCCAGGTAAGGCGATGAGCGGGACGCTCGTCTATCGCCGTGAACTGTGGAAACGCCGTCCGTACGACTCGGCAGAACAAGGAGATCACCTCGGCCTCCTAGCCGAAGGACAGATAACAGCGGTCGGCCCGGCGTGCTACGTGGCCATTGACCATCCCGGGAAGGTAATGCCTCGGGCTGACGCAGCCGGATCATCCAGCCGCCGCCCGATCCATGAAATCGCACGGCTGCTCGGCCCGGATGCCGATTTCTACGTGGCGCTGCGCACCCGCAGGAAGCCGCAAGTCCCCGTCACCCACACCCAGATTTCGCCGGTCCGCGTCGTCGCGCCGGTATTCGTCTATGACGGGCTGGGGAGCATGGGCGAGTACCTGGTCCTCGGAATGGCGCGGGCCGGGGCCGCGGCGACGTTGACCCTGCTCCGGCACGACCTGGAGGGTACCTCTCCCGAACTGCGGAAACTGCTCGGCAAGCGGCCATGGACCACCGATGAGCCCACGGTGATCCTGGCGTGGTGGGGAGACCGCCTGGAGGCATATTCACGATCACCGCTCTTCGTCAACACGATGTGGGAGACGAGCCGGATTCCCGCAGATTGGCCCGCTCGGCTGAATAGGGCGCGCGGAATAATCGTCCCGACCCGGTTCGTGGCCGACGTCTTCCGGTCATGCGGCGTGCATGTCCCGGTTCACGTCGTCGCGCAAGGTGTCGATCCCGCCGTCTACCACCTGGAAGAACGCGCCGAACGGAAGGGCCTGACCACACTGATGGTCGGCGTGGTCTGCCCGCGGAAGAATGTGCCAGCGGGCATCCTGGCGTGGCAGCAGGCCTTCGCGGGCGACCCGGATGCCCGGCTGCTGATCAAGTCCCGGTTCGGTTCCCCGGCCCCGGACACCGGCGGCGACGATCGCATCCGGTTCGTCGACAGCAACGAGACGACGCGCGGCATTGCGCACTGGTACCGCGAGGCGGACGTCCTCATGGCGCTGGGCAACGAGGGGTTCGGCCTGCCACTGGTCGAAGCGATGGCGACGGGGATGCCGGTGATCGCACTCGACGCCGAGGGCCAGTCGGACGTCTGCGCCGACGCGGGCGACCTAGTGCTCAGCGTCCCGGCCGGCCGGTGGGAACGGGTCATCCAGACGCCGTTCGGGGACTGCGGCATCCGGGCCGTTCCCGACGTGGACGCCGTGGCGGCCAGGCTGCGGTGGGTGGCCGAACACCGGGACGAGGCCACCGCCCTCGGCCGGGAATCGTCGGCGTGGGCCATCCGGCACCGGGATGTCTGGGACATGGGGCCCGCGATCCTGGACGTGATGGAGGCTGGCCTGCGGCCCAGGCGGACGCTGCGGCAGCGGGAGGCCTTGGCGTCATGAAAGTGCTTGGCGACCAGAAGGAGACCTGATGTCAACACCGACCTATCCAGGCGTGTACGTCCAGGAGGTACCAAGTGCCGTCCACACGGTCACCGGCGTGGCCACATCGAACGCCGCATTTGTGGATTTCTTCCCCGCGGGACCTGCCGGGACGGCGGTAAAAATAACCAGCTGGGCACAATTCGAGCGTATTTTCGGCGGTCTGGATCAGCGCAGCGAAGCCAGCTACGCGATCATGCAGTTCCTGACGTACGGGGGCAGTACGGCCTTTGTCGTCCGGGCCGTCTCTGGCGCGCAAAGCGCGACCGTTGACCTGCCCGCGCAGCAATACGGGTACGGATACGCGGCGGGCTACGCCGGGGCGGGCTGGAGCGGGGCGGGCGGAGCGCACGTGCTCACGGTCACCGCGTCCAGCCCGGGGGCATGGGGCGGACAGCTCCGGGTGGGCGTCGACTACAACGTGAAGGGGGGCGACCCGGACCTGTTCAACCTGGTGGTCCAGCAGGTCCAGGTGGTCAACAACAGGACCCAGGTGCTGCAGTCCGAGATCTATCGCAACCTCACCCTGGATTCCAGCAATCTCGCGTCCTACGCGCCCCAGGTGGTCAACCAGGCTTCGATCCTCGTCACCATCAGCGATCAGACGCTCGGCGGTGTCCCGGACCAGACCGGGCCCGATGTCATCAACAACCCGCCGGACGGCTCCTTCGTCGCGCTGACGGGCGGCAACGACGGAACAAGCCCGCAGGATGGCTGGACGGCGGATCTCCTGCTCGGCGACCAGCTCAAGCAGACGGGAATTTACGCCCTCGAGGCCATCGCCCCGGACGTCTTCAACATCATGTGCATTCCGGCGACGGCGCTCCTTGATGCCGACAACCTCGCCGCGGTCATCGCGCCGGTGCAAGCCTATTGCGCCTCGAAACGGGCGATGTACATCCTGGACCTGCCGGCTGCTTTCGACGAGACCCCGAGCTACGACGGGCAGCTGTCCGCCATCACGAATTTCACCAATGACGTGGTCGCCGATAACCGCGACAGCGGCACCGTGCTGTACTTCCCGCGGCTTACCATCGCCGACCCGCTGAACCAGAACAGGTCCCGTGGCGTAGGCGCCAGCGGCACACTCGCCGGGATCTGGGCGAAGACAGACGCCACCGGCGCGGGCGGCAACGCGGTCTGGCTGGCCCCGGCCGGGACCCAGGCCGCCCTGCCAGGCAACGTGACGCTGGCCTGCAACCTGACCGACGCTGACCACGGCACCTTCAACCAGCTTGGCGTCAACGTGCTCCGTTCCTTCCCCCTATACGGGAACCTCAGCTGGGGAGCCCGCACGCTGATGGGCGCCGACGTCGAAGCCAGCGAGTGGAAATACGTTCCCGTCCGCCGGACGGCGTACTACATCGAGGAAAGCCTGGTCGAGGGGCTCAAGTGGGTGGTCTTCCAGCCCAACGACGAAGATTTGTGGCGGAAGATCCGGCTGAACGTCACCGCTTTCCTGCAGACGATGTACCTGAACCAGGCGTTCCCCGGCCAGACGCCGGCCCAGTGCTACTTCGTCAAATGCGACGCCGACACCAATCCGCAAGCGCAGATCGACCTCGGCATCGTCACCGTGATTGTCGGGTTCGCCCCCCTGCTGCCCGCCGAGTTCGTGATCTTGCAGATCGAGCAGATGGCCGGCCAGTCTTGAGAGGATAGACAATGATCCTGTATCCCAACAATCCGGTTCGCGTCGATCCGCTGAAGAACTTCAAGTTCAAGGTCGCATGGGACGGTCAGTACGTGCTCGGCGCCGCCAGCGTGAGCGCCCTCACCCGCAAGACCGAGGTCATCAAACATCGCGCGGGCGGCGTCATGAGCACGAAGTACTCATCGCCTGGGCTCAACGAGTACGACCCGGTGACGATCAAGAACGGCGTGACCATGGATCGCACCTTCTACCAATGGGCCGGGAAGGTCTGGGCGCCGAGCAACCAGTTCGGCATGGAGGTCTCGCTCAAGGATTTCCGCAAGAACATCACCCTGGAGGTGTACAACGAGGCCGGCCAGCTCGCGATCGCCTACACGCTCTACAACAGCTGGCCGTCGGAGTTCCAGGCCCAGGCCGACCTGGACGCCAATACAGGCGGCATTCTCTTCCAGCACCTGAAGCTGGAAATCGAGGGCTTCGACATCGACGTCACGGTGCAGCCGGCGGCCGAGCCGTCCTTCGTCATTCCCTCGGGCGCATAGTGCGCCGACTCACCACCCGCGAGATCGTCGCGGTGTGGGACGCCGGAACGGGAAAATCCGCCGTCGGCCGGGCGCTGGCCACGGTCGCGGCGTGCCTGCCGGGCTGGTCCGCCGCGGAACTCGCGGCCCTCCCGCTCGGTTTCCGGGACGCACTGCTGCTCGAACTGCACGGTGCGACCTTCGGCCCGCGGCTCAACTCGATCGCGGCCTGCCCCCAATGCGACGTCCGGGTCGAGTTCTCACTCAGCCTGGACGACCTGCCCGCCCGGCCCGGTGTCGAGGACATGGCCAATCCGCCCGCCCGCCTGACCCTGGTGACGCGAGGCCTGTCGGTCGAATACCGGCTGCCCGACTCCCTCGATCTCGCCGCGATTACCGCCGCGCCCGACCTGGAGGAGGCGGCGGCGCTGCTGGCCCGGCGCTGCATCTTGTCGGTCAGCCCGGACGGCGCGCCAGCGGAGGCCGGGGACGCCCGTCAGTACCCGGCCGGCCTGATCGGCGAACTCGAGGCGGAGATGGCGCGCCTGCAGCCGTGGGCCGACATCGAGGTCCAGCTGAGCTGCCCGTCCTGCGATGCGGAATGGCAGCCCGCGGTGGACGTCGGCGCCTTCGTCTGGGCGGAGATCGAGTCCGAAGGACGGCGCCTGTTGTCTGAGGTCGACACGCTGGCCCGGATGTACGGCTGGCGCGAAGGCGACATCCTCGACATGACGCCCGTCCGGCGGCACAGGTACCTGGAGATGGCCTCATGACCGCCGGTTTCCTGACCCGGCTGGCCGAGCGGGCGACGCGTGACGGGCAGCCAGCCATCCGGCCGGATCTTCCCCCCGTATTCCTGCCGGGGTTGCTGGCCAGGGCCCCGGCACCGGACTTCGAGGAAACCGGCACGGCCGGAACGCCGTCTGGCGGACCCTTCTCCGCCGCCCCAGGCGCCCCTGGATCCGGGGCCCGGCCGGCCGACGCCGGCCCGGGCCGGGCCGGGCCACCGTCCCACGATGCGGGCGAGGACCCGCGACCTCGATCAGTCAGGCCGGCTGACTCCGGCGACTCGGGTCAGGGCCACACGGCCCCGCCGGAGGCAGGACATCCGGCGGCCGGGCCTGCCTCGCGCGCGCCAGACTACCTCCCGGCCGTCACGGCGTCGGAGGGACGCCATCCGCCGTCGACGCCGGCCGCGGCCGGTCCGCCCGGGACGGCGGCCAGGCCGGGCCGCGGCGCCCCGGGCCGTCTCGGCGGGGCACGGGTCCGGCCGCACGAGCCGGCCGTCGCGCGGGCCGGTCCCGGTGAGCTGGCCGTGGTGCAGGGCACCGGTGATCCGGCCGAGCCGCGGGTCCGGCCGGAGCCCGGGGGCACCCGGAACGGGCTGGCGGTGCCCGGCAGCGGTGCCGCCGGACCGGAATCGCAGGTCCCGCGGTTTCCGTTGCGCGCCTCCCGCGAACCAGACGTGCGCATCTCGATCGGACGGATCGAGGTCAGGCTGCAGGAAGCGTCCGCCGCGCCGGCCAGGGCGCCGCGCCCGCCGCGGCCGGAACCAGTGCTGCCCCTGGAGGAGTACCTGCAGCGCCGCACGGAGAGCTCACGATGAGCACGGCCCTGGCGATCGCGGCCACCACGGCGGTCATTCGCGAGACCCTGCAGACGCGCTTCAACAACGTGCCGCTGGGCCCGGTCGGGAGCGTCACCGTGTCCGCGCTGCCACCCGACCGGCTGGGCCTGGGAGCCGAGGACGCGAACGTCCTCAACCTGTTCCTCTATGAGGTGACCCCGAACGTCGGCTGGCGCAACATGGACCTGCCGTCCCGGGATTCGGCGGGCAACCTGCTGACCAATCCGCCACTGGCGCTGGATCTGCACTACATGATGACCGCCTACGGCCAGGAGGACCTGGCCTCGGAGGTGATCCTCGGGTACGGCGTGCAGGTCATGCATGAGCTCTCGGTGATCACGCGCGCCGCGATCCAGAATGCGTTCAGCGGCTCGCTCACGGCCATGCTGGCCTTGGTGGCCGGCGCGGAGCTCGATCAGCAGGCAGAACTCATCAAGATCACGCCGGTGTACCTGCCCACCGGCGAGCTGGCTCAGCTGTGGATGGGCTTCCAGGACAAGTACCGGCCCACCGCCGCGTTCCTGGCCACCACCGTGCTCATCCAGCGCAGCGATGCCACGCCGGCCGGCCTTCCGGTTCTCACCCCCAGCGTGACCACGGTACCTTTCATCGCGCCGGTCATCGGCGGGGTCAGCCCGGCCATCACGGCGACCTATCCCCTGCCGCCCACCGTCGTGCTCACCGGGCAGAGCCTGCTGGCGCCGGGAGCGACGGTCGTTTTCGGCGGCGAGCCTCCCGTCACCCCGGCCCAGCCGTCCACGGGCACGAGCCTGACGGTGCAGGTACCCGCGGGCCTGCCGGCCGGTCCAGCCACCGTACAGGTCGTGCTGCCGACCCAGGCCGGCAGCCTGTCCCTGCCGGCCGCACTGTCCAACGAGGTGGTCCTCCTCATCAGGCCGACCATCACCCAGCAGGCAGGGACCTACGACATCACCGTGGCCGGCGGGACGATCACGGTGGGCGTGGCGCCGACGGTGGCCCGCGAGCAGCAGGCGTCACTCCTGCTGGTCCAGGCGGGCGCGGGGGCGGCACCGCCGGCGAGCTATACCCTGGCCGCGGACTCCAGGATCGCCGACCCCGATCCCAGCACGAACACCCTCACCTTCACCGCGACGGCGGTCCCGTCCGGGCAGTACCTGGTGACCGTCCAGGTCGACGGCGTCGCCAGCGAGCTGGTCAACGCGGCCGACGGCACCTTCTCCGGCCCGCTGGTGACGCTATGACCGAAGCCGGCATCCGGAGCGAGGAACAGGTCAGGCAGCGGCTGCTGGCCGCTATCACGTGCGTCAAAGAACGGCTGCGGGCGTACCTGGACGGCGGGAGCGCCGCCAACGGCGCGGTGCCTCGCGGCGCCGCCGCGGACGAGCAGGCCACTGACCCGCTGTCCCCGGTCGGCGCGCTCGCGACCGCCTTCGGCCTCAGCGGCTTCGAGACCGAGTTGCTCCTGCTCTGCGCGGCGGTCGAGCTCGATTCCGAGGTCGCCGGGCTGTGCGCCGCGGCCCAAGGTGACCAGGGTCGGGCTTACGTGACCTTCGGCCTGGCCCTGGCCGCGCTGCCCGAGCCGCACTGGAGCGCCGTCGTCCCGGCCGGAGCGCTGCGCAGCTGGCAGCTGCTGACCGTGGCCGACGGACCGTCCCTGGTGGCCAGCCCGGTACGGATCGGCGAGTGGGCCCTGCACGCCCTGGTGGGCCTCGACGACCTGGACGAGCGCCTGTCGTGCCTCGCCACCCAGGTGCCACCCGGCGACGATCTCGTGCCCTCGCAGGAAGCCGTGTGCGAAGCGATCGTGCGGTCCTGGCTGGGCTCTTCGTCTGCGGGCCGGGTAACGCTGACGCTGACCGGCCCGGATCCCGCCGCGCGGCGCGCGGTGGCCGCCCGCGCTTGCGCCGCCGTCGGCGCGGACCTATGGGCGATGAGCGCAGCACTGCTGCCGTCGGCCGCGGCCGACCTAGCTGAGCTGGTCCGGCTCTGGGAGCGCGAGGCATGGCTCTACCGCAGGGTCCTGCTGCTCGAGTTCGACGAAACCGACCCGGTGGCGGAGGCCGTCGCCTGGCGGTTTACCGAACGCTTCGGGGGCCTGCTGTTCCTCAGCGACCGCGAGCACCCGCTTCCGCAGGCGGGCCAGGCCAGCTTCCGCGTCTCGTGGCCGACCCTGCCCGAACGCCGCGAGGTCTGGGAACGGCTGCTCGGCGCGGACGCGGGACGGCTGGCCGGCCCGGCCGACGGCCTGGCGTCCCAGTTCAGTATCGGCCCGGCCGCGGCCCGGCGGGCCACGGACCTGGCCCGCGCCGCCCCGGCCGGTCTCAGTGCCGGCACGCTGCTGGCCGCGTGCCGAGAACAGGCCAGGCCGCGCCTGGAGGGGCTGGCGGCCCGAATCACCCCGCGCGCCAGCTGGGACGATCTCGTTATCCCCGTCGCTCAGCTGAATGCCCTTCGTCAGATCGTCGTTCAGGCCCGCCGCCGCGCGCAGATCGCCGAAGCGTGGGGCTTCGGCGGCACGGCGTGGCGAGGCGAGGGCGTGGCCGCGCTGTTCAACGGCGACAGCGGCACCGGCAAGACGTTCGCGGCCGAGGTGGTCGCCGGTGAGCTGGGCCTGGACCTGTACCGCGTCGATCTGAGCCGGGTGGTGAGCAAGTACATCGGGGAAACCGAGAAGAACCTCAGCCGGGTGTTCGACGCGGCCGACGAGGGCTCGGCCGTGCTGTTGTTCGACGAGGCCGACGCGATATTCGGCCGCCGCAGCGAGGTCAGGGACAGCCACGACCGGTACGCCAACATCGAGGTGAGCTACCTGCTGCAGCGGATGGAGTCCTACCGCGGGATCGCCGTCCTGACCACCAACCTCAAGAGCGCGATCGATACCGCCTTCCTGCGGCGGCTGCGCTTCGTGGTGAACTTCCCGTTCCCCGACGCGAGCCTGCGGGCCCAGATCTGGCAGCGGGTCTTCCCGGCGAGCACGCCGACCGCCGGGTTGCGAACCGCTCAGCTCTCCCAGCTCAGCATCACCGGCGGCAGCATCCACAACATCGCGCTGCACGCGGCGTTCATCGCGGCCGACGAAACCCGCGCCGTCACGATGACCGACGTGCTGGCCGGCGCCCGGATCGAGTACGACAAGCTGCGCCGGTCCCTTACTCCGGCCGAAGTGGCGGGCTGGTGATGAGCGGTACCGTCCACGTGCACATCGACGAGCTGGTGCTGATCGGCATCCGGCCCGGCGACCGCGATGCCGTCGCCGCGGCCCTGCAGGCCGAGCTCACCCGCCTGCTTCGCAGCGCGGGGCGGCCCGGCGGCTCCCGCGGCCAGCCGGTCCACATCGCCCAGCTCGCGGCGCCCGCGGCGCCCGCGGCCAGGCTGCCGGCGCGCGCCGACGCCAGGTCCGTGGGCAGGCTCGCGGCGGCGCAGGTCCACTCCAGCCTGCGGGGTGCCTGGTGACCTCGGGACAGCGAGCGGTCATCGCGGCCGAGCCGAGCCCTGCAGCCCGGATGGCGAAGGTCCGGCACCCCACCTGGCCGGGCCCCGGCACCCGCCCCGCATCGCCCCGCGCGCTGGTGGTGCCTGATCTTGACGGGGGGTTGCCGCTTGAGGGCGGTGTGCGTCGTGATCTGGAGGGGCGTTTCGGCTATGACCTGAGCCGGGTGCGGATACACGCGGGCGACAGAGCTGGAACCTCCGCCAGG
>Ga0302325_10033492_pt1 | contig 10526 bp, 7 predicted proteins | sample Palsa_T0_2_FD_201948 | JGI IMG/M metagenome (GOLD analysis project Ga0302325, IMG submission 201948) | Peat permafrost microbial communities from Stordalen Mire near Abisko, Sweden - Palsa_T0_2 | ecosystem: Environmental > Terrestrial > Soil > Palsa > Peat permafrost | place: Sweden: Abisko...
GGCCCATGGCGGGCCGGCCGTGCGGTTGGCTCTGCCGCATCATAAGCCGAGGACGCCGAGAACGAAGAGATCGCCGAGAAGCAAGCCATAGGCGCTTCGCGCAAAGTAGAGCGGCGCCGTCATCTGGCCGATACGATGGCGACAGGCCGCGCAGGGGATCAAGCGCATGGCGCACGGCCAGTGACCTGCACGGACCCATTTGCGTGAATCCGCGTACATCACCTTCCTTCATTTGCGGTAAAATTCTTCTTTTGCGATGCTACCAACGAATGATAATCGACGTGTTGACGAGCCTGCGATGCGCCGGACGGGTAAAGTGTTCCCAACCATCGGATCGAGCCTGCATTGACCGGTCAAAAGCCTTTGCAGAAGTATTAGCCGCCGGCGCGATGGCTAAACAAATAGCACGTTACCGGCTGCGGATTATGGCAGAAATCCCGTCGAAATCCACGGCACCGTCGCCACCAGTATCAGCGCGACCACGAGCGTCGCCATATACGGCCAGATCCGCCCCAGCGCGTCATCGCTCGAGGCTTTGCTGATCAGGCAGGTCTGGTAAAAACCCACGCCGAAGGGTGGTGAAAACAGCCCGATTCCCATGGCGAGGATTGCGACGATCCCGTACTGCACCTCGTTGATGCCCTGCTGTTGCGCCAGCGGGAACAGCAATGGGCCGAACAGCACGAGCGACGGCAGGCCCTCCAACACACTGCCGAGCACGATGAACAGCACGATCGAGACCGCCATAAACCCGGCGCGCCCGCCGGGCACGCTGGTCATGATACCGGCCAGCGTCTGCGCAAAACCGGCCTGGGTGAGCGACCACGCCATCGCGCTCGCCGCGCCAATGATCAGCAGGATTGCACCCGACAGCGCCGCCGTTTCGATCAGAATTGGCATCACCCGCCGCCAGTCGAAGCATCGATAGACCAGCAGGCCGACGAGCACGGAGTAGACGACGCCCACGGTCGCCACCTCGGTCGCGGTGGTGATGCCTTCCAGCACGGCGTAGCGGATGATGACAGGCAGGATCAGCGCCGGTACCGCGACAACGAACAACCGTCCGACCGCACGCGCCGTGGTGCGCTCGCCGGTCGGCGTCTCATCGCGACTGCGGAAGTAAATCAGAATGATGAGGCCGAGCGCGGCGACCGCCGCGGGCAGCAGGCCGCCGGTGAACAGCGCCGAAATCGAAACGCCGGTTACCGCGCCAAGGATGATCAGCACCAGGCTGGGGGGGATCGTCTCCGACATCGCCGCCGCCGCCGCGAGCTGCGCCACCAGTTCACCGGGATGCGCGCCGCGCCGCTTCATCTCCGGCAGCAGAATGGGCGCAACGGCGGCCTGGTCCGCTGCCTTGGAACCGGAGATGCCGGCAATCAGATAGATCGCGCCGACCAGCACGTAAGACAGGCCACCGCGCCGATTGCCGACCAGCGCGATCAGCAGATCGACCAGCGCGCGGGCGATGCCGGTCATTTCGAGCAGCAGGCCGAGCACGATGAACATCGGCACAGCAAGCAGCTCGATCGAGGCCATGCCCTGGTCCATCTGGCTGACCACGACCGACAGCGGGATGTCGCTGGTGTAATAGATGTAGGTGATGGTCGCGATGCCGAAACTGAAAGCGATCGGGACACCGGCGAAGATGCAGACCCCGACCATAACGACGAAGAACACCACAAGATCGCCGTTGCCGATCGCGTCGAGCGCGGGCTCCAGCGCCCATAGCCCGAAGCCGACGACGAGGCCGAATAGGGCGGTGACCAGCAACTCGGGCAGGGATGCACCGACGAAGAGCTGGCGGGCAGCGGTGTAGAGCAGCAGCGCGAGAGCCACCATCTGGCCACCGACCTCCCAGGAGCCGGGGATCTGCAGCGTCGGCGTCAGGATCGCCTGCTGCTGGATGGTGAAGGTGATGCCGGGCACCAGGATCGCGATGGTGAACACGGCGACGATCATCGACGAGATGCGTGCGACGTAGCGTCGTGCGCGCGGGCCGATGCGTGAAACGAAGTACGTCATCCGCATGTGCTCGCCGCGGCGCAGCGCGATGACGGCGCCCAGGCTCACCAGCCAAAGGAACAGGATCTCTGCCAGTTCCCCGGCCCAGACAAGCGGCAGGTCGAGCACGTAGCGCCAGACCACGCCCAGGAACAGGATGGCGATCTCGATGACGACGAGGGCAGCGGCGATGCCCTCGGTCACACGGGCGATCAGGCGATCGAGCCGGTCCAACAGCGAGGCCGGCCGAGTGTCGTCCACGTGAGGGACGTCAGGCCAGCGGGCCGGTATATTTGCTGAGCGCGCTCCAGAGCGGGGCGCCGAATTTGGCTTGCCAATCCTTGTAGAAGGTCGATTTGGCAAGCGCCGCGCGGAAGGCGTTCTGGTCGGGCTGGAAGAACTCCATATTCTCCGTCTTGAGCTTGCTCTCCAGCGAGTTGTCGAGCTTCTCGTTCGCGGCGCGTTGCACCAGCGCCTGGGCATTGAACGCATCCTCGACGATTTTCTGGTCGGCGGCGGGCAGCGACGCCCAGAACGTGCCGTTCACCAGGATCCAGTAGCCGACCCACATGTGGTTGGTCAGCGAGCAGTATTTCTGCACCTGGTAGAACTTCTGCGTCTCGATGTTGCCGAGCGGGTTCTCCTGCCCGTCCACCACATGGGTCTGCAGCGCGGTATAGAGCTCGGAGATATTGAGCGTCGCGGGCGCGGCGCCGAGGGAACGGAACAGCGAGACGGAGATGGGACTGGGCGGGACGCGAATCTTGAAGCCCTGAAGATCCTCGGGCGTCTTGATCTGCTTGTTACTGGAGGTGACCTGGCGGAAGCCCTCATCCCAGATGCGGTGCATCGGATGCAGCCCGGCTTTGGTGATGTCGGCGCGCACCAATTCGCCCACATCGCCGTCCAGCGCGTCCCAGGCGGATTGCGAGGTCTTGAAGGCGAAGCCGACATTGTCGATCGCGGCGCTCGGCACCAGGGTCGCGAGGATGTTGTCGCCGATCCCCATCATCTGCATCGCGCCGGAGCGCAACTCGGACAGCATGTTGGTGTCGTTGCCGAGCTCGCTGTTCGGGAAGACCTGGACCTTCACGCGGCCCTGGGTCTCGGTTTCGATCTGCTTGCCGGCGGCGATCGCGCCGACCGTTGTTGGATGATCAGTGGCAAGGTCGACGCCGAATTTCAGTACGACAGGCCGCGCCGCGCGGGCGGGGCGAGGCGTCAGGGCGGCGAGCCCAGCCGCGGCTGCCGCGCCGGCAATGAACTGCTTGCGCGAAATACCTGCCTTCACGGTCACCCCCCTTGGCGCGAGCGCATGCTGCCGCACCGTTTTTCCTGCCAGAACCGGCTGCCAATCCGCGCTTCGCAACGCACGAAACAAGCTACCGTCGGGCATCGATCCCTATATGGCCGGGCCCCTGGATCGTCAACGATGCCCAAAGCTTACGGCGGATCCGCGAAGATCAACCGTTGCGAGGTGCATCGGAATAGCTACGGCCTCGCCCTGGCTTTTCGCTTGATCGCGTGATTCAGACCTACGGCGATTCCGCCTTTGGTTATCACGCGCTGGCCGATCAGACTTCTCTATGGTTCAATCTTGAGGACAACGCGAAAGCGCGCCTTGCCGCTCATCATCCGGTCATATGCGGCCTGGGCTTCCTCGAGTGGAAAGATCTCGTTCATCGAGGCGATATCGTTGAGCTGGCTGAACACGAGCGTGTCTTCCGAGTCCGTCGCTGTGCCCGAATACCAGCCCCGCACAGCAGCGCGTTTACCGAGGAGGTCCAAGGAATTGACCGTCAGGGCGCCAACCGCGCCGATGACCATCATGGTTCCGTTGACACCCAGACCACCCGAGATCGCCTGCATGGCTGCCGCGCTGGTCACGGTGGCGATGATGGCCTTGGCGCCGCCCATGGCCTGCAGTGCCTGGGCCGGATCAGTTGCTTCGCTGTCGATGTAGCCGTGCGCACCCAGAGAGCGTGCCAGGGCTTCTTTGTCGCGTCCGCGATTGACCGCCACGGTTCGGAACCCCTGCCGGGCGGCGAATTGGATGCCCAGGTGGCCCAGGCCGCCGACCCCGTGGATCGCCACCAGGTCGCCCGGCTTCGCGCCACAGTTCCGCAGGGCGTTGAACGTTGTGATGCCGGCACACAGGAGTGGCGCGGACTGCACGGGGTCCAGATCCTCCGGCACGTGTGCCAGCGCCGAGGCGAGTGCCAGCATATGGGTGGCGTAGCCGCCGTCGCGGGTGACGCCAGTCACGCCCTGAATGGTCTCGCACGCGAAGGCATCGCCCCGCCGACAATGGCCGCAATAGCCGCACGAGCCACCAAACCAGCCCACCCCAACCCTCGTACCGACGTCCCAGCCTTCCACGTCCGAGCCAACGGCTTCGATAATGCCAATCACTTCGTGGCCGGGAATGCGTGGGTAGCTGATGCCGGGCATGTGACCCTCGACGGTGAGAGAATCACTGTGGCAGACGCCGCAGGCATGGATGCGAACGCGGACCTCGTGATGCCCCGGCTCGGGCAGATCGCGCTCCTCCATGCGGAAGCGGCCGCCAGGTTCGGGAACGATCATTGCGCGCATCTTCGACATGGCGTTCTCCGTTTTAGGTAGAATCAGTCATGTGGGTGTAGCGACTGCGTAGACCCCGCCGCAGGCTCGGCCACCGGCGGTGTGGTGCAGCGATGGTCGGCCAGCGTTCCATCGGCGAGCGACCGTTGCGCAAGACGAATTTGCCTCTCAGTGCTCATCGTGAGCAGCCGACGTCAGGAATGCCGCGAACTGATCCTTGAAGTCTGGGTGCCAGCGCGACAAAGCCGGGCGGTTGTGGACGATGTCCCCTGCTGCCCACAGGATGCGCCGATTATCGATGTCCCGCGTTACGTCGTTATCGGGGCAGATAATGTAGAAATCGCCGGCAGCCATGCCGCTGAGCATCGCGTCGATGACCTGCTCGGGCGTCCATGCACCTGGGGGCTTGCTAGTCGCGCTGCCTCGGGTCATGCCGGTAAACGTGGATCCCGGCACCAACAGGTGCGCGGTTACCTGGCCGCCGGCAACGCCGCGCAATTCGTGCGCAAGCGCCTCGGTGAGGACCTTAACGCCAGCTTTCGATACGTTGTACGCGGTATCGCCGGGCGGGCAGGTGATGCCTTGTTTTGACCCCGTGTTGACGATCGCGCACGGCGTGCCCTGATCGATCATCTTCTGGGTGAAGCTCTGCACGCCGTTGATCACACCCCAGAGATTGACATCGAGCACACGTCGCCAGCGATCCGGTTGATCCCAGGGTCCACCGCCTGGCGCGGTGCCGGCGTTGTTCATGAGCACGGCAACATCCCCGAACGCGTCGTAGGCGGCATCGCGCAGGTGCTGCACGGCGTTCGGATCGCTGACATCGGTCGGTACCGCCAGCACATCGGACGCGCCCCGCTTCGCGACATCCGCGACCGCCGCGACGGCTTGCTCCAGCGCGCTTGCGCTGACGTCGGCGAGACAGACCCGCATCCCCATGGCGGCGAAGCGCTGGGCAGCCGCCAGGCCGATCCCACTCGCAGCACCGGTGATCACGGCAACGCGGCCTTCAGCCAAAGCGGGGTGTTGGCCCATATTATCGTTCTCCTCAGCAATCCATCCGTTGGTGTCGGGCCACCGAATATTACGTCCCTTCCGGCCGGCCAATCCCGAGATAGGTGAAGCCGCTCTGGCGCATTGCAACCGGGTCGTAGACGTTGCGCAGGTCCACCAGCACCTTGCCACGCATCACTTCGCGCAGCCGTGTCGGACTGAGCGCGCGGAACTCGTTCCATTCGGTGATCAGCACCAGCGCGTCGGCCCCGGCTGCGGCGTCCAGTGCATCGCGGCAGTAGACCACGGCACCGGGCAGCACCGGGCGCGCCTGGTCCATGCCCTCGGGGTCGAAGGCGCGGACCGTGGCACCGTCCTCGATCAGCCGGGACACGATGGGGATCGCCGGCGCGTCGCGCATGTCGTCGGTCTCCGGCTTGAAGGTCAGGCCGAGTACGCCGATCGTCTTGCCGCGCACCGACCCGCCGCACGCCGCGACCACGCGCATCGCCATGCCGGCCTTGCGGGCGTCGTTGACCGCGACGACGGTTTCGACCAGGCGGGTTGGCGCGCCGGCGTCCTGCGCGATCCGCATCAGCGCCAGCGTGTCCTTGGGGAAGCACGAGCCGCCGAAGCCGGGGCCGGGGTGCAGGAACTTGCGCCCGATGCGCCCGTCGAGGCCGATGCCGCGCGCCACGTCGTGCACGTCGGCGCCGGCCTTCTCGCACAGGTCGGCCATCTCGTTGATGAAGGTGACCTTCATCGCCAGGAAGGCGTTGGCGGCGTATTTGGTCAGCTCCGCGGTTTCGATGCCGGTGAACACGATCGGCGCCTCGATCAGGTACAGCGGCCGATACAGCCGGCGCATCACTTCCCGCGCGCGTTCTGATTCGGTGCCGATCACCACGCGGTCGGGGCGCATAAAGTCGCCGATTGCGTTGCCCTCGCGCAGGAATTCAGGGTTCGAGGCGACGTCGAAGTCGAGGTCGGGGCGGGCGGCGCGGACGATCTCGGCGATGCGCCGACCGGTGCCAACGGGGACGGTGGATTTGGTCACGATCACCGTGGGGCCGGGCAGTGCGCGGGCGACCTGCTCGGCGGCGGCGTAGACGTAGCTGAGGTCGGCGTGGCCGTCGCCGCGGCGGGTGGGCGTGCCGACAGCGATGAACACGGCCTCGGCCTCGTGCAGCGCGGCGGCGAGGTCGCCGGTGAACGCCAGGCGGCCGGCTTTGACGTTGCTGGCGACGAGCTGTTCGAGGCCCGGTTCATAGATCGGCATGCGGCCGTCGGACAGGGCGGCGAGCTTTGTGGGGTCGGTTTCGACCACGGTGACGTCGGTGCCGAATTCGGCGAAGCAGGCGCTGGAGACGAGGCCGACGTAGCCGCCGCCGATCATTGCGATGCGCACGGGCTGGGTTCCTTGGGTTGGGCGTGGCGTGGGTAGAGCACAGAGCGGGCGGGCAGTTCCAGCGCCGGGGCGCGCGCTTAAAAGAACCTACCAGCTTGGTTATTGTGTTGGCTGTTATGGTGGTGAGTGCTGGACACAAGGTAGGGCGGAAAAGCGCAGCGCCTTCCGCCGTCAGACGGCAGCGGGATATGCAGCTGGGGACGCCGGCAGATGCGGCCAGCGCGGCCGTGCGGTGGCGGAAGGCGCTGCGCTTTTCCGCCCTACCCGCCATCTCCGTACGCCGCTGGCGTCGCAGGGGTGACCGAGCGTCGCGACGTGTTCTGGCGAGTATGGGAGCGTATCCATGACCGCCGTGACTGACGCACAGCTCGAGGCGGCCGAGGCCCCACGCGCCACCGCCGCGCGGTATGACCCGTCCACCGGCCGGGTGGTGGTCGATCTGGTCAACGGCTGCACCTATGCGTTTCCGGCGCGGCTCGTGCAGGACTTGCGTGGTGTTGGTGATGCGGCGCTTGCCGGGGTCGAGGTCGACGGGATGGGCTTCAACCTGCATTGGCCGACGCTGGACGTCGATCTTCATGTTCCGGCGCTGGTGTCTGGCGTTTTCGGCACGCGGGCCTGGATGGCGCGCGAGCTGGCCCGCATCGCCGGGCGGGCAACGTCGCCGGCGAAGGCCGCCGCGTCTCGGGCGAACGGCGCGCGGGGCGGGCGGCCGCGCAAGAGGGCTCAGGGGTGATCGCGGCTGGGTGCCGGCTGCCTGGTTAGGTGGGCGTTGCGACGGGTCGGCGGCACGGACGCCAATTCATTGCGCCGCCTGCCCCCGCACCGTACAGTCGCCGCCTTCGCAACGGATCTGCCATGGCAGGTGTCGAGCCACCGTTTATGCTGCGCGTGTTCCTCGCGTCGCCCGGCGATGTCCGGGCGGAGCGGACGTTCGTGCGCACCTATCTCGAATCAGCGCTGCCGAAATCCCCGCTGCTGCACGGCAGGTCGGTCAAGTTCGACGTGATCGCATGGGACGACCCGCACGCACCGACGCCGATGCCGGCGCACCTGACGCCGCAGGAGGCGGTGATCGCGGCAAAGGGGTGTCCCGCCGACTGCGACATTGTCATCGTCATCTTCGCCAGCCGGCTCGGCACTCATCTGGCGCTGGACAAGTTTGCCCGGCTCGACGGCAGCGCCTACCGTTCCGGCACCGAGTGGGAATACGAGGACGCCTGGAACGCCAAACCCAGACCGGAAATCCGCGTTTACCGGCGCGATGACCTGCCGCCCATCCTGGCGTCCGATCCCGAGCGGCGGAAGAAGCTGGATCAGCTTGACCTGGTGGATTCGTTCCTGGAGCGGTTCATCCATCCGGATGGTTCGGCCTGCGGCGGCTACCAGACCTATCGGGGACTGGACGATTTCAAAACGAAGCTGGCGCACGACCTGCAGAGCATCCTCGCCGCACGAATCGGTCCGGCGCCGGTGGCCGGCACGCCTGCGGACCCCCTGCCCGGGCCGCCACCCGTGCCGCCGCCCGAGCGCTGCGTCGGCCGTGGCGCCGACAGCGCCAAGGTGGTGGCGGCCCTGACCGCCGACGGTGCCCCGACCGCGGTGCTGGTGCAAGGCCCAGGCGGCATCGGCAAGACCACGCTGACCCAGGACGCGGCCAACCATGCGGAGGTGCTCGCCCGCTTCGGTCCGCGCCGCTGGCTGGTGGCGTTGGACACCGCCACCGACCGCGACACCTTCGACGCCGCTTTGCTGACCGCGATCGGTCTGGACCCCGCCGCCGGTTTTGCCCCCGCGCGGCAACGCCTGGCGCAGGCGCCGACCCTGCTGGTGCTCGACAATCTGGAAACGCCCTGGGAGCACGCCGGCCCGGCGATCGAGGCCCGGCTTGGCGAACTAGCCGGCATCCGGGGCGTGACGCTGCTCGCGTCGTTTCGCGGACAGGCGGTGGTGGGCGGCGTGCGGTGGTCGCTGCGCCAACGGGTCGATCCGCTGCCGGACGATGAGGCGCGCGCGCTGTTGCTCGACATCGCCGACACGATCCCGGCGGGCGATCGGCATTTGGCGGATCTGCTGCGTGCGCTGGGCGGCGTGCCGCTGGCGATCTGCCTGACCGCGCGGCGGGCGGCCGGGCGTACGGAGCTGGCGGGGCTGTGGGCGGAATGGCAGCGCATCGGCCCCGAGATTGCTGCCTGGCAGGGTGCCGAGCCGGGCCGCCTGACCTCGGTGCCGCATTCGATCGCGCTGTCCCTGCTTTCCGCCCGGGTGTCCCCGGCCGGGCATCGGCTGTTCGCGCTGCTCGGCCAGTCTCCCGCCGGCCTGGCAACGGAAGACCGGACCGCGCTGCTCGGCGACGCCGCCTTCGCGGCAGAGGAAGGGCTGCTTGCCGTCGGTCTGGCCTATCATCGGGACGGGCGGCTCGACCTGCTGCCGCCGGTACGTGACCACGCGCGGTTGCGCTGTCCGCCCCAAGCGGCGGACGCCTTCGCTTGGTGCCGGCATTTTCTGATTCTGGCGCGTGAGCAGGGCCGCCGTGTCCTACACGACGGCGGCGCCCAGGCGCTGATCCGGCTGGTGCCGGAGGTGGCTAATTTCGATGGCGCGCTGCGCGCCGCCGCCGCTCTGTCGCTGCGTGAGACCGCCGTGGCTGCGGGGGAGGGAATCCACCGCGTGTTGCGCGCCAGCGGCGCGGGCTCCATCGCCGCCCTGCGTGCCCTGGCTGAGGACTGTCGCGCTGCACACGACACGGGCGGGGAGGCCGCGTGCTGCTTCCACGCCGGCGTCGTCGCACTTGATCGCTGGGATCACGACCTAGCGCGGGCGCTGTGTGAGCAGGCGCGCCCGCTGTATCGGCAGGCCGGCAATTCGCAGGGCGAGGCGAATTGCATCAAGAGCCTGGGTGACATATCGCTGGCTCGCTCGGATCACGCGGCGGCGCGGGCGCTGTACGAGCAGGCGCGTTCGGCGTATCAGCAGATCGGCGACGTGCTGGGCGAGGCGAACTGTATCCACAGGCTGGGCGACATCGCGCTGATGCGCTCAGATCCCGCAAAGGCCCAGGCGCTGTATAAGCGGGCGCGTCCGTTGTATCGGCAGGTCGACGACGTGTTGGGCGAGGCGAATTGTCTCCAGAGGCTGGGCGACATCGCTCTACGGCATCGGGATTATGTGGGCGCGCAAGCGCTGTACGAACAGGCACATCGATTGTTTCAGCGGTTTGGCGCCGTGCTCGGCGAGGCAAACTGCATCCGGAGCATGGGCGACATCGCGCTGACTCGCGCGGATTACGCGAAGGCGCGAGTTCTGTATGAGCAGGCGCGCGAGCTACTTCAACAGATCGGCGACATGCTGGATGAGGCGGCCTGCATCGCGTGCCTGGGTCGTGTCGCCCAGGCGCAGGGCGAGGTCGCAGCCGCCCTCACGTTTTTCGCTCAGGCGCTGGCGACCTTCGAACAGCTCCATGCCACGCAGAACCTGGCACTCGCGCATGAGGACCTCGCCCGCGTGACGACGGGGTCCGAGCGGGCGGGGCACG
>Ga0302325_10033493_pt1 | contig 10526 bp, 10 predicted proteins | sample Palsa_T0_2_FD_201948 | JGI IMG/M metagenome (GOLD analysis project Ga0302325, IMG submission 201948) | Peat permafrost microbial communities from Stordalen Mire near Abisko, Sweden - Palsa_T0_2 | ecosystem: Environmental > Terrestrial > Soil > Palsa > Peat permafrost | place: Sweden: Abisko...
GGCCATTGAAATCGCCAATGACACCGAATTCGGCCTCATCGCCTACGTAAGCTCGGCGGACCCGGAAAGGGCCACCCGTGCGGCGCGCAAACTCGCTGCCGGCCGCGTCCTGATCAATACAATAAGTCACGATCCGTTTGCTCCCTTCGGGGGGTTCAAACAATCGGGGATCGGTCGGGAAGGCGGGATCTTCGGGCTCCAGGAGTACCTGGAACCCAAAGCGATCATCGGCTACCCCAAGGAATGTCCTGACAGCGCGATTGCTTTCAGACGAAATGCCGGCGAGCAAAAAAAATGACCGTCCACGTGCCAGACCATTTCAAAGCCGCGAACGCCTTTTGGATAGGGCTCGCTAAGATCGGACTTACGCCAGCAGCGGTCTTAAGCCAAGCTCGGTTGCCACTGACTGTTTACGACGGCAAGAAGAACCTCGTCACAACGGCGCAGTTCTTCGCACTCTGGCGTGCCGTGTGCGAGGTCTCCGGTGATCCGGCCGCGGGCCTAAAAATCGCCACCCAGATCGACGTTGGCAATCGGCCACCGTCAACTATGGCGGCCTATTATGCCCGTGACTACCGGGATGCCCTCACCCGCCTTGCTCGCTTCAAGCAACTGTGTTCGCCCGAGGAACTGCAAATCAAGGTGAGCAAGGACGAGTGCGTGATCGAGCCTGTGTGGCTCCACGCGCAGGAAGAAACGCCGCCCCTGCTGACGGACGCTGCCTTTGTCTCGTTCGTTGAACTGGGTCGCCGCGGCACAGGGCATCTGGTGACGGCGAAAAGGGTCGAGCTGAAGCGCAGCGCGGAGGCGACCGGCTTCCACGAAGCCTATTTCAAGTGCCCGATCACGTTCGGAGCGCGACGGAATGCGCTCGTCCTTCACGCGACCGATCTCGATCGGCCGTTCATTAGTTACAACGCCGAGTTGCTTGACATGTTGAATCCGCAGCTCGAACGCGCGCTTGAAGAGCGCCGTGCGCAAAGTTCGATCAGTGAGCAGGTGAAATGGATTCTCAAACGCCTGCTTGCGGGAAGCCGCCCGGAGATAGCGGTCGTGGCGCGCGAGCTCGGGTTGAGCGATCGGACCTTGCAGCGTCGAATCATCGATGACGGCGCAAGCTTCGGGCAGTTGCTTCTTGAGGTACGGCAGGAACTGGCCACGAGTACCTCAACCGCCCGGAGATGGATGTCACCGAAGTGGCATTTCTGCTCGGCTACGAGGATTCGAATTCCTTCTATCGAGCTTTCCGAACGTGGGAGGGGACGACACCCTCCCAGTTGAGGGCAGCGCTCCGACGATCTGAAACTAGGCAATAAGAGTAATAGAGGCATCACGGCCTGACGGCTGATGGCCTCGCTATCCGCGCCTACGGGCCACTAATTCTGAGTTCGCTGACTCATTTACGTCGGCTCAATTGTCGAGGCTCTCGCCGCAGGCTAACCCGCGCGAAATGTTGACAGGTCATATTTCGAGGGTGAAAGAAGAGACGTTCGCTCTCGTCCGTTGCCTTTGCTAATTTTTATTGTGACGCAAGGGGATTCGAACCCCTGATCCCCGCATTGCCGTGGGTACAAAATTGGGCACAGCGAAATCGTGGGCAGGAATCTGGTACCACGTATGTGTTTGATTTTACTATTTTTTGGTGCCGCAAAGAGGATTCGAACCCCTGACCCACGCATTACGAATGCGTTGCTCTACCAACTGAGCTATTGCGGCGCTGTAATCCAAAAAGGGGCGGCATTCTAACCTGCAGGGTCGACCGAAGAAAGACTGCTACCCTGTTTAGCAACAGTGCGCAGGGCCTTCGGCAGCGCAAAAATCACATGTTCGGTGCGCCCCTGCAGCTCTTCGGCCACCTCGCCGCCCCATTTGCGCAGCTGCGCGATCACGCCCTGCACCAAAATCTCGGGTGCCGACGCGCCGGCCGTGACGCCGACGGTCTTGATGCCGTCGAACCACTCGCGCTTCAGGTCCTCAGGTCCATCCACCAGATAACCCGGCTTGACGTTCTTGTCGGCCATTTCTCGCAACCGGTTGGAATTGGAGCTGCTCTTCGAACCGACCACCACCAACACTTCACACCGTCCGATCAAGTCCTTGACGGCGTCCTGGCGATTTTGCGTGGCGTAGCAGATGTCCTCCTTGACGGGCGCCTTGAGCGCCGGATACTTCGCGCGCAGCGCCGCCACGATCTCGGCGGTATCGTCCACCGACAGCGTGGTTTGGGTGACGAACGCCAGATGATCGGCGTTGCGTACCTTCAGATGTGCGACATCCTGCACCGTCTGCACCAGATAAATCGAGCCGCCGAAGGAAGTGTCGAATTGGCCAATGGTGCCTTCGACTTCCGGATGACCCAGATGTCCGATCAAGAACACCTCGCGGGCCTCGCGCGCATAACGGGTGATTTCCATGTGCACTTTGGTGACCAGCGGGCAGGTCGCGTCGAATACATTCAGCTTGCGCCGAGCCGCCTCGATCTGCACCGAACGCGGTACGCCATGCGCGCTGAAGATGACGGTCGCGGCGTCCGGAACCTCGGCCAGATCATCCACGAACACCGCGCCGATGGTGCGCAGGCGGTCCACCACGTACTTGTTGTGGACCACTTCGTGCCGCACGTAGATCGGCGCTCCGAACAGCGCAACCGCGCGTTCGACGATGTCGATCGCCCGATCCACGCCGGCGCAGAATCCACGCGGATTGGCCAATAATATTTGCATCAAGATTTTCGCCTTCCTTCAAATAGCGCATCCAACAACAAGCACGCGGCACCGACGGTGATGGCCGAATCCGCGACGTTGAATGCAGGAAAATACGCTCGATCCCAGTGAAAGTGAATGAAATCGATGACGTGACCCAATCGAATGCGATCAATGACGTTGCCGAGAGCGCCGCCCAGCACCAGAGCAAGCCCGCAGGCCAGCAGGCCGTGCGTGCCGCGCTGCAGGCGCGTCAGCCAGACGACGATGCCGGCGCTCACGGTGACCGCCAGGCCGATGAACAGCCAGCGCTGCCAACCGGAAGCGGAGGCGAGGAAACTGAACGCGGCGCCCACATTGTGCATGCGGGTAATGTCCAAAATGGGCAGCAAGGAGACGAATTCGAATTCGGCAAAATGCCGCACTATGTAGGCCTTGCTGATCTGGTCGGCGATCACAACGAGCAGCGATAGGATCAGCCAAGCCGAGGCGCCCCGTTGAATTGGTTGAGCCTGCCGGGCGTTCGCCGGCCGCGCGTCCGGCTGCTGGCCGTCCACTTGCTGCGCGTGCATTTGCGGGGTATTCATTTCCGGGGTGTTCATGCGAATCGACGCTCCTCGCCGGGACCCTCGACGTTGCTGACGCAACGCGCGCAAATCTGCGGATGCCGCGCATCGCTGCCCACGTCGCTGCGCAATTGGTAGCAGCGCACGCATTTCGCCGCCGTGCTGGGTTTGACCTCGATCCACACGCCATCCTGGCTGCTCTTGGCGGCGGAATCCGCCGGCGTGGCCGTTTGCACCACCTGCGCTTCGCTGGTGATCAACAGGAAGCGCAGTTCGTCGGCCAAGGCGCTATAGCGCGCCGCCAAGGGTTCATCCACGTACACCGTGATATCGGCCTCGAGCGAGGATCCGATGACACCGGCGGCGCGAAAGCGCTCCATTTCGCGCGCGGCATCGGATTTCAACGTGATTAACGCCGGCCAATCCACGGCGGGAGTCCGCTCGGCGCCGGCGGGAAATTGATGCCAGAGATTCAGAAATACCGACTCGTTCGGCAACTCGGGCAGGAATTTCCACGCTTCCTCCGCCGTGAAGCTCAAGATCGGCGCGATCCAGCGCACCATCGCCTGCGCGACATGATGCACCGCCGTTTGCGCACTGCGCCGCGGCGCACTGTTGGTAGCCGTTGTGTACAGCCGATCCTTGATGATGTCCAGATAGAAGCCGCCGAGTTCCACGATGCAAAAATTGTGAATTTCTTGATAGATGGTATGAAACTCGAAATTCCGATATGCCGTCACGATGTCATTCTGCAAGGCGAATGCCTTGCCGATCACCCATTGGTCGATCGCCACCAACGCATCGAAGGGAACGGCGTGCGCGCTCGGTTCGAATCCTTGCAGATTGGCGAGCAGAAACCGCAACGTGTTGCGCATGCGCCGATACGAATCGGACATGCGCTTGAAGATCTCCTCCGACACGCTCATCTCGTTCGCATAGTCGGTCGCCGCAACCCACAGCCGTACCACATCCGCGCCGAGCGTCGCACTGAGTTTCTGCGGCGAGAGAATGTTGCCGAGCGATTTGGACATCTTGCGACCGGTCTCATCCACGGTGAATCCGTGTGTGAGCACGCCGCGATACGGAGCGCGCCCGTACATGGCCACGGAGGTCAGCAGCGAGCTGTGGAACCACCCACGATGTTGATCCGAACCCTCAAGGTATAGATCGCTGGGCGAGTGAGTGTCGGGGTGCGTCGCCGGCACGCAATGGTGGGCAACGCCGGAATCGAACCAGACATCCATCACATCGGTGGCCTTGTCGTAGCGCGCAGCCTCCTCGCCCAACAGCGTCGCCGGATCCAGCTCGAACCAGGCCTCGATGCCCTCGCTCTCGACGCGTTGCGCGACACTTTCAATCAACTCGTGCGTACGCGGATGCAGCTCGCCGGTCTCCCGGTCCACGAACAAGGGAATGGGTACGCCCCACGTGCGCTGCCGCGAGACGCACCAATCGGGACGCGCCGCGATCATGCTGGTGATGCGCTGCTCACCCCATGAGGGCATCCAATCCACGTGCGAAATGGCCTCGAGCGCGCCCTTGCGCAGCCCCGCCTGCTCCATGCTGATGAACCACTGCGGCGTCGCGCGAAAGATCACCGGCGTCTTGTGGCGCCAGCAATGCGGGTAGGAATGATAGTAGGGCTCGTCCTTGAGAAGCCGCCCCTTCTCGATCAGCACTTTGATCACATGCGGGTTGGCCTCGAAGACCTGTTCGCCCGCGAACACAGGGGTCGATGGCAGGAAGCGGCCGTCGCCGCCCACCGGATTTTCCACCTCGAGACCGTAGCGTCGGGCGACGTTGTAGTCATCGAGCCCGTGGCCGGGCGCCGTGTGCACGGCACCGGTACCGGCATCGAGCGTCACGTGATCGCCGAGAATCACCGGTACCTGGCGCTCGTAGAATGGATGCTGCAGCAGCAGCTTCTCGAGCGCCGCGCCTTTGACCTCGGCGAGCGTGCTCCAATGGGTCACGCCCAGTGTAGCCATGACCGACTTGACCAATTCGGAGGCCAACAGCAGTCGCTCGCGGCCCGTACCTAAATCGAACTCGACCAGCGAGTATTCGAACTGCGGATGCACGGCCACGGCCCGGTTTGCCGGCAGGGTCCAAGGTGTCGTGGTCCAGATTGCCAGCGATGTGGGCACATTCTCGTTCAAGGCGAGCTGCTCACCTGGCGTGATGGCCATGCGCCCGGCGAGGTCCTTGTGATCGACGATCTCGAAGCGCACGTAAACGCTGGGACTGGTCTTGGGCTCGTATTCGACCTCGGCCTCCGCCAGAGCCGATCGGCAGTTCAAGCACCAGTGCACGGGCTTATAGCCTTTGTACACGTGACCGTTCTTGATGATCATGGAGAAGGCACGTAGTTGGTCGGCCTCGTAGCGCGGCGCCATGGTCAAATAGGGATTCTGCCAATCCCCGAGCACGCCCAAGCGCTTGAACTCACTGCGTTGTAGATCGATCTGCTTCTGCGCATAGGCACGGCACGCGGCGCGAAACGACTTGGCGTCGATTTTCTGGCCCACGCGGCCATGCGATTTCTCCACCTGCATCTCGATCGGCAGGCCGTGGCAATCCCAACCGGGCACGTACGGGGCGTCGTAGCCGTCCAAGGTGCGCGACTTCACGACCACATCCTTGAGGATCTTGTTCACCGCATGACCCAAATGCAGTGCGCCGTTGGCATAAGGCGGCCCGTCCATCAGTACGTAACGCGGCCGCCCTTTGGAGGCGGCGCGAATCTTCTCGTACAGGCCCTCTGTGTCCCATGCTTCCAACATCGCGGGCTCGCGTTTGGCCAGATCCGCCTTCATGGGAAAGCCCGTATTCGGCAAGTTGATCGTCGATTTGTAATCAGCCACTGTTCACCTTGGACAAAAGCCCGCGCGCCTGCGCGGCATCGACCTTCATTTGTGCCATCAACGCCTCCAACGAATCGAACTTGATCTCATCGCGCAGTTTGGCGATGAACTCAACCTCGATCAGACGTCCATAAATATCGCCTGAAAAATCGAATACATGCACCTCGAGCAATACCTCGCTGCCGCCGATGGTGGGCCGCGTGCCCAAACTCGCCACGGCGTGCATGGGCCGCGCCTCGATGCCGAAAACGCGCACCGCCAAAATGCCATGCACCGGCGACTTGCGGCGCATCAGCCGCAAGTTGGCGGTCGGAAACCCCAGCGTGCGGCCGAGTTCATTGCCGTGCACCACGCGGCCGATCATCCGATAACGGCGTCCGAGCAACAGCGCTGCGCCCTCGAAGTCACCGACTTCGAGCCGATTGCGCACCACCGTGCTGCTGACGCGCACGCCGTCGAACACGAAGGGCGCCATTTGTTCCACGCCAAAACCATGCTGTTTTCCGGCCGCGCGCAGGCTCTCGATGGTGCCGCCGGCATTGCAGCCGTAACGAAAATCGTCACCCACCACGACGTGGCGCGCGCGCAATCCGCCCACGATCAAATCGTCGACGAATTGACGCGGCGTCATGGCACGAATGCCCTCATCGAAGCGCAGGGTCACCAATCGGTCGACACCCTGCGCGGCGAGCGCCAAAAACTTCTCCCGCCAACGCGTCAACCGCGGCGGGGCACCTTCAGGATCGATGAACTCCTTGGAACTCGGTTCGAACACCAGCACGGTGGCCGCACCACCCAATTCGCCGGCGCGTGACTTCAGTACCCCGATCATCTGTTGGTGCCCCAAATGGACACCGTCGTAATTGCCCACGGTGAGCACGCAGCCGGCATGGCGCTGCGAAATATTGTGCAGACCTCGGACTAGTTCCATGGCTAAAGGCTGTGATTATACTGAAGTTTCCCGAGGGCCATTGCGCGCACTATAGCAACCCACCTAAGTCCCGCTCGGCCGCCAATTGACAATGGCGGCGTCAGTCGGCAAGCTACGCGGCTCTTTTCCGTAGGAGTCTGCGCTTGGCGAATACTAAATCTGCAGAGAAAGCTGCCCGGCAGTCGACGGTGCACCGTGCCCGTAACGACGCGCTGACCTCGCAGCTGCGCAGCGCCATCCGCAAGGCGACCTTGGCGCTGAAGGCGGGCAAGCAAGAAGAAGCTGCCTCGGCCTTGGCCGCTGCGACGCCTGTCATCGACAGCATGGTCAATAAGGGCATCATTCACCGCAATAAGGCCGCTCGGCATAAGAGCCGCCTGACGAAGCAGGTTCGCGCGCTCGCGAAATAACGCCTGGCCCGTTTGGCGGGCACCCTATATCGTTCCAGCTATGGCGCGGTGTCCGCGGGTGCGGCGCCCGCAGCCGCGGCATACCGCTCTTCTTTCGGAAGTACGCGCGGATGTTCTTCCAGATAACGCATCACGGCCTGTGTGAGTTCGTCCGTACCTGCCCCAGTGACGCCGGAAATGAGCATGACCGGCCCCTTCCAGCGCAGCCGCCGCACGATGTCCTTGGCGCGCTTCTGCGCCTCCTCAGGCGCCAGCAGGTCGATTTTGTTGATGAGCAGCCAACGTTCCTTGGCAGCCAGATCTGCCGCGAATTTCTTGAGCTCCGCCACGATGGTGCGTGCATCTCTCACCGGATCTGCATCGGGATCGGACGGTGCAATATCGACGAGATGCAGCAGCACGCGCGTGCGCTGCAAATGCTTCAAGAAGCGAATACCCAGGCCCGCCCCCTCGGCGGCGCCTTCGATGAGTCCTGGGATGTCCGCCATGACGAAACTTCGCCCGGGACCTACGCTGACGACGCCCAGGTTCGGATGCAAGGTGGTGAACGGGTAATCGGCCACTTTGGGCCGCGCCGCCGATACGGCACGGATGAGCGTGCTCTTGCCCGCGTTCGGCAGACCCAACAATCCGACATCGGCGATCAACTTCAACTCGAGCATGAGTTCGCGCTTCTCGCCGGGCAGTCCTAAGCCGGACTTGCGCGGCGTACGGTTGGTGCTGGACTTGAAGCGCGTATTGCCCCAGCCGCCCTTACCGCCCTTGGCCACCAGCAACGTCTGGCCTTCGAGCGCCAGATCGCCGAGGGTCTCTCCAGTATTGAGGTCGGTGACCGTGGTACCGACGGGGATGGAGACATAGGTATCGTCGCCGCCATGTCCGAAACAGTCATTGCCGCTGCCAGGTTCGCCGTTCTGACCCTTGTAGGTGCGCGAAATGCGAAAGTCGGCCAGCGTGTTCATGCCCTCCACGGCCTTCAGGTAGACGCTGCCGCCTGAGCCGCCGTCGCCGCCATCGGGGCCCCCGAAGGGAACGAATTTCTCGCGGCGGAAACTCACGCAGCCGCGACCGCCGTTGCCGGCCTGCACCTTGAGCTTGGCTTCGTCGACGAATTTCATGATTTTACCGCGCCGAAAAAAGCAAGGGGGCGTCCGCTGCCCCCTTCACCCAATCAAACTCGAGCCGCACGGCTAAATGAGCCGCGCGCTCCTGCTTACTTGGCGACGACGTTGACGTACGTGCGCTGATCGGCGCCCTTGACGCGAAACTCCACCTTGCCGTGCGAGGTGGCAAACAGCGTGTGGTCCGTGCCCATGCCGACGTTGACGCCGGCGCGGTACACCGTGCCGCGCTGACGGATTAGGATGTTGCCCGCGAGCACTTCCTCACCGCCGAACTTCTTCACGCCCAGTCGCTTCGAGTGGGAATCGCGGCCGTTACGAGTGCTACCGCCAGCTTTTTTGTGTGCCATGTTTGAATGCTCCTAAACGGCCTAAGCGACGATAGAGGTTATCTTGACGTCGGTGTAGGGCTGCCGATGCGTGCCCTCGCGCTTGTAATGCTTGCGGCGGCGGAATTTGACGATGCGAACCTTGTCGCCCTTGCCGTGGCTCTCCACCGTCGCGACCACCTTGGCCGACCCGACGTAAGGAGCGCCGATGGTCACCGAGGATCCGGCACCGACCAGCAAAACTTGTGTGAACTCCACGCTGGACCCTTGATCGGCGTCGAGTTTCTCGATGCGAACTACCGCACCTTCTTGAACGCGGTACTGTTTACCGCCCGTGGCGATCACGGCATACATTGTTGCAACTCCGAGGACGGCCTGCTGGGCCGCAAAATAGCCGGGAATAGTAGCCCGAACCTCCCTATGGGTCAAACCGAGGTGCCAAGCCGTTCTTTGGGCACCTCTTCCAACGGGTGGTACGCAAGCCAGTGCGCCGCGCCTGCCGGCTCGATCTTAGGTACCATGGCGCATTCGCTTGAGCGCCTCATGACACTAGAACAGATACGTGGCCTGGTAACCGCCGATTTCGATGCCGTAGACAGGGTCGTCAAACAGCGCCTCCACAGCCAGGTGGCACTCGTCGATCAAGTTGCCACCTACATTATATATGCCGGCGGCAAGCGCTTGCGTCCCCTCTTGGTCCTATTGGCAGCCCGTGCCTGCGGGCACTCCGGCGAACGCCACATCGATGCCGCCGCCATCATCGAATTCATCCACACAGCCACCCTGCTGCACGACGATGTCGTGGACGGCTCTTCGCTGCGTCGCGGGCGCGAAACCGCGAACGAAGTCTTTGGCAACGCAACAAGCGTGCTCGTAGGTGATTTTTTGTATTCCCGCGCCTTCCAGATGATGGTGGCGCTCAATCGCATGCGGGTGATGCAGATCCTGGCCGATGCCACCAACGCCATCGCCGAGGGAGAGGTGCTGCAGTTGATGAACGCTCACGACCCCAACACCAGCGAGGAGCGCTATATAGACGTCATTCGCAGAAAGACCGCCCGTCTCTTCGAGGCCGGCGCCCAGATTTCGGCGGTCCTGAGCGATGCCACGCCGGAGATCGAGGCGTCCCTCGCCCGCTATGGGCGGCACATTGGTACCGCCTTCCAGCTGGTCGATGACGCCTTGGATTATCAAGCCGATGAAGCCAGTCTCGGCAAGCACTTAGGCGATGACCTCGCCGAGGGCAAGCCCACCTTGCCGCTGATTTATGCCATGCAGCACGGCAGCGACGAGCAGCGCAATATGATCCGCCACGCCATCGAAAACGGTGGCCTCGATCATTTGCAGGAAATCACTCGCGCCGTTGCAAGCTTAGGGGGGCTTGCGTACACTGCGCGCCTCGCTCAATGCGAGGCGGATCAGGCCCTTGCGGCGCTGGCGCCCCTTCCGGAAACCGCTTTCAAAGAAGGCTTGAGTCAACTGGCGAAGTTTGCTGTAGCGCGCAAGAACTGATTTTCACGCGATTCGGGGTGTAGCTCAGCCTGGTAGAGCACTACGTTCGGGACGTAGGAGTCGCAGGTTCAAATCCTGTCACCCCGACCAA
>Ga0302325_10033494_pt1 | contig 10526 bp, 10 predicted proteins | sample Palsa_T0_2_FD_201948 | JGI IMG/M metagenome (GOLD analysis project Ga0302325, IMG submission 201948) | Peat permafrost microbial communities from Stordalen Mire near Abisko, Sweden - Palsa_T0_2 | ecosystem: Environmental > Terrestrial > Soil > Palsa > Peat permafrost | place: Sweden: Abisko...
ACGTCATCGACGGCTTCGCGATCGTGGTGAGCGCCGCCGAGCAGCGGAACCTGCGCCTGTCCGACGAGCTGAGCGCGACCCGCCTCACGTCGACGGGTGGCGTGCTCGGGCCGCTGTCGTGGGACGTCGCCGAGCCGATGCGGACCTGGCGCGCCGCGCTTGGCCCCAACCCGGCGGGCCTTGAGTTCGACCTCACCTGGCGGGCCAGGACCCCGGCGTGGACCGGCGACGTGGCCGTGGCGAACGCCGACGGCACTGCCTCGTCCTTCGCGCACCTGTTCCAGTCCGGCCGGTACGAGGGAGCCGTCCGGATCGACGGCCGGGAGGTATGCGTCGACGGCTGGTACGGCCAGCGCGACCGTTCCCGGGGTGTGCGCAGCATGGCGGGCGGGCAGGGACTGCACCTGTGGGTCCAGGCCCAGTTCCCCGACCGTTCGGTCGGCTTCCTGACGGCCGAGGGCCGCGGCCACGAACGGCTCCTCCTGGCGGGCGCGGTCATGCATGAGAGCGGCCGGCTCGACCCCGTCACGGACGTGCGGCACGACCTGAGCTTTGACGACGGCCTCGACCTGCGCGTCGGCCGCGTCGAGGTCAGCACGGAAGGCGGCGCCGTCTACCGCATCGGCGTCGACGCAGCCGCCCGCGGCGGGTACATGTCCGGCGGCGGGTACGGCGGCCAGCATGGCCGCCGGATGGGACGCGGCCACGTCGAGCACGACAGATACCCACTGGACGGCTCGGTATCACCCCGGGTCCTGGACTCCGCGCTGACCGATCGGCTCGCCGCGTTCACCTGGGACGGCATCCCGGGCAGCGGGATCTTCGAGTTCGCGCTCACCAGAAGCCCGGCGTACAGCTACCAGCCCACCCTGTCCTAGGCCTTGCGGTACTTGGAGAAGTCCGGCTTGCGCTTCTCGTTAAACGCGCGGATGCCTTCTTCGGCCTCCGGCGTCTCACCGAAGAGCTTGAGGGTGGTGTAGGCCATCGAGCCGATGCCCATGAAGTGCTCGGTGTCGGTGTTGAGCGACTGCTTGAGCACCTTGATCGCGGTCGGCGAGAACTGGAGCATCTGGTCCGCCCAGGTGCGCACCTCGGCGCGCAGCTCGGCCGCTGGGACGACCTTGTTCACCAGGCCCCAGTCCAGGGCCTCGGCGGCCGACAGGCGGCGGAGCATGAACCACAGCTCGCGGGTCCGCTTCTCGCCGATCACTCGGGCCAGGTAGCCCGACCCCATGCCCGCGTCGAAAGAGCCGACGCGCGGGCCGTTCTGCCCGAACTGCGCGGTGTCCGCGGCGATCGTCAGGTCGCATATGACTTGCAGTACGTGACCGCCCCCGATCGCCAGGCCGTTGACGGCGGCGATCACCGGCTTGGGGGTGTCGCGGATGACGCGGTGCAGCGCGTCCACCTCGAACAGCCCGCTCTGCGACGGGCCGTAGTCGCCGGTCTCCATCCGCTGCTTCTGGTCGCCGCCCGCGCAGAACGCCTTGTCGCCGGCCCCGGTAAGAGCGACGACGCCGACGTCATCGCTGGCCCAGGCACGCTTAAAGGCCATCACCAGCTCATCGACCGTGCGGGCCCGGAAGGCGTTATAGCGCTCGGGGCGGTTGATGGTGATCCACGCCAGACCCTCGTCGGTCTCGTACGTCACGTCGGTGAACTCTTCCATCGGCCCTCGGTTTCCTCTGCCGCGGTAGCGGACGAGTAAGCCGTCCGCATATGGACTGACCATTAACATACTTTACGCCCGCCGGGATCTCAACGGGCGGGACATCAATCGGCTCCGCATCCTCGGCGCTCAGTCGTGACCGGGCTGGAGCCGGGCTGTCAGGGTCCCCTCGCGGGGTCTGACGGGCGAGCGGCGAGGATCGCCGGTGCGGATGAGGTCGTCGTTATGCAGCAGCATTACCTTGATGAAAGCGGACCGTTCGTGATCGGCGATCGCCTTCACCAGACCCTCGTGGACGCTGATGCTGTGCCGGAGCAGCGGCTCGTATCCCTCGATGAACGTGGCCCGGGTCAGGGTGGAGCGCAGCACCGCGATCACGGTCTGGTGCAACGCGTCGAGGACCGGGACGCGGGCCGCGGTCACCAGGGCCCGGTGCAGCGTCATCACCGCCTCCAGGTACGCGCGGGCATCGCGGGCACCGTGCATGTGCGCCAGCGCGGCCCGCATTGCGGCCACGTCCGAGGCGGTCGCGCGGTCGAAGGCGACCGGGGTCAGCTGTGCCTCCAGGTGCACCCGGGCCTCGAACAGGTCGAGCGGGTGGGTGCCGGCGTCGTGGAACCAGAGGTCCATTCCGCCCAGCCGGACCTGGGGCGGCAGCGCGGCCACGAAGATGCCGCCACCGGTCCCCGGGCGGACCGTGACCATCCCGCGGTGGCGCAGAATCCGCAGCGTCTCGCTCATAATCATCGGGCTGATGCCGAACCGGTCCATGAATTCCGCTCGCCGCCCGAGCCGCGCGCCAACCGGGAGCCGGGCCGCGAGGATCTCGTCCTCGACATCAGAGGCGACTTGTTCCGCTCGTGACCTGCGTTTGTCCGCACTAGGACGCTGGCGGGTCACGGTGGCGGCCTCCCCTGGCGACCGGTGGGTACGAGCACTACAGCACCCACCATAGGGCCTTGCATTGTGCATGCACAATGACTAGCGTCCTGTACATCAGGCCGCCGAGCGTGAAGGAGCGCAGGGCCATGTCCGTGGCGTCGCGAACCGCACCGCTGGCGTCCCGCCTGGCCGCACTGCCGCCCGGCCAGGTCGACCTGCACACCCATGCGATCGACCCCGATCTTCCCGACATAGGCCAGCAGCACGAGGGCGCTTTCCCGGTGGTCCGCCGGACCGCGCCGGACCGGGCCCAGATCTTTATGGACGGGCGGCTGTACCGCGAGGTCGACGACCGGTGCTGGTCGGCTGAGGCGCGGGTCAAGGACATGGACGCCGAGGGCGTGGCCGCCCAGATCGTCTCGGCCACCCCGATCACGCTGTGCCACGGCGAGCCCGTCGACGGAGCCCGGGCGCTGGCCGCAGCACAGAACGACTTCCTTTCCCAGCTCACCGCCGAGGCCCCGGATCGGCTGTTCGCGTTCGGCTGCGTTCCCCTGCAAGACCCCCAGGCGGCCGCCAGGGAGCTGCGCCGGTGCGTCCGCGACCTTGGGTTCGCCGGGGTGGAGATCGGCACCCGGGCCGGTGACCTCGAACTGACCGATCCCGCGTTCATCCCGTTCTTCCGAGCCGCCGAGAACGTCGGTGCGGTGGTGTTCGTCCACCCGGTGGACCGCACCCTGGACCCGCGGCTGGCCCGGCTGAAGGTCGGCTTCGGGCTGGACATGTCGGCCGAGACGGCCGCCGCGGCGGCCGGGATCGTGACCAGTGACCTGCTGGAGGAGGTGCCCGGTCTGCGGATGCTGCTGGCCCACGGCGGCGGGACGCTGCCGTCGGCACTGGCCCGGCTGGCCAAGGGCCAGCGGATGGCAGGGGATACCGATCCAGAGCGGCTGGCCACCGCACGGGCCCGCCAGCTGTGGTGCGACTCGCTCACCTACGACGTGCCCGCCCTGCGGCTGGCGGCCGAACGCTTCGGCCCCGGCCACGTGGTGCTCGGCACCGACTATCCGTTCGACGCCCGCGAGCAGCCAGCCGGCGCGGTCCTGCGGGAAGCCAGAGACAAAGGTGCAGCCCGGGCGAACGCCCTTGGCCTGCTGAATCCGGGCTGAATCCGGTGACCATCTAAGAGGAGCACTGTTGTGGCCAAGTTTCTCGGCGTCGGCATGACGCACTACCCGCTGCTGGCCGGCACCGACGAGCACATGGCGGGCCTGCTGCGCTATACGCTGCGGGACCCGGACATCCCGGCCGCCGAGAAGGACCCGGCGAGCTGGCCGGCTTCGATGCGGGCGGACTGGGCCGATGACGGCGGCACGGCGGCTGCGGCGCGCCATCGCAAGGTGCTGCGCGAGAATCTGGCCTACTGCCGGGCCGCGCTGGACGCCTTCGCGCCGGACCTGATCGTGGTGTGGGGGGATGACCAGTACGAGAACTTCCGGGAGGAGGTCGTCCCGCCGTTCTGCGTGCTGGCCTACGGCGACATCGAGGTGCCGGCCTTCGAAGTGATGAACGAGCGCGGCAGCCCGAATGCCTGGGGCAGGCCCGACGACATGACCGTCACCGTGCACGGTGACGCCGGGGCCTCGCGGGCCCTGGCCGACACGCTGATCGCGGACGGCTTCGACATGGCTTACTCCTACCGCAAGCGCGAAGGCGCCCACTTCCCGCACGCGATCCTCAATACCCAGCTGTTTCTGGACTACGACCACGCCGGCACCGAGTTTCCCTACCCATTGGTGCCGATCACGGTGAACTGCTACGGGCAGCACGCCATCGCCCGCCGCGGCGGGCTGGCCCGGTTCGCCGAGATCCGGGCCGAGCAGCTCGACCCGGCCGGCCCAACCCCGGCCCGCTGCTTCGACCTAGGCCGGGCCGTGATCCGGGCTTACGCGGCCACGGACCTGCGCGTGGCCCTGGTCGCTTCGTCCAGCTGGTCGCACGCGTTCCTGTGCGACAAGCTGTGGCACCTGCGCCCGGACACACCCGCTGACCAGCGGCTCTACGACGCTCTGGTCGAAGGCGACTACGACACCTGGCGCCAGGTCATCGGCAGGCAGATCGTCGACGCCGGGCAGCACGAGATGCTCAACTGGTTCTGCCTCCTGGGCGCCATGGCCGAGGCCGGAATGCGGCTGGACTGGTCCGCCTTCGTCACCACCGACGTCTTCAACTCCAACAAATGCTTCGCGATCTACCAGGAGCCCCGATGACCACTGCCACCGACCTGCGGACCGGCCTGTTCGTGACCGCCGGCGGCATCTCCACCCACTACCACGACGCAGGCCAGGGCGAACCGGTGGTGCTGCTGCACGGCTCCGGTCCCGGCGTGTCGGCCTGGGCCAACTGGCAGCACACGATCCCGGCCCTGGCCAAGACCAACCGGGTCCTCGCGTTCGACCTGGTCGGCTACGGGGCGACCGAACGGCCGGCCGGCCTCCGGTACTCGCTGCGCAGCTGGACCGACCACGTGTGGGCCTTCCTGGACGCCCTCGGCCTGGCTAAGGTCAGCGTGGTCGGCAACTCCCTCGGCGGCCGCCTTGCCCTGCAGATGGCTGAAGATGACAGCCAGCGGCTCAGCCGGATGGTCCTGATGGGCTCGCCCGGTGTCGGCATGACGGTCACCGAGGGGCTGAAGGCACTGCGCGGCTACGAGCCCTCGCCGGAGAACATGCGCGCGCTGCTGACCGATTACTTCGCCGTCGACACCTCGATCATCACTGACGACCTGGTCCGGATCCGCTACGAGGCCAGTGCCGCGCCCGGCGCGCACGAGGCCTACCGGCTGATGTACTTCGACCCGCGGCACGACGGCAGCAACCTGGGTATCACCGAGGAGCAGGTCCGCGCGGTGCGGGTGCCCACCCTGCTGGTGCACGGGCGGGAGGACAAGGTGGTCCCTCCGGAAGTCTCCTGGACCATGGTGAACCTGCTGCCCGACGCCGACCTGCACGTGTTCGCGCGCTGCGGGCACTGGACCCAGATCGAGCGGGCCGCCGAGTTCAACGCGCTGGTGGCGGGCTTCCTGGCCGGGGGTGCGCGATGACCATGACCGCCGAGCCGAGGACCGGCTCCCGCTGCGTCGAGGAGGACCCCGCCGCGCGCCGGTTCCGGGTGCGCCGCTCGGCCATGACCTCGCCGGAGATCTTCACCGCCGAGCTGGACCGGATCTTCGCGCACTCCTGGCTGTACGTGGGGCACGAGTCGGAGATCCCGGAGCCGGGCGACTACGTGCGCCGCCCGGTCGGCGGCCGGCCGGTGTTCATGGTCCGCGGGGTCAAGACCGGGCAGGTCAACGTGTTCCACAACACCTGCACCCATCGCGGCGCCGTGGTCTGCCGCAAGGACCGCGGCAACGCCAAGGTGTTCCAGTGCTTCTACCACGCCTGGTCTTTCGACAGCGAGGGGTCCTTGGTCGGCGTGCCCGGCCGGGACGCCTACGGCGACGACCTGGACATGGCCTCCCTCGGCCTGGCCCGGGTGGCGCGGGCCGAGTCCTACCGCGGGTTCGTGTTCGCGAGCTTCGACCCGGCCGTGCCGGACCTGACGGACTACCTGGCCGGGGCCCGCGAGTACCTGGACCTGGTCATCGACGAGGCCGACGGGCACCTGCAGATCATCAGCGGCACCCAGGAATATGGCATGCAGGCCAACTGGAAGCTGCTGGTGGAGAACAGCATCGACGGCTACCACGCCGCCTCCACCCACGACACCTACTTCAAGTACCTGGTCGCCCTCGGCACCGACCTCAGCGTCGGAGTCAGCGGGGTGACCAGGGACCTGGGCAACGGGCACGCGGTGCTGGAGTACCTCGCGCCCTGGGGCCGCCCTATCGCCAAGTGGGAACCGCTGTTCGGCGACGCGGCGAAACAGGAGATCGGGGAGCTGCGAGCCCGGCTGGCCGCCGAGCACGGCGAGGAGCGGGCCCGGCGGATGTGCGACTTCAACCGCAACATGCTCATCTACCCGAACCTGATCATCAACGACATCATGGCCGTGACCGTGCGGACGTTCATGCCGGTCTCCGCCACGGCCATGACCGTCACCGCGTGGGAAGCGGCGCCGCGCGACGAGCTTCCCGAGGTGCGCCAGCGGCGGCTCGACAGCTTCCTGACCTTCCTCGGGCCCGGCGGGTTCGCCACCCCGGACGACATCGAGGCGCTGGAGTCCTGCCAGCAGGGGTTCGCCAGCGGCGGGGTGGAGTGGAACGACATCTCCCGCGGCATGGGCCGCGACCCGCAGGCCACCGACGAGGAGCAGATGCGCGCGTTCTGGCGACGCTGGCGCGACCAGCTTGACGCCGGGGAAGACCGGTGACCGGCCTGCTGGCCGGCTCCCTGGCCGGGCTGACCCGGACCGAGGTCGAAGACTTCCTCTATCTCGAAGCCGAACTGCTCGATGCCTGGGAGCTGGACGACTGGCTGCGGCTCTACACCGACGACGCCCGCTACGTGATTCCGTGCACCGGCGACCCGGCCGGAGACCCCAGCCGCGACCTGGTGCTGATCGACGACAACCGGCTTCGGATGCAGGCCCGGGTGGAACGGCTGAACAGCCGCAAGGCGCACCGCGAGTACCCGCACTCCAACACCCGGCACCTGGTCACCAACGTCCGGCTCGGCCCGGTCGAGGCAGACGAGCTCCCGGTGCGCGCCTCGTTCACGGTCTGGCGGTTCCGCGGCGGCCGGGAGACCACCTACGTCGGCGGGTACGAGTACCGGCTGGTGCTGGCGGATGCCGCGCTGAAGATCCGCTCCAAGCGCGTCGTGCTGGACATGACCGCGTTGCGCCCGGCCAGCGATGTGGCGATCATCCTGTGAGCACCGGCGCTGCCGGCCCGCTCCACGGACGGGTCGCGATCGTCACTGGCGGGGCCACCGGGATCGGCTTGGCGATCGTGCGACGGCTGGTCGACGACGGAGCCCGGGTGGTCCTGGCCGGGCTCACCGACGCCGACGTCGGGAAAGCCCTGACGCGGCTCGCCGAGCCACCAGAGGGGCTTGTCGGGTCAGCCGGCCAGGTCACCGGTTTCGCCGGGGACCTGTCTGTGCCTGGCATTGCCGACCGCCTGCTGGCCGCCGCGCTCAGCGCGTTCGGGCAGGCCGATATCTGCGTGAACAACGCGGGCGGCGGGGTGATCGCGCCCACGCTGGCGCACACCGAGGAGACCCTGCAGGCCACCGTGGCCAACAATCTGTGGACCGCGCTGCGGATGTGCCTGGCGGTGCTGCCGTACTTCGCCGAGCGCGGCTACGGCCGGATCATCAGCATCGGCGCCGAGTCGGTCCGCAACGGCCTGACTGACCACGCCGTCTACAACGCGGCCAAGGGCGGCGTGCACGGCCTGACCACCGGGCTGGCCCGCGAGTTCGCCCGCCAGGGCATCACGGTCAACGTGGTCGCGCCCTCCTACACCCGCACCCCGGAACTCGACGCCGCCCTGGCCGCCGGCCGTGCCCCTGAGCGCTTCGGCCAGGTCCTGGCGGACGCGATCGCGCTGATCCCGGCCGGCCGCGGCGCCGAGGCCGACGAGGTGGCGGCCGCCGTCGCCTTCCTGGCCCGCGAGGACTCCCGCTTCATCACCGGCCAGATCATCAGCGTTAACGGCGGCAGCAGCATGAGCTGACGGGAAGCCAGCTCGTGGGAGTTCAGCGGCCGCGGGCTTCCGGGCCGATGAGCCGGGTGGCGATGACCTGCTTCTGGATCTGGGCCGTGCCGTCGCCGATCTGGTACCCGAAAACGTCGCGGAAGCGCTGCTGGAACGGAAGCTCGTCGGACCAGCCGTAGTGGCCGTGGGTCAGCAGGCAGGCCTCGATGGCGTTCTTGGCCACAACGGGTGCCCACCATTTGCACATGGCTGCCTCCGCGGTATGCGGGCGGCCCTCCTGGCGCAGCCACAAGGTCTGGTAGCACAGCAGCCGGGCCGCCTGAACCAGGGTGGCGTGTTCGGCCAGCGGGGAGGAGACGCCCTCGAAGGCCGCGATGGGGCGGCCGAACGCCTGGCGTTCCTTCACGTAGCGGTACGTTTCGTCGAGGCTGGCCACGGCGGCGCCCAGGCACTGCAGGCCGATGGCCGCCCGGCTGTAGTCAAAGTGCCCCATCGCGGCGGCAAATCCGCGGCCCTCGGCGCCGACCAGGTTCTCGGTCGGCACGAACACGTGGTCCAGGTATACAGACCCCCGGCCGATCGGCAGCTGCCCCATGTCGTGAAAGCGGCCGGCCGACACTCCCGGCCGGTCCATCTCGACCAGGAACGCGCTGATCCCGGCGGACCGCTCGCTACCGGGCTGGCGGGCGTAGACCAGGGTGGCGCTGGCGGCGTGGACATGGCTGACCGAGTTCTTCTCGCCGGACAGGTGCCAGCCGCCCTGCGCGGGCGTGGCCGTGGTCCGCAGGGCGGCGGCGTCCGAGCCGGCCTCCGGCTCGGTCAGGCCGAAGGCGACGATCTCGGTGCCGTCGATCATCGGCGGCAGCCAGCGCCGCTGCACCGCCGGGCTGCCCCCCTTGGCCAGTTGCGCCCCGGTCAGGCCGACGGTGACCGGGGCGGCCGCGAGGTTCACGTCGGCCGCCCCGATCTCCTCGCAGGCGATCCCGAGGGAGATGGGGTCCTCGGCGCCGGTGCCGCCGAACTCGGCAGGCAGGCCGATGCCGAGCACCCCGAGGGCGGCCATCTCGGCGTGCAGGTCCATCGGGTAGCTGTCTTTGCCGGACCGCTCCCGGTAGCCGGGCGCCAGCCTGCGGCGGGCGAAGCCGGCCACGGCCTGCCGGAACTGCTCCTGATCGTCGGTGAAACTGAAGGAAAGACCAGCCATCACAGGCTCCCTTTCAAGATCTCGCGGACTTCCGCCACGGCGTCGATCGCGGCCTCGCTGCTGCCGGCGAACGGGATGAAGTTGAGGGTGGTGCAGCCGGCCAGGACGTACGGAGCGACGAACTCGGCGATGTCCGCCGCGGTGCCGCAGGGAACATATTTCTCAAAACGGCCGAACGGCACGCGATACAGCCCCTCCATAACTCCGGCGACGCGGTGGCGGGCGCCGGCCTCGCTGGACCCGAACCCGCACCAGAACGTCATGCCGTGACGCCAGTCGACGCCGGTGCGCCCGGCCTCGGCGGCGTGGCCGGCCACCGCCGCGATGGCATCAGCACAGCGGGCGGCGGAGGTCCAGATACCGAGCCAGCCATCGCCCAGCCGGCCGGCCCGGCGCAGCGCGGCATCGGACCGGCCCCCCACTACCAGCGGGATCCTGGGTTCGGGCACGGGCCGGATGGCCACCTTGTCCAGGGTGAAGAACTCGCCGTCATGGCTGAGCTCCTCCCCGGCCAGCAGACGGCGGAGCAGGCCTAGCGACTCGTTCATCCGCCGCCCTCGGGTACGCGGATCCACGCCGCAGGCCATCACCTCGCGACGGTCGTCGCCGCCGATGCCGAGCCCGAGGGACAGCCGGCCGGGGGCGAACTGGGCCACGGTGACCAGCTGCCGGGCCACCAGCAGCGGGTGACGCAGAGACAGCAGGTACACGGCCAGGTAGACATCCAGGTCCTCGCAGGCGGTGACCACGGAGGCGGCGTCGGCCAGCCCGTCGTTGCCGATCCCGCCGTGGAACATCACGTGGTCACCGAGCATCACGTGATCCAGGCCGGACGCCGCCATCCGGTCGAGCAGGCGGCGACGATGCGCCATCAGGCCGGGCCCGGCCGTCGGCTCCTGGCCGGCCCACAGCGGCGGCATCAGGTTCACGCCGAAGCGGACGCCGCCCCCGCTCACGTATCGCTGCTCACGTCGGCGCCGGCCTGCGGGCCGGGCCCGGCGGCGGGGCGTCTGGCCAGGAACTCGTCCTTACGGGCGACGATTTCCGGGTTGCCCATGATGGAGTAGCTGTACAGGCACTCCAGGCGCAGCTGGTCTTCCAGCGGC
>Ga0302325_10033495_pt1 | contig 10526 bp, 12 predicted proteins | sample Palsa_T0_2_FD_201948 | JGI IMG/M metagenome (GOLD analysis project Ga0302325, IMG submission 201948) | Peat permafrost microbial communities from Stordalen Mire near Abisko, Sweden - Palsa_T0_2 | ecosystem: Environmental > Terrestrial > Soil > Palsa > Peat permafrost | place: Sweden: Abisko...
CGCGGAGTTCGCGCTATCTGAAGCGGATTATTTTCTGGGCATCCTCCACTCGGAAGAAAAGGCGCGGATGGCCTACGAGGGCTGGCTTGTGGGACATGCGCGCTGGTTTCAAAGTGCGGCAGGGGTGAGGCTCCTGCAAGAGTTGAGCTATTGGTCCGTAGACCCGAAACAGATGGGAACCAAAGCATGATGACGATGATTGCAAACTATCTTGTCGCGCACTGGGTGGAGTTAGCGGGTTTCCTGACCACGTGGATAGGGATCTGGCTAACAACGAGGCGCTTGGTGATCTGCTGGCCGGTAGTGCTGGCCGCCGACATCTTCTACTTGATCGTCTTTTTTCGCGCAAACCTGAAATCCGACGCGTGGCTCCAGGTTTTCTTTATTGCCTTTACTCTCTATGGCTGGTGGAATTGGGCTCGCGGCGTGCGCAAAGAAGGAGAAGTGCGTGTTGACCCCTTGAGCGTGCGCGTTTGGCTTGGGGGCTTGGCGGCAGGCGCAGTTGGAAGCGTGCTTCTCGGTGAGTATATGCAACACCACGGTGCAGCGCTGCCTTACATGGATGCGGCACTGGCCGTTTATAGTCTTGTCGCGAGTTGGTGGCAGGCGCGCAAGCACACGGCTAACTGGTGGTTGTGGATTGCGGTCGATGCGGTCTACATCGGCGAGTACGTGTACAAGGATTTGTGGCTTACGGCTGTGCTCTCTGCCGGGCTTGTGTTACTGGCTGTGTTGGGGCTGCGCGATTGGCAGCGTGCGGCAGCCTCTCAAACAGCAGCCTGAACCACATTCTTGAGCGGCTCGCCGGCGATGTAGCGACCCAGTTCTTCAGCAGCAATGCGCAGAGCATTTGGAGCAAACTGCGGGCTTGAGCCGCCGACGTGAGGCGTGAGCAGCAGGTTGGGACAGCTCCAAAGCGGATGGCCTGCGGGGAGCGGCTCTGGTTCGGTGACGTCGAGAGCAGCGCGAATGCGGCCCGCATTGAGTGCGGAGACGAGCGCATCAGTGTCTACAATCGGTCCACGTGCGGCATTCACCAGCAGCGCTCCTTGCGGCATGAGTGCAAGCTGTTCCGCGGCTATCAATTTGTTGGACTGCGCAGTGGCGGGAAGGATGAGAATCACCACTTGAGCCTGGGGCAATAGGCTATTCAGTTCGCTGACGGCATGAACTTTAGGATCAGCGCGCGCACTGCGGGCCACGCGCAGCAAATCGACGTGGAACGGCGCAAGCATGCGTTCAACGTCCTTGCCGATGGAACCGTATCCAACCAGCAGAACCGTCTTTCCCGTGAGCTCTTCCAGCATCACAGGCGGATAGAGTGGGCGCGTGTCTCCCGTCATGGAAGCGTAGTGCGCACTGGCTTCGAAACGGCGCTTCCATTGGCCAGAGCGCTGCACATCGAGATAGAAGGGGAAAAATTTCAGCATGGCGAGAATGGATGCGATGGTCCATTCCGCAGTGGAGATGTTGTGCGCACCGCGCGCGTTGCAGATTGTGACGTGCGGGCCCACTGTGCGGGGAATCCATTCCGTGCCCGCCATGAGCGAGAGCACCAGGCGCACTCCGCGCAACCTGGGCCATGCGCGCATGGCCCGTGTCGGATAAGGGTCTGGAATCCACACGTCGATATCGATCTCCGATTCAGGTGAATCGGACACGGGAACGAGCTCGATTCCCGTTGGGAAGTCGCGTAACATGTCTGCCGGCAACGTAGCCGGATATCCAACTCTCAGTGTTCGCTTGATCGGGTCAGTCGGCGCAGAAGCCATGACATCATGCTAACCGGTGATTTCCATTGCGGCCAGTCCACGGCCATCCTGATAGCCTTGATCCAGGGCCGCCGCGGAAGTGTGCCAGCCTGGCCAGTGCTGGGGCGAGCCAGTTCCGGTTGACGTTTACCTGAAGCAATCTCTGACCGCAGATTGAACTCATGCGCATGAAGGCAAACAAAACGTGGTCCCAGCAGCAACTCGCGATTAAGCTGCGCGTGGAACAGACGGTGAAGCCGGGGATTCTTTCCTGGGAGCGAAAACGCCTTGCGATTCATGCGGCCAAGACCGCTCTGGCGGCGGCTCTGTGCTGGTGGCTGGCACAGCGGTTTGGCTGGCGCGATGGTTATTGGGGTTCCATCAGCGCCATCATTGTGCTGCAGTCGGACGTTGGTTCAACGGTGAACGCATCACGCGATCGCCTGCTGGGCACGCTGATCGGCGCAGCGTTTGGCTTCTCATTCTCGCTTTTTGGTGCGCTCCCGTGGAACTACATTCTGGCCGTGCTGGCGGCGATGGTTGTATGCGGCTTGCTGGGTCTGCGCAACAGTTCGCGGCTGGCCGGCGTCACCATCACCATTGTGATGCTGGTGCAGAAGATTGGACCGCGCTGGAGTCTGGCCGTGGACCGCGTGAGCGAAGTGGTGCTGGGGATTGTGGTAGCGCTGGCGGTGACGACGCTGGTGCTTCCGGACCGTGCCCGGCTGCGGTTACGCGACGGACTGGCGCAGGAGTTCCTGGTGCTGGGCGCGCTTTTTGAGGCCATTTTGCAGGGGTTTCGCGGCGAGCCCTCTGACAACCTTGCTGCCTTGCGGGATGACGCTTTGGCCATGCTGCGCGGCAACAATCAATTACTGGAAGCTGCTCGCAATGAGCCTTCCGGCGGTCCGGGATGGCGTGAGGGGTTGAACATGCTGTCGCAGTTTGGGCGCTCCCTTTTCGACGCGCTCGTCGCGTTGGAGTTCTCGGTCAAAGACAGCCACAACGATGCCTTTGCGCAGCAATTGGAGCCGGCACTCGGGAAACTGGCCGTCGACATCCGCAGCGGCTTTCAGCACGTGGCCACATGCATTCACGCATGGCGGTTTGATGTAGCGCCGGCAAACATGAATCTGGAAGATGACATTGAGCAACTCGAAGCCCGCATGAATCAGGTGCGGCACACTGGCATTGAATTCTCGCAAGCGGAGATTCTGCGCGCTTACGCCGTGCAGCTGCATCTGAAGCAGATCGCGCGGTTGCTGCGCGCTTCGCGAGTTGAGACGAGCCGCGCAGTGGGCGAGGCGCAGAAATAGCGACGCCGATTACGCGAAGAACTTGCGCAGTGCTTCGACGCAATCCTCGATTTCCTTCATGGTGATTGCGTAGCCGAAGCGCAAATGGCCCTCGCCCTGGGCGCCAAACACGGAGCCGGGAATGGTGGCGATGTAAGCTTTGTCCAGCAGAATCTGCGCGGCTGTGCGGCTGTTCTTGTGAATCTTCTCCACGTTGGGAAAAGCGTAAAAGGCGCCCGCCGGGGATTCGCACTCGAGGCCCACATCATTAAGCCCGGCAACCAGCAGATCGCGGCGCTTGCGATACTCCTCGCGAATGCGGGCTATCTCGGATTCCGGCGTCTTGAGGGCATGGATCATGGCGTATTGCACCGGGGTGGCGACGCCGTTTGTGGAGTAGAGAACGATCTTGCGCAGCGCGGTCATGAAGGGCTCTTTCGCCACGGCATATCCCGCGCGCCAGCCGGTCATGGCGTATGTTTTTGAGAAGGTGAAGCAGGTAATAGTGCGCTCTGCCATACCCGGCAGCGAGGCAATGGAGACGTGCTCGCCGTCATACACAAGATCTTCATAGGCCTCGTCGGCAATCACGATGAGATCGCGTTCTATGGCGAAGGCCGCAACTTCTTCTGCCTCAGCGCGGGTGAAGACCAGGCCGCTTGGATTCTGTGGCGTGTTGTAATAAATGGCCCGCGTCTGGGGCGTTGAAAACTGGGCCAGGGTATTGCGAATTCCGTTGCGCCGCGCGGTGCTCGAAGGCACGCGCAGCGGCCGAGCCTGCGCTCCCGTGATAAGGTCCGCGATCGGGGTCCAATAGGGCGAGAAGACCAACGCATCGTCTCCGGGATCGAGCACGCACTGAAAAGCGCCGTACAGTCCCTGCGAGCCACCCACAGTGGCAATCACTTCGTCCGTTGTGATTTCGATTCCGTTCTTGACCGCAAGTTTCTCAACCAATGCCTTGCGCAGCGGCAACACGCCGGACGACGGCGCGTAGTGGGTTTGGTTCTCTACCAGCGCCTGGATGGCCGCATACTTGATGTCGGGCGGAGTCTCAAAGAACGGCTCGCCGCCATGCAGCGAGTGCACGTCCACACCTTCCGCGCGCAGCTCCATCACCTTATTGCGAATCTGCACAATGTCGGAAAATCCAACTTCGTCCAGCCGCTTTGCCAGCCTTATCCCGCTCTGCTTCGTCGCCATGTTCCAAATTTCCTTTCGTAACAGGGTGGGGAAGTCTCTGCTTCCAGCATATCCGATTTTCGCTGTCGCACCTTGAATCGCACAGGGCGAACAAACGGAGTTATGACGCCGTATCACACTGCAAGCAGATTGGTATAAACCGCCATGCCCACTACCGCGTCGGCGCCCAGAGCGTCGAGCGCATCCACTTCCTGCTGGCTGCGGATGCCTCCGGCGACAATGAGTTGCCTTCGAGTGAGTTTGCGAAGGCGCGCGGCTGTCTCGATGGGAAAGCCCTGCATCAGGCCCTCCCCGTCAACATGGGTATAAAGGAATGCGCCGGCATGGGCCTCAAGTTGGGGGATCGCTTCATCGGGCGTGAGCGCGACCTGCGCCTTCCAGCCCTTCACGGCGATGCGGCCGTTCTAGGTGTCGATACCGGCGACGATGCGCTCGGCGCCAAGTTCAGTGGCAAGTTCGGCAGCGAATGCTGCGTTGACCGCGCCGGTTTCCGAGAAGAGCGCGGAGCCAATGATCACGCGTTTTGCGCCTGCGTCGAGAACCTGGCGGGCGCGTTCGATGGTGTGTATGCCGCCGCCGGCCTGAACTGGAAGCCGCTTCGCGATTTGCGCCACAAGGTCTGAATTTTCTCCCTGCCGCATGGCTGCATCCAGGTCGATCAATTGCACCAATGGGAAGCGCGCGAACTTTTCAATCCAGTATTCAAAGTCGTCGAAGGCGAGGCGAAGTTTTTCGCCCTGCACGAGCTGGACGATGCGGCCGCCGAGCAAATCGATGGAAGGAATCAGCATGGAAGCCTCACGGATACGCCGGCGCGGGCCAACTCTTCTTTAAGGGAGCGCGCGCTCGATATACCGAAGTGGAAGATGCTGGCGGCGAGCGCTGCGTCGGCTCTTCCGCGCCCAAAAACATCGACGAAATGATCCACTGTTCCGGCGCCGCCAGAAGCGATGACGGGAATGCTGACGGATTCGCTGACCGCGGCCGTAAGGTCGCAATCGAAACCCGCACGCGTGCCGTCCGAATCCATGGATGTGAGAAGAATTTCGCCTGCTCCGCGCGCCTCCGCTTCGCGCGCCCACTCAACCACGCGGCGGCCTGCCAGTTTGCGTCCGCCCTGCACGAAGACCTGCGCGTCGCGAACCGGATCGAGCGCCTGCGGATCGCGGCGCGCATCGATGGCAACGACCACGGCTTGTGCGCCAAAGCTGCGGCCGATTGCGTCGATGAGCAAAGGATTGGCAAGAGCAGCGGAGTTGATGCTCACTTTGTCCGCGCCGGCTTCGAACACTTGTGCTGCATCATCCGCAGAACGAATTCCGCCGCCAACTGCGAAGGGGACGAAGAGTTCGCGGGCTGTGCGGCGCACGGTATCGAGAAGAGTCTGCCGCCCCTCATGGGTTGCGGTAATGTCCAGTAAAACGATCTCATCGGCGCCTTCGCGTGCGTGGCGCGCGGCCAGAGCCGCGGGGTCGCCGGCATCGATGAGGTCGACGAATTGCACGCCCTTCATGACGCGGCCTCCGTGCACATCGAGGCAGGCGATGATGCGTTTGGTGATCAATCAGCTTCCTTCCCATACGAGAAAATTGCGAAGAATAGCAAGGCCGGTTGCCCCTGACTTCTCCGGATGAAACTGAACCCCCATCACGTTGCCGTGCTCGACCGCCGCGGCGAAGGGCTCGATGTAGTGCGTGATGGCCGCAGTTTCAGCGGTGACTGGAGCTTTGTAAGAATGAGTGAAGTAGACAAACTCGCCCGGTTCGACCCCTGCAAGAAGTCGCGAACCTGGTCGCACATCGAGTGAGTTCCAACCGACATGGGGGACTTTTTCGTGGCTCTCAGGGAAGCGCGCGCAGGCCTCAGCGAAGTGCCCAAGACCATGCTGTTGCGGCGCCTCGCTTGACCCAGCATAAAGCCATTGCATGCCTACGCAGATGCCGAGGAACGGAACGCCGCGGACGATGGCGGAGCGAATGGCTGTCGTAAGGCCAGTCGCATCCAGTCGCCTGGTTGCTTGAAAATGGCCAACGCCTGGCAATACGATCCTTTCCGCATTCTCGACATGCGCGCGATCGGCATCGGTGACTTCGGGGTCCGCGCCCAGATGGCGCAGGGCCTTCAGAACCGAAGTCAGATTCCCCGCCTTGTAATCGATTACAGCTACGCGCATCACAACAGTCCTTTTGTGCTGGGCAGCATTTCGCCGAGTTGCTTGTCGCGGGAGCAGGCCACGCGCAGGGCGCGCGCAAAGGCCTTGAAGATGGCCTCGATCTTGTGGTGATTGGAGCGTCCGTACATGGTTTTGACGTGAACGTTGGCGCGGGCACCGCGCGCGAAGCCTTCAAAGAAATCGGTGACGAGTTCGGTCTGCAGGTCGCCAACAAGACGGGTACGCACCTTTGTATCGACGGCGAAGGCCGCGCGTCCGCTGAGGTCTACGGCCGCGATGGCAAGGGTCTCGTCCATGGGCATGAGGAAGTATCCGGCGCGCAGAATGCCGCGCTTGTCGCCGAGCGCGCGATCGAAAGCTTCCCCAAGCGCGATGCCGACATCTTCGACCGTGTGGTGTTGATCGACGTCGAGATCGCCATCGCATTTCAGTTCGAGATCGAAAGCGCCGTGACGGGTGAAGAGTTCCAGCATGTGGTCAAAGAAACGAATGCCGGTTGTGACGTTGTATTGCCCGCTGCCCTCAATCGTGAGCCGGATGGCGATGCGCGTCTCCGCGGTGTTGCGCTCGACGACCGAGCTGCGCAGGCCTGCCTTTGTTGCGGACTTCGCTTTCGTTCCACGCGTCATCTTGTTCCCACTCCGATCTTCAAAGCGGCGACGGCCCCATTGAGCGCAGCAATGGCTCGCTGCATTTGCTCGCGGGTTCCGATGGTGATGCGCACGCGGCCGTCGCAGCCGGGATCGTTGGATCGATCGCGGACCAGCACGCCATCGGAGCGCATGAGGCGCACAAACTCCGCGTGCTGACGGCCGATCTCAACCAGGATGAAGTTGCCGCGGCTGGGCCAGTGGCGAATCCGAACAGCATCGAGAGCCATCTCGAATTCCGCACGCGCTGCAAGCACTTCGCTCACATACCATTCGATGTAAGCGCCGTCTTCGAGCGCGGGCGGCAGGCAGGCGAGCGCCAGCGAGTTGACGCTGTAAGGCGAAAGCACGCGGCGAATCCAGCGCATGATCTCAACGGGGCCGGCGAGCAAACCAAGACGCAACCCGGCGAGTCCGTAAGCTTTTGAAAAGGTGCGCGCAACAACAAGATTGGGAAGCACACCGACAAGGTCGATCACCGTTTCCCCGTGAAAATGAAAATACGCCTCATCGACCAGAACCACGGCATGCGGCGCGCGTTGAGCGAGTTGAAGAAGCTGCGCCCGCGTGGCAACTGAGCCGGAAGGACTGTTGGGATTGGCGATGGCGACGATCTTTGTATTAGGAGTGATGGCAGCGAGCAGGCGCTCGAAAGGAAATTGCAAATCGTCCGCAGCCTGTACCGTGACCGTGCGCGCGTCGGTTGCCGATGCGTAAACCTCATACATGGTGTAGGTGGGAACGGGAAGCAGCAATTCGTCGCCGGCTTCGAGAAACGCTTCGAATAGAACGTGAATGGCTTCGTCCACTCCATTGGTGAGAGCCACCTGCTCGGCAGGCAGTCCAAGGTACGCGGCAACAACGGCTTCGACTGGCTCGCGCTCAGGATAGCGCGTGAGAGCGCCGGCGGAGATGCTGCCGAGAACTTCGCGCACGCGCGACGAGCAAGCCAGGGTGTTCTCGTTGAAGTCCAGACGCAGCAGGTCGCGATTACCAAGGGGAGGGTGATACTCCTTCATGGCCTGCACGCGCAGGCGCGGTGAAGGGGAAATAGTGGCGGCGGCTCCGATGGCAGCTTCCGTCATTGAGACCTCCCTTTTTTGAGACGGGTACGAATGGCTTCCGCGTGGCCGGTGAGGCCTTCCGCTTCTGCGAGCAAAGCGGCTTTCGGTCCTAGCGATCGAAGAGCTTGCGCAGAATATTGCTGCACCGTAATGAGCTTGACGAAGTCGTTTGCGCTCAGGCCGCCGCGCACGCGGGCCATTCCACCGGTGGGCAAGGTGTGATTGGGTCCGGAAATATAGTCGCCCATGGGCTGCGCGGACCAGCGTCCGATGAATACCGAGCCTGCATTCTGCACCCAATCGAGATCGCCGGGCGCATCCACGGTGAGGTGCTCCGGAGCAAGGCGATTGGTGATTACGTGTGCTTCTTCCTTTGTTGACGCGATGATCGCGAGGCCGTTGCGCGCGAGGGCTTCGCGAGCTACCGGATTCGTCCGGTTGCGCAGCTTTACTTCTGCAACAACAGCCTTTGCGAGGTCGACGCGCGTGGTGATGAAGATGGCCAGCGCCTCGGGGTCGTGCTCAGCTTGCGCGACAAGGTCGGAAGCGATGTCGGCTGCGCGGCCGTGCTCGCTCGTTACCACGATTTCTGTCGGGCCGGCGAGCATGTCAATGGCGCAATCAAAGGCTACCAGGCGTTTGGCCGCTGTGACGAATAGATTGCCGGGACCGACAATTTTGTCTACGCGCGCGATGGTTTCAGTTCCATAGGCCAACCCGGCTATGGCATGAGCGCCGCCGAGGCGAAAGAACTCAGTGATACCGAGCAGATGCGCTGCCGCAAGAGTCTCCGGCGCGGGCTTGGGCGAGACAACAACGACGCGCGAAACGCCTGCAACCTGCGCGGGAATTGCAGTCATCAGCAGCGTAGAAGGCAGCGGGTGACGGCCGCTGGGGACGTAACAACCGACCGAGGCGAGCGGGCGGACCAGTTGCCCGGTTGTCAGGCCGGGAACCAGAGAATCGTTCCACGACGCGGGGAGCTGGTTGACGGCAAAGGTTCGAATTTGATCCGCTGCGGTGGACAGGGCATCGCGGAGTGCGGGGTTGAGCGCATCCCAGGCGCCTGTCATTTCTTCTGGTGTGATTCGCGAATTCTCACTATCTTTGAGTCCGTCGAATTGCGCTGCATAGCGCAGAAGCGCGCGGTCGCCCTGTTTGCGCACGTCGGCGACGATGCGCTTTACGCCGGGCAGGACCGAGTCCAGCGCCGCGCCGCCGCGACGTTCGAGTGCGGCAAGCGTCGCCTCGGTCAGCTGTGCGCCTCGTCCTTTGGTCCGGATGATTCTCATCTTTTTTCTCCGGTCCTAGAGCACAACCTTGTTGAGAGGGTATTCGACGATTCCCGTTGCCCTGGCTGCTTTCAAACGCGGGATGACATCGCGCGCCACGCGCTCTTCGACGATGGTGTTCACGGCGACCCACTCCGAATCGCTCAATTGAGAGACGGTCGGTGAATTCAATGCGGGCAGCACGGCAAGCACTCTCTCAAGGTCGTCCCGCTTGACGTTGAGCATGAGGCCCACCTGCGATTGGGCGTCGATTGCGCCGCGCAGCATGAGCGCAATCTGATCGAGCTTGGTGCGCTTCCACGTGTCGGCCAGTGTGGCCTTGCCGGCGATGAGGTGCGTCTCGCTCTCCATCACAGTGTCGATGATTTTGAGGTGGTTGGCCTTCAGAGAGCTGCCGGTCTCGGTAACTTCAACAATGGCGTCGGCAAGCGTGGGCGGCTTCACTTCCGTTGCGCCCCAACTGAATTCGACTTTCACATTCACGCCCTTCGCTGCGAAGTAACGCTTGCTCACTTCGACCAGCTCGGTGGCGATGATTTTGCCTTCGAGATCCTCGGCTTTCTCAAAGCCGCTGCCTTCCGGCACGGCCAGCACCCAGCGCACTTTGCGTCTGCTCTGTTTGGCGTAGGTGAGCGTGGTAACGCTGGTTACGTCGAGGCCGCTCTCCACCACCCAGTCAATGCCGGTGAGGCCTGCGTCGAGCACGCCATGATCGACATAGCGGGCCATTTCCTGCGCGCGAATCAACATGCACTCGATCTCGCTGTCGTCGATGGAAGGAAAGTAGGAGCGGCCGTCTGCATAGATGTTCCATCCGGCGCGCTTGAACAGAGCGATGGTTGCATCCTGCAAACTGCCCTTGGGAAGGCCGAGACGAAGCTTGTTAGCCACGAAGTTCCTCTTTCTTTGCGTCGGAGTTGGCCGTGACCGCGATCGGCTGCGTGAAACAACTGACAGTGCCTTCATGACAGACCAGGCCGTCGCCCTCTACCTGGACGCGGAACAGCAGCGTGTCGTTATCGCAATCGGTGGACGCCGAAACGACGCGCAGGCGGTTGCCGCTTGTCTCGCCTTTCATCCACAGCTTCTGGCGGGTGC
>Ga0302325_10033497_pt1 | contig 10526 bp, 6 predicted proteins | sample Palsa_T0_2_FD_201948 | JGI IMG/M metagenome (GOLD analysis project Ga0302325, IMG submission 201948) | Peat permafrost microbial communities from Stordalen Mire near Abisko, Sweden - Palsa_T0_2 | ecosystem: Environmental > Terrestrial > Soil > Palsa > Peat permafrost | place: Sweden: Abisko...
ATTCCAGGTTCGTCACAGGCGAGAATTGGAGATACGCAGCGATGTTGAGACGGAAAGAGGGAACGGATATCTACTGTCGTTTTGAGAATCCTTTCCAGAGCCTTCCAGAGTTATCATTCTTCTTCTTTCTTCGTACAGGCCGTGCTCCTTATGCATTTGGCGAATGGGTTTCCCAACCGCGTGTAGTAGAGGTCATACCAAGCTCTGCGGGCATCATCAGATTTGGAGAGTGGGATCCTAGTGATTTTCCTGCTTGGTGGTGGAAGGGACATGGCCAGGATGTGGAGAGAACGGTGTATACGATTAAGAGATTTGGGGGATTGAGTCCTAGAGATAGACAGATGCAGACTGGGGTTACTACGGATGCGTATGTGACGTCGTCTGGAGTCTTTCTCACTATGGAGTTTGTGTAAAGAGATCTACGTTAGTAGTGCCGGACCCGAATCAAGGAAATGTGGTTGAGCTGTAGTTAGAGATATAAATTTCATGAATGTGTGCATCAATTCCCTCCTTATCCATGTGAAGCCGGTCTGAAGATGTTTCAAAGTGCCAATTTGCATTGGTTGGACCTGGAAATGAATGCGCTAATTTCATCCCTCAAGATCATCAGATTCGCTCCTCAAGTCAACTGGTTACAGTCAGCGGCCATAGCGAAGAGCTTCGCCCCAGGTCGTTGATGCTATACCTAGCTGGTCCATTCTTTGCCATCCTTTTTAAAGCATTAGATCATTCCATTTTCTGCTCTTATGATTGAAATTATATTCTTCTATCATTGTAGGTGGTTCGCGAGTCTCTATTTCCATTATCATCCTGTGTCTTGATCATGACTTATTGCTTAACCTTGCCTGCCTTTCCCTTCCGCATCCAGACCAAGCTTTTATTCCTCAGCATCTCTCCTTTTCCTTCCATAGCGAGAATTCTTGTTGCGCCGCCTGCGAAGTCTTTAGTTTTCGTTCTCGTCCTTCTATGAATGTTTAAGAGAATGCACGGAGATGTTTTCGTATTTATGCTTGGTTAAGCAGTGGGAGAACCGCGAGATCGATAGTTGGGGTCAGCTAAGAGCTACTGTTGACTCCTTGAACGGACTCATATCTTAATATGAGCGACCGCCCGAAGAGAAGTTATTCGCAGGGAGAAACAATTAGTGTCTTTCTGAACTGGAACATCGCTTCGATATCCGGCTTGTGTTTTGAAGGAGGACGTGCTGCTCTATGTTCCAGTCGTTCGTGTCGTTCCATCAATTGAAATTCTACCAAGCTAGGCCAGTGTAATTTCTTTGTGTCAATGAATAATGGCTCGTACACGTATCGAGTCATTTGTTCAATGCAATGATCCTTCAGAAGGTGGATAGGAGTCTCTAACCCTTCTCGCTCCGTTTCTTGACTGCGATGGTTGACACCTGCAAGTCCTAAGCACAACAATTGTCCGGATGGTCCAACACTCGGAGAGGCACTTTAATGGCGAGCCTGCATCAGCTTCGACTATGATAAATTAGCACAGCATCCCGAAGGAGCTTGAGGGTCGTCATCCTTGTGGAGAGTCTTGCTTAGAAGCAAGGCGGCGAATATCTACGCAACAAAAAAGGAAAGGGCATCACCACCAAGCCCTAAACAGATGCAATTCAAAAAAAGGGAGAGACTTCCTCCACTAAAAATCAGCCATTTAAACTAATATAAGAGTTTTAGTTTTTGAACGTGGCGGTGATTATAGATCAAAAATACATTCAATGCACTCTGACTTTATGATGAGAAGCTTTGGGCGATAGACAGCAATTGTATGAGCTTAACAACCACGGGGGATTCATCTGGCAACCTCACTATTTTGCCATTTCAGCGGTCGCTGCGCTGAATTTTTGCACGCAGTGAACGTCCGATCAGTGTTCACTGTTGAGCGATTTTTCCCCCGTGTCGCAGTTGGTGGGTTCTTGGTACGGATCATGCCGGCGCTAGGTTGGCTGCGCTAGGACCTTCGTGTATATATAGACCACGTCCCCCTTATTTCTAGGAAATCAGACAATTCTTCTTGCAGAGCTCCGCGTACGCCTTTTAGTATGCGACACCCCGCTTTTTGTGCAATTTTTGACATCATTCAAAACCGACAATCACTAAGGCGAGGCGAACGATAGTATTCCAGCAAAGGAGGGTACCTGAACTTACCCCATAGTGCCTGCCCGGAGAACACAAATCCTTGTCTGAAGTTATGGAACCTAGCGACGAAACGGTTCACAACCGAATTCTCCCTCCACCCCACCTTTTTACCGAGCTAATACCTATCTTGCTTGAATACTTGTACTCGCTGAATCATAACTTCAAGGCTTCGGCCTTTTTAAATTTATGATTTCGAAGATTTCTCTATGGACTGGGACATTCTTGTTTTGTGGGCCATCCCGTAACTAACGAGTAACTTCGTAAGGCAAAACAGGCTTGAGGGCGGTAGGCAAAGAGGCTACTGCGGAGTGCATATGCCTTGCTGATGCTGGGCAACATTATTGTAACCAGGAATATTTGAAATGTTGGGTTTTTGCTTGACCTTCTGTGCTTGAAATATTTCGAGGAAGGTGGATTCCTCGATTTGGGACGCTAATCCCAAACTACGAGGTGAGAAAAAAATTATTGTGCTTGGTTGTTCCAATGGAGACCTTGAAGGGAATTGAATTTAGGTCGAGGAAGATCGCCCAGGTTCTTAATTGGCTTTGTAACGAGAGATAAAAGGACAACGTGAAGATTCCTGCTTGATACTTACACATTCGACTGCAAAGGACACAATGAGGGGATTATACTTGTATTTTAAGTCTGGTTCCTTGATTTCATAAAGTCATTCAAATGGGTATCTCTACTTCATAATCGTTCCTTCAAGTACCTCAGTTCTTCCTGGACTCCAACACCAATGCTGCTCGTTCCAAGAATGCATTAAACTCCTTGATCTGCTTCAGTATGCCTCCCGAGTCACTCTTGTTGCTGACTTCATCCGCGACCCGCTTCAAGAGGACTTCGGTGCCGGTCATCTCTCCTTCATCGTTAGATTGTGACGACTTCCCCAGGTCAATTGCTAATTCAATATTGTGAACAGTGGTATTAAGCGTATCCCTCTCCTATTCCAGATGTATTATTAGTATTGCGTGAGGTTCAGTTCAGGTTAATGTGCTGAAATTTCAGCACAGAAAGAGGCAGTCTTTCTTACCTGTGCCTTTTTGGTCTCATTTTCGTGCCTGATTCGAACTTCATCCATCTTCAGGGCCACTTGCTCGCGTTTTGCTCGGATGCGGAGAATGTCTTCACGAAGGCCCAGCTTCTTCTTCTGCTCGTCCCGAAGACGACGTTCAAGAGAATACGAGTTGTCCAGATTTATGGTCTAGGGCACGTTAGCAATGAATAGCCCAAAACGTTACGGGAAAAACTTACATGCTCCAATAATCGTGTTTGTAACTCATTCCCAAAAGCCTCAACAGCACGCAACTTAGTTTTGTACTCACGCCTCAACGCTGGATCCTCACAGTTGCTCCATCCTTCTTCCAACGTGTCCATCCCTGCACCGATAATTTCCTGGCAGATCTGGCTAAGAACATCAATTGCGTTTACACCACCTCGCTTCGTCCGAGGAATTTCCGAGTTGAGAATATTAGCATGAAGTTCATCTTCATCATAAACGGGTGCTCTGGTCAATCGGTGAACAGTAACCGGGATTGGACTGCCAATGCGAACTTTGGGTTTCTTGGAGGGTTGTGCTTTTGTTTTCGATAATTGTTTCTTTGGATGTCGCTGTTTGACAGGGCTGAGATCCGGACGAGCCTTCCCCTTTTGTTTCTTGGCAACTGGTACTCTGGAGAGCTCGGGGCTGTCCAGGTCGGGAGACTCTGTCGGTACGTTCCTCGAAATTCTCCGGCCTCGATTCTTCTTCAGCAAAGCAGCAGCTTCTTCGTCATTGATAGCTTCAGCTTCTTCCTCTTCCTCCGCCTCTTCGGCAATACTTGGTTCTTCCAGTTCAGGCGAATGCTCAACTACTATCCTTGGTCCCCGACCACGTCGGTCTGACTGTTCTGGTGATAATTCGTCCAAATCGTCCAAATCGTCAATGGCCGGAGAACTGGCCTGACCACGCCGACCATGTGATAAGCGAGGAGTTGGCCTCGGCGCATCCTTGCCTCTTTTGCGCTTTCTGAGGTTCTGGGGAAGTGGTGTCTCGATCTCCGCGCTGCCTTCTAGCCCGGCTTGTAAATGAGAACTTGCAATGGTTGCCTCTAAAATAGAAACACTTGTCCTATGTCCACTTCCAGGCGCATCCATCGGGCTCTCTGTGACCTCGTCGAGCATTTGAGCAGGGAACGAAGGTGTTCTAGCTGTCCGCGAAGGCAATGGTACGATCGTGTCCGGCTTAGGTAATGTCTTAGCAAAACTTGGCTCCTCGATCGAGACATTCGATGTTTCCATGACAGATAGTTCTTGCTGCTCATCATCATTGAGTGTATAGATGTCTGGTCTTATGTTTTGGGATGATCGAGTGCTTCGTCCGGAAGAGGGCGGTGCATCGGTGTCGAGCTTCCTTCTCTTCGCAGATATATTAGCATCATTTGCGCTGTGTGTAATTATTGGTGCATTGTTCTCTTCCGTGCCTGCTATATTCCCTGGTTGTCTGCGGCTGACCGGCGTTCGTCGCGTCGATCGCTGGGGAGGTATCTCTGGTTGTGGAGTTCTTCGATTCGAAGAAACCGGCTGCAATGGCGCTGGAGCAGCAGGGAACACAAGTCCGAAGTCAACATCTTTGACTTGACGCCTCCTATTCATTGCGGTCAGTGATTTGGCTAGAGTGGGGTATTACTTATACTCACTGCGCACCGCGCAAGCGTTGTTGCATTCGTTCCTTTCGTGCTACAGATGAATTAGCAATGATCTCTACGCTTTTCTTCAAACTTACACGCCATGATGAAGACAAAGGCGACGGTGAGTATGACGAGGTCTCCTTGATGGACGTCGTCGCGTTCGCGTTGTTACTTTTACGCGATTTGCCACGTGACCGCGGACTGAAACAATCCGAGCAACTCTAACTTCACTACTACATCTGAAAGCTTTGTGAAGTCATTGATATTTGATTCTTTACTTTACTTCACTTTCACGTTGGTTTTGTACTTCAACATGGAGTACTTGACAGCTCTCGTTGGTGAGGCTTTACAGCGACCTGCTGAGCTCCAAAGGAAGGACCCAAATCCTCTGACGTATCCGAAGAGTTCAAAGATTTTCAGTCATGAGCTGTTCAGGAACCCAACCTCAGAGTATAGAGGCTGTCCGTTCTGGGCCTGGAATACCAAGCTCGATAAAGACCAATTACTGCGTCAAATTGATAATTTTAAAGCCATGGGGATGGGAGGTTTTCATATGCATGTTCGGACTGGTCTTGACACCGAGTACATGGGCAGCGAGTATGCATATTCTCGAGTTTATTCACTCATATTTGAATTTGCCGCGAGCTGTGGCACATTGAAATCTCACGTTCAATTGATACTGACTTCGAGATTTCCCCAGGTTTATGGATATTGTCCGTTCCTGCGTGGAGTATGCTGAAAAGCAAAACATGCTGGCCTGCCTGTAAGTCGCAGAGCCATAACACTTGTGTCCTAGCAGCTTACACCATGAAGGTACGACGACGACCGATGGCCGTCCGGTGCAGCGGGAGGGAAAGTCATTGAAAAATATCCCGAGCACAAGGCGAAGCACATCTTATTTACCCCGCATCTGTATGGAACAGTTGATCTTGACGGGTATGTGAGTGTGACTACCATGGAGCTTATCTACCGCTGATGAGTCTAGTGACCGCACCTCTTCTTCTGCCCGTGCTTGTAGGAGTGAGAATGGTTCTCTTTTAGCAGCTTATGACATCGAGCTGGATGTTAATGGGTGTCTCAAGTCAAGTCGCGTCTTGAAATCAGGAGAAACTGGCAGCAATGTTTGGTACGCATACGTTGAAACGAATCCAAGCAGCTCATGGTTCAATGATCAAACATACATCGACACGCTCAGCCCGGCCGCCATGGCTAGATTCATTGAGATTACTCACCAAGTCTACAAAGACAAAGTCGGAGACAAATTTGGAACGACTGTGCCCTGCATATTTACAGATGAGCCACAATTTGCTACCAAGATCCAACTCTCAGATCCTAGGGCTATGAATGATGTTTTCCTGCCATGGACGACAGATATTGCGAAGACCTTCAGGAGAGAATACTCTGCCGACCTTGTCAAAGACCTCCCGCAGATCATATGGAATTTACCCAATGGAAAGCCAAGCATTAGTCGGTATCAGTACCACGATCATGTGTGCGAAAGGTTCGTGTCTGCATTTATGGATCAGCTTTCGGCTTGGTGCAGAAAGAACAATATCATGCTCGATGGTCATATGATGGAAGAGCCTACACTTCATTCTCAAACGACAGCTATTGGTGAAGCTATGCGTTGTTATAGGAACCAGGAAATGCCGGGAATGGACTTGCTGGTGGACTGGGTAGAATACAACACCGCCAAACAAGCTTCTAGCGTGTCTCGACAGAATGGAACCCGTGGTACAATGAGTGAAATATACGGGGTGACCCATTGGTATTTTACATTCGAGGGCCATAAAGGCTGTGGTGATTGGCAGGCAGCACTTGGCATCACGTTTAGAGTCCATCATCTTACTTGGGTGAGCATGGCTGGTGAGGGAAAACGAGATTATCCTGCCTGCATCGGATATCAAAGTCCTTGGTACAAGGAATACGGATACATCGAGGACCACTTTGCTCGAGTCGGCGTTGCAATGACCCGAGGAAAGCCAGTTACTCGAGTCGGGGTGATACACCCAATTGAGAGTTACTGGCTTGCCTTCGGTCCAAATGGGAGTGGAGATGAGCTAGGACTGCGGGACCGAGCTTTTGCAGAACTGACGAATTGGCTTCTCCATGGCCTCATTGATTTTGACTTCATTTCGGAAAGTTTGTTGCCAGGCCAGGCGTCAGGAAAGTCTCGAGGAAAGAGGCTGCAGGTTGGTAAATGCGAGTACGATGTGATTGTTGCCCCCAATCTTCGGACAATTCGATCTACGACCTTGAAGATCTTGCGAGACTTTGCAAAGACTGGTGGAAAAGTGATCATGGCAGGAAGCGCCCCAGACTTTGTTGATGCGAAAGTTCCAAAGACGGCCCCGGTTATTGAGCAAAGCAATTACATAACCTGGAGCCAACAAAGCGTTCTCGCAGCACTTGAAGAATATCGAGAGCTGCGGGTTCTCCAGACAGACGGTACGCCGACCGATCGACTGCTGTATCAAATGCGTCAGGATGGCGATGAGCGCTTCGTGTTCATCTGCAACACAGACCGAAACTTAGCTGCCAGTACGACCGTCGAAGTAAAAGGTAGTTGGCAAGTTCAGCTGCTGGATACGTTGACAGGAGAAGAGAGGTTCATCCGGAGTGCTACCAAAGAAGGATGGACCACATTCCCTTACAAGCTCGAAGGCTGCGCCAGTCTACTCTTGCGTTTATTTCCTTCTACAGAATCTGCAATATCAAACGAAGTCACACATCCCATAACGCACCAAACAAATGCTAATATCGAGCTTGAAAGCGTCGAACTTTCAGAGCCCAATGTTCTCATGCTCGACTTCGCAGAATACAAACTCGACGACGAATCCTGGTCACAGCCCACTGAAGTCCTCCGAATCGACAACTTGATCCGCGACCGCCTTCACATCCCGCCAAAGGGATCAGCCTGGAAGCAGCCTTGGGCCGTCCCAGCTTCCGAACGAGCACCTCGAACCCACGTCACAATGCGCTTCTCATTTAACTCCACTTTCACCATCACTTCACCTACCCAGCTCGCCCTTGAAGATGCACCAAAAATAACCATCACGCTCAATAACATATGTCTCTCTTCCACCAGTGAAAATGGGTCAGCCAACTGGTGGGTTGACGAAGCAATCAACACCGTCCCAATCCCAGCGCATACGATCAAAAAAGGAACCAACGTCCTGATCCTCTCCTTCCCATTTGGAATACTCACGAACATCGAACGGATCTACCTCCTCGGCACCTTCGCCATCTCCTTGCATCCATATCCGCACATCAAACCCTTAGACCTCTCTTCGATAACATGGGGCGATATCACGACGCAAGGTCTCCCGTTTTACGTAGGCAATATAATTTACCACTGCACTTTCATTATCCCTTGCCCCTCTCCCACCACTCCTCGAAAAAATTCAACCACAACCCTCTCTGTACCAAACTTCTCCAGCCCGGTTCTAGCGATTCATAATACTCAAACGAAGAAGAAGTTAGGGCGTATAGCATTCCAACCACGTACGCTCTCTCTTGGAACCCCGAACGAAGGTGAACATAAGATATCAATCACTTCATTCGGGAACCGATACAATGCTTTTGGACACATTCATCTACGAGATGGGATTACTAATCAGTGTTGGCCTGATATTTGGAGGAGTTGGTTCTCTTCCCATTTTTTCTATGATGATGAAAGCTGACTTGATTGTGATACAGCAGCTGGAGACTGGTGGACTGATGAGTACAACGTTAAGCCGATCGGGGTGCTAAGGTGTCCGAGTGTCATAGTTGAGACTACGGAAGTTTGTGGAGAGGAGAGGAAGGTATCGAGTGAGTGGGTCTTTGTTTAATACGGCGTTGGTAATTTTACGGATATAAGTAAGATTGATAACTAGGAAGGCCAACCGCCAGGATCAGTTTGGCACTGTTGAATATCGTAAATAAAGAAACCATTTGTGCATTAACAGCTATATAAGTCGTTCTCAAGCAACACTTCCCCAGTCCACACCTCCACAATAATCTCCTTTTTAAGAGTATGTCACCTGCATATCCCCAGGCAGCGAAGTAAGCCCTGCAATACCACGAATCAGTATATTTCGTTCAATCAATTTAAATGTTATAACCCACAGCTATCGACATCCTCCTTGGCATTTTGAGACTTGACATACTTATTGGCCTGAACGATCGTCTGCGTCTTGAGTGTAGGGCAAGGACCGCCGTTCTTGGAGGTGCCGCTCGCTGGATACGCGACGAGACTCATGTGGTCTGCACTGTCGAGGTTCATTCCGCCCCAGCAAGTTGGAAACCGGACGTGTGACAAGAGGCCTGCTGGGCAAGTTGTGTAGGGGAAGTATAGAGTCTCGACAGTCCTTGTTGAGGCTGTCTTCAGGCAGAACTTGGGAGACACTGCAGTTTTGGTGCGGGCCTAGGTGTCGCTGACTAGCATGCGGAAACCCTGGGTTCAATTTCAGACTATGCAAAGCAACACATGGAAATAACCTACCGGCTTGAAAGCTGTGACGATCTTGTTGCTGCTGAAATAGGCCGTGTACTGGATGAGAATTTAGTAGATTAAAATTTGGTCATGTATAAACGGAGGTGGGTAGAGTAGGCAGAGCTTCCTGGGGCTTGCTACAACGCTCCACGAGCTGAGACAAGATCTCAAAAGTAAAGGAACAATTCCTCCTGGGTGCCCGAGAAACTTACGTAGAACTGTTTGACATCACCGTTGGCTGACTCAAAGCCTACGTAGACTGTTTGACCACCGCTGTTGCCGACTCAAAGCTTACGTTGCCTTTCTGAGGCATTCGCTTGAATGTTCTATTGCGTGCTTTGAAATACAAAACTGCAGTCCAATAGTTGGAGAAGTCTTCTGTAATGTCCAAGTGGTGCAGCTGGCCTGAGTCGCGACATCATTTTTGGGATCCATTGTAACGCTGAAAGCATTCTAGGTTTTGTAAGTTTAAGAGGTCTTGAAAGTAGCGATTGAACGTACTCCACCAACAATCTTCATTTAAACCAACATTTTTATATCGCCCCTGGTTTTGTGTTCGTTGTAAATCTTTGGAACAAACCTCGACACCTCTTTGAAAACTTCCGAATCGGGGAAACTAGAGATTTCACGTCATATTATTGGACAAAACCTGGCCATGTCTTTCTTGGGTTGATGTTGGATTGGGGAGAGTTCACTGTTAGACAAGGGTAAATTAGTAGAAAGGGGCGGCTGAATGTTGGCCTTGTTTGGTGTGAAACAAGCGGCAATAGAGCAAGGATTTCCTTATGGCTTTCAAGAATAAATGCCGGTCTCGAGAGTTCGAGTTAATATAAAGTTAATTTTCCATCCGAGTCCCGTCGTTGGCGAAGATGATGTGACTAATGAAGCAGATATGGTTGGCATACTTACGATAACTTCCCCAGTGGAGGCGCTGAGGAAATGATGATGTTGGTATGTTTAACCAATAAAATTCTGCCACGTAAAGTCGTCTATCCTCGATAGGTACCCCACGGGGAAACTGGTTTAGCCAGCGGACACCCGCGTGGATGCCATAGGCCAGGGCTTGACAGTATCACGAGCACATCCACATTGCTATGATTCCAAATCCAATGGGGCACGTTGGATGCCGTCCCGAGCTCAAGACTACTTGAGTAATTGCCTTGAATGGTTCGAGATTGGCAGTACCCTTGCAACCGTCTCAGGGGTTGTAAGATTACCTTTTCGCGTCCCCAC
>Ga0302325_10033498_pt1 | contig 10526 bp, 9 predicted proteins | sample Palsa_T0_2_FD_201948 | JGI IMG/M metagenome (GOLD analysis project Ga0302325, IMG submission 201948) | Peat permafrost microbial communities from Stordalen Mire near Abisko, Sweden - Palsa_T0_2 | ecosystem: Environmental > Terrestrial > Soil > Palsa > Peat permafrost | place: Sweden: Abisko...
GCGGCGGGCGCGTATCGCCTCCGTCGCGATAGCGAACGCTGCGATCGTCCCGGTGGCGGTCGCAACCTCCTTGATCGTGCCCTGGTAGGCGTACTGGAAGAACAGGTTCGCGGCAGCCGCCGCCAAGCCGAGCACCGCGGCTCGGCGGGCGCCGATCGCGCGCACCGACGCGGCGGCGACCGTCAGGCCGATGATCGCCGCGAGCGAGCTGAGGAAGCCCTGGTAGACGACCGCTGGGTCGCTGTGGAGCATGCCGCTGAGCGTCGCGAGCAGGGCATGGGCGCCAATCGGGTAGCCGGTCGCGAAGTAGGTGTCGACCACCCGCCCGCTGGTGGCCGCACTCGACAGCATCTGCGTACCGTGCGCCTTGAGTGCAGCAGTGATGAGGAACTGGACCGAGGGGTCGTTGCTGAAGTTGTAGCCGAGCCAGAGCCAGTGTCCCTCGACGATCACGGGCAGCATGAAGAGCACGTAGACGGCGAGAGCGGCGAGGCCGGGAAGGCCCGGATTCAGGCGGCTGCGCAGACCGCGGCGCGCCCAGATCAGCCCGCTCGCGGTGACGAGAAGCAGGAGCACGATCGGCAGGACGTCCGACAGGTGCAGCGCATACAGGGGATAGACGAGGCAGATACTGCCTGTGAGCCCGAGAGGCACCAGCAACGCGTTGGCCAGCTCCGCCCGCGTGACGCGCTCGATCGCCAAGCCCGTCCCGAGCGCAGTGATCCACACCGCGAGCGGGATCCCGAGCAAAGCCATGAAATTCTGCCCAAAGCTGGGCTCGAACACCGCGGGGCGCCTCCTGCCTACCTCGTCTTGCGCCGCGATCCGATCAGCGCGTTGCGGACACTACCCGTCCCCCACGGCCCCTCGCCCGAGCGGGCGGGCACCGCGCGAAGCGGCGTCCTCACGACCTGTCGCGCGCGACCGAACGAAGGCCGAGAATGCTCAGCAGGAAGGACGAGAAGAAGATCTGCAGGCCGACGATCAAGAGCTCGGAGGCGACGATCGCGAGGTTCTCCTCCGAGAGCGAGCCGAACCCGTGCTGGATCCAGCGGTACAGGATGATCGCTCCGATCACCACCCCGCCAAGCGTGATCACGCCGCCGACGGCGAGACCGTGCTCGAGCCTGAAGCGTGCCCGCATCGCGTCGAACCACGCGTCCTTCTCGCCCATGAAATATGTGCCGTAGGCGTGCGCGCAGAGGCCAAGCGCGAGCACCTGAACGCCGATGATCGTCAACAGCTCGCCGCCGATCAGGGCATGCAGATCCCAGCCGCGTCCGAGCAGGCTGATGTGGCCGAGGACGGTGACCGTTGCGAGCGCTCCCACACCGGCGAGGATCGTGCCCGGAACGATGAAGAGGTGTGTCGGGCTATGGACCAGTAGAAAGCGCAGGTGGCGCCAACCGTCGCGGAAGCGTGACAGCTTCGAATCGCCGCCGCGCGGGTGATAGGCGATCTCGACCTCGGCAATCGCGAGTTCCGCCTTGGCGGCGCGGATCACCATCTCCGAAGCGAACTCCATGCCGGTGGTGCGCAGGTCGAGCTTGTCGAGAGCGTCCCTGCGGAGCGCCCGCATACCGCAGTGCGCATCGTTGACGCCCGTGTTGTAGAAGAGGTTGAGGACCCCGGTCAGCAGCGGATTGCCGATGTAGCGATGCGCCCAGTGCATCGCGCCCGGCTGGATGTTGTTCATCCGATTTCCCATGACGAGCTGGGCACCAGCGTCGAGCTCGGCGATAAAGCGAGGGATGTCATCGAAGTCGTAGGTCAGATCGGCGTCGGCCATGACGATGTAGGTGCCCTTCGCCGCGGCAAAGCCGGCGAGATACGCGCTGCCGTACCCGCGCCGGCGCTCGTAGACGACACGCGCGCCGGCGACGCGCGCCAGTTCGGCGCTGTCGTCCTCGGATCCGTTGTCGACGACGAGCACTTCTCCATCGAAACCGGCGGCCGTCAGTGCAGCGCGGGCGGCCTTGACGCACTGCGCGATGTTCTCCGCCTCGTTGAGGCAGGGGATGACGACCGACACGGCAAGGGGTATGGCGCCCTCGTGGGGCTCCACGATCTCGGTAGTTACCTGCTCGACCACGCTCACTTGACTCGTCGACCCATCGTCCTAACAACGCCAACCGGTCGCCGAGGTTGCGACGCGAAACATCCAGCCACGCAACCCAGTCTAGTGCGCCTTTGGGATGCTGCCCTTGATGCGTGTCTGCCTCGTCTACGATTGCCTCTTCCCGTACACCGTCGGCGGCGCGGAGCGGTGGTGTCGCAACGTTGCCGAGCGCCTTGTCGCAGACGGGCACCACGTCACCTACCTGACGCTCCGCCAGTGGGAGCGCGGCGAGCAATTGGACCTCGACCCGCGTGTGCACGTCGTCTCCGTTGGCCCGCGAATGGAGCTCTACACGGGCGGACGCCGACGGATCGTGCCGCCGATCGTCTTCGGCGCCGGCGTGTTCATCCACCTGCTGCGCCGCGGGCGTCGTTATGACGTGGTCCACACCGCTTCCTTCCCCTATTTCGCCCTCCTCGCCGCCGCGCTGCTGCGGCCGGCTCGCGGCTACCAGCTGCTCGTCGACTGGTACGAGGTCTGGACAAAGGCGTACTGGCGGGAATACCTCGGGCGCGTCGGCGGGACTCTCGGATACCTGGTCCAGCTCGTCAGCGTGCGCGTGCCGCAGCGCGCATTCTGCTTCTCGCAACTGCACGCCAGGCGGTTGCGCGGCGAAGGCCTACGCGGTGAGGTGACGGTGCTCGAGGGGGCGTACGCAGGACCGTTGGAGGCGGTTGTCGCACGCCCCGCCGAGCCGATCGTAGTCTTCGCGGGGCGGCTGATCCCCGAAAAGCGTGCGGAGCTGGCCGTCGCGGCGTTCGCCGCCGCCGCAATGCAAATCGCCGGTCTGCGCGGCGAGTTCTTCGGCGATGGCCCGGAGCGAGGTGCGCTGCTGGAGGCGATCGGCGCCCACAACGTCACCGATCGCGTTAGCGCCCCAGGCTTCGTCGCGGCCGAGGAGCTGGACGGCGCGCTACGTGGCGCGATGTGCATGCTTTCGACCTCGCGGCGTGAGGGCTACGGCATGGTCGTCCTCGAGGCGGCTGCGCTAGCGGTTCCAAGCGTCGTCGTAGCCGGCCCGGACAACGCCGCAGTTGAGCTGATTGTCGAGGGGGTCAATGGCTTCGTTGCCCGCGACGATAGCCCTGACACGATCGCCTCCGCGATCGTTCGAGTTCACGAGCTGGGGCTCTCACTGCGCGAGTCCACAGCCAGATGGTTTGCCGAGAACGCGGAGCGGCTGTCACTCGAATCGTCGCTCAAGACGGTCTTGGCCAGCTACGCGACGAGCTTACGCCGCTGAACGGAGCGATCATCTTGCAACGCTCGGGTGTAGCTGGCCAGCGTCCCGCTGGCAGTCCTCTGCCAGGTGAATTGTGCTGCGCGCGCAACGCCGGCGGCTTTCAATGCGTCGATCTCAGGCCCGCCATGTAGTAGACGCTCGAGCGCAGCGGCAATCGAGCGCGGGTCGCGGGGATCGAACATCAGCGCGGCGTCGCCGGCGACCTCGGGAAGCGAGCTCGCGTTCGAGCATGCGACTGGCACACCCCTCGCCATCGCCTCGAGCACGGGCAATCCAAAGCCCTCGTAGAGCGAGGGGAAGGCGAATGCACTGGTCAGGCGCCACAGCCCCTCGAGCTCAGAGGGAGTGAGCCAGCCTGGCCAGCGCACATCGTCGGCGATACCGAGCGCCTGCGTGCGCTCCTGCAGCTCGAGCTCATACGCCGTCTTGTAGCCGCCGAGAACCAGGATCGGCCGCGGCTCAAGCAGAGCGCAGGCCTCGAGCAGCGCAGCAAGGTTCTTGTGCGGGCGCTTGGCTGAGAGCGCGAGCAGCACCCGGCGGTCACCGAGCGCGAAGCGCTCCCGCAACTCGGCCTCCGCCAGCGGCGCCACACGCTCGACCGCGCCGATTCCCAGCGGCACGACGTCGATGCGCTCAGGCGGCGTACCGACCAGATCGACGACGTCCTGCTTGGTCGCGGTCGAATCGGTGATGATCCGATCGGAGCGGCGCACGGCGAGCGGGACGAGTAAGCGCATGCCGAGCGAGCGCAGGCCGGCGTGAGCCTCCGGAAAGCGGCGGTAGATCAGGTCGTGGACGGTCACGACGCGCCGGAAGCGACCCCACGCGGGAGCTGTTGAGGCGAGCGAGTGCATCAGCTGCACGCCCTCGCGCGCGGCGAGCCGCGGTAGCAGCTCCTGCTCGCCGCGGACCCACTCCGCGCGTCGCGACGCTCTGACCGGGACGACCACGACGCCCGCCATCTCCCGCCAGGGCCCGGGCTCGTGCTCGGTCTCGCGATTGATAAACGCGACGAAGCGCGTCCCCGGTGGCGCGAGGGCGGCCAACGACCCAAGCAGCTCGCGCGCGTAGACCTCCATCCCGCCCGTCTCGCCGGGCACGAGGAAGATCAGATTGAGCCCGACGGTGAGGGGCGTGGCGGCCAACGCGGACAGGCTAGCCGCAGCGTGTGCCGGCGCGCGGGGTGACTACGATGCGCCGGGATGCCGCCCACGATCGACGTGGTGATCGTCGCGTACAACCGCTACGAGCTAACCGACAGCTGCCTGCGTCACCTCGAGCGTCAGACGATCGCCCACCGGATCATCCTCGTCGACAATGGCTCGACTGACGCGACGGCGGCGCAGGTCGCGGCGCACTGGCCCGGTGTCCGTCTTTTGACCCTGGCCGGTAACCGCGGCTTCGCCGAGGCTTGCAACCTCGGCGTCGGCTCGGGCGACGGCGCGATCGTCGTCCTCATCAACAACGACGTCGACTGCCGGCCGGACTTTCTGGAGCGACTAATCGAGCCGCTCGCCGGCGATCCGTTGCTCGGTTCGGTCGCGGCGCTAATGCTGCAGCCGGGCGGCGCGACGATCGACAGCTTCGGCCTGCGCGCCGACCCGACGCTCGCCTCCTTTCCCCGGCTTCACGGGCGGCGCGCTGGCGAAGCGCAGATTCCGGCGTCCGGAATCGCGGGGCCTGCCGGGACGGCGGCCGCCTACCGGCGCGAGGCGTGGGAGCAGGTGGGCGGCCTGGACGAGGCGATCTTCGCCTACATGGAGGACTTCGACATCGCTCTGCGGCTGCGCATCGCGGGCTGGAGCACCGCCGCGGCCGCGGACGCTCAGGGAGTCCACCTCGGATCCGCGACACACACCCACCGCTCAGCGTGGCAGCGGCGCCACGGTGGCTTCGGGCGCGGGTACGTGCTGCGCCGCTACGGAGTGCTGCGCGGACGCTCGGCGCTGCGAGCGCTGGTGACCGAGACGATCGTCGTGCTCGGGGATCTGGCGATCTCCCGCGACCTTGCCGCGCTGGGGGGACGCGTGTCCGGCTGGCGAGCGGCGCGCGGGCGCCCGCGGCTGCCGGCACCGCCGCCCGAGGCGATCGACGCGACGATCAGCTTCCGCGATTCGCTCGCGCTTCGCCTCGGCGTCTACGGGCGCCGGGCGGCGTGAGGGGCATGGCCCCAGCTAGCGCAACCAGATTTGGTTGAAAAATGCCGGCTGGACCGGGTCCACGCGGCGCTCGGCGAGCCGCCACGGCTCTCCCAGCGCGTAATTCTCCTCCCTGAGATCCGAGCCGTCGGCTGCATTGCTCCAACTGCGCCACTGCTTGAGGAAGAGGGCGCGGCGTGACTTTTCGGCGAGCAGCTCGAGATACCGAGACGCCTGAGCCGCGGGCATCTCCGGCAGGGTGCTTATCGTCTGGGTGCAATCGAACCATCCGTCGGGGAAGAGCTCGAGCTGGTCGGGCGTGAAGAAGGCGATCTTGCCGGGAACGAGCTGGCGCTCGCAGCTGGCAAAGTCCATTCGCCGCGAGTAGGGCACGATGTGATCAGGCCCGAGCACCTTGGTCAGGTACCACTGGGCAACCGCGAGGGCTGGGGGGATGTCGAAGATGCAATACGTGCCGTGGCAGGCCTGTGAGAAGACGTAGCCGACCCGGCCGTAACCCGCACCCAGCTCGGCGACGCGGCAGCCGTCGCGCAGGACACCAGAGCGCGAGGCGTAGTTGAACTCGATGATGCTGTTCGCTAGGTCCTGCGAAATGAGCCGCCCTCGATGGCGAACGGCAAGTGGGTTTCCGACCATCGGCTCGTCCAGCTTTGCGGTCAGGTTTCGAGGATCATCGCGGCGTGCCGCGTCCCAGATCGCGCCCACGAAGAACTTGTAACGCCAGGCCGCCGAGTTCGACAGGGCGAACGGATCGGCGAGCACCGTGGTCCTGATACCAGTCGGGGGGTCCACGAGGCGGTTCATCAGCGCAGCCGCCGTGGGGTGCTTCAACCAGCCGACGACCGCAGCCTGGATCTGCGGATCGCGCCGCCACGTGAAATGCCAGTTGTAGTAGTTGTTGGAGACGGTGCGCTTGAAGTTGCCGATCCCCTCGGAGCGGAGCATCTCCAGGTTCGCCTCCACGAGCCCCGTCCAGAACTCGCCCGGCTGGTAGATCTCAGGCGCGTCCGCGAGACCGCCGCGCATCTCGTCAATCAGCGCGGCTACCTCGGCATCGTCGCTGTCAAGCGGTCCCACGCGCACGGCAGCTTAACCAATCCCGGGGACCGCCTCCGTTCGCCTGGGAGAGTCCGAGGATCAGTGTCTGCGGTGCGAATCGGAGCCTCATGGCCACCGCGACAGATCGCCGGATTCGCAATGCTCCCAGGCGAATCGGCAGCGCGCGCATCCTCCCTGGCGGCCTAGCTTGGAAGCTGCGCCATCCACCAGCGCAGCGTGTCCGCCAGGCCGTCGGACAGCGACCAGCGCGGCGTGAACCCCACCTCGTCGCGTAGGCGCTGGGCGGTGGCGACGATCCGCGCCGGGTCGTCCGGGCGGTCCGCTCGGGCGCCCCTGCGGATGAGGTCGCCGCGTGCGGTGAGCCGGCCAAGCTCATCGACCACCTCGCCAAGCGTCCGCGGCTCGCCGGAGGCGATGTTGACCGCTCCGACCACAGAGCTTTCAAGCAGCGCCGCGAGCGCTGCCGCGACATCGTCGACATGGAGGAAGTCGCGGATCTGGACGCCGCTCCCGGTCTCGGCCGGCTCGCCCGCCAGCAGCGCGCGGATGACCGCCGGAACGAGCCGCTGCCGCGACTCGCGGGGGCCGTAGAGGAAAAACAGGCGGGCCCACGCGAACTCGACGCCGCAGCGATGCGCGTAGCAGGCTGCGACCCGACGGAGAGCGTCCTTGGCGACCCCGTAGAGCGTGGCGGGACGCAGCGGCGAGCTGCGCTCGTCGAACTGCGGCTGGTCGAGCGTCCAGTCGTACTCGGCGCAGCTGCCGAGCATTACAACCCGCGTGCCTCCCCGCGCCGCGAACGAGCGCAGCAGCGCCAGACTCTGCTCGACGCAGGGCACGTTCTCGGGCGCCTCCCAGAACAGGCCGTGCTCCACATACCACGCCAGATGCAGGAGCTGTTCGGGCTCGAGCGCCCCGATCAGCGCGTCGATCGCGCCTGCGTCGGCGAGGTCCGCCCGGTGCCAGCTGACACCCTCGATCACCGGCGGATCGGCGCTCCTGCTCACCGCGTGCACCTCGTGACCGCGGTGAGCAAGGTCGGCCAGGGCGGGGCGGCCGACGAAACCCGATCCGCCCGTGACAAGGACTCGCGTCACGGCGCGGCGAAGTCGGCGAAGGCAAGGTCGCGCTCAGACACGATCCTCCCGCCGGCTGGGGGGTTCGGCCAGTCGATCGCGAAGGCGGGGTCGTCGTAGCGCACGCCGCGCGCAGCCTCAGGGACGTAGTGGTAGCTCATCGAGTACAGCACCTCGGTGTCGTCAGCGAGCGTCTGGAAGCCGTGCGCGAAGCCGACCGGGACATACAGCCCGCGCCCCGTCTCGGCGTCGAGCTCGACGCCGAAGGAGCGACGGAAGGTCGGCTCGCCGACTCGCAGGTCGATGATCACGTCATGAATCGCGCCCCGCATGACGCGAATCAGCTTGGCCTCGCCATGGGGATCGGCCTGGTAGTGCATGCCGCGCAGCGTTCCGGCGCGGCTGTTGAAGGAGGTGTTGCATTGCGCGACGCGGGCGTCCAGCCCGCGTGCGGCGAACAGCTCGGCGTCGAAGATCCGGGCGAAGCGACCCCGAGCGTCGCCGATCGGCTCGGGCTCGACGAGGTAGGCGCCCGGGAGCGGCGTCTCCGCCAGGATCACGGGAACAGCGTCAGCGCCGGCGCGCGTGCTGCGAAACGCCCGCCCCACTCGCGGATGAACGAGAGCTGATCCATGATCTCCTCGCGGAGGTTCCACGGCAGGATCAGCACGACGTCGGGGCGCTCGGCGCGGATCGAGTCCGGTGAGCGGATCGGAATGTGCGTGCCGGGAAGCACGTGGTCCTGCTTGTGCGGGTTCAGATCGCAGGTGAATTCGACGATCTCGGCGCCGACGCCACAGTAGTTGAGCATCGTGTTGCCTTTCGCCGGGGCGCCGTAGCCCGCGATTCGCAGCCCCTCGCGGCGCAGGCCGATCAGAAACGCGAGGATGTCGAGCTTGTCGCTGCGGACCTGCTCGCCAAACGCCGTGTAGGTCTCGAGCCGGTCAAGGCCGGCCGCCCGCTCACGCTCGAGCAGCTCGCGGGCGCGGTCGGTCTCCTCGCGCGGATCGTCGGCGTGCGCGCCGTAGATGCGTAGCGATCCGCCGTGCGTGGGGAGCTCCTCGACGTCGAACAGGCGCAGGCCGTGGGCCTCGAACAGCTCCCGGACCGTCAGCCACGACAGGTAGGAGAAATGCTCGTGGTAGATCGTGTCCCACTGACGCTCGTCGATCAGGCGCAGCAGGTGGGGAAACTCCATCGTGATCGTGCCGGCCGGATTGAGCGCCACCTTCATCCCAGCGACGAAGTCGTTGATCTGGGGGACGTGGGCAAGCACGTTGTTGCCGAGCAGGAGGTCCGCCCCGTAGCCGTCCTGCGCCAGCCTGTTGGCCGCATCGACGCCGAAGAATTCCACTCGCGTGGGTATACCCCGCTCGTTGGCGACCAGTGCGACGTTCGCCGCCGGCTCGACGCCGAGCACGGGAATGCCGGCCTGCTGGAAGTACTGCAGCAGGTAGCCGTCGTTGGACGCCAGCTCGACAACCTGACTGTCCACCCCGAGGCCGAGCAGCCCGACCATCTTTTCCGCGTAGCTTCGGCAGTGCTCGAGCCAGGTCGTCGAGTAGGACGAGAAGTAGGCGTAATCGGAAAAGATCTCCTCCGGGCTCTCGAACTCCTCGAGCTGAACCAGCTTGCAGCGCGCGCAGGCGAAAGCCCGCAACGGAAAGAATGGCTCCATGCGGTTTGCCTGATCCGCCGTGAGGTAGCTGTTGGCAAGCGGCGTCATGCCCAGGTCGGCGAAGACGTGCTCGAGCGGAGTCGCGCAGAAGCGGCACGGGGTCGACATTGGTTGCAGCCTAGCGGGGGCGCCAGCGCAACCCGTCGCGCGGGCGAGCGCGTCAGCCTGGTGGCGACGGACGGGCCGCCGCGCCCCAGGCCGCCTTGGACAGCAACGTGCGCAGCTCGAGATCAGCGAGTCGGTAGACCTCTGTTTGGTTGTCGGCGACCAGCAGATTGCCCTGATCAGCCTGCCACAGCGTGTCGCTGTCAGCCCACTCGGAAGGGCGGTAGCGACCGCCGCCGCGCCCGACGATCAGGGCCTCGAGACCACTCGCGCGAATCTGCTCCGTGATGCTGCCACGACCGCTCTCGAGTTGCCACGCGCGCAGCTTGTTGCGCAGCGGCCAGAACCTCAGCCGACGCATCGTCTCATTGCGGATCGCGAACGCGTTCGTCCTGATGTGCTCCGCGGGGAAGGGCCTGAACAACAGCAGAGCGCGGGTCACCGCGTAGCCCGTGTGGAGGTAACGCAGTGGTGGGTGCGCCATCAGGCCCGTGGCCGACCCGGTCGAGCCATCGGCGTGCAATCTGCGCGACTGCGTCCGATGCCACGATCGGTCTGGAAACACGGCGGCGCAGGCCCCGGGAATGTGGAGTAGGTAGCAGGCGTTCGAATGGGCGCTGTGCCACGATCCGCTCGCGCCGGCGATCCCGACATCCGGCGTGAGCGCCTTGAGCATGAGCTCCAGCCACCCCGGGCACAGCAGCACGCTGTTGGAGTTGAGATAGCAGGCGACGCCGTCGAGGCGTTCGGCGGCGCGCCGGTAGGCCGTGAGGTCGTAACCGTCGTCGGGGACATCGATGCGCCCGGCGCGCAGGCCGTCGAGGCGCTCGAGCACCGGCGCGAGCTCATCGGCGCTCGAGAAGCCCTTGCAGAGGAGCACGAGCCGGTGGTCCACTCCAGCCTCGTTGCGTCGGTAGGACTCAAGGAAGCGTTCGAGCACGACCAACGGCGTGCCGCGACGCACGAGATGGACGACGCTCGGCAGTCCGGCGGCGGGGCGGCTAGCGAGCGTCAATGCGGTCGGTCTCCATCGACGACAACCTACCGAGCGCCAAAACGGGGAGACTCGCGCAGACAACGGCTGCCG
>Ga0302325_10033499_pt1 | contig 10526 bp, 8 predicted proteins | sample Palsa_T0_2_FD_201948 | JGI IMG/M metagenome (GOLD analysis project Ga0302325, IMG submission 201948) | Peat permafrost microbial communities from Stordalen Mire near Abisko, Sweden - Palsa_T0_2 | ecosystem: Environmental > Terrestrial > Soil > Palsa > Peat permafrost | place: Sweden: Abisko...
TTCCTGTTCGAATTTCGAAGCGTTCCAAGCCCGCCGCGCCCAAATTCGCGCCAAGAGCGCCAAAAACAAAGCCGATTTCGTGCATACGTTGAACGGCAGCGGACTCGCCGTCGGCCGAACCTGGTTGGCCATCATCGAGAACTATCAACAAGCCGACGGCTCCGTTATCGTTCCCAAAGTTCTGCAGCCTTACGTTGGGGCGGAGCGAATCACGAAAGCAGACGGATTAGGAATGTAGCGACCGGAGAATCAGCCCCTGCTTTTCAAAGCCTTACAGAACCAGTAGAGTAGGAGGGGACCGAAGATCCGACCAGGGCCGACGAGATCGGGCTGCTTGTTCCTGGAAACGGCAAATCGGTGGAAGCCACTCTGCACGTTGCCGGTAATAGAGAAGTGTACGGCTGGGCGACGCCGTCCCTGCAGCATCTCATCGGAGATCCCGGCCGTCTGCGTCAAGTGATTCTCAATCTGATTGGTAACTCCATTTAAGTTTACGGAGCATGGCGAGGTTGCGACGCGATCAAAGCCTTCGAAGCGCAGACGTTTGACCTGATACTGATGGATGTGCAAATGCCAGGACTCGATGGCCTTCAGGCCACCCGGGCCATTCGGCAACAAGAGAGAAGCCAGTCGAGAATTCCAATTATTGCCTTGACGGCTAACGCTATGTCCCTCGATCGTGACCTTTGTCTAGCGGCCGGGATGGACGCTTTCGTTTCTAAGCCAATTGATGCCGGCGAACTCTCCAGAGCCATTTCCCTGTTATGCGCCCCGCCAATTCCCGTTTGCCAATGATCCGAAGTTGTTAGCAAACCCGTTCACAACTCTTGAAAAAAATTTCACTGTCTCTATCTCGTTAGCCCTAAACCACTTAGCCGCCCGCCCCATTCTGAGCCGCCTCACCCCGTCTCGATCTCCCGCTTATCCTCAAGTCGGAACTGGAAAAAACTACTTATGCAAACCAATCTCGCACCCGCCCGTCGCCTAGACGGTAAAAACTCGCCCCGCCACCGCCCAAAATCGTTGACTTATTTCCTTTCCCTCCCTATATTCTTTATAGGCGGAAGAAATCACCTCCATTTCACCCCCATTTCATCGCATTTTTACCCTCGCGACCACATCTGGCTTCGAATCGTAAAATCGCAACCCCTCCCCCGAGGGATCATTTCCTTCCTGCTTCCTGCTTCCTGCTTCCACTCGCCACTTCCCCCCTTTTCCCCCTCCATTTTCCCAGTCACAACACTTCACACTTTATTTTTCATTTCAATAACCCCATCCGAATCATCACTTTACCCCCAATTCGCCGCCTAAAAAAAAGTGCTGCCCGTTCTCCACTATCTCGCCGCGCATGGTGGACTGAAGTCGCCCGTAGATTCTTACGGCATTCTCCACGCGAGGCATCATGCTTAAATTCCGCCGACTGCTTATAACAATTTCGATTGCGGCGACGCTTGTCGCTAGCAGCGCATTTGCGCAAACGAATCTGACTCAGATTCTAGACACCATTACCAACCCCGACGGTACATCGTTCAATGGAACGGTGGTGATTACTTGGAACGGCTACTCCGGCAGCGGTAGCGGAACAGTTTCTCGGCTCAGCACATCCGCTCGGGTTTACAACGGCGCACTCTCAGTGCTATTAGTCCCCACAACCACCGCTTCTCCAGGCACCTACTATCAGGTTGTCTACAACAGCAGCGATGGCACAACGTCGTGGACGGAAACCTGGCAAGTCCCGCCCAGCACAACGGCGTTGACTGTTGCAGCGGTGCGGCAAACCACCACTGAAGGCACCGGGGGAACCACAACCACCGGCAGCGGCGGGTCAGGCGGTTCGCAGTATGCGACCCTGCCCATCGCCATTAGCCAAGTGACAGACCTGGCCAGCAGCCTGAGTTCTATCAACAGCAGCATCTCAACAATTCAGACCACCGCAACGGCTCTCGGCTCCACTGTCACCGGTTTGAACACCACCGTCACCGGGCTGAACTCGACTGTGGCCACACAAGGCACAACGCTGGGAACCCTCGGCACCACGGTCACAGGTTTGAACAACTCCTTCACGGGTCTGAGCAGCACGGTCGCCGGACTAAACTCTACCGTGACCTCGCAGGGCACAACCCTTACCGGTTTTGGAAATACTGTTACCGGCTTGAACACCACTGTCACTGGCTTGAACACCACCGTAGCCGGCCAAACAACCAGTATCGGCACATTGAACACAACGGTAACGGGCCAAGGCACAACACTTACCAATCTTGGAAATACCGTCTCGGGCCTAAATACCACCGTCACTGGTCTAAGCACCACCGTAGCCGGTCACACAACCAGTATCGGCACCTTGAACACTACCGTCGCGGGTCACACCACAACGCTCGCCACTCTCGGAAACACGGTGGCCGGCCTGAATACCACGGTGACAAGTCAAGGAACATCAGTGTCGAATCTGAATTCCACATTAAGCGCACTCAGCTCCACCGTGACTACCCAAGGTACCACTTTGACCGGATTGTCTAGTACGGTCGGCGCCTTGAATACCACGGTCTCCGGCCATACCGCATCTATCACAAACTTGACGTCGAGTCTGAACGGTCTAACCTCAACGGTCAACACCAACACCAGTTCCCTGAACACCGTGAACAGCACGGTGGGCGGCATCACCACAAACGTAACCAACTTGACAAATCTGGTCAATGGTCTGAATTCAACCGTGAATACCTTAAGCGCCGCCGGTTCCACGGCAGTCTTCGTGGATGCGCAAACCCCCGCCGGCACAATCAACGGCACGAACCTTACCTTCTCGCTCGCCAACACACCCGCACCCGCTGCCAGTCTTTCACTCTTCCGCAACGGACTCGTTTTGGCGCAAGGGATTGACTACACGCTGAACGGTTCCGCCCTCACCTTTAGCGGCACCACTGTGCCGCAGACCGGCGATATTCTGCAAGCGTTTTACCGCATGGCGGGCACCGGATCGGCGACTAACTTTACAGATGGTGAATCGCCGGGAGGAGCTATTAACGGTACCAACGTGACTTTCGCTTTGGCCTCGGCGCCGAACCCAGCCGCCAGTTTGCGCTTGTTCCGCAACGGCCTGCTGCTGAACCCGGTTACCGACTATACACTCAGCGGCTCGGCCATCACCATCATTTCAACCCCGCTGCTGGCCGGCGATTCACTCGCCGCATACTACCGGCATTAATAACCAGAAGCATCCAAATATTTCTTTAAATCCGGATGCAACTGGGCATCGATTGCGGGGTCGTGGAGATTCCCTAGATCGACGAGTCGAGGAGGAAGGGCAATCTTTTTTGGGGTCGCCTCTCCTCGGATCGCTCTCACCGCGCTTTTCACCGCCGTTTCCCCCATCGTGAATGGGTCCTGAATGACGAGCGTATCAATCCAGCCCCCCTGCACTGCTTCTATCAGTGATGGGCTGGAATCAAATCCCACCAGCGTCAGTTTCTTGTTGCGCGCACGCAAAGCTTGCGAGGCGCCCAGAGATCCGGATTCATTTGAACAGAAAATACCCTGCAAATCCGGATGCGCCGTCAACATGTTCTCCATCACCGTCAGCGATTGCGCCACGCTCGCCATTCCATAGCGCTCGTCCAGAATCTCTATGCCCGGATACTTCGCTTTCAATCCGTCCCGAAAGCCGTCTTCCCGCGCCGTTGTCGAAGCGCCGCCGGGGGTTGTCTTCACCATAACAATCTTCCCTTTGCCTTTCATCCGTTGGCCCAAACGCTCTGCTCCCATCTCGCCGCCCAGGTAGTTATCCGTGGCCACAAACGTCCGGTAATTTTCGCTGTCCATGCCGGAATCGTAAATGATCACCGGTATGCCGGCCTTCACCGCCCGGTCCACCACAATCTTGAACGCCGATTTGTCCGAAGGAGCCAGACAGATCGCATCCACCCGCCGGTTGATCATCGTCTCCACGATTTGCATCTCGGTGGCGATGTCCGTCTCGTTTGGCGGCCCTTCCCAAACCATATCCACCTGGCTGTCCCAACTGCCTTTCACCGCGCCGGCGTGTACGCTTTGCCAGAAAATATCGGCGCTGGCTTTGGGAATCACCGCAATTGTCGTTCGATGCTGGCGGTTGCACCCCGCCATGCCAACCACCACAATCACCGCGAGAACAGTATGAGCTATAAGTTTCATGTCAATGGAATCTAAAGAAGCTAACCTATCAGGTGAAGCTAAAAGTAGTTTAGTTTAGATAAGGAAAAAGGAATGCAACTTGGTTTGGTTGGCTTAGGCCGCATGGGCGCAAACATGGTACGCCGCCTGCAAAAAGGCGGTCACACCTGCGCCGTTTTTGATTTAAATGCCGATAACGTAAAGAAACTGACCGCCGATGGCGCCACCGGCGCGACCTCTCTGGAAGACTTGGTCCAGAAATTGGCTAAGCCGCGCGCCGTTTGGGTCATGGTTCCCGCCGGCAAACCCACGGAAGCGACGGTGCAGACGCTCGCCGCCGCCATGGAATCCGGCGACACCATCATTGACGGTGGCAACAGCTTTTACAAAGACGACATTCGCCGCGCAGCGGAATTTAAAAAGCGCGACATTCACTATATCGATGCCGGCACCAGCGGCGGCGTCTGGGGCGTCGAGCGTGGCTACTGTCTCATGGTCGGCGCAGAGCAAGAGATCTTCAATCACTGGGAGCCGATCTTCAAAACGCTCGCCCCCGGCATTGGCACCATCGATCGCACTCCGGGCTTCGATAAAATCCAGAGCACTGCCGAACAGGGCTACCTGCGCGTTGGCCCCCCCGGCGCGGGTCACTTCGTGAAAATGATCCACAACGGCATCGAATACGGTCTCATGCAGGCATACGGCGAGGGCTTGGACGTCCTCGTCCACAAGAACTCCAAAGATCTGCCCGAAACCGAGCGCTTCGAATTGAACGTCCGCGATATCGTCGAGCTTTGGCGTCGCGGCAGCGTCGTCGGATCGTGGCTGCTCGACCTCACCGCGATGGCGCTGGTCGAGAATCCCGACCTCTCCAACTACAGCGGCTCCGTCGAAGATTCGGGCGAAGGCCGCTGGACCATTAACGCCGCCATCGAAGAAGCGGTGCCGGTGGAAGTGCTCGCCTCGGCGCTGTTCACCCGTTTCCGTTCGCGCCGCGAACACACCTTCGCCGAAAAGGTATTGTCCGCCATGCGCTTCAAGTTCGGCGGTCATATCGAACTCAAACCTGGAAACTAAGGCGTTTCCAACTCTGGGCCGGACGGCGTAATCCTCACGTTCATCGCGTGGGTGTTGAAAATCTCCCGGCCCAGAAACGAAACCTCTACCACTTCCCCGTGTTGCGTGGCTTCGCGCTGGTACTGGTCAAACACAAAGTTGCCGAGCGAGTAAAAAATAAGCCCGTTATGGTAAGTTTCGCTCGGCTGCACCACATGCGGATGATGGCCGATCACCAATTTTGCCCCGGCATCTATCGCCGCGTGAGCAAACGTAATTTGCGCCTCAGACGGCTTTGGCTGATACTCAACGCCGTTGTGCATGGAAACAATCACCACATCGCAGCGCTTCTTCAGCTCCGTCACATCGTGTACCATTACGGCCGGATCGGCCAACGCGATCCGCGGATCAACGTCTTTCCAATTGCCATTCTTCTGGTCGAACGTGTAGCCCAGAAAACCGAAGCGCACGCCGTTGCGCGCAATCACCACACCGTCATGCGCGGCTTGTGATGTTTCCGCGCTGCCCACTGGCCGGATGCCGTGCAATCGCAGCCACTTCAGCGTGAACGCCACGCCATGCGGTCCGCAATCGCGAGCGTGGTTATTGGCGGTGGACGCAACGTTCACGCCCGCCAGTTGCAGGCCCTCAATCATCTCTGGCGCAGCATGAAAGATCAATCCACCGTTGTAGTACGGTCCTTCGTCCGAAAACGGCGACTCCAGATTGACAAAGATGATATCCGCCGATTGCAGCAGTGGCGCAATCTTGCGGAACGGCATAGATGCATCGTGCTTGCCCAGAATTTCTCTTCGCACGGCGCGCGAGAACATCACGTCACCCGCAAAGATCAACCTGTTGTGCGCCCCATACACTTGCGGGTCCACCGTAACTTTGCTGGGGAAAAGAACCAACGGCTGGTCCCCGCCCCGTGGCCTGAGACAGGTCGTGAGGCCGCACGCGACGAAAGCAATTAGAACTAACCGAAATCTCACTGGAGCTTTGCGGCGGCAGGACGATCCAGAAACCAAACAGCTTTCCCGTCTCTACTCGCTATCTGACAAGGATATCTGAAGAAGTCTTCGGGTTCCTCAAGAACCTGCCGCACCCCTTCCGCTTTCTCATCGCCAGAAACCTGCAAAACTGTAGACTTCGCCGCTAGTAAAACACCCGGCAGTAATGTCACGCGGTCCATCTTCATGCTTTCCACCCAAAGATGTGCTGCTATCCCAGCGCGATCCGCGATCAGCGGCTGGCCTGGAAATAGACTCGCCGTGTGAGTTTCAACGCCCATACCGCGATGCAATATGTCAAACGCCGGCAGTTGCCCGTTACCCAACGTGAAGAATGCTTTTATCTCGGTTACGTAACGCGCGGCCGCTTCATCCGGCGGCAATTCCCCGTAAATGCGATGAATATTGAGCAGCGGAATCTTGGCCGCCTGCAAAAGCGTCTCGTCCGCCATCTTAAAGTTGCTCTGCGAATCCGTGGGCGGCACACAGCGTTCATCCACAAAAAAGATATGCACTTTCGACCAGTCAAAAGCCGCGCGCGCCATTTCCGCAAACATCAGCTTCGGCGTGCTGCCGCCCGAGATGGCTAGAGTCGCTCGCGGCGAATTCTTCAGGATTGTAGCGAGCGCGTCTAAAATGAACTGCGAACAATCGCGCGCCGAGTCTTCACGCGTAGCCGCTATGCGTAGTTGAGGTGTCATGCCAGCAACTCACATGCCCGATCGAGAGCCAAGTTAAACGCGGGATCGTATCCCGCCACCGCTAATTCTTCCGTCATCAACGTAGTCAGACTGGGACGCCCGAAACTATACTTGCGTTCCCGCCCGGCGCTGCTCCACAGCGTTACACAATCGGCGCTCGTCCGTTCAAACTCAATCGATTCCTCCTCCGAACGGAAGCTCACGCGTTGGATGCCCGGCCCATAACCCGATGCGCGCCGGAAAGTCACCTTCGCTTTATAAGGCGCCGAAAGCCAGCCAGCCATATACAGCGCCTGCATGGGCGGTTTCTCTTCCGTGTGCTCAATTTCCAATGAATCAAAATGCGCGAACGTATTTTCACGCTTCGCATCGTCGAAAATGTGCGCCAGCGGCTCGCGCCAGGGTGTGAGCCTGGTCCATTCCAAATCGGCTATCACCTTTCCTTCGCCGCGCCACTTGGTCAGCAATGCAATCCCGTCCGGCGACGCCATCCCGGCGGTATCGACAATCACCTTGGTTGCTAGCTTGGCAATCGCTTCTAAACCCGCTTGGTCGGCGGCAGCGGCATCTTTCTTGATCGCGCCCTGATGGCGGCACCAGAAAATCACCGGCAAATCAGCCGCCGTTAAACCAGCCAGCGTAGGTGCGGCATTTTGCCAGCTTCCAGGCTTGGCGGTAATCTCAATTTGCTCGCAACAAATTTGCTGCGCCTTGCCGAAAGGCTTCCAGCATTGCGCCAGCACGCGCGCTTGCAAATCGTTTTCAGCATCCGGCGAAACCGCCAGCACAATGCCGCGTGCAGGGTGCTCGTGCATCAACTCCGAAATGGTTTGCGATGCCGCAAAACCCGCGTCCGGCTCGTCCGTCGCCACAATCAACGTCATGGCGCACGCCCGTAAAACCGTAGGCTTGCCCTGATGCTTTTCTTCCTCGCCTAACGAGGTCCACAATTTGCCAAGGCCCTTCAATATCTGTTCGGGTTGAGCCGGGAAAATAATCGTGCTGCTCATGGCACCCTCCAGACGTGCCCTTGGCGCGCCAGCATTTCGTCCGATTCCTTGGGCCCCCAAGTACCAGCCGCATAATTCGGAAAATCAAACTTGCTGTTTCCCCACACATCCAGAATCGGCTGAACAATCTGCCAACTGGCATCCACCATGTCTTGCCGTGTGTAGAGAGTCGCATCGCCGGCCATTGCATCCACCAGCAGCGTCTCATACGCAGTGGGCGTGCGCTCGCCAAAACTGGAACCGTAGTTGAAATCCATCGAAACGGGCCGCACACGCATGCCGCTGCCAGGACTCTTGGAAAGAAAGCGCAGTGAAATTCCTTCTTCTGGCTGAATACGCAGCACCAATAAATTCGGCCGCGCTTCACGTAATCCGCCTTTGGTTTCCTGCGAAAACAACCCAAGCGGCGGAGCGTTGAATTGAATGGCAATATCGGTCACCCGCTTCGGCATGCGCTTACCCGTGCGAATGTAGAACGGCACGTCGGCCCAGCGCCAGTTGTCAATAAAGAAGGTCACCGCTGCGTACGTATCGGTTTGCGCGTTCGGGTCCACACTTGGCTCTTGCCGGAAACCTGGAAGATCTTGCCCGCCCACATTCGCCGGTCCATATTGTCCGGCAACCGCATACTTCGCCACATCGTCAGGCTTTACAACCCGCACGGCACGCAGTAACTTCGCGCGTTCATCCCGCACATTCACCGCATCAAAAACCGTGGGCGGTTCCATCGCAACGGTGGCCATCACCTGACTCAAATGGTTCTGAATCATGTCGCGCAACGCGCCGGCTTCCTGATAATAGGCGCCGCGCCCCTCTACGCCTATAGATTCCGCCGCCGTAATCTGCACATTGTCTACATAGCGCCGGTTCCACAAAGGCTCAAAAATCCCATTGCCAAAGCGAAACGCCAAAATATTTTGAACGGTCTCTTTGCCCAAGTAGTGATCGATCCGGTAGACATCCGATTCGTCCAAAACCGTGTGAATGTCTTCGTTCAGCTTACGCGCGCTTGCCAGATCATGACCAAACGGTTTTTCGATAATGACGCGACGCCACCCGTTGCCCTTCTGCAGCTGATGCGCGCCGAGTTTCTTGATAGCTTCGGCGTAGTAACTGGGTTGCGTGGAAAGATAGAAGACAACATTGCCGGCCGTCTGATGCGATTTCTCAACCTCGTCCAGCTTCGTTTTCAATCTGTCGTAAGATGCGTCTTCACTCAAATCGCCTGCGACGTAGAAAAGGCATTGAGCGAAAGATTTCCAGACATCTTCGTCGAAAGGCGCATCTTCCAAAAACCTAGAAACCGACTCGCGCATTTTCTCGCGAAATTGTTCGTCCGACATGGGAGTCCGCGAACTGCCGATCACTGCGAAGTTCTGGGAAATGCGGCGTTCGTAGAATAGACGATAGAGGGAAGGCAGAAGCTTGCGCTTGGAGAGATCGCCGCTTGCACCGAAAATCACGATGGCACAGGGTGGCACCCGCCTCGCGAATCGAAGAGAATCCTGCAACGGATTCACTTCCGGTAAGGGTTGGACAAGTACGCTCATAGCATCTTTGATGATAAGGGATCGATGACGAATTCGGGAAAGAAAGTGGTCGCCGTGCTGAGCGACCTTATGTTTACCGCAAAAATACAGCAAGCTGCGAAAAACGCAGGTTTGGACGTAGCATTCGTCACTTCGCGAGAGAAAGCGCTGGAACAGGCGAAGTTGGGTCCAGCGGCCATCGTTATCGATCTCAACGGCAAAGTGGATCCACTGGAGTTGATCAGAACCCTGAAGGCCGACGCACAGACGCGCCACATTGCACTGCTGGGCTATGTTGCACATGTCCAGGTGGATCTAAAGCAGGCCGCGCAGGATGCGGGTTGTGACACGGTGGTGGCCAGATCGGCGTTTTCCCAGCAACTTCCCGCCCTTTTCGCCCGCTACTCGGCTTAATCGTATTGTGGGGCGGCGCCATGCGCTGCCATTCGAGTTTCTACCTTTTCTGCCCACGTGCTGACACTTACCAGAGCGCAGCCTTTTATCATCAATTTACGAGTGGCCGACCAACTGCCCGGCGTTTAAGGACGCATGGGAGTTAATGGGGACCAATCCGTGGCGACCTCACAGATCTTCGCCACTTCCACCAATAGACAAAGATTCAACGCAACGTTGAAATCAGAAAATCCGGCTGTACAGTTCCACGCGCGAAAAGCGACGATTCGCGATATAATGCTTTTGTCGGCAGTCACCTGCGGAAACCTGCTTTTGCGAGGACAGCTTTCCAGAGATGGCTGAGCGGCTTAAAGCAAGTCGGCTGATAACCGACCTTGCTCCTAAAGGGCACCACGGGTTCAAATCCCGTTCTCTCCGCAATGGGCTCTCCCATGGTGGATTCCGAGTGAATTCATGATGTGAGAGTCTTTCGCGGAATAAGACATCTCGGCAAGACAATTAATATGGGCAACCCAGTCGAAGAATACGCGGTATTTTCTGGATTCTTCGCCGAACTTCCGATGTTCGCGGGAGTTGACTTGAAGGCTTGGTCCCAACCTAAGCAAGATCCGCCTGACATTGAAGCGGTTCTCACAGACCGCAGGAAGGTCGGCATCG
>Ga0302325_10033500_pt1 | contig 10526 bp, 5 predicted proteins | sample Palsa_T0_2_FD_201948 | JGI IMG/M metagenome (GOLD analysis project Ga0302325, IMG submission 201948) | Peat permafrost microbial communities from Stordalen Mire near Abisko, Sweden - Palsa_T0_2 | ecosystem: Environmental > Terrestrial > Soil > Palsa > Peat permafrost | place: Sweden: Abisko...
GAACTCGAGTATTTGTACGAACCGATCCTTTGTAAATAACCTCTTCTTTCCTTAGCTTTGAATAGTCGTAATTGGGACCATTCAACCAACGCTCGTTCCTGGGCTATGAATCTGGCGCTCGTGACAACCTCGTTAAAGTTCCGCCGAAGCTTCAGTGATGTCAGGAGGCTGTTTCCTGTTTCCCAATACTGGTGAAGATGCGATATTTTTGTGTCCGGTTTGAGTGCTCGAGTCCACCATGCTATTGTTACGCCCTGGGTGAGCGCATAATGCACCATGAGGTTCGTGGCTGTAGAGATGATGGAGAGGTATACCGTGGGTTGGAAATACCATTCCGGGATAGGTTTCCCGTTCGATACAAGCAGAACGGCGACGGATCCCACAACACCTCCAACGGCTCCTACAAGTGCAGCAAATGCACACCAAGGTAGTCTCGCAAATGCGCCGGGTTTCCACGGGTTCTTCATCGCCATTTGGCGTCTGTTTAGTTTAATCGAAGATGTGAATTCGAGAGTATCGTGGGACCTGTGAGGATATGGAGTCAGTCGGAGACCGAGTACGGAGTAAGGTTGTGAGCAAATTCTGGATAACAAACCTGCACGCCAAAAGAAAACTATTCTCTTTTCCAAGTTTCTAAGCTTAAAAGGTAATAATCCTCACCCAGCGGCCGAGAAGCATGGGTCGTACCTTAAACCCAACATATCGTATCCCATAAATCGTATCAAGCCTCATTGACTCTTCTCGTCCCACCATGATGCTATCTTATAAATAGCTCGGTCACACAAATAACAGAGTTGTCTTTAAGTGAGACACTTAACAATATAGCCAATTGTATAATGTACGGGCTTTCAGCCCCATCGAAATCATTGGTGCCACCCGCGCTCTAGATTTTCAGCTCCTGCAAGGGATCAATCCCGCGATTTTTTTGTAAAACTAAACCAGTAAGCGAAATGCGATTGAGACAAGGTTCAGCCGAAGTGGAAACCTGGACGATCAGGACTGCTTGCAAGGCTTTCCGGTGTAACAGAGAGCTATATAGGACCCAATTACTAACTTCCAGACTCTCAAGTCCCTTGAACTTCAAGTTCGTCCTTACGGTCTGCGAAATTCTCTCAAATTCCTCGCCTACCAAAATGCTCTACTTGGGAATTCTTCTCGTAGCTTTGTGGCCGTTTTTGGCCTCAGCAACTGCCTGGAATGGCCCAGCTGCCACAATCTGGGAATCATTTCCTGAAGAGTTCTCAGCAGTTGAAACTACGGCCCTAGAGCTGCTGAAGAGAGGCGTACCACCACCCTCCGTCTGTTGATATTTCCCCTTGGACAGTAAGATAGGCCAAGATACTTTCAGCGATGAAAACTAAATTGTCTCACAGATTCGTCTCTAACCTGCGCCTATACTAACTACTGCGGATTCAACACGGCTCAATCAGCATTTGGTTGCTGCGACGCTTACACATACGGTACCAACAGTCAGTACTCACTATTTGGCTGCTTCTTACCAACGACTTGTTACGAGACTTCGCCGACTGGCCCAACGGATACTTCAGCGCTTTACTGGTGAGCTCACAGACAACTCCTTCCCCTTCACGACAAGGTATCCCTAACAACTTCCACAGTTCCGATGCCACAGCCTCAATATGTATATCATACGAATACTCAATTCCCGGCCAAGTATACTACGCTCTAGGATGCTCCGACGTAAACGGACTCTTCCAACTCCAACCCACGACCGATGCACAAACCACTACAACGCCAACTGCTACTACCTCGACTTCTGGGACGCCAAAAGTAATCGGCAATACAGTTTCGCAGCCGCCGCTGTCATCCAGCTCGAGTGGAGATCGAAGTGGAGGGGTAGTTTCCAGTGTGATTCCACCTACACAAACACAGAAGACAGTGGGAAGCCAGTCGACAGCGCTTTCAACTTCAAGAGCAGCGGCTCGGGGATTGGTTATGCTACCGTGGTGGGGAGTAAATATAGCTATTGGAGTTTTAGGTTTATTTTTGTGATAATAATAGAGAGTGGCTAAAAGTATAGTAGAATACCTGATTACTTGTTCCAACAAAGTGGCATCCTGCGGTGATACCACTGGCACCACAGGGACAGTCGTCGTCGAGGACTTCTCGCCGATCGCATCCACTCTGGCTCTAAAAAGCATCAGTGGCCAACAACTCCAATGCAGAATAGTCAAAATAGTGTGCATCTGACTCTGGAGCTTGCGAGGGGACGAACGCCATTGGAGGCTGAGTGACGTTCGGCCCTTGGCCATGTGGTTTCTGAGGGTTGGAGGAGGCCTGTTGTTGGGATGCAGGTAGGTTGGAGGAGGTCTGCGGCTGAGATGAAGAGCCATTCAGTGGCTGCGAAGATTTAATAGCCGGTTCCCCTCCTACTTCGCTTCGCTTGTGTCAGGGAAAACAAGTGTCTCGCCACCTAAAATCATGCGAAATATCGGGTGTTTTCGCCTTATTTTTATTAGAAAAATAAGAATAACTTCACCACTTTTTAAATACACCTTCTAATTAATTTTATTAAGCATTTACTAATATATATTTCCACTTTTAGCTATTAAAAATATAAATTTAAGTACTTGTGCTAGTGAAATAACAGTTTTAATACACTTTTTGCGGCGTGCACACTACCATTTTGGGTGCGTAAAATTAAGAACTTTATTTAGTGAGGAAACCTGTACAAAATTGGCACGAGACACTTGCTTTCGCTGACTACAAGCGAAGCGAAGTAGGAGGGGAACTGCCTATTAGTGCCCCTACCACGCTTTATCGACTCATATGCCACGCTAACTGATTTCGGCCTAGACGCACAGTACCACCTATCAAACACAGCATAGCACTGCAAGAGCTAGCAAAGGTGAATGTGCTATGCTACGTATTTAAGAAGCGACCAGCCAGCCTTCTGAGCGTGATAGCTAAATCGTCAATGGAAAGCCCGTAGGAAGGTGACCACACGATGCGTCTTTGGAGTGGAGACGCCTCCGCTTTAGATTGGGCGATATCTCCTGGAGACTTGGCACCCCATTCAAGGTTTTTGGTCGCTCAAATTCCACTAGCATCACGTTTCCAACTTCAGGATTCCAAAGCACATTCGGCGGTCGTACGTCGCAATGCTCCACTCCGTACTTCCGTAGCTTTGTAACGGCCCGAGTTATTTCCACGTCAATATTCCATCCCATGCGTGACATCGCGCCCTTCTGTGCCTGCTCGCCTACCCATGACATGAGCAGCATGTGCACTATTCTGACACCAACATCGAAAAAGTAAGGCGAATCAAGAGAGATGTTTCCAAGGTAGTCTGGTACGAGCTGTCCTTGAACTTCTCTCAAATGTCGGTAAACCAAACCTTCATGCTTCAAGTTCGCTTTGAATGCCCTTACAGCTCCCTTTGCCACGAATTTGTATTTATACGAATTGCCTTTTTACATTTACCAACCTGTTCTGGATTGTCAATATAATACATTCAGAACGGGCACTACAAAACTACATGTAGATTTAGATATTAATATACCTTCTTTTCTTGGCGGGTTCTTAGGACGATAAATTCAGTCGAGATGAAAAACAACTAGACGCACGACAAGACTCGAATTTCGATAATAGTAAATCAAATTCATCCCTAATAGTCCACAGACTCATGAGAAATTCCCTGGAAATGGAACCTAACGAGGAACAACATATGTCACTACCACGGTCGTGGCCCTGGTCCGTAAACCCCTCCAGCATACCCCCGAGTCAATCTCTCTTCGCCACTATCACCCTCACCCTCACACTTCTCCTCTCTAGTTGTCATGCGTATAAGCTTTCTCCATCCGCCTTCATCATTCTTGCCGTCCTTTTCACATTCAAACTGAACCTCAATCTTATAGTCTTTCATAATCGCGTCATGAGCTAAATTCTGAATCATCACCGCTATACAATAAAAGGAGTACTCGGTTTCTGTTTCTGAGCATATGAGCTTGAATCCGCAAAAATATCCGTTGCAGTCGTATGTCAAGCCGGATACTTTACCACTGACGGTTTCGCAGGGAACTTCGTCTTTCAATGGAGGAGGTGAAGGTCGGCGAGGAGGCTCGGGATCCCTATGAATGATGCGGTGCCGATGGTGTCCTGGACTTCGTGACCTCGAGCATGAGCGGGACCGAGATCGAGAACGGGAACAGCTTCGGTCTCTCCCAGGTCCATTGGCACCGCCACTAGGGGGGGTGGCACCCCATGGGCCTGGAACCACAGGCAGTTTACCAGCGCCAAGACCATCAATGCGAGAGGTGATGTATGAGAGATATCGTACCAACACCGGATACCACCGATCTCCTGTTGAAAGCTGGTTAAGCCGCCACGCAATAATAGCTTGCAAGTCCCTATCCCCTGGGATGATATTGTCCGGTGTTGTCACTGGGATTCGGAGGGCAAATGAGCCTACAGTGAATCGATACGTGTCCGCCGAGATAACGGTCCCGGCGGTGGAGGAGGTAGGGGCGATGCTAGCCTTAATTGCCTTGGAAGTACTTTCTATTCGCTCGAAAGGCCTGGTACCAACGCGACGGATGCTGAGGAGGAAGTCCTGACCCACAGTAATGCCTTGAGGAAGCTGGACGGTTAAAAGGCCCGCGAAGAAGACGTCGTCGGTAGCCCGGATGGCAATCGGGATGAACGTGTAGCCTACGGGTACAGTGACTTCGACAGTATTTGGATCTCCCTCAGAGTCTAGGCGGAGTTGGTGAGAAGGGTAGAACTTCTTCGCCAGAGCGACGACTTCTGTGGCAAGTAGAGCGGGCCAGTAGATACGTGCAATACTATTAGGAGGCGTGTTGCCCCAATCGATCATCAACTCGTCTGGCATTGTTGCTCCAGGTACCATGACTGTAGCACGTGTGTCGAATGTTTGTGGGATTAAATGTGTCGACGCTGGTCCAGGATTATCCGACAACGTCACTTGTAGGTTGCGTTGAGCAAGTTTGTCGCAGTTGATGGGACTAGCAGTCACTCCTGCAACCTGAATGATGGGAGCAGGAGGATAGGAAATTTCTGCAACTAAGCATTGGTGCCCACCGTTGAGCCAGGCACTGACTGCCTTAGTTGTACTGTTGATGGTTAGGGTGTTTGTTGTCGGATAAACATTGATGTAACATCCGAAGTACATCCAAGTGCTGCCTGCATTTGTATTGATACGAGCATTGGCACCGCTCGCAGCATAGTCAGTTTGCTTCGTAGAGTCAGAATTGGATTCATAATCGCCAGAAGCAAAGAATGGGATGGATGACTGGTCAGGCGCTACAACTGGGTCCCCACTCACGGAATCTACAGCGTATGACGTCGAGGGCGCATAGTCGGTATTTGGGGAGTTGCTGGTGAATAAACGAAAGAAACATTTCACTGGAATTCCGGCAGAGGTACCTTCCAACCGAACTCTAGCAATGGCGAAATTATAGTTTGCAAATTCTGGTTGTCCGGGATTTGGATTTGCTGGGTCAATAGAAAATGGCGTGACAAGCGATGCGTCTTCCTGAAACGCATTTGATTGATTTGGGAGAAGAGCTGCAAAGGGATCCGTACCAGACGGAGACGAGAAGTTGTTGTTGAGGTATGTAAGGAGCTGTTTAATGTACGTGTATCCCGCGGCGGTGTTCCAAGTGTTCTTATTCACTGTATTGAGGGTGGGCCCAGGGTTGCCAGGCTGCGTGACTGGAGTTGCATTTGTGCCAGGGGTGACAGTGAAAACACGGAGATCTTCAGAAAGCCACCACACATTTGGCTGGTTGTTATTCACGGCTGTATTGCTGACATTGCTGAAATAGGGGTTCGCACCGGCGGTGAACTCAAGCTCGCAAGGAGCTTTGAGGGTGGTGCTGCCTATCTTTAATTGCACGTTGATGATGCTCGTCTGTGGACTGTTATTAGGGTCTGGGAAGATTCCGCCAGGGTGAGTGGTGTCGCCAAGAGTATGTGCGGCGGCTGCTGAGAAGTCAACCTCGATGGGCCAGAAGATGCGCTGCGGGACATCCAATGCTGTTTGAATCTCGTTCTTTTGTGCACCGACCGTAACGGTTATAGAGTGGCTGCTGATCAATGGACCACTCACCACTGGAGCAGGAACACCGATAAGATCATTTGGTGCGAAGCCTTCAAGGTTCAAATCAAGAGTTGCCGGCCAGTTGAGATGATTGTTTTGGACGTCGTTAAGACCGAAACTGTTCTTACCGGCGTTAAAGTAGAGGCTCTGTGAGTAGAGAAGCCTCGCAAGGCTATTCTGCATTTTTGTCCCATCAATGCTCCCCCAGCCTGTTACTGGATCGTAGCTCGGGCCGCAGTTGAAGTAAGGCGCAGTGGTGTTCCACTGGTTATTTCCAACTGTAATGTCTTTGTATGGATAACTTCCCACCTGATATAGCAGTGTATTCAAAAACCCGAAGCTTCTCCCAAATGAACTACGTAACGCAGCAATAAGCCCTGCTACTAAGGGAGCACTGCAGCTAGTACCCCTATAGCCGAAACCCTTTCCATTCATTATGAAACCGCTGAATATCACCATTGCCGAGACGTCGGGGAGAAACCGCTTGCCCGAGACGATGGTATTGCTCGGTTGTTGCGGAAATCCTGTAATGCTTGCCGCAGTCTGGTATGAGGGCGTGGGGAATATCCTGCTCATTCCACTTCCTGTAGCTCCGCCTGAGTTGTTCCAGGCATACTCGTCAAACGTTACTGGTGTGGTTGTACTGACATTGCCAATCATTGTGCCGCCGACGCATGTCGCCCACGGTTCACTCGCAGGATACTGCACGTAATCACCCGCAGTTGCTACTCCGTCCTGCGCCCCACTGTCCCCAGCGGAAGTGATGACGTTGATGCCAACGGCAGCGCATTGCTGGAACAGGGTGGAGAGGACATTTGCAGATGAGCCTGACAGAGAAGGATCGCCCATTGTAGAATCGTCGTTGGTAATATAGAAGCTCGTCGTGATGATGGTCGGTTGGTTTTCTGTCTGCGGAAAAAGAACTCGGTTCAGGAAGAGAGCCCAACCAGCCTCGTTCCCGCTAAGTGTATATACATTGACTGTGCAACCTAGCCCAATGGTCGCGCTTGTTTCAATGTCCTGGGTTGTTTCATTGTCTGGTTTGGTGGGGTCGTTGCTATAGTTTATAGACACATTGACGATTGCCTTAGGAGCCGTATTCCAGGGTGACGAGAACTGAGCAAAGTAGCTGGTAATGTCGTTTTGGTTGTAGTTCCCTAAGGACATCACGCCGATTGTCTGGTCAGGGGCGCCGGTAGTGGGGTAGTTGTAGTAACCAGCGGTAATTGGGACAGTCGTTTGGACAGGGTTGATAGGATCGCCGTTGCGGCCACCTATGAGGCGGTTGTCGAGTCCAATCACGGCGATGATAATACCTGCGATTTCAGTCGGGACCGAGACGTGGCCTTCAAAACCTCGATGGGCTTGTGTCTCCGGATCCTGGCTATGGCTCGTGATGCCTTGCGTGCTGGCGAACTTCCTCATGGAGACGGGCATTGGCGCTTCGTATGTGTTGAGATCCACTCCAAAGACAGATTTGACAAGTGAAGCTGTGCATTCAACGTTAACCATACGCTTTCCTGCATGCTCGTCGACGATTGTGATGCCCTTTGTTGCGAGGAAGGTAGTTACAGTATGCAAGTCATCTTGAGACGAGCCGTACAGCTGTGCGAATTCATATGGAGAAGGAAAGCGGTGGGATTTCACTGGTGTTTGCTGCCAGTAGTTCAGGTCGGGAAGAGGCGGTCCATCCGGCCGTTGGCGAAGGAAAAGTATAAAGTCGACGATGGCATCTGGATCGAGTTTTCCAATAACGTTGGCATCCGGATGCGGTGGACGCGCGCTTCCTGAGATGATAGGCATGCTTGGCTATCTACAGAATATACTCTTCCGTTGCTTCGTGTCTTAGACGAAGGGACTGTGTCGACGGGTGTTGCGAAAAAGCTGGCCCTGTACAAAAATCTTATATTATGCAGTAACATATAGCAGTAGATATCGATGGCTAGTTAATCATGCTTCCCGAAGAGAGTTCCCACCTTCTTGGTGACCATCGCTTCCTTTTTATGCCGAATATCAAACATGCACTCGCACTTGCTTGTAGCCTGCCTTACGCAAGGAGGCCCTGTGTTTCAGACAGTCTCAGCCGTAGCTGAATGGCGCACGCAAACTACTAATGAAATACGGTGTATTGTAGACAGTATGGCGCGTGACCTGCATATCCGCAAGGACTGATTCACCCAACACGATGCCTGGGCGAGGTGAGTGGACGAAATTGGACAGGTGATACCAAATTCTGCGTGCATGTGGGTGCCACAAACGGACGTCGAGGAAAGGGCTTCGCAGGTGCCGCGACGGTGTAGCAGAGCGGAAAGACGCGTGTCGCTGTCGCGCATCATCATGTCCAGTAAGATGACTCCGACGCACATCCGTAATCTTGGCAATAGGCTCCTATATTGTTTGGGCATCGTGCAGCGAGGTCAGCTGCGGCTGAGGAGAGCCATCTAAGGTATTCAGAACATTCGCCTCTGAATCTTTGTTTAGATTAAGCGACGGCATCTTATCAATTTGACATTAAATTCTTAGAACAGTTGTCTGTTCAAAAGTCGGTATGGTAGATGACAGACGGTTAACGACTAAGACGTGCAGGTTCAAAAATCGTAACCGATGGAAACGGTAAGGATTTTGGTCCCCCGCAATTCCCAGCGCCAGAGGGCCTTGCTCTGCGGTAGGCAGCATTGTGGGCCCACAGTACTGTACAGTGTAGAAATTGCACGACTTTCGCTAATCTCGCCAATGATTCGAAAGCATTACTAAGCAATACAACTCTCTACAGTACTGTACAGGGGCTATTAAATGTGAATCAGAGTCCGTGCCTTATCTCGTGCTATACTCAGTCTCTCCACTTTGCCACCACGCTGCCTTTATATTCTTCATTCTATTTTCTGCCGGCGAGAGAAGGAAGAAAACCGCAGGCAGAGGTCCTTAATTGACCACCTGGCAGTATCATAAACAGTATGAATTCAGAGCCTATCGCCCCTTGATAGCTCAGTCTTTGTAGGGGTCTTTGTGTTGGATCAGAACAGGGGTTAATTGTGCTGCCTATTTTGCTTTGTATTAATGCCTAGTGACTCACGATAATTGACTCACTATAGCAGTTGCCTATATGGCTACCTAGAATAGGCTCCCTTGACTTCTTATCCTTTAGTATTTAGCTAGTAGAATTCCCTCATTCTTTGAGAGGAATTCAGTCAATTCAGTCTTCTCGAAAATCATCTTTTTGATCCAACACAAAGCAAATGAGATTCGCTACTGAATCTCCTACGGTTCATACAGTAATAAATAACGGATTTATTCAAAACCTGAACGTCCTCATACCAGCTCTACCCGCCGGACAAGACCCCAGATAGGACGTCGGCAGTGCCCGATCCCAGAGTAGATCACCCCAGTTCAAAGTCTCGCGTCTACTCTAACATCACCTCGCGTGGGCGTCCAAGCCCCCTTTCCCTACTATTGTTCATCCACCTAAATAGAAAGTCACCATGTGAACGACTCTTTCCAGAAATCAACATACCCACCATAAGGACCTTCAAAAAACGCTCGCATTATGATGAACCCTGTCAGTGATTTTCGTGACTTCCAGTCCAGAGACGCAGTCATGCCTGTCCGGGATGCAACTTTGCAAGAAATCTCTGTCTTTGCATTCTTGTCCCGTAGAGGTAGAGGTTTGAAATCGATCTCAGTGTCGCTGGACGAAGATGGCGAGTCGGCCTTAATGTCTTATAAGATGATGCCGTTTAAAGTCGGTGGATAGTCCTGCGGAAAACGTGCCTCGTCGGCCCAGGCAACGCTAAAGGGATGTGGCATCCACAGCGAGACTGATGGAATTTATGCATAAACATGGCGCCCCGGAGATCTTGATTATGATCCTCGGATGTTGAAAGTTACCCGACATGCGCCACCATCGAATGCTTCGACCTGGACTTCTGTCCCTCAGCGGTAAAAGGCGCGGCGGTCGAATAAAACGTTCCAAGCCTCACAGAGCAATGAGCGCGTAAATAAAAGGCTTCCGGGGTAATAATTGAACTTCGCAGTGAAGGACGAGGTCAGCCATCGCCGCTTGGCTAGAAGTTGATGGAGATGTAAAAATGATTCGTAGATTGCATGCCGAATAGCAGATACTGATTGAATTGTGATCGTAATTTATGAGGGCAATTGAAACGAAACCGTAAAGTAAAAACAGGACCTCCCAAAGATGATAAGTCAAACCTTCCAAGCCCCGAACATCATGATTATTTACATCCCAGATGAGGGTGTGTGCAAGAGCTTCGAGAAAAAACAATTCTTCCAACCCAACGGTGAAATAAATTGAAGGTGTCAAAGAAGATGCTAAGAGAAAGAACCACATTATTTCTTGCAGAAAGGAAAAACGGAGGCAACATATTCATGATAGCCAGATGGCTAGTCCTCCCGCGAGTTCCGTAGGTAGAGCTGCATGAGCGAGGCTGGT
>Ga0302325_10033501_pt1 | contig 10526 bp, 8 predicted proteins | sample Palsa_T0_2_FD_201948 | JGI IMG/M metagenome (GOLD analysis project Ga0302325, IMG submission 201948) | Peat permafrost microbial communities from Stordalen Mire near Abisko, Sweden - Palsa_T0_2 | ecosystem: Environmental > Terrestrial > Soil > Palsa > Peat permafrost | place: Sweden: Abisko...
TAACGTAACCTCGCCTTTGACGTTGGATGACGATGGGTTCTTCCTGGGATTTCCACTCAGCCTCAACCTGGGGGGCAGCTTCTCCGGATTGCTGTTTTACCGTATTTATTCCATTACCACGCCGGACGGCGTGTACAGTGGATCGTTCACGATTCTGGGCGGCCCCAATGGAGGCTCGGCGAATGACCTGGCAAGTGCGGCATTCCAGGTCGACGTGCCGGAGCCAGGCAGCATTCTGTTGCTGGCCACCGGATTGCTCGGGTTCATGGGCCGTAATGCGACAGGGTGGCGAAGATGGACATCGCCGCTGCATCAAGATCGAGCCGCGTGGACAGAGGCTTCGCCGCCGAACTCGCAGTCTATCTGGTTGAAGGCAAACCTCGCGCTAGTTGGAGGCAAACCTCGCGCTACTTTGCAGTCACCGTCAGGCTGAACGTCGCCGAATGGACCAGAAATCCGTCGGTCGCCGTCACCGTCACCGTGTAATTTCCCGGTCCTGTATACGCCGCATTCTGGGCGGGCAGCTTACCCGAGCAGCCCGTCATCGAGAAGCCGATCGCAGCCAGCAGCGCGACCAGCAGGCCAGTCCGCACCAGAGCGCCGGCACTCCTGCGTCTGGTCCACAGCAACCAGCCGCTGCCCACCGCGACCAGCCACAGGTAGCCGCCGCCGAAACCGCCATAGCCGATGACCGTGTACTGCGAGGTCGTGGTCACGGTAATCGCTTCCGACACCGCCGAGGTCGGAACCACCGAAGTGCTGCCCAGACCGCACGCCGATGCCACCGCCCCCGCCGCGACTGTACAGCTCAGGGTGACCGGCGAGGCGAAACCCGCGATCGGCGTCACGGTAGCGGTGCTCGTGGCGCTGTCGCCCGCAACCACGGTTCCCGAGGGAGGGCTGAGGCCAAGCGAAAAATCGACCCCATTGCCGCTCAGCATCGCGGTCAAGCCGCTCAACAGCAGATTGGTCGAATTCACCCCCACCGTCCCACTCCGCGGTCCCGTCGCCTCGGGAGTAAAGGTCACCGAGATCAGGCAGCTTGACAGCCCGGCCAGTGTGACGCCGCACGCCTTGGTACTGACGGAATAGTCGCCGGTCGTCACAAACGCCGGCACCGGCAGCGCACTCGAAGCGTTGCTCGTCAGAGTGATCGTCTGCGTCGCGGAGGCGCCCACATCCAGATTGCCGAAGCTCAACGACGTCGGCGAAATGGAGAAACCGGGAACGCCGGTCCCCGTCAACGACGCGGTCAGCGAGTTTCCCGACGAGACCACGGTAAGCGTCCCGGCGCGGCTGCCTAGCGCGGTCGGCGTAAACACTACACCGATCTGGCAGCTCGTCCCGGCGGCCACCGAAGAGCAACTGTTCGACGAGACGCTGAAGTCTCCGCTGGCGATCGCCGAACTCACCGACGCGGCGAAGCTGGAGTTGTTGGTCCATGTAAACGTCTCGGGCGGGGTCGTGAAGGTGACCGCCTCCGACCCGAAGTCCTGAGACGTCGGCGCAAGCGAGGGCTGGCCGCCTTCATCGGTTAGCTCGAACAGGCTGTACTCCAGCAGCTTCTCCTGCGGCGTCATCGCCGCCGTCGAACACTCGGCGGGAAAATCCTTGCCGGCCGGAGAAGTCGGCGGGTTCTCCACGTGGTATTCGTTGAACAGGACGCGTCCGCACTGGTTCACCGTCGTGCCCGCCGGCGCAATCGGCGTATCGAAGACGAACTGCATCACCGGGTTCGGGTCGTCGGCAGGCCCGGCGTTGAGCGCCAGCCACGACTGCGTCGGCGCGATGACGCCATTCAGATCGTGTCTCAGCGTGGAGATCGGCATCTGGCCCAGGGTCGTCGAAGCGCCGACCAACTGCAGCCACTCGGCCAGCGTCTGGCCTCCGGTAAAGCTGGTGTCCACGGTCGCAGTGCCATCCGGCAACTGGGCCTGGCTAACGTCCCAGTTGGCCACGCCATTGAAGGGCGGGTTCTGGTACATCCACACGTAACTGAAGTGACTCGCGTACACGCGTCCGCCTGCGTTGGCAAATGTGAGCATGTTGGCAAGCTGCTGGGCCGGTTGGGTATACTGACCGCCTTCACAGGGGAGCATCAGCACGTCGTACGAATTGAGGGTCGAGGAGTTCCCCATCAGCACGGTCTCGGAGGGCGTCGCCGTATCCACCTGCGCACCGGGCGAATGACTGCCCAGGTACACGTTGATCCGCCCCGAGCCGCTTGGGTCGGTGAACTCCGAGTCTTGAATGCCCACCTTGCGCAGCACGCACTCCACCTGGTCGGCAGACCCAGTCGCGATCGCGATCTTGGGAATGTCTCCCTGGGTCTGGTTCTGCGGCATCACCGCGTTGAACATGGTAGTGGCGCAACCCGTTGTACTGGGAACCACCAACTGCCGCCGCCACCTGCCAGACTGGATGACCAGCGGGATGTTGCTCCCCACCGGCACATTCGTCAGTATAAAACTTCCATCCACCGCCGAAATCGTGCCTACCAGGGGCGAGCCCGATGGAGGCGCCCCAACCACATCGCAGGTCACGCCCGGAGTGAACGCCGCCACCGGTGCGTTGGGAATGTATACCGTCACATTCGGCAACGGGTCCGTGCCATTCGGCGCATACACCATTCCGCTGATCGCGGTGGTCCCATTGCCGGGGCAAGTGACCTGCTGCAGGCACAGTCCCGTACAGGGTACTTGCGCGTAGACCTGGCCACCGAGCCCAAGCACGACCATCAGCAAAGCGGAGAAAGTGCGCATCATGTGCCTGCCAAGAGATACACCAGACCTGTTACCATTCGCAAGGATTATTGCAGCAGCGATTCGATGCTCATTTCTTTCCGGCATCGGCGACTCGGAGCAAATCCCTTGCTGAAGAATACTCCGGCGCATGGGATTTATAACCCAATTCGTGCATCGGAGTACAAATCAGGACGTCTCCGATGGTACCCTGACGCTTCGCCCCGGGATTGCCGTCGAGAAGGGACCGTCGAAGCAGGCTCCAAATGGGAAGCTGCTCCAGAGGGGCGGGACTTTCACTCCCGACGTAGTTGCACCGATTGCAATGCGGCTTTAGCGCTGAAGGAACGTCGATCGCCTGCTCACAAAGTTCCCTCGGCAAGGCAAGGAAGGAAGAGCATGATTCGGTCGGGCCCGGGAGCAATCTCTCTTCGCCAAAGTCGGTGCCGCTCCGACATACGCACGCCTGTCGCCACCCCCTGGCGGCAAATCGCGGCAGCCGGGTGCCTGCTGTCGATACTCTGCTGTCTGTCGATCTCAACCCACGCGCAAGCCAAAGGCAACGCAATGCCCACGGCAAGCCGCGTCGGCGACCTGCAGCTCGGAGGCGGCTTCATGTTCGGCAGCTCCACCTACAACTTCAACAGCTCGCGCCTGATCGGGGGCGCCTTCTATACCTCGTTCGACCCCCGGCCCCACTGGGGAGGCGAATTCAGCTTCCGCCAGACCAGGCCATCCTCCGACTCAACCGTCTACGAGAGGACCTACGAGATCGGTCCTCGCGCGTACTTCACCTATAAAAGTCTCCTGCCCTACGCCAAATTCATGTTCGGCCGCGGAGTCTACAACTTCCCCAACAGTGTCGCCAACGTGGCCTACAACATCTACACCTACGGCGGCGGAGCCGACTTCAGGGTGACACGCTCGCTCAACGTGCGTGGCGACTACGAATATCAGAACTGGGCCGGATTTCCACTCGGAACCTTGCACCCCAGCCTGTTGACCATCGGCGTCGCCTACCACTTCCCCGAACGCCCTCGATAGTCGCCACTCCATACGCGCCCGCCTCGGTACTCTCCTCGATTCGGCTTTTTTCACAAAACAACAAAACTCCTTTATGATCCTTGAGCCCGTTCCAATCTCCGCCGGGCACATCTCTCGCACAAGGACCGATCTCATGGCCGATTTCGATATCGCTCTATCCATCACACTTCCGCTCGAGGGCGGCTACGTCGATAACCCCAACGACCCCGGCGGTGAAACCAACCTGGGAATCACCATGAAGGTCTTCCAGTTGACGGCTCATTCACTGCTCGGCATCGACCCCACCTCCGACAATCTGAAGGGCCTCGCCCCAGCTCAGGCAGGGATCATCTACCGGGCGAACTACTGGAACGCGATCCAGGGAGACACGTATCAGCTCCAGCCGCTCGCCAACATCGTGTTCGACTTCTATGTCAACAGCGGCACCCATGCGAGCAGCCTGTTGCAGCGTGTCCTCAATTCGATGGGCGCCCAACCTCCGCTGACGGTCGATGGCTCGATCGGCCAGGCAACGCTCAACGCAATGGCGGGGGTACCGCAGAACGATCTTTACAACCAGTACAAGCAGGGCAGGATCGCTTACTACCAGGGCCTCGGTCCCAAGTATCCCATGTTCCTGAACGGATGGCTCAACCGTGTGAACTCGTTTCCCGATCTTCCCGCGTCAAGCTGAACCGCGCCCCATGTAACTCCCTCGACTGCCGATTCCCTACTCCCCGTCGAGATACACCTTGGTGTTCAGCAGTGGCCGCTCCATGCTGCGCACCCACCCCGTCATCTCCGCGCCGCTCTTGCCCGCCGCGGCGTCGCGCCCGAACTCATTGCGCATTGCCTGCATCTTCGCCTCCACGTCATCGAGCGCGCTCAGCAGCACCGCTTCCGGAGTCATCGGCAGCTTTGGCGAACCGAACTCGTACTTGCCGTGGTGGCTCAGGATCATGTGCTCCACCAGCACCCGCAGCTTCTCCGGAAACGGCGCAATCTCCCGGACCTTCTCCCGCAGCATCCCCTGCGCGATCGAGATGTGCCCGATCATCTGTCCCTCCAGGGTATAGCTGAACGTCGTTCCCCAGCTCAGCTCCCGCACCTTGCCGATGTCGTGCAGGATCGCCCCCGTCACCAGCAGGTCCCGGTCCACCTCGGGATAAAAAGGCGCTGCGGCCCGGCATACGCGCACCAGGGTCAGCACGTGCTCCAGCAGCCCGCCGATCCACGCATGGTGCAGCATCTTCGCGGCCGGAGCCTCGCGGTACGCCGCGCCGATCGCCTCATCGTCGAGAAACGCAAATACCAGCCGCCGCAGATCCCCATTCGAAAACTCATCCACATACCCGCGCAGCTCCGCCCACATCTCCCAGACGTCGAACTTCGTTGTCGGCACAAAGTCCGCCGTCTCCACCTCGGAGGCCGCCGCCAGCCGCATCTTGGTCAGCGTGATCTGCCATTTTCCCTGGTACTTCGCCACCTGCCCCTGCACCTTCACGTAGCAGCCCTCGTCGCAGGTCGCCACCGCCGAGGCAAACTCCTCCCACATGCGCGCCTCGATCGACCCGGTCTTGTCGCTCAGCGTCAGCGCCAGATACTGCCCGCCCCCACCTTTCTTGTCCCGCAACGACATCGACGACACCGCAAAGTAAGTCGTCACCACCGCGCCATCGAACTTCACCGCATCGACTACAAAGAAATCCTTCATGCTCGCAAGCATACGTCCCCAGGGCCATCGACAGCCAGGCGTCTCAACTGAGGCGCGGCGGCGGGACTCCGGTATCTGGTGGGGCCCCGCCAACTACTGCACCGTGTGGCGCTCGATTGTCTTAGCTTCGCCAAAAGGCGGCGTGGCTACTCGAGGCCGGGAGCAGTTCCACGCCGACGTCGGTGGGAAATATCTGGTGAGCCTCGGTCCGCTCTGCCATGCGGCCATCTGATAGTCCACGCGGCTATTTAACTCGGTTGTCTCGGATCACTTCTTTGTAGAATGCGGCGCTCGATTTCTGCGCCCGCTTCTGTGTCTCGAAATCGACGTAGGTGATTCCGAAGCGCTTGGAATAGCCGTCAGCCCACTCAAAGTTGTCCAGCAGACTCCACAGGAAATACCCTTTGACCGGAACGCCTTCGGCGACGGCACGATGCAACTGGGTCAGATAGTTGCGCAGGTACATCACGCGATCGCTGTCATACACATGTCCATCCGGCGCAATCACGTCCGCGGACGATGCCCCGTTCTCGGTGATATAGAGTTCCTTGATCTTCCAGATCTCAGTCACGAGTTTCGGAGCCCAGTAGAGCGCCTCGGGACCGACGTAGAGCCAGGGGCTGTACATGTGGGGAGAGGAGATGGGAGGGTCGATGACGGCGTATCCCTGCGCCGATTCGTCCGCCCGCACATACGCCGGCTGATAAATGTTGATCCCCACAAAATCCATCGGGCTTTTGATGATGGCCATCTCCTCGACGGAAAACTTCGGAGCACTCGCGCCCAGTCCTTCGAGATAAAGATCGGTATAGCGACCTTCCTCAACAACGGTGAGGAACGACGCGTTCTGCTCACGCATGGCTCTGCGCGCCGCCTCAATGTGTTCCGGGGTCTCGATTACGGGCGTTGTCGCCTGCGCATTGTCCGCGATGCCGACTTTGGTTCCGGGCTTCGCATGGGCACGAATCGCCTGCACGGACATCCCATGCGCCAGCACGACGTAGTGGTTCAGCTGCGCGACACGTTGAGCATCGAGCTTCAGCCCCGGCGCATGAACCCCCTGCCGGTAACCCAACTCGATGAAGCTTCGCATCTCATTCATCGTCATGAAGTGCTTGACGCGATCGGACAGCACGCCGGCTGTAAAGGCGGCGTAATCGGCGAAAGCCTTCGCGGTATCGCGGTTCTCCCAACCTCCGGCGTCCTGGAGCGCCTGCGGCAGATCCCAGTGGAAGAGCGTGCAGTAAGGCTGAATGCCAGAGGCGAGCAGCGCGTCGACCAGCCGGTTGTAAAAATCGATGCCGGGCTGATTCGGCCGGCCGGCGCCGTTTGGAAAGATGCGCGTCCACGCGATCGAGAAGCGGAAGGTCTTCAATCCGATATCTTTCATCAGATCGATGTCCCTGGGGTACAGGTGGTAGAAATCATCGGCGACATCGCCGGTGTCGCCATGGTACGTCTTGCCGGGAGTGTGCGAGAACGTATCCCAGATCGACGGACCGCGCCCCCCTTCGCGCACGGCGCCCTCCACCTGATACGAAGCGGTTGCCGAACCCCAGAGAAAGCCGTCGGGGAAATTCGCCGAGTGATCGCCAGGCAACGCCGGTAGAGCCGCCGCCGGTTCGGGAAAGAGACTGGCCAGAGGTCCCGCGCCGAGAGCTAGTCCTGTCGCCTGTAGAAACTTACGCCTGTTCACACAAAATCCCCCATACAGTTAGGGCCTGCTTGAACAAGTTCACAATCTGCCATCGCGCAACTGGCGAGGCGGACTGAAGCGCGGTTGCCTTGTGATCGATCGATATAGCTTGCCGCGATGAGAGCTTGAAATATCACTGAAGCGATTGGATTCAGAGACCGGAAGGTTGTACAGGTCTCCGCGATCTGGTGTCAAGATGCGCTTCCGGGGGTAGCGGCTCGACCGGTCTTCTCTTCGGAACCGGCCTCGCTTCCAACTCGTCCGCGTGGACGAATCATGAAGTCTCGGCAGCCGTCCGCTAAGCCCGGCGATAGCAAGGGCCGATTCCCTCCAAGTGACTGGAGATCCCGACGTCGTTTCATGGATCCGGGCGCATCGCGCGGGGCACACTTCCCCGCACGCCGAGGTTGCGGGGGGAAAAAACTGATGTTAGGATGTCTCCACTCCTGAGTGGCACATGGTCCGCTAATCTCAGGCATATGAGACAATTCCCAGCCTGGAAGGTATTTCCCGTTCGACAAAACAAGAACGAGCAAGCCGCTTTGCCCCAACCCGCAAGGAGGACATCGTGCAAACTCGCAAGGCCGCAATATACTCAGCATCCGTCGCCGTCCTGCTTCTGGCATCCACCGCGATTGCCAGCGCCGCATCGTATTCCGCCGTGATTGTGTACGGAGATAGCCTGTCGGACAATGGGAATCTTTACGGCGCCATTGGCTATCCGCCGGCGCCCTACTACAATGGCCGCTTTTCCAACGGGCCGGTCGCGGTGGAACAACTGGCCGGGCTGCTGAATGCTCCGCTGTATGACTTTGCCTGGGGCGGCGCGACCACTGGCGTGGGCAATATTGTCGACGGCGGTACACAGACTATGCCGGGGACTATCGGCCTGCCCGGAATGCTGGCCGAGTTGGCTGCATACAATGTGCCCGCGGCACTCGTGCCCAATTCGCTGTTCGTGGTGTGGGGCGGCGCGGATGATTTCGAAGCCAGCGGCTCGGTGTCCACCGCCGTCACCGACATCGATACGATCGTCGCCTCGCTCGAGGCCGAAGGCGCGACCCATATTCTGGTGCCGGGACTGCCGAACCTTGGCCTGACGCCTGAGTTTTATGGCGATCCGGCGGCGACGCTCTACAGCGAGCAATTCAATCTGGCGTTGCAATCCAGTCTTCCGTCAAACGTGGTTTACTACGATGTCTTCGACCTCCTGAACGCGATCGTTGCGGATCCGGGGGCGTATGGAATTACCAACACGACGACTCCCTGCTTTACCGGCACGACGGTCTGTTCCAATCCAAGCCAGTATCTTTTCTGGGACGACATCCATCCGACGACGACCGTAGATGCGATTGTGGCCGAACAGTTCGACACGGTTGTAACGCCGGAGCCATCCTCGATCCTGATGCTGGGAACCGGGATTGCGGGACTGGCGGGACTGCTGCGAAGGCGCCGAGCGGCCTGATGCGTTCGGCACCGGACCAGAACGTTAGAGCATTTTTGCTGATATAACGTTAGAGCATTTTTGCTGATATTGTGAACCGGAGAGGGCTTGCGGGCGCCGTTTTCCCAGTGAAAAAGGCGCCAAGGTTCGCTCCGTAAACACCCTCAGTAAAAATGCTCTAGCGCGATCGACGGGGAGGCGTGACTCCCAACGGCACCTGTGGCCCGCACCCCTCCCGAGAGTGCCCATCGGGATTGGGGATCAGTCTCTGAACCTGATCCGTGATTGCGTCGTATCGCCAGGTTTTGGAGTCACCGCCGCCTGGCCTGCCTGGCCACACCCACCACACCCATCATGCGGCCCGCGAAGCCGCTCTCCCCGCGATGCGAGAAGTACTTCCGCCCCGCGGCCGTCCCCAATCCCGTGCAAGCCGTGCATTCCCCCACCACGGTAATCCGCTTCGCCCGAACCCCCGCATCCAGCAACTGCCGCCGGTTCGCCTCCCACAGGTCCAGATGAATCTGCGGCCCGATGTTCGAGTGCCCCGGCGCACGCGCTGTCAGAAACAGCAGTGGGTACTTTTCCCGCACGGGGTCCGAATCGTATACCTCGGAAAACAACTGTGGAGCATATGCGAACTGCGACTCGAACTCGAACCGTACCTCCTCCCCCACTCGATAGCAACAGGGACCGATAGCCGGGCCCACGGCAGCCACCAGGTCCTCCACGCGCGACCCATAGCGCAGCCGCAGCGTCCCGATGCCCCGCTCGACCATCCGCGCCAGCGTCCCTCGCCAGCCTGCGTGGAATGCCGCCACCGCGCGCCGCCGCACGTCCGCCACCAGCACCGGAACGCAGTCCGCCACCTGCACCCCGAGCATTACCCCTGGGACATCCGTCATCAGCCCATCGCCGCGCAAAGCCGCGCGCCCGTCCGGCGTCTGAAGCCGCCCCGCGAAGACCTGCTCCCGCAGCGCGCCGTTCCCCATCTCCACCACCCGGATCATCGCCGAGTGAAACTGCCGCAATCCCACCACGCTCACCTCGGGCCCAGGCGCGCCGGCCGAGCTTTCCGCGATCTCCGCCAGAAGCCGCCGCCGGTTCTCCGCCACATTTGCTGCCTTATCCTGCGTCGTCCAGCCCAGATTCAGCGTGCCTTCCCCCCTTCCGCGGTCGTAGACCGAAGACACCCCGCCCGCCCGTGTGCTGAACCCGTGCCACAGCCACCCATACCTCTTCCAAGCCGCCGCCCGTACCACCTCGACCCCCACAGCCCGATTGGCAGCCACCTGGACCGTTGTTTGCGGCAAGCGGCCGCACCGCTCGCCGTCCGCCCAGGTTCCGGCGAGTGTATTGCGCCGCCCATGCGTCAGCCCCACGGACGCCATTAGATCGTCCACCTCGCCAGTCGCCTCAGCGCCTTCGACCCGGTCCATAACTCACTCATTCTACGGCGTCCGGAGTCGAAGGGAAATCCGGACGAATCTGCTCCGGGTGACCTTCGGCCGCCGTCGCCGTCTTAATTCCAGGCTGCTAGATGGACAGATCGCCAACCCGCGCCATCCCAAGATCAAACCGCGCATTCGCATGGATTTAGAGACGGAAATTTGCATCCCGGCCAACCTCTATGTAAGATACGCGATTGCGTCCCTGAGATCGAATGTGCCCATCATAGCTACCCAGTTCCTCCGATCCCGCATCGCCAAGGTTTGCGTCGCAATTATTGGCGCCACTCCCGCGGAGATGATCGACAAGGCAAGCTCCGTGGTCAAGGAGACGCCGTTCCTCGAGTTCCGGCTGGATTACCTCGAAAAGCCTCTCCTCGCGCTGCCCAGGTTTAAGCAGTTCTTCGCCGATAACACCGCCGCGACCGCCATCGCCACCTGTCGCCGCACCGAAAACGGCGGC
>Ga0302325_10033502_pt1 | contig 10525 bp, 11 predicted proteins | sample Palsa_T0_2_FD_201948 | JGI IMG/M metagenome (GOLD analysis project Ga0302325, IMG submission 201948) | Peat permafrost microbial communities from Stordalen Mire near Abisko, Sweden - Palsa_T0_2 | ecosystem: Environmental > Terrestrial > Soil > Palsa > Peat permafrost | place: Sweden: Abisko...
TGGCCGACCATGCGCGCCCGCCCCGGCAGTCCTGCGCGGCGCGCGATGCCACCATAGGTCGCGATTTCTCCGCGCGGGATCGCGACGACGGTGCGCCAGATAACTTCGAGTGATTCCGCGCGCATGCGTGAATGATACGCCAGCGCGCACGGGTGCAACTTGCGCGTTGCGCGAGTGCTCGAGCGCGCATACATTCCCAGGCAGATTTCAGGTCCGGAGCCGCAGCGCACACCGATCGCCTCGCCACCCGCCAACAGATGGACCGGCTCAACATGATCGATACCACTTTGATTGGTCCGACCTTAAGGGCCTGGCACAAGCACAACGGCTCGCGCCTGGGTCGCTGGCTCTTTGCCCGCATGGTGTGTCGCCGCTCCCCGTTCTTTGCCACGATCCGGCCCCGGTTCATCGAGCTGCGCGCAAGCTTCTGCAAGGTGAGCATGCGCCGCCGCCGCAGCATCGAGAATCATCTGGGTGCAATTCATGCGCTCGCCCTCGGCAATCTGTGCGAGCTCGCGGCGGGCATGGTGACCGAGGTGACAACCCCGCCGGGCACACGCTGGGTGCCCCGCGGCATGACCATCGAATACCTGCGCAAGGCCGAGAGCGAAGTGTCCGCCACGGCGCGTCTGGACAAGAGCGAATGGATGCTCGCGGGCAACGTCGCGGTGCCGGTGAGCGTCGCCGATAAGAATGGCAATGAAGTTGTGCGCGCCGTCATCACCATGCACGTTGCACCGGGCAGGCCGTAGCGCCGCGCGCCAAGCCGCGCCCGTTCAGGGCCCGATGGTGATGCCGCGCAGGATCGAGGTCTCAATCTCCCATTCCAGGCGCCGCTGCGAGGTGGCCTGGCGGTTCGCCGATACCGTGCGCACGTGGCTGCTGCCACTTTGGTGAGTGACGAGACAGGCGTGAAAATCGCACGGGCGTGTCAGGGCAAAACCGTAGAGGATCTTCACCTTGCCTTGCGCCACGCTGCCTGGCGTATTGACGCGCTCGTCGCAGATCACGAAGTAGCTCTCCTCGGCAGCAGTGCCTGCAAATGCGCCCTCGAGGTCGAGCGCATCGAGAAATGCCTCGGTCTGCGCGCGCGCCTGTTGCCAGGCAGCGTCCGAATTCTGCTCGAACGCAAGCCAGCGCGTGCCGCGCTCGATGCTCGCATTGATGAAGAGCGCCAGACGCCGCGCGGACAAATACTTCCAGTCAGAAGAGACGCCCCCGCCGGCGGCAAGCGTACACGCCGTCACGCTCGGCATCCCCGGGGCGCGCACCGCGAGCAGCGTGTTGACGCCCGCCTGCGCCAGGCGCGCGCGCTCCGAGTCGGTGACTGCCGTCGCCGGGCGCGACCCGGAGCGCAGTGTTGCATCCTCGCTCTGCGCGGCGGCCCACACCGGCCAGGTCTCATCCTGCCGCGCGAGCATGCCGGCGACCGCGCCGCACGGCGCAAAGGTTTCGACGCGCCCGCGCAGCCGGTCCAAAGCGCTGAGGCGCGGGAAGTGCATGAGCGCGTTTTCACTGCGGAACGGCCAGCTGCGCAGCGCCTCGAGCGCGACGCGCGCGCTGCTCCAGGCCGCCGGCGGATCCACGAGCAGCATGGCGTGGTGCTCGCGGCAGAAGCGCGCGGCAATCATGAGAGTGCTCAGGCCAACATCCTGCTCACGGCCAAGCGGCGGGATGCATAGCAGGTTGAATGCCTCGACTGCCTGCAACGCGAAGAGGCCGGTGCCCTCGAGCGCCGATCCTATGACGTCATAGTCCGTAAGCTCCGCACCGTCATCGCCATCGGGATTGGAGTGCACGTAGTCAATCACCGGCGCCTGCGGCGAGCGGATCGAGCGGTCCGGGCGCTCAAGCGGCAGGCGGCCGAGGACGCGCACCAGATGCGACTCCGCCAGCAAATCGTGCACCGCGCGCTCGGCGCGCGGGGCGATCGAGAGCCGCCGGAAGATCTCCTGGTCTTCAATCTGCTCGGATGGCGCCACGCGTAATCGCTGCACGACGAGGTTGAAGAGATCGCTCTCCTCGGCGCCAATACCGTCGTAGTCAACGGATGCGCGCAGGTACTCGCGCGATCCTGGATTGATGCCCTGCAGGCGCAGCTCGCCCGCGCCCGCACGCAGCGAGAGCGTTGGCGGTCGCGCTCCATTGACAACGCGCACGACGAATGCGTGGCGGCCGCCGTTCTCGAAGAACTGCTCGACCGCGTACGCAACCGTCGACGGCTGCCACAACCCGCCGAACTGCTGCTGGAACTCCGCGAAGCTTGCGATCGGAAGCGCGCGGTTGACCGGCCCTTTGAGCGTGCGGCCGACGAATGCTGTGATCGCGGTAGGTGCGCGTGCGATGGCGCCCGCCGTGCCGCCGAAAGCCGCGCGCGCCAGCGCGCGCACATGCGGCGGCGCGGACAGCACTGCGGCGCTATTCACCATCGGACCCCTGTTCGCGCGAGCGCAGCTCACTTTCACGGCACGCGCGCTCGAGTTCTTCCTGTTTGCGGGCGATCTCCGCGAGCATCAGCTGCAGCCATTCGGAGAGCTCAGCCACGTTGAATCTTCTACGTACCCGTCTTCACGGGCGTTGCGGGGGCTGCCGGCGCGGGCAGTGGTGCCTCCTGCGGATCCCGGTCGGAAAGCATCTCACGGAAGCTCGCCTCATCGGGCGGCAGATCCGACTTGCCGTCCCAGGTTGCATCCTCGGGCACGCGGTTCTGCACCTGGAGCGCATTTGCGAGCACCTCTTCCAGGGTCGCATCCGTACGCGACACCGCCACGGGGATGCCGCGCGGATCGTGCGCAAGTGCCGTCACGAGTTCCACGTTCAACGTCTGGTCGTGGTGCTTCAGCTGTTTTTCGATGCGCGCCTGCTGTGCCCTGGGCAGGCCGTCGGCCAGCGCCTGCTTGCCGTCGTGGGAGTCGTCCTCGAGGGGTCCGGTTGCCTGCATGTAGAGCTCGCCGTCGAGCCAGCCGAACAGAAACGGCTGATTGACGACGCGCACCTGGGTGCCGACCGGAATCATGTCGTAGAAGGACTCAATGTCCTCCGGATACAGGCGGATGCAACCGTGGCTCGAGCGCAGGCCGACGCCCGCAGGCTTGTTGGTGCCATGAATCAGATAGCTCGGCCACGCAAGATAGAAGGCGTAGCGGCCCAGCGGATTGTCAGGGCCGGGGCCGATGACGCGATCCAGATCCTCGCCGTTCTCTTTATGCTCCTTGATGACGGAGACCGGCACATGCCATACCGGATCCTTCTGCCGGCGCGTGATCTTCGTGACGCCTTCGGGAGTTTTCCAGCCAACCTTGCCGATGCCGATGGGATGAGTGAACACCAGCGGCGGCTCGCCGGCCTTGTGCGCCGGAAAGTAATAGATACGCATCGCGGCGACGTTGATGATGACGCCTTCGCGCGGCGCGCTCGGCAGCACGAACTGCGTGGGTACGACGATCGACTTGCCCTCGCCTGGCAGCCACGGATCGACGCCGGGGTTCGCGCGCACGATTTCCTCGTAGCCGACATTGAAGCGGCGCGCGATGTCGGTCAGCGTGTCATCCTTGCTGCTGGTGGTGATCTGCACGCGGCCGACGACATCCTGGTCGGGCGCGAGCTCGAAGCGCTCGGTGGCCTGCGGCAGCGCGACTTCCACCGGTGGCGCGGGCGCAGGCGGCGGCACGCTCTTCGGATGGGATTTCCACGCCTCCTGCAGCAGCGAGCAGGAAGCGAGGCCCAACAACAGGCCCGCCAAAGCTATGCGTGTCAGCGGATGCGCGGCGGAATCCATGCTTTCGATTATGACATCCGCCTGTGCCGCGCTACAGCAGCACGGGCTGGTTGGGCAATTCATCGTGGCCCGTGCCGCGCACGCCTGGAAAATGGCGCTCGAGGAGACGCCCGACTTGCAGAATGCCGGCAACTGAACCTCGGCCGAAGTCGCCAGCACGGAAATGACGCTCCATCTCGCGACAGATCTGATCCCACTCGCCCGGGGCAACCTGCGCCGCCAGGCCGCGATCAGCGAGAATCTCAACGGCGCGGTCGGCGAGCAGCACATAGATGAGGACGCCGTTGTTGTGCTCGGTGTCCCAGATCCCAAGATGCGCGAACACCTGTAAGGCCCGCTGCCGTGGCGTGAGGCCGTGCCACAGCTCGGCCGGATGCAGTGCCGTCTCCACGACAAAGCGGATTTCGCCCGCGTGCTGCGACTCCACCTGGGAGATGGTCTTCTCGATATTGCTGAGCACGTGGGGTGTGAAGCGCCGGCCGGTGCTCCAGTGAGTGGCAAACAAATGGCGCAGGGCGCGGCCGAGACTCATCGCGTGACTCCTACCAACTACCCGAAGCGCCGCCGCCGCCAAAACCGCCACCGCCGCCGCTGAAGCCGCCGCCGCCCATACCGCCGCCGATCATTCCGCCTCCAAATCCGCCGAAGCCTCCGGGGCGTCCCAAGCCGCCGCCCATGCCTGACAGGAGGGTGAACAAAAAAGCGGCACCGGCCGCAAGCGCTGCCACGATGATTCCGCTGAACAACCAGACGAGTACGCCTGTGATGCCGGCCGTCACGACAGCCCCCGCCGGGCGGCCGAGGAGCGAGCGCAGCACGCTTGAGCCTATGAATATGGCTATGAACAAAAACGGCAGCAGGGACCCGCCCCGCGAGCCGCCGCGGTGCCAGGCACGATCGGGCGCGGGAAGTGCCTCACCATCGATGACGCGGATGATCTGATCCACCCCCGCGCTGATGCCCCCATAGTAGTTATTCTGTGCAAAGAGGGGTCTTATGGTCTCGGTAATGATGCGGTTGGCGATCGCGTCGGGCAGAGCGCCTTCCAGGCCGTAGCCGACTTCAATGCGTACGCGGCGGTCGTTCTTGGCGACGATGAGAAGCACGCCATCGTCCACCTTCGCGCGGCCGATGCGCCATTGCTCGACTACCCGGATCGAGTACTGCTCGATCTCCTCCGGATGTGTCGTCGGCACGATCAGCACCGCGATCTGAGAGCCCTTGCGCGCCTCGAAGGCGGCGAGTTTCTCCTCCAGTGACGACTGCTGCTCGGCGGTAAGCGTTCCGGTCAGGTCGGTGACCCGTGCTTCGAGCTTCGGAATGGGCGCAAGGCCCTGCGCGCTTGCGAGGCCTAGCGCGCCAACGAGCAGCGCGAGCCAGCCGCAGCCGACGCGGCGCCGCATTGCTTGCGCGCGCGTGCTCAATGAGGCGTAGCGGGTGCAGCAGCAGGAGGCGGAGGTGCCGGAGGCGTCGTCCCCGAGCGCGCCTGGGCGGCAACACCTGAGCCAAAGTCCACCGTCGGCGCGACCGCGATGGCGGATTCGTTTTCGACGGTGAAATTGGGCTTCACGGCGAAGCCAAAGAGCTTGGCGGTGAGGTTCGCAGGGAAAGAGCGCACGGTGACGTTGTAGCTGCGCACGGCGTCGATATAGCGATTGCGCGCCACGGTGATGCGATTCTCGGTTCCCTCGATCTGCGCCTGCAGATCACGAAAGTTCGCATCCGACTTCAGCTGCGGATAGGCCTCGGTTACGGCAAACAGGCTCTTCAGCGCTTGGGTAAGCTGGCCCTGTGCGGCCTGAAATTTCTGCAGCGCCGCCGGATCATTGAGGAGCTCAGGCGTGAGCTGTATCGAGCTCACCTTGGCACGTGCCTCGGTCACGCCGATGAGCACCTGCTGCTCCTGTATGGCGAAGCCCTTGACGGTGTTGACCAGATTTGGAATGAGATCGGCGCGCCGCTGGTATTGGTTGACCACTTCCGACCAGGAGGCTTTGACATTCTCATCCTGCGACTGCAGCGAGTTATAACCACAGCCTGAGAGTGCGGTGGCGATGACAGCCACGAACGCCAGTGTCCAGATACGCATCGATCCCTCCATCAGGGCAAGTTGCGGGCTGTGGGGAATCCCAGTGCCCTCAGAGCGTCGATTCTAGACGAAAAAAAACCCCGGGCGGTTAGGCCCGGGGTTGAAATGCGGACTTTCGATGAAGGGAAGGAAGTCCGCTAGGGGATTCTCAACGTCGTCTGGGTCGACCCGGTCAGTGCAATCGCGCCCAGTGCAAAATCTTGATGTCCTCGCTGTTCAGGTCGAAGCTTTGCGCGAGCAGCGTGCAAAGTTCGCGCGTGCCGCCAGTCGGCTCGAGCGGTCGGCGCAACTCCACCACTCCACTCCATTCACTGGCATCCGCCTGGAAGGGAATCTGGGCAGTCGCGGTCACGAAGTGCGTGTAATACCTGGCGGCCACGGTGAAAGAGTAGTGGTCGCATTGATTTGTGGCCGTGAAGCGTTCCACAAATCGACTAAGCTTTTGCAGCCGCCTTTGCAACATAAGACCCTGGGAAATGCTGCATGTCCCGTTATAGAGCGCCGCCGCTCGCCGGTTCGAAATACATCACGCGCGAGGGCGCGCAGCGCCTGCGTGCGGAGCTTGATGAGCTGTGGCGCGGCGAACGCCCGCGCGTGACCCAAGCGGTCGCCGAAGCTGCAGCGCAGGGGGATCGCTCGGAAAACGCAGAATATGTGTATGGCAAGCGCCGGCTGCGCGAGATCGACCGGCGCGTGCGCTTCCTGCGGCAGCGGCTCGAGGGCATGGTGATCGTCGACGCGGCCCCCGCAGACAAAGAACGCGTTTTCTTCGGCGCGTGGGTGACGCTCGACTTAGCGGGGAGTGCGCGCGAGCGCTACCGGATCGTAGGTCCTGATGAGTTCGATCGCGCGCCGGGCTACATCAGCATGGACTCACCGCTCGGCCGGGCGCTGCTCGGCAAGCGCCTGCATGATGAGCTTACGGTCGAGCTGCCGGACGGCGCTCGCATCGTGCTCATCACGAGCATTCAATACGATGCCTCGCCTGCGGAGTGCGGTTGATTACCACAGCACGCGGACGTTCTTGAACTGCCAGGGATCGCTCTTGTCGATGTCTTCGGGGAACAGGCGGTCACGCTCATGCAGCGGCGTCCAGTCGGTGTACTGGCCAACCACGGTTCCCAGATACGGCATGCAGATTTCAAGGTTGCGCCGGAAGTCCATCTCATCCGGCTCGACGACTCCGCAGTTAGGATTCTCGATCGCCCAGATCATGCCGGAGAGACATGCGACCGTGACCTGGAGGCTCGTTGCGCTGTTGTGCGGAGCGAGCTTGCGCGCGGCGCCGATCGCCAGCTGCGAGCCAAACCAATAGGCATTGTTCTTGTGCCCGGCGAGGAGCACACCGAGTTCATCGACGCCCGCCTCGATGTCGTCCATCAAGATGCGCTTCTTCTCCTGCAGCTGCCAATTGCGCCCGGCAAACTCATGCAGGGACACCACCGCCGCATCGCAGGGGTGATACGCGTAGTGCACGGTGGGGCGATAGACCGCCTGCGCGCCGTCGCGCACGGTGTAGTAGTCGGCGATTGAGATGGATTCGCCGTGCGTAATGCAAAAGCCGTGGAAGTGCCCCGCGAGGGGCGTCCAGGTGCGCACGCGAGTGCTCGCGCCCGGCTGCATCAGGTAGATGGCACACATGCAGCCAAAGTCGTGGCGCTTGCCGTCGCGCGGAAAATTCCTCTCGTGGGTTCCCCAGCCGAGCTCCGCCGGCTGTGAGCCCTCGCTCACGAAGCCATCGACGGACCAGGTGTTGACGAATTCGTTCGGCTCTTTGGGCACGTGCGAGACCTGCGTATCACGCTCGGCGATGTGGATCACCTTCACGCCGAGCCGGCGTGCAAGATCGCCCCAGTCGGCGCGCGACTGCGGATTGCCGGCTTCGGCCGCGGTATCCGCCGCTATATTCAGCAGTGCCTGCTTCACCAGGTGCGAGACCAGGCCCGGGTTTGCGCCGTGCGTGAGCACCGCAGTCGGTGCGCGCGCATTGCCGGGACGCAAGGCGAGCGCCTCCTCGCGCAACGCATAATTGGTGCGGCGCGCCGCGGGCACTGTCGGATCGGTGTAACCCCCGGGCCACGGCTCGATGCAGGTGTCCAGGTACATCGCACCTTTTTCCCAGCACAGCTTGATGAGCGCAATGCTCGAAACGTCCACCGACACATTCAAGAGAAAATCGCCGCGCCCGAGGATCGGGCTCAGCACGCGGCGGAAGCTCTGACGCGTGAGCGTCTCGCAGATGAATTTGACGCCGAATTCGTCAGCCACGGCGCGCCCACGCTCGTCCGCCGTGACGATGGTCACGCGCTCAGGAGGCACTCCGACATGGCGCAGGATGAGCGGCAGAATGCCCTGCCCGATGCTGCCGAAACCGACGATCAGGATCCGGCCCGGGAATTCGACGTGGACCTTATCGGAACTCATCAGTGATTTCAGCCGCGGGCTTCGCGCCAGTGTGGCGGGTAGGTACGCTCGTATCCCGGCAACGCCTCCATGCGCGCAATCCAGCGGCCAAGCGCGGGGTAGTTGGTTTCGATGGGCAGGAAGCGCGATGACAGATCGCGCGCCGTGGGGCGGTGCAGTGCGCGGTTCAAGAGCTGGATCGTCGGAAAGATCACCATGTCGGCGGCGGAGCAGCTCTCGCCCACGATCCACTCCGACTTCGACAGGCGGCCCTCGATGGTGCGCGCTTCGCTTGCGACGACGTGCATGGATTCGGTGAGGTCGGGCGCCGGCACGCTCGGCGCATTCGCAAACACAGTGCTCACGATGTTCGTCACCTGACGCTCGGCATAGGCTTGAAACTCACAAATGACCCGCATGATGACGCCGGCTTCCTCCGGCGTGCGGCCGAAGATCGGCGGGGCCGGGTACTTCAGGTCGAGATAGTAAAGAACCGCGAGCGACTCGAATACGACGTAGTCGCCGTCCTTCAGCACCGGCACGCGGCCGCGTGGATTGAGCGCCAGCATCTGCGGCGCTTTGTGCTCCTGCTTGGAGAATTGCAGCAGATGACTCGTATAAGGCAGGTGCTTGAACTCGAGCGCCAGCAGCACGCGCCACGCGTAGGGACTGCCGCTGCCCCAGTACAAGTCGATCGCCATAGATATCGCAGCCCCCGCAGAATTGCGCGATTGTACCGGCAACCCGAGTCGGCAGAAAATGTAAGGCAGCCGAAAGTGCGTCGCCCATGTACACAACGCTCATCGAACCCACCGAACTCGTCGAGATAATGGCGGATCCGCGCTGCGCGATCCTCGATTGCCGCTTCGATCTTGCGCAGCCTGACTGGGGCGCGAGCCTCTACGCCGCCGGCCACATTCCGCATGCGCTCTACGCGCATCTCGACCGCGATCTGGCGGGCACGGTGCGCGCAGGCACCGGCCGACATCCGCTGCCGAGTCCTGCAGAATGGCAGAGAACCCTCTCCCGCTGGGGCATCGATGCAGGCGTTCAGGTCGTGGCCTACGACCAAGGCAACGGCGCCTACGCGGCGCGCCTGTGGGGACTCATGCGCTGGGTCGGCCATACCAACGTTGCGGTGCTCAATGGTGGCTATGCGGCATGGGTCGCCGCGGGACAGCCGGTGAGCGTCGCGGTCGATGTGCGTGCCGCAAGCCATTTCACGCCGCGCGCAAGTGCACTCCACACGCTCGAGACTGACGAGATCGAACGCGCGCTCGCGCACCAGGAGATTCTCCTCGTCGACGCACGCGCGGCCGATCGCTTTGCCGGCGAGAACGAGAAGATCGATCCCGTCGCAGGACACATCCCGGGCGCCAGCAACCAGCCATTCGCGGCAAACCTCGATGCGCAGGGGCGCTTCCTTACGGCGTCAGCACTGCGCAAGCGCTGGCGGGCAGTTCTCGGCCCGCGTCCCGCGAGCGACCTTGTGTCCATGTGCGGATCGGGCGTGACCGCGTGCCACAATCTCCTCGCGCTCGAGATTGCGGGCCTGCCGGGCGCGCGTCTCTACCCTGGTTCCTGGAGCGAATGGATTCGCGATCCCGTGCGCCCGATCACGCGCGGGCCGAATTGATATGCCGCACGCCCTATACACTGCTCGCATTTTTGATATGGTGCTGCGCATTGAAACTGTCCGCGTCGTGGCTGGTCCTTAGGAGTGAGGCAACCGGCCACGCGCATTTTTGGGAGTCGCATCAATTGTCCGCGGATCCGAAGAGCGCCGTCGTCGCTGGTAAAGCGAAGTTCAATCCCGCGCAGCCATGGCGCATCGAGGACTCGCTCGATCTCTACCACGTCAACGCCTGGGGAAAAGGCTACTTCTCGATCAACGAGGCCGGGCACGTCGTGGTACGCCCGGACACGCAGCCAGGCCGCGACATCGACCTCTTTGAGGTGGTCGAGGGCCTAAGGGCCCGTGATCTGACAACGCCGGTCGTCGTACGACTGTCGGACATCCTCGCGCACCGGCTGAAGCATCTGCACGCCGCATTCCAGCAGGCGATGACCGAGAACGACTACCAGAACACCTACGCCGCCGTCTACCCGATCAAGGTGAACCAGCAGCGCCTCGTGGTCGAAGAGGTGTACCGCTACGGCAAGGAATTTGGCTTTGGCCTCGAGGTGGGCTCCAAGCCCGAGCTCCTAGCCGTCATGGCGATGACCGAGAACGAGCCCACGCGGCTCATCGTCTG
>Ga0302325_10033503_pt1 | contig 10525 bp, 7 predicted proteins | sample Palsa_T0_2_FD_201948 | JGI IMG/M metagenome (GOLD analysis project Ga0302325, IMG submission 201948) | Peat permafrost microbial communities from Stordalen Mire near Abisko, Sweden - Palsa_T0_2 | ecosystem: Environmental > Terrestrial > Soil > Palsa > Peat permafrost | place: Sweden: Abisko...
CATCGTCGATGTGGACGGCAGCTATACGGTCGGGAACGTCACCATCGAGGGATACTACCACCTCTACAGCCAGTCCAACGGGACAACTCTCACCGCCGACGGAAACGTCACCTGCACCAACAGCGAAGCAACCCCCATCGTAATCAGCATAGTGTTGACGCATAACACCACGTTCACCGTCGGCGCCGGCGACGTCCTGGCCGCCTTCGGCATCATCGACGGCGGCAACGGCTATGGAATCATCAAGCAAGGTGATGGAACCCTGCTTGTCGGTGATACCGGAGGTTCATATTCTGGACCGACGGAAGTTGCGCAGGGCGAGCTCGATCTCGCCGCTTCGCCGACTTCCGGCGTCACGGTGGATGCAGGCGCTACCTTGGATGACCAGTACGGCACCGTGCCCGCGATCACCAGCAGCGGAGGTACCGTAGCGCTTGGCGGCAACGTTTCGGCCGGAAACGTCACTCTGGGAACAGGCTCAACTCTGCAAGAGCAAATCCAGGGTTTCCCCCCTTTTTACGAATTGGACGGCGAGCTGACTGCCACCGGCTCGCCCGTGAACCTGACGGGTTCGACACTTGACGTGTCGCCGCTCGACGGCTTCACGCCATCGGTGGGTCATGTGATCACGCTGATCTCCAATCAAACAGGCAGCCCTGTCACGGGCACGTTCACGGGTCTTCCGGAGGGATCGATCGCGATATTTGACAACCTGGCGTACCAGGTCAGCTACGCCGGCGGAGTCTCCGGGCAGGATGTGACGCTGACGGTCGTGCCGATTCCCACGGCCACGTGGACCGGCGGTGCCAACGATGGACTCTGGTCGGATGCGGGCAACTGGCAGGGAGATGCGGTCCCCGCGGCCGGCGACAATGTCGTCTTCCCCGACGACGGCGGGAACGTAGAACAAATATCTGTCGACCAAGCGGCGAGCGTGCGCTCGCTGACCTTGCACGGATCCTACGAGTTCAACGGAAGCTCACCGCTCGACTTGAGCAGCGCGCTAAACGAAGACGCCGGCCAACAGGGCGTGTTCAGCGTTCCAATCGAGCTGGATGCATCGGTGACTCTGGATTTGAACGGGTACGCGATCTTCTTCGATGGAATCACCGAATCGACCCCGGGTTTGGGGTTGACCAAGACCGGCTCAGGGCAGGCCAACTTCCGTTATGGCGCTTTGGCCTATACGGGCACCACCGATGTCAGCGATGGGCAGTTCTTGCTCGCCGCCCCGTCATCGTCGGCGATCCAGGTCGACTCGGGCGCAACGCTCACCGGCGGAGGCGGCGAGGCGCCGTCTGTTAACGTAGCGGATGGCGGAACGTTTGATTCAGTCCATGACGCTGGGGATGGATTGACCGTCGATTCGGGTCTGACGCTTCCAAGCGGCTCGACCATGAGCTTTGAGCTGTCGAAATTCGAGAACGGGACAACTCTGGATCCGACCACCGTAACCGTGACCTCCGGGCCGATCGACCTGAACGGCGCGACGCTGTCACTGCAGGACTCCGGATTCACCCACGATGACAGCGATTTTCTCACCCTGATCCAGAACAACACCGGCAGCCCGGTCAGCGGCACATTTGCGGGTCTTCCGGAGGGAGGAATTGTCAGTGCGAACGGAAGAAATTACCTCATCAGCTATGAGGGCGGTACCAGCGGGCAGAATGTGACGCTCACGGCAGTCCCCAGCGCCGCCGCTGTTTGGACCGGAAGCGCCGGGGACGACCAATGGTCGACCCCCGGCAACTGGCAAAGCGATGCGGCCCCCCTGCCGACACAACCCGTCGAGTTCCCCGATCTCGGCAGCACCCCGACCATCGACCTGGGCGGAGCCAGCGTGACGACCGGCGACTTCGAAATGGACGGCAACTACAACTTCTCGAATGGGACGATCACGTTGCAGGGCAACCTCGACGGGAACAGCGGCGACGATCAGTTCTTCACCGATCTGGTTCTGACGCACAACACCACGGTCACCATCGGCGCGGCGGACCTAATCTACACGTATGACGCAATTTCCGACGGCGGCCAGTCCTACACGCTGACCAAGCAGGGCGACGGATATCTGGGCATTTTTGGTCCGGGAGAGACCTACACGGGTACGACTGAAGTGGCCCAGGGTACGTTGCTCGCTGCTGCCAATCTTGCTTCTGCTGTCACTGTGGACTCGGGTGCCTCGCTCTTCGGCAATGGGAGCAATGCAGGGATCACCGACAATGGCGGAACAGTGAATCTGGATTCCGAGACTGGCTCGGCGGTGATGACCTCTTCGGGAGACGTATCACTCGGCAGCGGATCGACGCTTCGGGAATTCACCGAATACGATTCCACTACCAGCGCCGAAGTTGACGGGGAACTGATCGCCACCGGTTCGTCCATCAATCTGACCGGCTCCTCGCTGGAAATGCAGCCCCTCAACAACTTCACGCCGGCGATCGGTCACGTGATTACGTTGATCTCCAACCAGACCGGCAGCCCTGTCGTCGGGACGTTCGCTAACCTGGGCGAGGGTGCCATCGAGATTAGCAACGGCGTGGCATACCAGGTCAGTTACAGCGGCGGCAATTCAGGGCACGATGTCACGCTGACCGTCGTGCCCACGGCTGTTTGGACCGGCGCGGGGGATGGAACCCTCTGGGCCGATCCAAACAACTGGCAGGGAAATGCCGTTCCCGCTTCTGGCCAGCCGGTGGAGTTCCCCAACCTCGGAAGCAGCCAGAACGTTGACCTCGGCGGGGCCACCGTCTCCGTCGGTGATTTCACGATGGACGGCGACTATGCGTTCTCCGACGGCACGATCGCGTTGCAGGGCAACATTTCCGGGAACAGCAGCCTCGACCAGTTCTCGGCGGGTCTGCTCCTGGGTCAGAACACGACGATCACCGTAGGCACGTTCGACGAAATCAACGTCGATGCCGTGATTTCCGACGGCGGCAACTCGTACGGCATCACCAAACAAGGTGGTGGAACCCTCGCGCTGGGCGGCCCCGGAAATAGCTATACAGGTGCAACGGAGGCTGCACAGGGCGAGCTGCGGGCGAACACGACTCTTGCTTCTGCCGTCACCGTGGATTCGGGTGCGACGCTCGACGGCAACGGAATGGTCGCCGGGATCACCGACAACAGCGGACGCGTGAGTCTCTATTCTTATCCCGATCCGGCGACGCTGACTACTTCTGGCGCGGTTTCTCTCGGTGCCGGGTCCACCTTCGAGGAGGACGTTTCCTTCGACTCCAACACCGACACGCAGGTAAACGGCGAACTGGTCGCAACCGGATCGTCGGTCAACCTAACCGGCTCGACACTCGACGTGCAACCGCTGAATTTCTTTACGCCGGCGATTGGCGAGACTGTCACCTTGATCTCGAACCAAACCGGCAGTCCCGTCGTCGGCACCTTCGCCGGCCTGCCGGAAGGGGCCGAAATGACGATCGATGGCGTGAACTGCCAGATCAGTTACGCCGGCGGGCAGTCCGGCCGCGACGTGACGCTGACCACGGTTCCCGGTGACGCGACCCAACTCGTTGTCGCTCAGCAGCCTTCAAGCACCTCCACCGCGGGCCAGCCGATCGGAACAGTGATCGTCGACGTCGAAGACGCCAACGGGAATCTGGTCACAAGCGATGACTCGTCGGTGACCGTCTCCAGCACCACCTCCGTCGGCGGAAACAGCTCGGTGCGGGCCGTGGGCGGCGTGGCTACATTCAGCAATCTTGCGATCACCCGCGCCGGCACGTACACGCTCTCGGCCACCGATGGCGGGCTGACGCCGACAACGAGCGATTCGTTCAGCGTCACCCCCGCCGCCGCGGCACAGCTGGTCATCGCCCAACAACCCACAACCATCGCCAGCGCCGCTGAACCGATCGGGACGGTCGAAGTGGGTGTCGAAGACGCGTATGGCAACCTTGTCACCACCAATGATTCGGACGTGACGATCTCCGCCCTCGGCGGGACAGTCTCCAGCGGTCAGGGCGCTGTCGGCTCCATCCTGACGGGAACCTCCACGGTCTCGGCACACAACGGCACGGCTGTCTTCAGCGACTTGGCAATCTCGCAAAGCGGAACCTTCACGCTCACCGCCACTGACGGCGGTCTCGCTCGGGCCGCCACCACGCCGGTGACGGTCGTCCCCGCTCCGACTCCGCCGACACCGTCTCCCGCGAACGTGGTGATCGCCGGAAGCCGCGTGCCGGCACTGGTGATCAATCCCGCCACCGCATTCGGGCAATCGTCGGGAGTTTCCAAGCGACTCACATTCGTCGTCACCAACGCTTCGGGCAGCGGCAAATCCGTCTTCGCCAAAACCGTCCGCGTCAGGCATGGCAGCGCCACACTGAGCAACCTGATCATCCGCGCGGCCGGCGTCTATAACGTGGTGGTCTCCGACTCCTTCGGCCACACCCAGACCGAACAGTTGACCGTTGTGGCGGCTGCCCCCGACAAATTGGCATTCGCCACCCCCGTCACGAACCTCGACGGCCGTTCCGCGATCTCGGTGAGCGTGCTCGACCGATACGGAAACCTCAGCGCCGCCAAAGACGGGACCGTCGTCACCCTGCACCTGGGGCCGCGCCCCCTTCTCGGCCCGCGACCGACCCTCAGCGGCACCCTGACGGCAATAGTTGTCGACGGCGTGGCAAATTTCCCGGATGTTTCCGTCGGTCACGACGGCCGCGCCAGTCTGATCGCCACCTCAGGCAACCTGCGACACAGCCTCTCGAGACTGCTTCATCTTGGCTGATGTCGACGTTGTCGGCGGCGCGGTTGGCGGCGGGAGGTGGTGCTCGATTCGGCTCATCACCAGCCGCGCGGTCGGCTCTGACCCGAAGAGCCCGACGTTGACGCGGCAGAGGCAGAGCATCGGCGTCCGTCTGTCGAGAGTCACTTCGATCTTCGTCTGCTGATCGTCTTCGAGCTGAAACCGCCAGATCTCGCCATGTTTGCTCTGGCTGGCGTCGCAGACAATGTGGAGGCACAGGTCGGCCGCAGCATGACGCACGGCCTCTTTGACGACGGCAGAATCACCCATGAACGCAACATCGAGCTTCCCAGCCCGGAAAACGGCGGGCCCGGCGCTGGCGGCTGTGCCGGCGATGTCGACCACCGCGCCAACCGTCGCCAGCGGGATCAGCGCGCAACCGCCGCACGCCAGCGAAACGGCAGCGGCGATGCCGATCAGCCGCGCAACCGCAAGAGGTATACCGACCGGGTCTGCCCGAACCATTGGACCCGCAATGTACGGTCAACCTGTGCGTTTGCCATCGTGCAAACGCGATAGCTTGACCCAAATCATTAAATCGGGCATTACTGGGTGATGCACCAAACCACCGGTCGCTGCCTCGCCGTATTGTTGCTCTTTACCACGGCCGCTTTTGCCGCGGATCCTGCTTCCGACGTTCATTGGAAGAAGATCACGCTGGCGGAGGGTTTTTACAGCGAAGGGGCGGCGTTCGGTGATTTCAATCATGACGGCAAACAGGATGTCGTCGCCGGGGGCGTCTGGTACGAGGGGCCGGATTTCACGATCAAGCATACCTTTGCGGCGTATCCCAAGACCGATCCGCACGGCTACTCGAATCAGTTTCTCACGTTCACACATTCGTTCAAGAAGGACGGATGGGACGACATCATCGTCATGGGCTATCCTGGCAAGGAGACCATCTGGTACGAAAACCCCCGCCAAAAAGGGGACGCTATCTGGGCACAGCACAAGGTCTTCGCGCAGACAGACAACGAGTCACCGACATTTACCGATCTGTTCAAGAACGGCAAGCCGGTTCTCGTCTGCGGGTCTGAAGGAACGAACAAGGAAGGCGGACGCATCGGATACGCCGAGCCGGATGACAATGATCCGGCCAAGCCGTGGACGTGGCATCCGATCTCGCCGCGGAGCAAGCGATATTTCCGCTACCTCCACGGCCTGGGTGTCGGCGACGTGAATGGCGACGGGCGCAACGACATTCTGATCGCCGACGGCTGGTTCGAGCAGCCGGCCGATCTCACCGGCGACCCCGAATGGAAGTTTCACCCGGCCAAGTTCTTCAATAACGGCAACGGCGACGGGTGCGCGCAGATGTATGTCTATGACGTCAATGGCGATGGCCGCAACGACGTGATTTGCAGCCTGCAGGCCCACGGCTACGGGTTGGCCTGGTTCGAACAGAAACCCGACGGATCATTCGAGAAGCATCTCATCATCGGGAACAAAAAATCCGACAGCCCGCAGGGTGTGGTCTTCTCGCAGCTCCATGCCCTTTACATGATCGACATCAACGGCGACGGACTGCCCGATCTGATCACCGGCAAGCGCTGGTGGGCTCACGGCCCGATGGGCGATGTCGACACGAACGGCACGCCGGTGCTCTACTGGTTCCAGCTCGTCCGGCATCCTGATCACACTGCCGAGTTCATCCCTCATCTCATTGACGACAACTCGGGGATCGGCACGCAGGCCACCGCCCGCGACATCAACGGCGACCACCACCCCGCGGTTCTCGTCGGCAACAAACGCGGCACGTTCCTCTTCCTCCAGGAACCTGCGGAAAAATGAGAATGCCGCCGATTTCAGACATGTGCCGCGGGCGATGTGCTGGATTGGCGGGGGCTCCCTGCGCTCCTGGAGAACTTGAGCGGCGACCCGCCGCGATCTCCCGCGGAATTGATGATGACCAACCCTTCCGGGGTTGAGTTGACTGTGAGAAAGCGGCTCCGCTTCACGACGTGCGTGGTCACCAGCAGACCATACATCCCCGGGTTATCGTAACTGGACGCCGAATGAGGCGACCACCAGTTGCAGCGGTATTTGCTGCCGGAAATTCGCCGGCAGGTGACCCGCTCGCCGTACTCGCGTTCAATGGATTGGGCGATCTCGGCCGACAGGTCAGTAACCTCCGGCTGGAGCGGCGCATCTCGGAATGGGGTGGTTTCGTTCATGAAAACTTCTCCGTCGGGCTCTGTCTCCCGAACCCTGAACCCTGAACCCTGAACTCACTCGCTTGCCGGCGCCGCCGCCTTCTTCAGCCCCATGACGCTCCATCCGTCCACCCGCACGGCAATGACGCCGAATCCCTCGCCGGTTTTTTCCGCCGCCGTAGCGGCGAGCGTGCGCACTTCCGAAGCCGTCGCCTCCGCGACGTACCAATACTCGCCGGATGGAAGCTGATAGACGGCTTTCTTGCCGCAGAGCTCGCGCGAAAACCCGTGAACGTACATGGCAGCATCAAGCCGTTCGTACTGTTCGGTCGTGTCGGTGCCATGCAGAATCACGCGGACCATGAATTTTGCCATGAGTTGACTGCCGGCAGCATGCGCCGGCCCTTAAAGAGAAAGAGCCACACGGACTCAAGAAGCGACGCGCGTCATCAGACGCAACGATCAGAGCCTAAGCATTTTGACCTGCAGGAAGGGCAGAAACGGCAGACGGCGCGGTAGGAGTGAATCTCGCGTGCCCTGACTAGGTTCGTCAATCCGCCGAGAAGACTGTAGCGCACGTCAGGGGCAAAGGCTATCGAATAATCTTTGGCTGTGCGGGCGTGGCCAAAGTTTGTGGCGACCGTAGTCGCGCCCCTTCCGTTAGCCCCCGGCTTTGCCGGGGTCAAACCCCGGCAAAGCCGGGGGCTAACGGAGTTGCCAATGGGGTGCCCGGAAGGACCGCTTGCCCCCATCCGTCGTTTCTGTTATGACAGAACTATCAGGAGCGCTTATGACGCCAGTCACGGAGAAATTTGTATTGCACTGGGGCGAGATGGGCACGCGCTGGGGGATTAATCGCACGATGGCGCAGGTCCATGCGCTGCTGTTCATCTCGGCCAAGCCGCTCCATGCCGAAGAGATCACCGAGGCATTGGGCGTGGCCCGGTCGAATGTGAGCACGAGCCTGCGCGAGCTGCAGGGATGGGGAATCGTGCGCATCGTGCACGTGATGGGCGACCGCCGGGACCATTTTGAGTCGATTAAAGATGTCTGGGACTTGTTTCAACAGGTGCTGGAAGAGCGCAAGCGTCGGGAAATCGATCCCACCATCCTCCTGTTGCGGGATTGCGTCGCCGAGGCCTCGCGCGCCGGCGCCGCGGAGGCCCACGCCCGTGGCAAACTGGCCGAGCTGCTCGATTTCTTCCTGACCACCACCGCCTGGTACGAGCAGATCCGCGGACTGCCGCGCTCGGCGCTGCTCAAATTCATCAAGCTCGGCGACAAACTCCGCCGGCTTCTGAACTAGCCCGCATTTTTTTTTACCGGCGTATTTCTGTTGTCACAGAAATGACAGATATAATGAAAAGGAAGTGCGTGATGCCCACCTGCCCGCTCGGCGGCAAAAGCTTCCCCGATCCGCCTGCCTTTCGCGCGGCGTTCGTGGCCGACTGGACTGAGGCGATGTTCGTCCACTATCGCGTCGAGCCCGCGGTGCTGCGGCCGTTCGTGCCGGCATCTCTCGAGATCGATCTTGACCACGACAGGGCGTTTATCAGTCTCGTTGCCTTCACGCAGCGCCGGCTTCGTCCCCGCATCGGCGGACGCTGGGCCGCCGCGCTGAGCCGCCCGCTGGCCGAACATCATTTTCTCAACGTCCGCACGTACGTTCGCCTTGGCGATGAACCGGGGATCTGCTTCCTCGCCGAATGGATTCCCAATCGTCTGGCCTGCCTGCTCGGTCCCATGCTCTACGGATTGCCCTATCGGCTCGGCCAACTCGACTACCGCCGCGCTGCCGGCCGATTCGACGGCTGCGTGCGCGCCGGGCCGAATACATTGAGCTTCGCTGCCGCAGTCGATGTGCCTTTAGAGCCGCGCGCCGCCGAGCCGGGCACGCTGGACGCATTTCTCGTTGAGCGCTACACCGCGTTCACCGTCCGCGGAAACCGGCTCTATCGGTTTCGCATCTCCCACGCGCCTTGGCAGCTCGCGAATGCGCGCGTCCAGATACATGGCGCGACATTACCCGGCGATCTTGCGCCCCCGCTGGCCCAGCCGGTCGTGGCCCATTACTCCCCAGGCGTGCGCGACGTCCTGATCACCGCGCCGCAGGCGGTGGCTGCGCATGGCTGATACCCGCAGTCTCTACTTGCCGCCGGCTTCCAGCGCCTGAATGTCACGTTCGACAGACGCACGCTCTTCCGTGTCCGTGATGGTAGCAGCATGGAACTTTGCTTGATTCAGATGATCGCGCCCCAACGTGCGGTCGCCGACGATCAATGCCGCCCGCGCGATCGCCTCGTGGGCGCAGGCCACGAAGAACGGCGGCGATCCGGCGGCGAATCGCAGCGACAGCTTGCCATGGCGAAGGGCACTCTGGCCGTGGCCGAGCAGGGAGAGAACGCGCGAGATCTGCCAATGACCGATGGAAAAATTTCGCTCGGTCCGATCGGCCCGTTGCAGCCAGTGCCAGAGCGACGCCGAAGCACAGAGGAGCATCTCCTCCTCTTCGTCGGGCGTCCGACTCGGATTCTCCATCAGGTCCCAGGTGCGGTTGAAACAGTCGGCGGAGAAATGGCGGTGAGCGAGGGCCAGGTCGAGATCAGCTCTCGAGTTTGACATCGAAGACCCGATACCCCGCCGGGCAGAACGGAACGAGCTGCCTTGGCTCGCATGCGATTTTTCGGGCACACGCACCGCAGCTTTTAAGGCTCTGACACCTGTCGTTAATCTATCGCCTGAGCATCGGCCGGACAAGCGGCGCCCACGTTTTGGCGTGCCCCCGAACGCTACAAACCACGCGGCAAATTTCCCATTTACCGCCGGTACCCGTAGAATCCCTGCAATATGACTCCTTCGCCGATGGATCAACTGGATGTAACGCAGTTGCTGGAGATCAGCGAGCCGCAACCGCGCGTGCCGTGGGTGTGGTATGCGATCGGCGTTGGGATTCTGCTGGCGGCGATGGATCATTTACTTTCGGGACAATCACCGCAGATGGATGAGGACCTCAACGCGATGTGTGCCGTCACCATGACGGGCGTGATGCTGGCGTTGATGGCAATTTCATTGGCCAACGTGCGGGCGGTGCGGACGCAGCATCAGCGGCTCGATCGGGTCGCGGAAATGATTCAGCTTCGCCGCTGGCCGGAGGCTGCGGTATTGCTGCGGCAGATGTTGTCACAGCCGAGCAATACCCACCACTTCCGGGCACAAGCATTGGTCTATTTGTCGGTCGTTTTGGCTCGATACGACCGGTTCGACGAGGCGATTGTGGTTCAGGAACACCTTCTGGATCATGAGTTGGTCGACCCAGGCAGCGCCTTTGGGCTGCGCGTAGGTCGTGCGATGGCGATGCTGCGGCAGGATCGGCTCTTTGACGCCGACCGGGCCATTTCCGAGCTGCGACGGGCCCCGGGAGCGGCCGATTCCGGCGGGCTGGCTCTGGTGGAGATTTATCGTGATGTGAAGACCGGGCACCCGGTGGAAGCCCTGGAGATTTTTGAGAAAAAGCTATCGAATCTGCGCGAGCAACTCGGGCATCGCGTGGCCGATGCCTGGGCGCTGGTTGCGCGGGCGCATGACCTGCTGGGTCATGAGGTTGAGG
>Ga0302325_10033504_pt1 | contig 10525 bp, 7 predicted proteins | sample Palsa_T0_2_FD_201948 | JGI IMG/M metagenome (GOLD analysis project Ga0302325, IMG submission 201948) | Peat permafrost microbial communities from Stordalen Mire near Abisko, Sweden - Palsa_T0_2 | ecosystem: Environmental > Terrestrial > Soil > Palsa > Peat permafrost | place: Sweden: Abisko...
GACGAGGCCTTCCTCGACCTGACCGGCACCGAGGGCGCGCACCGCGCCAGCCCGGCGGTCACCTTGAGCCGCCTGGCCCGACGCATCGAGGAGGAGGTCGGCATCACGGTGTCGATCGGGCTCAGCGATAATAAATTCCTCGCCAAAGTCGCGTCGGACCTCGACAAGCCGCGCGGCTTCGCGGTGATCGGCCGCGCCGAGGCCAAGGCATTCCTGGCGCCCAAGCCGGTCAGCCTGATCTGGGGCGTCGGCGCGGCGCTCAAGGCCAAGCTGGCGCAGCGCGGCATCGCCACCATCGGTGACCTGCAGACGCTCGACGAGCCCACGCTGGTCCGCCTCTACGGCGCGATCGGCCGGCGCCTCGCGCAGTTCGCGCACGGCGAGGACGCGCGCACGGTCGAGCCGGTGCGGCCGACGAAGAGCATCTCGGCCGAGACCACGTTCGCCGGCGATCTCAGCGCACTGGCCGACCTCGAGCGCGAGCTGTGGCCGCTCGCCGAGGCGGTATCGCGCCGCCTCAAGCGCGCCGAGCTCGCTGCGACCGTGGTGACCCTCAAGCTGAAGACCGCGCGCTTCGCGCTGTCGACACGCCGCATGACCTTGCCGGACCCGACCCAGCTCGCCGACCTTTTGTGGCGCACAGCGCGCCATCTGCTTGCCCGCGAGGTCGACGGCACGCCTTACCGCCTAATCGGGGTCGGCGGCGAAGGGCTGGTGCCGGCCGCCGCCGCCGATCCGGCCGATCTGTTCGACCGCCCCGGAGGCACGCCGGCACAAGTCGAGCAGGTGATCGACGCGCTGCGCGAGCGCCTCGGCTCGGACGCCATCGGCAAAGGGCGCGGCCTCGGTGTCGCCCGGCCGGTCGCCGCGACGCGCCGGCTGATCGACCCCGACGACGGCGAGCCGGATGACGAGAAGGCTGGCGACGACGCCTGATCAGCAGTGCGGCTTGGGCATCGGCTCGATCGATTCGAGCTTGGCGCGGACGACGAAATTGCCGTAGTCGAGGATCAGCTCGCGAGCGATGCCGTTGTCCTGCAGGTCCATGCCGAGCTCGTAGTCGGGCTGCGGGCTCTGGCTGTCGGCTGGGAAGAACGCCAGCCGGATCGGCCACCAGCGCCGCCGCAGCAGGGGATTCGTGGCGTTCGGCTCGGCCGGATGCTCGCTGCCGATGCCGCCGGTCACCTCGAACGGGCCCTCGACCGTACCGCCGTCGAACACCTGCTTGGACAGGAAGGTCGCACCCGCCGCGGCGGCGTCGATCAGCGCCAGCGTATGCGCGGTCGGAAACAGCGTACCGGCCGGCAGCTCGATCGTGGTCGTCTCGGGACGCCCGAACTTGGCCTCGCCGGCGGCGCCGGGGGCGTTGAGGCGGGCGTCGCCGCGCAGCTCCTCGGTGGTATCGCCGTCCTTCAGCTTGCGCACGTTGAACCGGTAGCGCGCGCCGTCCTTCGATTCCCAGGTCACGAAGCTGATCGACAGCTCGGCGTCCTCCTGCTCGCTGTACTGCATGCGCAGCTGGTAGCGCTGCTCGATGGTCCAGCCGTCACACGAATCGGCCCATTGATAGAGCATCGTGCCGCCTGCCCCGACCACGCCGCTGGCGCTCTGGGCGCGCTCCAGGGTCATCTTGTAGACGGCGCGATGCGGCTCGACATCGACCGCGACGGCCGACCAGGGCAGGCCGACCGCCAGCGCGACCGCCGCCGCACCCATCCTCAGCCGATGCCGCATCATCCCGATCTCCGCCATTCCGCCGCGTTTGCCGCCCGTAGGCTCGATACCATCACCAACACTCTCGTACACCCCGCGTTACCGGGCAGATGCACCGACTCAGCGCGCAATCAAGGCACGCAATGATCGGGCCAGCCGTCCGGCCGCAGCGCGGGCTCAACCGCCGCCGGGCTTCTTGGCCGGCGGCAGATCGAGCCGGATATGCAGCTCCTTGAGTCGCGCGGGCTCGATGGTCGACGGCGCCTGCATCAAGAGATCCTCGGCCCGCTGGTTCATCGGGAAGGCGATGACCTCGCGGATGTTCGGCTGGTCGGCCAGCAGCTGCACGATGCGATCGATGCCCGGCGCCGATCCGCCGTGCGGCGGCGCGCCGAACTTGAACGCATTCAACATGCCGCCGAACCGGCTTTCGACAATTTCGCGCGAATAGCCCGCGATCTCGAACGCCCTGTACATGATGTCCGGCAGGTGATTCCGGATCGCGCCCGAGGACAGCTCGACGCCGTTGCACACGATGTCGTACTGGTAGGCGTTGATGGTCAGCGGATCCTGTTGGTTGAGCGCATCGAGACCGCCTTGCGGCATCGAGAATGGATTGTGGCTGAACTCGATCTTGCCGGTGTCCTCGTTGCGCTCGAACATCGGAAAGTCGGTGATCCAGCAGAACTCGAAGACGCCGTCGCGCGTCAGATTCAACTCACGGCCGATTTTCACCCGCGCTGCGCTCGCGAACGGCGCGAAGGTCTTGGGCAGGCCGCACACGAAGAACACCGCGTCGCCATCCTTGAGCCCGAGCCGGACGCGCAGCTGCTCGGTGCGCTCGGGGCCGATATTGCGTGCGACCGGCCCGGCGCCCTCGGTCTCGCGGAAGAAGATGTAGCCCAGGCCTGGCTGACCCTCACCCTGCGCCCACGCGTTCATGCGATCGCAGAACGCGCGGTTGCCGCCGGTCGGCGCCGGGATCGCCCAGACGCGCACGTCGTGATTGGCCTCGATCTGGCCGGCGAACACCTTGAAACCGGAGCCGCGGAAGATATCCGTGACGTCGGACATCTCGATCTCGTTGCGCAGATCGGGCTTGTCGGAGCCGTATTTCGCCAGCGCCGTGGCATAGGGGATGCGGCGGAACGGCAAGGGCGACACCGTGCGCCCGGCGGCGAACTCCTCGAACACACCGTGCAGCACCGGCTCGATCGCGGCGAACACGTCCTCCTGGGTGACGAACGACATCTCGAAATCGAGCTGATAGAACTCGCCGGGCGAGCGATCGGCGCGCGCGTCCTCGTCGCGGAAGCACGGCGCAATCTGAAAATAGCGATCGAAGCCGGCGACCATCAGGAGCTGCTTGAACTGCTGGGGCGCCTGCGGGAGAGCATAGAACTTGCCGGGATGGACCCGGCTCGGCACCAGATAATCGCGCGCGCCCTCGGGCGAGCTCGAAGTCAGGATCGGGGTCTGGAACTCGGTGAAGCCCTGCTCGATCATGCGCCGCCGGATCGACGCGATCACGTTCGACCGCAGCACGATGCTGTGATGCAGGCGTTCACGCCTGAGATCGAGGAAGCGGTAGCGCAGGCGCATGTCCTCCGGGAACTCGGCGTCGCTGTTGACCTGGAGCGGCAGCAGCTCGGCCTGCGACTGGATCTCGCAGACATCGACCTGCAGCTCGACATGGCCGGTCGGCAGCCTGTCGTTGATCGTGTCGGGGCTGCGCTTGACCACCTTGCCCGTGCACGTGACCACGCTCTCGAGGCGCGCGCCTTCGAGCACCGCGAAGTTCGGATTCGACGTGTCGATCACGCATTGCGTGATGCCGTAATGGTCGCGCAGATCGACGAACAGCAAATTGCCGTGGTCGCGCTTGCGGTGGACCCAGCCCGACAGCCGGGCCGGCTGCCCCGCTTCCTGCAAGGTCAGCGCCCCGCAGGTGTGGCTGCGATAGAGGTGCATGACGAAATCTCGCCCCAGGTCGGATCCGGCGGTTTATGAAAGACGCGCAAAAGCGCACGGAACCCCGGGGTTTGTCAAGCGACCGCAGGGCGCCGCAGGCCGGCTTTCGGCGCTTCCCGAAAGCGTGTATAGCGGGCCGATGACCGTCATCACCGACTCGCCGACACTTGCCGACTTCTGCCGTCGGATGAGCACCGAAGTGTTCGTCACCGTCGACACCGAGTTCATGCGCGACCGGACCTACTGGCCCGATCTGTGCCTGGTCCAGGTCGCCGGCTCCGACGCGGCCGCCGCGATCGACCCGATGGCCGAGGGCATCGATCTCGCCCCGCTGTTCGAGCTGCTGGCCAATCCCCAGGTCCTCAAGGTGTTCCACGCCGCGCGCCAGGATCTGGAGATCTTCTTCCTGCAGGGCGGGCGGCTGCCGGCGCCGATCTTCGACAGCCAGGTCGCCGCGATGGTGTGCGGCTTCGGCGACTCGGTCAGTTACGAGACCCTGGCGGCCCGCCTGGCGGGCGCGCGGATCGACAAGTCGTTTCGCTTCACCGACTGGTCGAAGCGGCCGCTCAGCGACCGCCAACTCACCTATGCGCTGGGCGACGTCACGCATCTGCGGCTGATCTACGAAAAATTGTCCAAGCGCCTGCATGCCAGCGAGCGCGAGCGCTGGGTCGACGAAGAGATGGCGATTTTGACCGACCCCGCGACCTACCGGCTCGAGCCGGAGACCGCCTGGATGCGCCTCAAGCCGCGCAGCGGTAGCCCTAAATTTCTTAATGTTCTCAAGTCGGTAGCGGCGTGGCGCGAGACCGAGGCGCAGCGCCGCAACCTGCCGCGCAACCGGTTGGTGCGCGACGAGGCGCTGCTCGAGATCGCGGCCCAGGCGCCCAGCACGGTGGCCGACCTGTCGCGCACCCGGACCTTGAGCCGCGGCACCGCCGAAGGCGTAGTCGGCGAGGCGCTGCTGGCCGCGGTGGCGCGCGGCTTGGCGACCCCGCTCGACCTGGCGCCCAAGCTGGCCGACCGCCCCGAGGTGCCACCTGGCCGCGGCCCGCTGATCGACCTCCTGAAGGTGCTCCTCAAGCTCAAATGCGAGGCGCACCATGTCGCCCAGAAACTGGTCGCGACGACCGCCGACCTGGAGGCCATCGCCTGCTCGGACGAGGCCGCAGTGGCGGCGCTGCACGGTTGGCGCCGCGACGTGTTCGGCAATGACGCGCTGGCGCTCAAGCAGGGCCGCCTGGGCCTGACCGCTGCCCGCGACGCCATCCGCCTGGTCCCGCTGGAGCCGTCCTAGAACCGACTTTCGTAGAAAGTCGGTACGTCGAACCTAGAATTGGTGCCCTACTCCGCGGCGGCGACCGCCTCGTCGCAGACGATCTGGGGGGCGAAGCCGAGGCCGCGCGCCAGGGCGTCGAGCCGGCGCAGCACGGCGTCGCCGATCACCACCGAGCCGCTCGCCGGCAGGGTTAGCACGACCGCGTCGTCATGCAGCTTGAGGCCGCACTCGACGAGCACGCCGGGGGCGCCGCCCGACAGGGTGAAAGCGAGCCGCAGCGCCAGGCCGACCACATGGGCGGCACGCAGCGCCGCCGGCTCGAGCAAGGCGCGGGCGGGCTGCAGCAGCTCGTCCTGGAGGTCGGCGCCATGGCGGGCCGCGATCGCGGTCGCCAGGAAGCCGCGCCCGGCATGGTCGATGCCGACCAGCGGCAGGGTGAGGACGCGATGGAAGCCGTGCTCGGCGCGATAGTCCGGATGATCGGTCCAGGCGATGTCGGACAGCAGACAGGCGGCATGGGCCAGGCGCGCCGGCGGGCGAGTGGCCGGCCGGCCGACCTGCATCAGCGGCGCGATGAAGGCGAACAGCTCCTCGGCCGCCGACGCGAAGCGGCCGCCCTGCGCGGTCGCCATGCAGATGGCGATCAACGGGTCCTGCGCCCGCTCGCGCGCCGGCAGCCGGTCGAACAGGCAACCCTCGCGCAGACCGAATGCCGAGAACACGAGATGCTTGGGCAGCGCGACCTCGAACAGTCGGTTCATCACCAGCGCCGCCCAGGGCAGCGTGTCGCCGCGCCGGCGCGACACATAGGACAGCTTCTTGAGATCGTCGCGGCCGAGCTTCTCGAAGCGCTCCAGGAACAGCTTGGCGTCGGAAGCGGCCACCCGGTAGTTGTGGATGATGTGCAGCGGATAGCGCCGATGGTCCATCAAGATGCGCGCGAGCATGCGCCAGGCGCCGCCGACCGCATAGAAGCTGCGGCCGCGCAGATGGCGCAGCCAGGTCAGGCTCTCCAGCTCGGCCTCGACGATGGCGCGACCGCGCCGCAGATTGCCGCCGGCCCGGTCCATCAGCCGCAGCGGCCCGAGCGGCAGGGTGACGTGACGCCCGAGCTTGCCGCCGCCGAGCTCGACCAGCTCGAGGCTGCCGCCCCCGAGATCGCCCATCACGCCGAACGCGTCGGGCATTCCCGACACCACGCCGAGCGCCGACAGGCGGGCCTCGTCGCCGCCGCTCAGGATGCGCACCTTGAAGCCGGTGCGCCGCACGACGTCGCCGACGAAGGCGGCCCCGTTGCGGGCATCGCGCACCGCGGCGGTCGCGACCACCTCGACCTGCTTGACGTCCATCGCCGCGACCAGCGACTTGAAGCGCGCCAGGTTGGCGATCGCCATGCCGACGCCCTCGGGCGCCAAATTGCCGGTCGCCGCCAGCCCGCGCCCCAGTCCGCACAGCACTTTTTCGTTGAACAGCTGCAGCGGCGCCCGGCCGCCATCCTGGTAGACCACCAGGCGGATCGAGTTCGAGCCGATATCGATGACCGCGCGACGGCCGGCAACCGCCGGCTTGCCGCGCGCGCCGCGCCGGGGCTTAACCAGCTTGGCGGGCACGCGGCGTCGGCGATTTCTTGAGCGCGCTGCCGCGACCGGACAGGCTCGGATTGGTCATGAAGAAGCGGTGCGCGCTGAAGCCGTCGAGCGCGGCCGGATCGCGTATATAGCGGCCGTCGGGCCGCAGGATCCAGCTCTGGGCCTCGTCCTTCAGGTTGGTCGCCATGATCTGCTCGAGCACCTGCTGGTGGACCGTCGGGTTTTCGATCGGCACCAAGGTCTCGACCCGCCAATCGAGATTCCGCGGCATCCAATCGGCCGAGGAAACGAACACCTTGGCCTGGCGCGACGGCAGCTTGTGGCCGTTGCCGAAGCACACGATGCGCGAATGCTCGAGGAAGCGGCCGACGATCGACTTGACCCGGATGTTGTCCGACAGGCCGGGCACGCCGGGTCGCAGGCAGCAGATGCCGCGCACCACCAGGTCGATCGACACGCCGGCCTGGCCGGCCCGATACAGCGCGTCGATGATGTCGGGATCGACCAGCGCATTCATCTTGGCCCAGATGCCGGCCGGCCGGCCGGCCTCGGCATGGTCGATCTCGGCCTGGATGTGCCGCAGCAAGGTCGGGCGCAACGACAGCGGCGCGACCGCTAGCTTCTCCAGGGTCTCGGGATTGGCGTAGCCGGTCATGAAGTTGAACAGCCGCGCGGCATCCCGGCACAGCGCCGGATCGGTCGTGAAGAACGAGAGGTCGGTGTATACCTTGGCGGTGACCGGATGGTAGTTGCCGGTGCCGAAATGCACGTAGGAGCGCAGCCCGCTCGACTCGCGGCGCACCACCAGCGACACCTTGGCGTGGGTCTTGAGGTCGATGAAACCATAGACCACCTGGGCGCCGGCGCGCTCGAGATCGCGCGCCCAGCGGATGTTGGCCTCCTCGTCGAAACGCGCCTTGAGCTCGACCAGCGCGGTGACCGATTTGCCGGCCTCGGCGGCCTCGACCAGCGCGCGCACGATCGGGCTGTCGTCCGAGGTGCGGTACAATGTCTGCTTGATCGCAATCACGGCGGGATCGCGCGCCGCCTGGCGCAGGAACTGCACCACCACGTCGAAGCTCTCGAACGGATGATGGACGATGATGTCCTTCTGGCGGATCGCCGCGAAGCAGTCGCCGCCGAAATCGCGGATGCGCTCGGGAAAGCGCGCGTTGTAGGGCTCGAACTTCAGACCGGGGCGATCGTCGGTGATCATCTCGTGGGCGTCCGCCAGGCCGATGATGCCCGACACCGGATAGATGTCGTCGGCCGCCACCTGGAGCTCGTCGAGCACGAAATCGCGCAGCGCCTCGGGCATGTCGGCATTGACGATCAGCCGGATCACGGTGCCGCGCCGGCGTCGCTTGAGCGCCGACTCGAACAGCATCACGAGATCCTCGGCCTCCTCGTTGATCTCCATCTCGCTGTCGCGATTGATGCGGAACTGGCCGGCGCCGAGCACCTCGAAACCGGGAAACAGGCGGTCGAGGAACAGTCCGATCATCTCCTCGATCAGGACGAACCGGACGCCGTCGCCGGGCAGCCGGATGAACCGCGCGATCTGGCTCGGCAGCGGCAGCAGCGCGCGCAGATGCTTGCCGTCGCTCGGGCGCATCAGCTCGAGCACCAGGGCGAAGCCGCCGTTCGGAATGAACGGGAACGGATGGGCCGGGTCGATCGCGAGCGGCGTGACGACGGGAAACACCTGCTCGAGGAAATAGGTCGAAAGCCACGCCCGCTCGTCGGGCGTGGCTTCCTTGGCATCGACCAGCACGACGCCGGCGCCGGCGAGCTCGGCGCGCAAGGTGGCCCAGCAGACCTCCTGGAGCTCGACGACCTCGCGCGCCAACGCGCGCACGCCGTCGAGCTGCTGGGCCGGGGTCAGGCCGTCCTGGCTCGGCGTCGTGACGCCGGCGGTGATCTGGCCCTTCAGCCCGGCGACCCGAACCATGAAGAACTCATCGAGATTGGAGTCGGAGATCGACAGGAAGCGCAGCCGCTCGAGCAGCGGATGATGCGGGTTCGCCGCCTCCTCCAGCACGCGCATGTTGAAAGCCAGCCAGGACAGCTCGCGATTGATGAAACGCTGCGGCGAGGACCGGCTGACGCTGACGATTTCGGCCAACTGCGCGGGCGACATGGTGGGGTTCCGCCTCCGACGAGGCTCTCGTGTCACGATCGACGGGCTCCTCCCGCGTATAACATATAGGTGGTCGGGCTGTCAGTTCCGCGGGGACCGGCGGACAGAACGCTTGAGGAACGCGCTCAGGTGGTGCTGTTGAACTGGCCGCCGTCGAGCAGCAGGTTCTGGCCGACGATGAAACCGGCGGACGCCGAGCACAGGAAGGCGCAGGCGTCGCCGAACTCCTCGGGGGTGCCGAATCGGCCGGCCGGCACGGTGCTCCGGCGCTCCGCCGCGACCTCCTCGTACGACTTGCCGAGCTTCTTCGCCTGGCTCGCCGTCGTGCCGCGCAGCCGGTCGGTGTCGAACGGCCCGGGCAGCAGGTTGTTGATCGTCACGTTGTGCTGGGCGACTTGGCGCGCCGTCCCGGCGACGAAGCCGGTCAGGCCGGCACGCGCGGCGGTCGACAGGCCGAGGATCGGGATCGGCGAGCGCACCGAGGCCGAGGTTATGTTGACGATGCGGCCGAACTTGCGCGCGATCATGCCGTCGACGGTCGCCTTGATGAGCGCGATCGGCGTCAGCATGTTGGCGTCGAGCGCCTTGATCCAGGCCTCCCGGTCCCACTCGCGGAAGTCGCCGGGCGGCGGACCGCCGGCATTGTTGATCAGGATATCGGGATCGGGACAGGCGGCGAGCGCGGCGGCGCGCCCGGCGTCGGTCGTGATATCGCCCGGCACCGCGGTCACCTTGACCCCGGTCGCGTCGCGGATCTCGCGCGCGGTGCGCTCCAGCACGTCGGCGGTGCGCGCCGTAATGACGAGCTCGACGCCCTCGCGGGCTAGCGCCATCGCGCAGCCCTTGCCGAGGCCCTTGCTGGCCGCGCAGACGATCGCACGCTTGCCGCGAATTCCGTAATCCATCTTTGCCTCCCTATTTCGTGTCGGCCAGGACCGCGCGGGCCAGCTTGACGGTGATCGGGCGTCGGCCCGCCAGCGCCGCGCCGTCGAGCGCCGTGACCAGGCGCTGCGCGGCGCTCAGCGAGCGTTCCATGCGCGGCAACAGATAGTCCACCACTTCCGCGCTGACCTGGAGCTGACGGTCGCGGAACAGCTTGACGATCACGGCACCGAGCAAGCCGTCGTCGGGAGCGCCGATCGCGATCGCCGGCAGCGCCGCCAGGCGCGAGCGCAGGTCGGGCAAGTCGACGCGCCAGCGCGCCGGCGGCTCGCGCGCCGCGATCAGGAGATCGCGGCGCTGCTCGGCCAGGTGATTGAGCAGATGCAGCAGCGGGCGCTCCGGCACCGGCTCTTGCAGATCGTCGAGCAAGAGCGCCGGGGCGTCGCCCGCCAACTCGGGCGGCGTCAGCCGGCCGAGCGCGGACGGATCGATCTCGTGCGCGCCGCTGCGCCGGCGCCAGACCTGGCACAGATGCGTCTTGCCCGAACCGGCCGGGCCGGCGACCGCAAGCGTGCCACCCGGCCAGCCGGGCCAGCTATCGATCCAGGCGACCGCGGCACGGTTCGATTCGGCGACGATGAAATCCTCCAGCCCGTAGGCGGTCCGCATGCCCAGGTCGAGCGTCAGCTGCATCACGGCACCGGGTCTCGCTCGTTGGGCAGGAAAATCGCGGGCCGGGGCGCGCCGGTGTAGAGCGGGCTCGCCAGATAACGGCCGAGCGCGAAGCGTGCCATCACGCCGATCACCGCGGTGACCGGAATCGCGAGCAGCAGACCGATGAAGCCGAACAGCGAGCCGCCGGCGAGCAGCCCGAAGATCACCCAGACGGGATGCAGCCCGACACGGTCGCCGACCAGCAGCGGCTGCAGGACATTGCTCTCGATCAGGTGG
>Ga0302325_10033507_pt1 | contig 10524 bp, 11 predicted proteins | sample Palsa_T0_2_FD_201948 | JGI IMG/M metagenome (GOLD analysis project Ga0302325, IMG submission 201948) | Peat permafrost microbial communities from Stordalen Mire near Abisko, Sweden - Palsa_T0_2 | ecosystem: Environmental > Terrestrial > Soil > Palsa > Peat permafrost | place: Sweden: Abisko...
CTTCTGTATTCTCCGAACAGAAAGGCGCGCTGATCCCCTCCGCCTGGCGTCGCTACGCCGATCCGGCCACCGAATTCGAAGTGCTGCGGCTCACCGATCCGGCGCACTCCAGTTGGCTGCCGGCCTACTACAACCGCGTGCTTTCCAAGCACCGCGGATTTTTGCTCTACTCGAGCGACGACAGCGGCGCGCCACAGGCTTGCCGGATGGACCTGCACACCGGCGAATCGCGCCGGTTGACCGACGCGGCACATATGGACGGTTCCTCCATCGCCATGCTGCCGGACGAGCGCAGCTTCTGCTACTGCGACGGCAGGGCGCTCCACCAGGTTGTGCTGGCGAATCTGCGCGGGCATCAAATCTACGAAGTGGCCGAGGGCTGGGAGCGTTGCCCAGGCGCGAGCGTGGCCGAAGATGGCACCGCGCTGCTCGGCGAAAGCCGCGGCGGCATATCCCGTGTCCAGGTCATTGGGTTGCAGAAAGGCGCGGCGCGCACGGTGGTGGAAGCTGCCTTCGTGCTCTCGCATCCACAGCCGCGGCCGCGCCGCGCGCAAATCCTGTATCGGCAGGCGGACGAAGCCCTCTGGCTGGTCAACTCCGATGGCACGCAGAACCGCAAATTGCCGCTGGCCGACGGGCGCATCGGTCCGGCCCGCTGGTCGCCCGACGGGCACACGGTTTTATATCTGAATTTTCCGGACGATCCCGGCCAGTTGCATGCCATCCGGGAATGCTCGCCCGACCAGAATACCGATAAATTGGTGGCGCGTACCAGCCAGTTCGCGCACTTCGGATGCAACACGAACACTTCCGTATTCGTGGGCGCCAGCCAGAATAAGGCAGCGCCGTACATTCTGATCCAACTGCGGCTGACGCGGCGGGAACTGTCGCTGTGCGAGCATCGCGCCAGCGATCCGTCCATGGTGGCGCCGATCTTTTCCGCGGATAGCCAGCAGATCTTTTTCGAAAGCGATCGGGATGGGAAGCCGGCAATCTACCGGATTCACGTGGAGAAGCTGGTGGAGGAAACTGAGCCGGAATTGGAGTAGCTGTGGAGGGCGGCCTGGGAGGCCGCCGCAGGCCGAGGGCCTGCCCCACAATGAGATCGGGGACTCAGGCTTTAACCGCCACCAGCATGGACTGCAGGATCTGATCGGACAAGTCTTTGACCACGCCGGGAGAATGAGCGAGAAACAGGGTGTTGGTCCGGTCGCTCTCGCCGATAGATTTCAGCGTATCGAAATATTGGGTGACCATCACCAACTGCATCACTTCTTTCGCGGACGCGCCGTCCACGACTTTCTGAAATTGTTCTATGGAAACCTGGAGACCCTCGATAATGGCCTTCCTCTGGTTGGCGATTCCCTGTCCTTGCAGAGCCTTGCTCTCCGCTTCGGCCTCCGCTTTTTTAACCACCAGGATTTTCTCGGCCTCGCCCCTGGCGTTTGCGGCCACCTGTTCGCGTTGGGCGGCATTGATATCGTTCATGGCGGACTTCACCTTCGCATCCGGAACAATGTCGGTGACCAGCACATTGACAATTTCATATCCGAATCCGGACATGTCCGCATCGAGCTCCTGCTTCACCGCCGCGGCGATACTGGACTGACTGGCGAACACTTCATCCAGCGTCATTCCGGGTACGTGGCCGAGGATCACCTGCTCCACATAGGATTTGATCTGCGCGGTCGGATCGGCCAGCTTGTAGTAGGCATCATAGACTTTTTCCGGACGAACGCGATTCTGGACTGAGATCGGAATGGTAACGAAGACGTTGTCTTTGGTCTTGGTTTCCATGGTGAGAGTGATCTGATTCACGCGCAGGCTCACTAGGCCCGCCACGGAATCGAAGAACGGCCGTTTCCAATTCAAACCCGGCTCGGCGACGCGCAGGAACTTGCCAAATCTTGTAATCACCGCAACCTGGGCCGTGTTTACGGTGAAAAAGCTGGCGAAAATCAGATAGAGCGCGACTGCCGCCAAAATCAATAACAGAACCAAGTAAAACTGCTCCAATGTACTTCCTCCTTCACTATCGCCGACGGGTTCAGCATAACGAAAAGCGCGAAGCTGCGCCAGCGGACCGCGCGCCAGGCCGGCGGGGGAGCCCGCGCGGAAACGGAGTAAGCGCGCAAGGGTCCCATGTTAGTTTCCTTTCTTGGGTCATGCGTGGAGCGCACTGGGTTCTTCAGGCACACCACAACGCCATCGTAGAGCGGGCCACTGGCTGGCGTGGCCGGCCGATTGTTAGCAGTTTGGAAATTGTTATGCGGTTTAGCGGCTATATTTCAGCCGCTGCGCGGCAATTAATTTCGCAGCTTAACGAAATTTCTTCAAAATCCGGAGTTGTCCAGGTTATTATTCGCCTCCTTTATTCGACTGTGAAACTGGCTTTCGTCGTTATCGTGCCGCCGGGCGTGGTGATGGTGATGGGACCCGTCGTGGCCCCGGCGGGAACGGTGGCCCACAGATAGTTCGGACCGCTATTGTAAACGTTGGTCGCCGGTACGCCGTTGAACTCGACCGAGGCGCCGAACAGATTGTAGCCCCAGAGCCGTACATTGCTCCCCACCGCGCCTGAGGTGGGCTCGAAATGCTGAGACTGTGGCTTGGGCGCAGGAAGACCTACATCCAGGGAGAAGAGGAGCCCGTCTCCAGTCGGCCCGCCGCCTTCCGCAGTGCCATAGATCAGCCCGTTGCTGCCCTACAAAAGCCAGCACGGGCAGATGCCTTGCGTGCTGCCATTGCTCGTCTCGAACAGAACCTTGTAGTCGCCGGAAGTGGTAAGGCTGAACAGCAGGTTGTTGCCCTCCGTCGCGCCGTAAAGTTTGCCGTCGCTGCCCTCGATCAGCGAGTCGATCACCGCTTTTCCGCATATTCCGAAGTCGTGCAGGATGGTGTATTGGCCTGCTGGGGTGAGCTTGTATACGGCTCCGTGTTGGCTGCTGGGGCAGGGACCGGTGGACTGAATGCCATAGAAATTCCCATCGCCCCCCTGCAGGACTAGCCCCCCGCCTACGAAGGGGGTGGTCCCAAAGGGGAGGGTGGCCAGTAGAGTGAAGGCCCCCGAGGGTGTGACCTTGTAGAAGTCCGTGGTGGTCGCGGTTCCGCTCGGAACGACGGTGCCATAATAGCTGCCGTCGGCGCCATAGATGGGCGGAGCCAGCAGCAGGTTCGGAGACGGGAACTGGTAGAACGGCCGTACATCGCCGGTCGTATCGACGGTGGCGAGGCCGTTTGCGAGCGTGGCATAGTTGTACGAGGTCCCGAACAGCTTACCGCTCGGCAGGTTACCCCCTAAGAGCATGGCAAAGTTCTCGGCGGGGTAGGTGTGCTCGGTCCCGGCGGTGGCGCCAATTGAAAACATGTTGCAGCAACCGGGATCGCTGCCTGTTGCGATTATATTGGAGTAAAGCAAGCGGTTTGGCGCAGTGGCTGGGAACGAGTTTAGGATGTTGGGCGGGTTCTGGAAACTCGCCAGCGTTGTCATGACACCTGGACGGTGACCGAAACAATCGCGGGCTGGATAGTCGCCACGTAAAACACACCGGGAGAGCCTTCGGTTATACCGGTAGGAGCCACATATGTGACTCCACCCGGCATGTACGCGATCACGCGGTATGGGGTGCCGGAGGCGGCGCTCGCCCTGCCCGCGGCGACGGCAAGCAGGGCGGCCATGGAGGCACCGCGCAGGTAACTGGTTACCTTTGCCATTTGATTTGACTCCTGTGAATTCTGGGGCAACTAATCTGGCTAGTTATAGGCGTTGACGCCGGATGGATACGGGCCTGACGATTGCGGTGATGTCGGGCACGCGGTGCTTCCTTGGGGGAAGGTGCCATTACTGACCGCGTAGGTGGGAACGAAGACGTTTCCATTGACCACCGTGGGCCGAGCGAAGGAAGAGGCGCACCAAACATCGTTGCTCTGCCAATCCGGCGCCATCTGGTCCGACGAACGTTTCCTGGGTATATTATTTATCACGGGCGGGTGGGGAAAGCAAGTGAAAAATCGATGAATATGGTACTGGAACTTTCCCCGCATAAGCCCCGATTATTTCCGCGGCGCTGGGTAACAGGCGTGGAATTTATCGCATGTCTTTAAGCATCACCGGCGTTTCGTTTGCTGGGCTCGGACGATTCATAACCTATCTGCGGCTCCGCACCGCACGGCGGGCTGGGAGCCCGCCGCAGCCCGTGGGGCTGCCCCACTAAGGCTGCGCGGAGATAGAATGCGGTCGAGCACCTTATCGAATGCGCACTTATTTCGTCCTGCTGGCTCTTACCTTACCCCTGGCCCACGCGGAGGTCCGCGTCTGGCAAGCCACCCTGACGCTGCCTACTTATGAAGAAGGCGCGCCCGACCCTAATCCGCCATTCGATGCTTTCGCCATCGGCCGCTTCAGCTATCCCTACACGCTGCGCGAGAACCTGACAGACCATCGCGCGCCGCACGACTGGCGCGCCGTCTATCTCGAAAACGAATACCTGAAATGCTCCGTGCTGCCCGATATCGGCGGACATCTATACACCTGCGTCGACAAGATTAGCGGCCAGCCCATGTTCTACGCCAACCCGTCCATCAAGAAAGCGAACATCGGGTACCGTGGCGCGTGGGCGGCCTTCGGCATCGAGTTCAACTTCCCGGTCTCGCATAACTGGGTCTCCATGTCGCCGGTGCGATTCTCTTTCGCCCGGAACGCCGACGGTAGCGCGTCGGTGTGGGTGGGCAATATCGACCGCGTGTATGGCATGGAGTGGCTGGTGGAATTGCAACTTCGTCCCGGCAGCACGCTGCTGGAAGAGCACGTCACGCTGAACAATCGCAGCGACGTGCGGCATCGGTTCTACTGGTGGAACAACGCGGGCGTGGAGGTGAAAGACGATTCGCGCATCTGTTACCCGATGCAATACACGGCCAGCCACGGCTTCACGGATGTGGATACCTGGCCGGTGGATTCCACGGGCAAGGATCTGAGCGTGATCCGCAACCAGACCAGCGGTCCCGTTTCGCGTTTCGTGCACGGCAGCCGCGAGCCATTCATGGGCGTGTGGCGGCCGGATACGAATACGGGCGTGGCGCATTACGCCGAATACGCCGTGCTGCCCGCCAAGAAGATCTGGTCGTGGGGCGTGGATGCGGACGGCCTCGATTGGCGGCGCGCGCTTTCCGACAATAACAGCGCGTACGTAGAGGTGCAGGCGGGGCTGTTCCGCAACCAGGAAACTTACGCGTTTCTGGAGCCGCGCCAGACCATCCGTTTCGATGAATACTGGATGCCCGCGCGCGGCATCGGCGGGATCGCGCGCGCGAACCTGGCGGGCGTGCTGAACCTGAGCCATGTGAATGGCGCGCTGGTGGCTGCGTTCAACGCCAATCGCAAAATGGCGCAGGCGTCCATTCGCATTCTCGACGGCACACGAACGCTCGTCGACGAGAAAACCGACCTGGACCCGGAGCACACCTGGATACGCACGATGATGCGCACGATCAAGTTCCAGGCTAGCGGCCGGTACACATTCGAGCTGCGGGATGCCGGCGGCAAAGTGCTGCTCCGCCAGACGGAGGGCGAGTACGATTGGACACCGGCATCGGAGATTCGCACGGGGCCGCAGCCGCAGGCTGCCGAAGACGATCCGCTCAGACGGGGCACGGAGCGGGAGTTGCAAGGGGAACTGCTCGCCGCGCTGCGGACCTACCAGGATGGATTGCAGCATGCGCCCGGCAGTTTTGCGCTGAGCGTTGCGGCGGGACGCTTGTGCGCGGGTTTGCAGCGCTATGCGGAAGCTATCCGCTATCTGGAGCCCGCGGCGGCGCGGGCCACCTCGGACCCGGAAATCGCCTATTATCTGGGTCTGGCATACGATGGCGCGGGCGACTCCGCCAAAGCCCGCCTGGCGTATGAAGCCGCCGCGCGCATGCCGTCGTTCCGCGCCGCCGCCAATCTGAAGCTGGGCGAACTGCTGGCGCGCGGGGGAGATCGCGAAGGCGCGCTGCAGGCCTTAAGCGGCGCACGCAGCGATTTGCGGGCGGCGGAGGAAACCCTCGCGCTGGAGCGCGCTCTGGGCCGCGCCGGCGAGCCATCCAAACAGCCCAGCGCGTTTCTGGAGTGGGATGCGGCGCCGGGGCGCGATCCGGCGCTGCTGAGTTTTGTGGCCGCGGATCCGGAGCGGGTGCTTGAAATTGCCGCCGAATACATACGGCTGGGCCTGTACCGGCCGGCGGTGGATCTGCTGGCGCGCCAATTTCCGTCCGTGGCGGCAGACGAAACCGAGCCGGGCGCGGTGCTGCCGCAACAGCATCCGTTAGTCGCATATTACCGCGGCTACTGTCGTGAGAAGCTGGGCGAATCCGGCGCGGCGGATTATGCGGCGGCGGGCAAGCTATCCACGCGGTACGTGTTCCCGGGCCGCGCCGAGGATGCGGAGGTGCTGCGCGCGGCGGCCAGGGCTAATCCGGACGACATGACGGCCCGCTACCTGCTGGGCACGCAATATTTCGCCCGCGGCCTCACCGACGAGGCTTTGGCCGAATGGAATGCGGCGCGCAATGCCAAGGCGGCGATCCCGGTGCTGCATGTGGATATCGGACGCGCACTGCTGCGCCAAAAACACGATTCGATCGGCGCGTTACATGCGTTCCGCGAAGGGTTGAGCGTGGATCCGCTGAATGTGAAACTGTACGAAGGGGTGGACGAGGCCCTGAGCCTGATGGCGCGGCCGGCGCGCGAATTGGCCGTGTCGCTGGAACGGTATCCGGATCTGCCGCACATGCCGGCCGAACTGGTGTATGAGCTGGCGCTGGATTTCGTGGAAGCCCAGGAATTCGACGCGGCCATCGCGCTGTTTCACGACCGCTTCTTCGCGCGTGAGGAGGGCGGCACCAATGTCCGGCAAGTGTGGGTGGAGGTGAAGACGCTCCAGGCATTGACGCAAGCCGCCGCAGGCCAGTGCGATACGGCCGTGGCGGCGGTCGATGGCATGGGCGCCGAAGTGCCTGGCCTGGCATTCACGAAGGATGGCTTGCAGACCTTCGTGGACGCTCCGCGCACGCAGTATCTGTTGGGGCAGGTGGATGCGCGCTGCGGGCGCACGGCCGGGGCCACCGAACGATGGCGGCGGGTGGCGGCGTCCACCGGCATCGCGGAGCTGGTGTGGGCATGGGGAGCGGCAAAAAAGCTGGATGGCTACGACAACGCGGAGTGGAGCAAACGGCTGGAGGCGGCTCTGGCGCGGGCAGAGCCGGGACAACCATATACGGTGGGCGTACTGGAAGCCGTGCTAGGCAAGAAGAGCGAGGCGTGGGCGCACTTTCAGCAGACGATCCTGCTGCCGGACCGCTTAATGTCGCATCATCTGGCGCGGATGGCCATGGCGGGCGTGGGGCTGCCGGAGTGACCGGCGCCGCCACGGATCAGCGCACGATTCTGCGCTCGCCTTCGAGGCGCGACAGGCGGGCATCCGGATCTGCAATCTTGGCCAGCAGTTCCGAATGGTTGCGCTCGATCGGCAACCGCATCTCGGCGAATTCCGCGCGCATCTCCGCCCGCAGGACCTCCTTTACGTCCGCGACACGCACGTCTACATGGCGGTTGCTGGCGAACACGCTGAGTACCACCACGATCAACGTGGCCACCGGCTCAACCGCCATGGCGATCAATTGCACTTGTTCAGGCTTCATTTGCCAGTTTCCTCAGAGCTCACGAGATCTGGCACGCCTCCAGCTTACCGCCGAGGCTGGCAGGGGCAGCCTTTTGTAGAGCGTAGCGCGCCAAATGGCGATGCCGCTATTCGAATCGAACTAATCCCCAGTTGCGCTTGTGGAGTTGCTTGAGCCGCTTCGGCAATTCCACTTTCCAAAGACTCTTTCTCACGCCAGGCGAACTTTGCAGGTTCGTGCTCCAGGCCAGTATTTTCACCCGGCCAAAGAGGCAATGCAACTAGAGTTGGGTTGCGCGATAAGACAGCCCAGAAATGCAATCGGCGGGCGGCGAACTTTCAACTCCGAGCGTTTGGCAGAGCCGCCTCCAAACCCCACTCCCGTTGACCAGCAGGAGACCGACGGGTTTTTCGAAACCGTAATGAGAGTGGGGTGGAGGGCGGGCACGGATATTTCATGACAGACACGTCGCGCGCAGCAAGCGGGCCCAATCCCGCGGGGCGGCCGCCCCCCAGCTTACAGCGCGGCCACGCGCCGCTGCACCAGCAGGAAGTAAACGCCCACCGCGACCAACAGCAGTCCATTCACCGCCAGCACGTGCGGCGCGGAATAGATCCGCACCAGGTATCCGGTGACGATACTGCCCAGCGGCATGCCGCCGCGGAAAGCCACGTTGTACACGCTCATCACGCGCCCCCGCATTTCGTTCGGCGTAATAAGCTGGACCAGCGAACTGATCATCGAGAACGTCCCCATCATCGCCGCGCCGGACACGAACAGGATCGCGCAGCTCAACACCAGGACCTTGGAAAGCGCAAAAGCCGCGATGCCGCCGCCCAGCAACAACAGCGTCAGCAGCGCGATCAACCCCTTCCTGTTTACGTTGCCGAAAGCGGCCACCGTCAGGGCTCCCACCACCGAACCCGCGCCGGAGCACGAGAGCAGGATGGTGAAGGCCGTCGGCCCGCGATGGAATACGTCTTTCGCGAAGACCGGCAGAAAGGTCAGCATGGGGATCGCCAGCGCCGTCATCAGGAACGCCACGCTGATCAGTCCGACCATGGCGCCTTGCGTCCGGATGAACCCGATGCCTTGCTTGACGCCCATAAGAATGGATTCGCCGGTGTTCCGCGGCATGAACCTGACATGCAGCATCAGCAGCGAAATGATGACCGCCACAAACGAGAGGCCGTTGAGCCCGAAACACCAGGCCGCGCCCAGCCCGGTGAGCGCCAGACCGCCGAGCATGGGACCAATCACGCGCGCCAGGTTGAATTGGATGGAATTGAGCGCGATGGCATTGGGCAGGTCTTCCTTCTCGACCAGGGAGGGCACCAGCGCCGAGTAAGCCGGTCCGCCGAAGGACTGCGCGCAGCCCACCACAAACGACAGGAGAAGGATAGGCCAGACTCTCTTGTCTAAAACATGCAGCAGCAGGAGCGCTGTCAGGACGAAGGCGGAAGTCATTTGGACGTATTGCGAGCCGAGCAGCACGCGCCGCCGTTCGATGCGGTCGGCGATAACGCCGCCGATCAACGAGAACATTACGATGGGAATCTGGCCCAGAAAGCCATCCAGACCCAGGAAAAACGCGGAGCCGGAGATCGTATAAACCAACCAGTTTTGCGCCACGCTCTGCATCCAGGTCCCGATCGACGAAGTGCAGGCGCCGAACCATAGCAGGCGGAAATCCCGGTAATGGAAAGCCTTGAAGACCCGGCGGAACACTGGTTAGGGGAGCGGCCTTTCCCGTTTGATCAGATGCAGGATGTTGCCGTCGCGATCCGCAAAAAACAGAAGCCGGTTTCCTTGTTTGTTCATGGGTTCGCTGAGAAAATGCACGCCCGCCGCCTTCAGGCGTTCGTGTGCGGCATCGAAATCGTCCACGTCGATGGCCAGGTGGCGGATGCCCGGATCGTCAAGCTGCGGCGGCGTGAGCGCGCCTTTGCCGGGGATGATTTCCAGCATGCTGCCATTCGCCGCGCGCACGAAGTAGTTGCCGGCATATTCGTAGTTGATGACGAAATCGAGATGCGCGGCGTACCATTCGGCGAGCGTGCGCGGGTCGGGGGAAGCGATGGCGGTGTGCTCCAATCCTCTGAACATACGGCGATTGTATCAGGATTGTAGTTAGCTCTTGGCTTTGGCCTGTTTCAGGTCGCTCTCCAGCTGCCGCACTTCGTTGGGCATATCGCCCGCGTTTTTGACGTGATTCAGCTCGCGCTTGCAGGTGACTTTATCGCCGGTCAGGAACGCGATTTTGGCCAAAAAGTAACAACGGTAACTGTTGCCGTTGGGCGCCTCGTGCGCCCGTTTGGCTTCGTCGAGCGCGCCGGTCAAGTTGCCAAGCTGAAGCTGTGCGTAAGCGATCAGGATGCGGAGCGACGAGTTGTTGGGATTGGAATGCGTCAGCTCGGAAAGCCGTGCCAGTGCGCCGGCGTTTTCCCCTTCGCGAATAAGTTGGGCGGCTTCGTCCACAATCTTGCGGTCGGCGGCGCTCAACAGCGTCAGAGCGCTCGCCAGACGGTCAAAGCGCAGCTCCATGCTGGGTGCCGGAGCCGGCGCCGCCAGCGCCAGGCCGACTCCGCAGGCGAATATGGCTCCCAGCTTGCGCAGAACAGGCATGTCTTCTCGATGTTCGGTATACGGCGGAAGTTGCAGCGTGGCGCTGCACCGGAGGGCGGGCAATCATGCCCAATGTCACTTACTTTTCGCCAGTGAAGCGATTCTGCACAAATAGTGGGGCAGGCCCTCGGATCGGGTGGAGTGACGGGGATTGCGCCCCGCCACCCTCCCACACCACCGGACGTGCGGTTTTCCGCATCCGGCGGTTGAACCCAGCCGCCTTACTGCGTGGCAAGATCT
>Ga0302325_10033508_pt1 | contig 10524 bp, 6 predicted proteins | sample Palsa_T0_2_FD_201948 | JGI IMG/M metagenome (GOLD analysis project Ga0302325, IMG submission 201948) | Peat permafrost microbial communities from Stordalen Mire near Abisko, Sweden - Palsa_T0_2 | ecosystem: Environmental > Terrestrial > Soil > Palsa > Peat permafrost | place: Sweden: Abisko...
GTGTCTTCGATCACCGCGGCAACCTGCTCCGGCGTTTCCACCGCGTCCGTTGCGACGTCGATCGCGCCGACCAGTACGTCCTTGCCGGCCAGCAGCTTCAACAGACGCAGCGGCACCCGCGCGTTGCGGCATTCCAGCGACACCTGATCGATCTTGCTTGCCGCCAGCACAGGAAAGGTCTGCTCGTACTGCCGCCACTCGGTGCCCAGCGAGCCCTTCCAGTCGATGTTCGCCTGGATGCCGTAGCCGTAACAGATATGCACCGCGGTGGTGCAGCGCAGGCCGGCGGCGGCACGTTCCAGCGCACGGATGCCCCAGGTGGCGACCTCGTCCATGTAGACGTTGAAGGCCGGTTCGTCGAACTGGATGGTATCGACGCCGTCGGCTTCCAGCGCCCGCGCCTCCTGGTTCAGCAGTTCGGCGAACGCCATTGCCAAGGCAACCTTGTCGCCGTAGTGCCGATCCGCGATCGTATCGACGATCGTCATCGGGCCTGGCAGGGTGAATTTCAATTTGCGCGTGGTGTGTGCGCGCGCGAGCCGCGCCTCGGTTGCGTGCACGCGCCCGGCAAGGCGCAGCGCGCCGGTCACCGTCGGCACCATCGCCTTGTAGCGATCGTTGCGGATTCCCATCTCGACCTTGTGGTCGAAGTCGATGCCCTCGATCCGCTCCAGGAAGCCGTGCACGAAGTGTTGGCGCGACTGCTCGCCGTCGGTGACGATGTCGATGCCGGCGTCCTCCTGCAGCTTCAGCCACAGCAGCGTCGCGTCGCACTTGGCGGATTCCAGCGCGGCGCCCGAGGGCGTCCACGGCGCCCAGAGCTTGTTGGGCTCGGCCAGCCATTCCGGCTTCGGCAGGCTGCCGGCGATCGTTGTCTGCAACATTCTGCGTTTCTCCCCCGCCCTGCTTCGGCGCGATCAATCTGTCAGGTTCGGCCCCGCATCGATCGCGGCCGGCCCATGCAGGCCGGTCGCGGCAAGACGCAAATATCGCCGAGACGCCGTTGCCTCTCCGTTCTGACCGCCCACTCCCCGTCGAGCCCCCGGGCTTAAGCGTCCAGGGCACCGGCCGAGATCGCGGAATGCGCCGTGCGCGGGCCTAGTTCTCCGCGTCCCTCGCCTTCCCCGGAGTCAGTGCCGGATCCAGTCCTTCATAAACCGCGCGTAGCAATCCCGCTCGCCCGGCATTTTCGGCCAGCCCGCGAGGATACGCACCGGCGCCAGCAGCAGCCGATCCCGCAGGTGGGTCGAGTTGTTCTCGTACTCCTGGAACGAGGTGTGCAGCGCCTTCTGGTGGTGCGGGTCGTCCTGGAACTTGCAGCCGGTCACCGACACGGTCCACCGATACGCTTGGCGATCCGCGCCCGACGCGAGATACGCATGGGCGATCGCGGTGGAACGCGGCACGTCGAACGCCATGATCGCCTCGTCCAACTCGGCCAGCAACGTGGCGGGATCGCGATTGGCAAAGCCATAGCTGCCAAGCTCCTTTTCGATCACCGGCGTGGACCAGTGGTTGGCCTGCGCCGCGTCGTTGACGAAGTTTGCCATCAGATACAGCACGCGTGCCTGATACGGGCTGTTGGTTCCGCGCAGCCAATGATTGGCGGTGCCGCAATAATCGGCCGGGTGGATTCCGTCGGTGTAGGCCCGGGGCACGGTGTTGCGCAGCAGCAATTCCGCCGCGCCGATCTGGATCGCATCGCCAATGGAACGGATCGCGCGGCCATTGCGCAAGTACGCCGTGATCTGGCTGAACACCGCATGCTGGTGACCGGTCATCAGCAGGTCGACGAACGCCTCGGTCTCCGGTTCCGACAGCGGGGTCTTGTTGGTCTGCGGCAGGCCCTTGCCGACATCGGGGAACGCGCTGGTCAACAGCACGCAGACCGCGTCATACAGCGAGTAATACAGCGGCCCGACCGCCATGTCCGGCACACCGGCATAGAACACGCCATGCGCCCGCTCCCAACTGACGAAATCCGCGAGCCCGGTGACCGCCCGCGCGCGCAACGCCTTGTGGCCGGTGTTGCGCGCCTTGCGGCCGATGATCGTGTCCTGGATGTCGATCAGGCCGAGGAACATGAGCTGATCACGCAATTTCTCGCGCGCGTCGGGATCCGCCGCGAGGTCGAGGAACATGCCGTACGACCGGTCGACCTCGCCGCTCATGGTGGCGACCATGTGCGCCTGCAGCCGTTCGTCCAGCGTGCTGCCCTCCCGCAGCGGGGCGACGTCCTTGTTCCAGACCACCGGGCCGTAGTCCGGCGGCGGCACGTTCATTCCTTTCATCGTCGCGTAGCGGCCGGGATACTTGCCGAGCAACTGGTTCCAGATATCCAGGCCGGCGGGGATGTACCAGACGGCCTGCAACAAGGGCAGCAGCCGGTACTTGTCCTCCATGTAGGGTTGCAGCTCCGCGGCGGACCGCAGCCCGAGAATCGTATGGTCGTTGTTGATCAGCAGCAGCTGGCCATCGCGCACATTCAGATGGCTGGGCACCTGGATGAACGGCGCCTCGGCGGCCATGACGACACTGACCGCTTCGCCGACGGAGCGGCCCTCCTCGGTGATCATCTTGTAGAAGAGGTCGGTGACCTTGGGCTGGTCGCGATCCAGGATCGCGGCGGTTAGCGCGTCGAATGCTTTGTCGTCGCGCAGTGTCGCGATATCGAGCGGCATGACGTTTCTCTCCTTTACGGACGCTCCCGAAAGCCTACGCCCGAGGTTGGCTGGTGGCAAAGTGCCATCCGGGGCCGGTTATGACGGAGAGCAGGTGTCCGGATCGGTCATAACGGGGGAGAAATGCCGCGTTCGGGAAATCGCACCGGCTTGCGGCGTGCCGCCGGGTTCAGCCGGCCGCCTTCAGCCGTGCGTCCGCCGCGGCCAGCAGCCGTGCCATTCGTTCCGCCCATGCCGCCTCGCCTTGCGCATCGGCGATCAGGTCCTGGCGGATCTCGATCTCGACATGCGCGAGGCCGCGTCGTTCGGCATGCACCGGGACGCCGTAGTCGGACACGTCGCTCACGGCGTACGGCGCGTTGTCGCCCACTGTCAGATCGCCCTCGGCGCGCAGCAGGTCCAGCAGGATAAGGGCCAGGCGCGTGTCGCGGTTGTATAGCACGCCGACCTCCATCGCCCGGCTCTCGCCCTTGAACACCGGCGTGAAGCTGTGCATCGCGATGTAGATTGTGCGCCGTCCGGCCGCGCCACGCGCATCCAACAGCGCCGCGATCCGATCGTGATAGGGCTTGAAGATTTCAGCGACGCGCGCGGCCCGGTCGGCCTCGGTCAGACCGACATTGCCGGGGATCGGCGTGTGCTCGCTGATCGGCGGGATCGAACCAGGCACACCAGGTGAACGGTTGCAGTCGATCACCAGGCGCGAGTAGGTCTGCACCACGGCGGTCGCATCGAACGCGGCCGACAGACGCTCGGTCACGCCGCGAATGCCGATGTCCCACGCGATGTGCCGGGTCAGTTCGGGCTCGGGCACGCCGAGCCGGCCGAGCCGGCGGGGGATTTTGCGTCCGGCATGATCGGCGGTGAAAAACAGGTCCGAAGGGCCCTCGGCGCGCAGCACACGCACCGGGGGCGGTTCATCGTTCTCCAGCAGCCGAGGTTCGCTCATGCCCGCTTCAAGCATGCTTCGCCTGATGATGCCAACTGGCGCGTTGGGGTCAGTTCACCAGTGCCGGACGCCGCGAGCGCCAGTCCGTCGCGGTCTCGTAGGTGTGCGCGACCTGGAACAGCAACGGTTCGGCGAACGGCTTGGCGATCAACTGTATCGACAGCGGCAGGCCACCCGCGCCGTAGCCGGTGCAGATGCTGATCGCCGGCGAACCGGTGACGTTGAACGGCATGGTGAAGCTGGGCTTTTCCAGCGTCGCCCATTTCGGCACCTCGGTGATAAGCGGCGCCTCGCCGACCGCCGACGCCGAGACCAGGACGTCGATGTCAGCCATCGCCGCCTTCAGCTCCAGGCACAGTGCGCGGCGCTTGCGGATCGCCGCGACGTAGTCTGCCGCGCGGATGAAGCCACCCAATGCGATCCTGTCGCGGAACGATTCGCCGTAGTCGTTGAACCGGCTTTTTAGCCAGGGCTCGTGCAGCGCGTAGGCCTCGGCGACCAGGATCAGGAAGCCGCAGGCGTGGTAGTCCGCCATCGGCGACAGCGTCACGTCGCGCACCTCGGCGCCCATTGCGCGGTATTGTGCCAGGGCGTCGTTGATGCCCTTCAGCGTGGTGTCGCTGACGCGGTTGTCGGCTTCGAAGAAGTGCCGCGCCACGCCGATGCGCAGCCCCTTCACGCCGTTGTTCAGGTTGGCAGTGAAATCCGGCGTTGGGCGGTTGGCGCTGGCGGGATCGTTCGGATCGTGGCCGGCCATCGCCTGCAGCAGCAACGCGCAATCCTCGACGGTCCAGGCCAGCGGACCGGTGTGGTCCAGCGTGTATGACAGCGGCAGCACGCCGGCGCGCGAACACAGGCCGTAGGTCGGCTTGATGCCGGCCAGCCCGCACAGTGCCGCCGGCCCGCGGATCGATCCGCCGGTGTCCGACCCGGTGCCGCCCAGCACCTGGCCGGAGGCGACCGCGGCCCCGGTGCCGGAGGACGATCCGGCAGTGAAATGCTCGGGGTTCCACGGGTTGCGCGCGGGTGGCCAGGGCAGGTCGAACGACGGGCCACCCATGGCGAATTCATGCGTCGCCAGCTTGCCCAGCATGACCGTTCCGGCTTCGGACCAGAGTTGCACGACGCGGGCGTCCTCGGTGGGGACGTTGTGTTCCAGCAGCTTGGAGTGCGCGGTCGTGCGAATGCCGGCGGTGTTGTAGATGTCCTTGTGGGCGATCGGGATGCCGTCGAGCTTGCCGCGCAACGTGCCGGCCATCATGCGCGCCTCGGCGGCTTTGGCCTCGGTGAGGGCGCGTTCCTCGGTCAGCAGCAGGAAGGCGTGCAGCGTGCTGTCGAGCGCCTTGGCCCGCGCCAGGCAGGCCTGGGTCAGTTCGACCGGGGAAAGCTGCTTGCCGGCGATCTGGCGGGCGGCGTCGGCGATGGTTGGGATGGCGGCCATCAGTGGACCTCCGGGACGAAGATCAGGGCTGGTTCGGCCTCGCGCGGCATTGGCGTGTTGACGCGGGCTAGCATGTCCTCCAGCAGGCCGTACGCCTGGTGGATCTCGTGCTTCTGGGCCGCGCTGAGAGGCAGGCCGGCTTGCGCCACCAGGACGTCGAACTCGGCCGGGCTGATCTTCGGGGGCATTGGGGTACCTCGTTTGATGTTGGGCTTGGTGCTGGCGGTGTGGACCGGGACCGCTGTTGCGTGGCGCGTAGCGTACCAACCCTGGATGGCGTTGGCGATACCACAGTCGATCCCGCCGGCCACCGCAGCCCGTGTTTTCACACGGCCTGGGTGGATTCCGGACATTCAGGACTGACGCGGCCACGGCCAGATGGCGCCCTTTTCGGACATAGCCTGGCCCGCTGAGGCGATCCGGGAAGCGGACGTTCAGCGCGGCTGATCCTCGTCATTTGGGTGACCGCGGACGCCGTCTATAACCTTTCTGGTTTCCTCGGGCATCTCCTCGTAAAGCTCCTTCTCAAAATCCGTTTGCCCGGCTTTCCGTGACGTCTGCGCCAAGGTCTTCCATTGCGCGGCTAGATCGAGTAGCGGCTCTGCTTCATCATGGTCTGGAGCCAACCATCGGATGTTAAGAGCTGGAATCAGACGTGCCACACGAGCGGCTTCCTCGACTGCCTCCAGGCCACGCCCAACATAATCGGCCAAACTAATCTCTGGCCTGAAACGCCTAGACCTACCGTGCCGTACAGCCTTCATCTCTTCGACGAGAGTTTTAAGATCGTCCGGACTGATCTTAAGATCGTCCCCACGGATTGTCAGGTCCTTCAGGCGTTCGCGAAGGCCTCTGAGACTCGAATATGACAGGAGGCCACAGAATTCCACGAAAACGTCGAAAAATGCCGATTCAGATTCGTTCCCTTCTCGTAGCAACTTGGCCTCTTCGGCCGCCTTTCCTAGCCGCCGGAGGTATGCTTCAAGTGGAGCAAAGATTGCATCGCTGTCCGTAGGTAACTGCGAGAGCAGGTATTCCAGCATGATATGGCCACGCGCCGGCAGATCCGGATAGACGACCAAGAACGATTCGTCGATGCGCCCGGAGCGCTTGGCGGCCGCATCGATTCGCTCGAAATAGTTTGTACCAATCACGAAGATGAACTCGTTTCGCTTAGCCGCATCACGAAATCCCTGCAGCTTAGTCAGGAAGCTTGGCGTCAGGAAGGAGAAGACGCTGCGCTGGGATGTCTCTCCATGACGGTCACGGATCAGTTCATCGATCTCATCGAAAAAATATACGAGGCGGCTTCCTGCCGTCAGCGCCGCAAAAATTTCCTGCGCCCGCGCTTCAATTCCTTGGTCGCCTCGTGCCAGGAAATCGGCCGGGCTCAACGAAATAAGAGGCCAGTCCAGCTCCGCGGCAATCGACTGTGCCAGCGTAGTTTTCGAACTGCCGGGCGGCCCGTAGAAAATACCCGACCAAAATGAGATTTGTGGCACCCGCGGCTCGCTGGGAAGCCAAGGCCCTCCCGCCAATTCCAGCAATCTGTGTGGTCGCAACAGCTCAAGGAGCTGGCCCGTAACCGGCGGGCGTTTCGGCGTCTCCCCCAATCCGGCCAAGTCCGTAGGTTCCAGATCTGAGAGAGGCTTTAGTTCTGAGGGTGGATGCGAGGTGAACTCAGAGCGCAGCAAAGCATTGATCCTCTCCTGCTGAATGCTACGGAATTCGACTAGAAATTCGATCGCGTTGGCGGTGACCCAGGAATGAATGCGGCCCAGTTCATTCGTGCGATCGGAGCACCATCCGTGCAGCGATAGCGGGGGCCCATCGGCCCTGTTCATCAGAGCGGGTGGTTCTGGCAAGGTCTGAAGAGTGCTGGACAGCCATCGGAAGAAACGCTCGACAGCAACGAAAACTGGCAGCAGGCCCGCCGACACTTCTTCACGGCTTGCCGCAAACTGATTTGGGTTGCTGAGCAACGTCCCGATTGTCGAGACCATGCTCCACGCCGTCTCGACGCTCAAGGTGGGCGACAATCGGCCGATCCCATCCCATCGGAAGGGCTGCTGGCAGCCCCAGGTCCCGTTGGGCTGCTGAGCGGCGCAAATCGTGTTCAGCGCCTGACGGGTCACGTCGAAACCGGGGTAGGGTCCCATGCGGCAGACCACGCGGAGCGCGTGCGCGAGTTCCCCTGCGTCAAACTGGGTCAGCGCACCACTGGCAGCATGCGCAACGTGACGGTCCATCAGAACCTCACACCATCTGGAGCCGATGCTGATGATTTGCTTCAACCTCTCTTCGAGCGTATCCAGACCTGTGGTTGTGGTCTGCTGAAATTGCTTGATCAGTTGGCGCGCCGGTTCAGGCTCCGCATTTGCAGGAAACCCCTTGAACGCGTCGAGAACGTTGGTCAGGTAGGTGGAGAATGCAGCTAGAACGGCGAGTGCGGCATTAGATGCCTCAAGATGACGCTTCCAGTGCCGTTGCAGATCAGAAATTACCTCCGGTCGGCATTCTGCACCCGCAATAGCCTGCTCGGTGGAGCGCCAATAATCTTCGCTGCAGACCCAATCGGGCAAGCGTGCCCTTTCTTGGGCCCAAATCAAATCACCAGCCTTTGAGCCACGAACCGCGGAACCGATCCGTTCAATGCGAGCACACATCTCGGCAGCATTCTTCAGATTGTTCGAAGCTTCCCTCCGAAGTTCGCCTGCCTCCTTTTGAGCGCTCTCTTGTCCCACCGCCTTCGCCAGATTGCGGCACAACTCGTCGCCGAAATCGTTCTCCGACTCGGGGATGCTGCTGACCCATCCATCATAAGTGTTCTGCAACGAGTTATCGAGCTGCAACTCGTTGACGAGGTCCTTAATAGTCGAGCTCAATGTTTTGGCGCGGTAGCTGTATCCAAGATCGAATATTCCTTGATTTATTAATTTTTGTTCCGTAAGTCTTTGCAAGTTCTTGCGCTTTGCCTCCACCGCGCGCAATTCAATGAGATGCTCGAGGAGATTGCGGAATCGGTCTCGACGCCGGCGAAAGACATCAAGAACGGCTTCCAAAGCGTCGACGCACTTGCTGGTCAGGAAGGCAGTACTGGCAGCACCGGTCGACCGCGTGTTGGGATGTTCACCCATGGTTTCGCTGTGGCGATTGATAAACCAGAGGACGGTGAACAGGGAGTTCCACCATACCAATCGATAGATGTCCCGCGACGGCGCTACGGCCCGCAGTACCTGTGCAGCGGTGAAAGGATCAAGATACCCGAATGTGGGAGAGATAGGCACGTCGGGCGCTTGCAGCCCCATCAGACCACGCTTTATGATGTCGCGGATTTGGGGGCGTAGTACTCTTGGCTCCAATTCGCGGAGGGTACGGCGCTCAATCTGTTGGAAAGGAAGGCCCTTGCTCTCTTGAACGCCGAGCTGAAAGCGCCCCACGACAGGCAGAAGATGCTGCAAGGCCGCAATGCATTGAGCCGAAGTGGTCACATGGAGCGGCGGGGACTGGGCGGCCTCCGGGGCGGCCCGCCCGTGACTGCGTCCGCCGGCCGAAATTTCGCGATTATGCTGCCCGGTACTGACACCCGGAATGAAGGTCAGCGGCCCATCGGTTGGGTCCTGGTTGATCCGGATCACGCAGCGCGACACGGTTCGCGCACTGAGCAGGCACAATCGCTCGCAGGCACGAATACTATCTGTTATCTGGTCTATCTGCAGGAATAAGGAGTCCGCCAAACCTGCCGGGTCAGCCGGTCCCACCTTGCTCTGACCGTTCATCACTACCCCCGACGAGACAACCCGGTGCCATTCAGCGCAGAATCGTGTCCCGAACCACGGCCGCCTCGATGCGTAGCTGGTTATCAACTGGGGCGAGCCTAAACAGGTTGGCTCCGGACGCACAGCAAAACAAGTTTGCACATCGGGCAATGGCCGGTCAAGGTGATTGCCGGCGTGACCCGCATTTGTCACACTGTTTAATCGGTCTCAAACGCCATATGACCGACTGACATGGCGCGATCGCCAAATATTTCGTCGACGCTCACACAGGTGCCGCATATAGCCAACCATGACGTCCCTCAAGAGGGCGGAGCGTCGTAATCCGGCCGGCCATGCAGAAAGTTCAGTCTGTAGGCGTAATACCACCGGCCCGTATGGTCGACTCTTTGATGGTGCCCCCGTCGTCATGCCGGCATGACAGGGTAGGTATCGCCAGTGGGTCAATCATTTCGGCGCTTGGTATAAGTCCAGCGAACACCGTGCGGCCAGGCTTCATCGATGTGGATGCGCAGTTACGCCACGCGACTGAATGGCGCCGCAAAAGCCCGAAAGCTGTCAGGCCGGATTCGGCGAGACCAAGTCGTCCCGGTCGGCGCGGCGTATGTCCGCTGTGGGTCGCGGGCGGCTGTACCGGCTGCCGACTGCCGTCGTCAGATTTCGGTCTGCTCCGCGAGGGCCAGGGCGTCGTGCACCTCAATGCCCGGATAGCGTGCGGTGCGCTCCAGCTTGGTGTGGCCCAGCAGGAGTGGCACGGGTCGAAGGATTACCGGACCGCCGGTAGATCAGCGCTACCTTCGTCCGCCGCAGGGAATGCGTGCCACCATGAAGAGCCTGGTCCAGCCCCACGGCCGGTGAACCGCACGGACCGATCTGCGTGCATCGGCGCGTATCGCTTCCTTCATCTGCGGTAGATTCCTTTTGTTTTTGCCCAGCGGTGCCACGAACTCGCAGCCCCGGCCGAGGCCGTACCCGGTCGCAGCCGCCCACAGAGCGGGATGCATCGGTGTTTGCCTTGATCATGAGGTTAGTGTATATAACTCGGTTATTCGAACCAATTTCAGCCAAAGGTCTCCCTCATGTCGCTTGCCACCAATGGTATCACCGCCGAAGTCATCCGCGAGATGATGCCGCCGTATCACCTCAGCGCCGACCTGCTGGAGGCGACGTTCGCAGCGCTACCTCCGCCGCCGGCCAATGCGCCGCCGGGCTGGCGGCAGGTGCGCGTCGCCCGGCTGACGCAGGAGTTCGCCACGCTGATGCCGGCCAATGCGGCGCAGGCGCGGATTGTCTCGCAGGTGCTGATCATGCGGGAGTTGGCGGATGCGATCGCGACCCGGGCCAGCGCGCCGGGGTTGTCGCCGGAGCAGATGGCCCGGGTCGGGCGTGCCTCGGCGGAGTTGATGCGGACAGCGGCGGGGTTGGTGCGCGGGCTGGAGCGCCAGCAGCAGAAGCCGGTGCCGTTCTTTGGCACGGTGTTGGCGGACGGGCTCGATCTGGCCGCGCTGGACGCGGTGTGGGGCAAGGGGGCGGCGGCGGCGGGGCTCGCGGTGCGGTCTGGCGCGGGGGCCGGCGCGTCGGAGCCCGCGGCGGCGATCGAGCCCGCGGTGGGGCGGCAGGGCCGTGGACCCGATGGGCCCGGTGTTGAGCCGACGCCAGTGACGGCGCGGGTGGCGT
>Ga0302325_10033509_pt1 | contig 10524 bp, 7 predicted proteins | sample Palsa_T0_2_FD_201948 | JGI IMG/M metagenome (GOLD analysis project Ga0302325, IMG submission 201948) | Peat permafrost microbial communities from Stordalen Mire near Abisko, Sweden - Palsa_T0_2 | ecosystem: Environmental > Terrestrial > Soil > Palsa > Peat permafrost | place: Sweden: Abisko...
AGGGCCAGCTGCTGCCCTTGAACGGGCCCTAGGCTCGACGCGCAAAGGATGCACAAAAGATGGGGCTCCCGAAGTTTTGTTAATACTTGAATTGAAAAGACTCTATCTTCTAGTCAGAATGGACTTCATTTGACGCACTGCTCGGGGCATCTGGTCCACCGGGGTACTGCCAAAGCCGAGAACAAATCCCTGCCTGGGGTCTCCCATGTAGGAGGGTGACAACGGCCAGAGCCATAATCTTTCGCGCGCGGCTTTTGCTGAAATCTCGGTATCATGCAGTCCTTTGGGTAGAGTGACAGCCAGGTGCATTCCGGCGTCCGCTCCGTGTATTTCCAATCCCCAATCCACGGGAAATTCATTCGAGAGGTTTTCAATCAGGGCAACGCGCCGCTGATTATAGATCTGACGCATCTTTCGAAGGTGGCGTGCGAAGTGTCCTGCGTTAATAAACTCCGTCAACACCTCCTGATAGAGGTATGGAGGAGAAATATCCATGGCGTGGCGGACCGTGACAAACTTCCCAACCAGGTCGCGAGGAATCACAACGTAGCCAAGACGTAGCGAGGGAAACAGCACCTTGCTGAATGTTCCAATGTAGATAACCCTCGAATTTACATCCAGGCCTTGCATCGATGCGATTGGCTGACTCTCGTACCGATATTCGCTGTCACAGTCGTCTTCAATGATCCAGGCGCCTGACTCCTGCGCCCAGTTGAGGAGTTGACTGCGGCGGGTCGCGCTCATCGTCGATCCCAGCGGATAATGGTGCGATGGAGTTACGAAGGCGGCTCGTGCCTTGCGGGATCGTTTCAGGCCGTTGGCTACAATGACACCCTCGTTATCCACCGGAACAGGAACGAGCCGGCAGCCGGCTGCGGCGAGAACCGTGCGTTGCAAGGAACTTCCAGGTTCTTCTACCCATACCGAATTTCCAGGATCCAGCAGCACGCGAGCCGTGATATCGAGAGCCTGCTGGGAACCGGATACGATCATGACCTGATCGGCCTCGCACTTGACTCCGCGCGAAGTCCGCAGATAGTCGCGGATGGCTTCGCGGAAACGCTCTGAACCAAGCGGATCGATGCGATGAATGGCGCTGGCTGGAGGATTTTGGCTGTAACGGCTGACCAGGTTTGACCATACGGGGAACGGAAACTGGTCCAGAGCAGGCTGGCGAACGCCAAATGAGCCCCATCCCCGCAACATGGTGGGAAAACGGAATGTGGGATACAAGGAGTTGCGTCGCGCCACCGGACGAGCGCCGGACATGGTTTGTGTCGAATCGCCTCCCGCTTGGGCCACGGACATCTGTCGCTCCGGCAGGGATCGCGAGACGAACGTCCCCGACCCGTCGCGCGTTTCCAAGTAGCCCTCGGCGAGCAGTTGCGCATATGCGTTGAGCACAGGAAAGCGGGATACGCTTAGAACTCGGGCCAGATTCCGGCTCGACGGAATTCGATCGCCGGGATGCAATTCACCTCGAAGGACCGCGGCGCGATATCCGTCGTATATTTGCTGATGCAGAGGACTCCGCTCCTTACGATCCACGGCGATCATCGGCAGGACTTGAGCGACGGGTCGTACTGATGAATGACTGACTTGATGTCCATCGTTGGCCTCCAATTGGTTTCCTAACTGCTAATCGGTCCCTCGCATTCGAAGGCTGCCATTGCAATTGGCAGCAAGATATCTCGGGACTCAATCCATTGCCTGATGTGGCACAGCGGTGCCCTCTTACCACTGGGAAACAGGTACCATGAAAATGATGTCCGGCGTCGAGACGTCGCGGCGCTCGTCGTCGAACACTACCGGTGAGCCTCCCAGGTCCGTTCCCTAACTCGCATCGTTTGTCTTGGAAGCATGAAACATGAGGTGCGGGCACCAGTAATCGACGGAATCATCACGGTTTCCTGCCTTCGACATCATGAAATACATAGCGCAAGCTTCAGGCATCGGGAGTTCGTTCTTCGCTATGGCGGCAATGATGTTTTCATGGGTCTGTGCTTTGGATAATCCGGTCAATGCCCGCCTCGTCCTAGCTGCGCGTTTACCACCTTCTCAGCACCGCTAACAAGCAATCTGGATCAAAAGATCGGCAGGCCATGCGCTCACTTCTGCCCACCGCTCACTGCAGACGGAAAACTGGATTGCGCACCGAAATAACACTCGATGGCCTCCACCTTTTGATCTGTGACTCGGAGATATTCCACGTTCCGGAACGATTTAGCGTTCTTGGTCAGGCAAAGATACTTGACAAATGCGTTGCTGCCGTTTCCGATCAGCCGTTCCAGTTCAAACCGTTCAATAAAATTGATCTGGGTCTCCCAGCATCGCGTTTTGAAAACGCTCTTAGTGATGTGGTCGTCACCGGCCGCGCTCGAAAAGGTGAAATTGTCGGCAAGCAGGGCATCGACAGGTCCCCAGTCCTTCTGTTCCCATGCCGCATACCACCTCCGGATGACCTGCTCTTTTGCCGCATCCAGCGCTATCTCTGAATGCGCGCTTGCCGCTCCCGACAAGCTCACCGCTCCAGTCAGTGCGCAGGCCCCTGCTCCGAGCAATTGTCTGCGCGACATTTCGATCTTTGTCATAGTCGCTTCTCCTTAATTCCAGCAGTTATTGGAAAGCACCAGCATGGGTGAAGCCGTTCCCCTCTGATCCGCTCACACGGCTTCAGATTTCCGCTTGGCCACGCGCCGCTGCGTCGGCGGTACACATTCGTCTTCATCGAGATTGGCGTGCTAAGTGATTGCCCGAATTGCGAGGACGATAAATTGGACACCGTTATCACGAAATTTGGATGATTGAGAAGGTTATCCTCCAGGATGCAGCCGGCATTCGCATTCGGTCCCAGTCCATTGGTCATAATCATCACGATCTTCCGGCCAAGATGCTCCCTCTAGAAGCGGAATGCTTCACGGCAGTTGCCGCGGTAGTTGAGCTAAGTGCATAGCAAGGTTATTGCGCCAGGCATGTCGTTTTTCTACTTATTTGGCTTGTGGTTGATGGAACAGCAGCTCAATGTAACGCCGCAGATGCTCAATGCACGCTGCGGCCACCTCGCGGCTATTCCTGGCCTTGGCCAGGATGAACGCGCCCTGGATGGTGGCCTGCATGTAGAGTGCCAGGCTCTCCGCTGTCCACTCCGCTTCGATTCCACGCTGCCGCTTGGCCTCCTCAATGTCCGGCACTAGAGTTGCAGCGTGCTCGCTGATGCTCCGGTCGCAGGCCTCACGCAGGGCCGGATGCGTGTCGTAGACCTCCTGCACCATGGTTCCTGCCAGGCAGGTGAAGTCGGGCAGTTTGCCGCTCAGCAGAGTCTTGCGAAAATCCACATACGCCAGCAGGCGGTCGAACGGGTCGGCGTGGTCGCGGTATGGCGCGGATGCGAAAAGAGCATCGGAGCCTTCAATCCAATAGTCGGCGGCGGCCAGGGCCAGCCCTTCCTTGCTGTCGAAGTGATGGAAGAAGCTGCCCTTAGTGAGCCCGGCGGCTTCGCAAATGTCCTCGACGCGTGTGGCGGAGTAACCCTTGGCGCGGATGACGTGCAAGGCCGCATCGAGAAACCGGGTCTTCGATTCGTGTCTCGATTCGAGCTTTGTTTCAGCTACGGTCATTGTGATACCTACCAGTTGGTACGTAACGTACCAACTGGTAGGTATACAGTCAAGAGTTTTTTTTCGTGTACTTATAAGACTCCTCGGATCAATCCCTCGCGCCGTCGTTTTCTTAATTTTGACCAGGGCTTGGACGGTTTCATGGACAAATGGACTAAGCCTCATCGAAAACGTCCAACAGATATTGACGCGACTCGAAGATCAAATCCGCGATAGACTCATTCCGACAGATTTTATGAGACAAGCCGGATTAATCGCAACGAAGTGTATCTGGGCTAGCGCTGCTGTGCTACTCGCGACGGGTATCGCGAGCTTGCGAGCGCAGGGACCGGGCGGCGGCCGAACTGCTCAGGCGCTATTTGCTGCCCTCGATGCCGATAAGGATGGAGCGCTGACACGGCCCGAACTGGAGTCTGGCTTCAACTCCTGGTTTACAGCCTGGGACAAGACTCATAGCGGGACCCTCACCCAGCCTCAGATTCTGGCCGGAATCAGCGAATTGCTGCCTGCGCCGCCTGCGGTCATGCCTGGACAAGCCAACACTTTCAACCCGGCCGGTAATTCGACGCCGATCCCCGTACCGCAAGCTGCTGTAGACGCCATGATGGCAGCCTTACCCACTACCCCAGGTAGGAAGCCGATGCACGAACGCAGGCTGCTGGTGATGGCGCATACGGGCGCGGGAGGGTTCGTGCACGCCTCCATTCCGCTGGCTGCGAAGGCCGTGGAAGCCCTGGGAAACCAGGGCGGTTTATGGACCACGATCATCAGTTACGACGCGGCGGATATTAACACCGATAACCTCAAGAAATACGACGCGATTTTCCTGGACAGCACAACTGCGTGTTTTCTTGACGATCCGGATCCCGCCGTGACGGCCGCGCGGCGAGCGGCGTTCCTGAATTTCGTGAGAAGCGGAAAAGGGATTGCCGCAATACACGCAGCCACAGACTCGTATCACACCGATTGCCTTGCAAGTGAGGCCGCTGCAACGAGCGGCAGTCCCGCGCTGAATATCGGAGCGTTGGTCTTAGCTGCCCGGCTGGTCAAAGCAGCCGACAAAGATAGTGACGATACCGTCAGCTTGCAGGAATGGACCGCCGTTGCCGATGATTGGTTCCAAAAGTTGGATACAGGCAATATGGGTAAGGTCACCCGCGCCGATTTTGTGGCGCGCTTCAATTCGTTGTTACCCCCGCCGGACGTGCGTCGTCTAGGCCTGGAATCCAAGCCTGTGCTGCAATGGCCGGAGTTCAACACACTGATTGGCGGTTACTTCAAATTTCACTGGCCCGATCCGCAATTGATTTATGTCAAGATCGATGATCCAGACAGTCCTTTGACGGCTATGTTCCATGGCAAGGAGTTCGAGATCCATGACGAGACATATACATTCGAGCAGGAATCGTTTTCGCGCAGGAATGTGCATGTGTTGACGAGTATCGACTACGACAAGATGAGTGCTGAAGATAAGGCGAAGGAGGCACGTCCGCGAACCGATTCCGATTATGCCTTGAGCTATATTCGCCGCGAAGGCAACGGGCGAGTGTTCTACGAAGGGCACGGCCACAGTGATCGAGTGTATGCCATGACGCCGATGCTGGAACACCTTCGAGCTGGGATTCAATATGCGCTGGGCGACCTGAAAGCGGACGACAGCCCCTCAATGAAATAAGCTGCCAGATGAGACATTGTCGTGGATAATAACACTTCGGATTTGGCCGCTTGGAGTGCAGATGCATTTCTGATTTTTCTCGCGCACCCTTTGGTTTCGCCTTAATGATTGACCTACCCGTAGCCGCCTGGGCCTTGTAAGTTGTTGAAAAACTTAATGTTGGGTCTTTGACATGGAAGGGGTCATTGGTTCGATCCCGATCAGGTCCATCGAGAGTCAATGAGTAGTCGGTCAGACCGGGGGCGGAACTGCGGTTGGAGCGTAATCCCTGAAGAGGCGTAATGCATCAATTGCGGCTGAACACCGTTTGAACACCATTAAGACCTCTGCTGTCGGAAATCTCGAAAACTCCGTATATTCAATCGCCAGAATGAGGTAAGGGCATTCGCTATGTTCTTTGTTATCAATTTACGCCCAGCTTCCCAAGCTGAATGTCGCGGGTTCTCTCCCGGTCTCCCGCTCCAAATAATCAACGAGGTTCCTCGAGAGGAAAAAACCGTCGCAGCATTCCTGCTGACTGTGACTACGCTTGTACTGATTCACGCGCGTCGGACGAGACCGATTTACCGGCGAGTTTCGCCGCATACATTGATTCGTCAGCGGCACGCAGCAGTGACTCGGCGTCGGTTCCCGCGTCGGGATAAAGACTAAATCCGACGCTCGCGCTCGGTTGGAATTCCAACTCGTCAATCATCAGCATTTTCGACAATGATTGATGAAGGGCGTCGATAATTCTTTCTACAGCAGCGGAATTTGCTCCGGGAAGAATTACCGCGAATTCATCGCCGCCTAGGCGCGCCAACAAGTCTCCCTTTCGAATGCACGGACGAAAGGCATCTGCAATTTCCTTCAGATACATATCCCCGATAAGGTGTCCGTACCGATCGTTAATTTGCTTAAAGCGGTCGAGATCAATGTACAAGAGTGCAAAGCCCTCACCAGCCTTATTTGCTTCAGCCAAGACTCTTTGCAGGCACGCTTGAAAATACGGCCGATTTGGCAGCCCGGTCAAGGAGTCATGATTAGCCTGATACGTCAGCTTCTCCTGCCCGCTCGCACTTTCGATGGCGACGAAGGCCAGGCGAGTCGCAATAGCCGAAATCCTTTCTAAATCGCACTCTCCTGAACCGCATGCCGAATAGTCGAAATCGATCCATCCCACTGGCTCCGAAGTTCGGCCTCGAATATATCGACGCACGCACCCAGGACGTGGGTCTTCGGGGGAAAACGTGCCGGGATGAATTGAACAGTCCAGATTCTCATTTCCCGACTGGACTAAGTCCCTGATGCCGCCAAACACCTGCGGCAATGGTGAGCCCGAAACGATCATCTCCAAAACACGGTGCTGGTTTCTTTCTAGAGTTCGTTCCGCCTCCAATGCAATTGTGCGTTCTGCAACCGCAGACTCCAACTCGCGTTGGCGAAACACGAAACTCCGTACGCGCCATCTATAGCCAGCGATCACCAGCAGAAAGATGACGACTGCAGCTGAACCGAGAAACCCGAAAGTCAAGTACCATGGCGGCAGGACGGTCAGGGTTACGGTCGCAGGTTCGATTCCAACGACCCCGTCTGTGGACTCGGCAAGGACATCGAACGTATACGAACCCGGATGCAGGTCCGAATACATGATCACGTGCGAGTCAGTTGTGAGCCAGGTCTTATCAATTCCGCGACGCCGGTAGAGAAATCGGGTGCGGCTTTCGTTCAGGAAAGTAAGAGCAGTCACCCTGAGTTGCACGCTGGTTACTGGATATCCCCACCTCAGCGCAGTCGGAGAATCGATCGTCTGTCCGTTGACCTCGACTGACGAGATGAGCGTTCGAAGCGCCGAATTCGAGTGGCCCGAATCACTCGGTGTGTAGTGCGCTAGGCCTCTGCTTGTACCGATCCAGACATCGTTCCCTGCACCTGAATGAAACGCGCCAAGGTTGGTGTCATTCCATACCAATCCGTCGCCCTCGTCGTGCCAGCGCCAACCCGCGCTTCCAGGTTCAAGTACAAATACTCCCCGGTCGGTACCGACCCATACGGCGTTCTTTCTATCTGACCCAATGAAGTAGGGCACCAGACGTGCTGGCGCTGGCAGAAGGGGGAGACGGGCAACACCCCAGTTCCCTCCTTGATCGGTGATTCGGTAGGATTGTGCCGCAGCGTCCAATGCGAGAATAGCGCCATCCTGAGACTGGGCCACGAACAAGACTTCACCGGCCAACCCCTGCGATGGCCCCACCTGAATCCACCCCTCTCTCTTCCGCACATAGAGCTTGCCGCCACTAACCGTCCAGACCCGGCCGGTACGATCGACCACCAGTCCAGAGATCCCTGCTGAGGGAGTTCCTGACGGAGTATTTAGGTGAAATGTGCCATGGGGCGCCCCTGTGAATCTCAGAAGTCCTTGATCTGAACCCGCCCAGACCGAACCATCCGCATCGACGGCAAGGCTTGAAATGGCTCCATTTGTCTGCCCCGATGCGGGGTAAATCCGTTTGACTCGACCGGCGCCCGTGTCCAAACGACTGATCCCGCCGGGGGAACTTCCAACCCAGAGATTTCCCTTTTGATCGCGGGCGAAAGCGGACACATGTTCTCCCATGAGGCCATCCGCCTCAAGCCAGGTGCGCACGGTGCCTTGTCCGGGCCTGAATTTAAGCAGACCCCGATCCGTCCCCAGGTACAAATCCCCATTTGCGATAGGTTGGATTGCAAGAATACTGCTGTTTTCCAGACCTTCAAGGTCGGTCCAGCCCTCCCATGAGTTATAGCCTCGCCAACGCTCTAGCCCGGCACCCAAGTGTCCTATCCAAAGGGAACCTTCCTGATCCTCCAGCGCAATTCGTGTACTGCTGGTTGACAGTCCCTCGCGCATCGTGACCAACTTCCATCGGCCATTCAGCATGCGGGCCAAGCCGCGCTGAGTAGGCACAAAGAGATTGCCTTTGCGGTCCAGGCTCAGCACACCGGTTCCGTCGGCGGGTGGAAGTTCGCTGCCGCCATCCACAAAGTGCAGCCCTCCACGGCGAAGCACACGCAGATGTTTCTCGCTGCGGACCCAAAGATCTCCGTTTCGGTCTTGTCGGATCGCAGTCCAATGGTCTGTTGGCAACCCTTCGCGCACTCCATAGCAGCCCGTTCTTCCTGCCAGGCCGCGACACACCCCGGATGGGATGCTATACCAGACACTCTCATCCGGGGCCACATAGACGGCAGAAATATCTTTTCCTTCACTCGCGGTGTCAAACAAGGGAGAGCCAACCTTGCCGTCACGGAAGGACACAGTGGCGATTCCCTTGTCGGTTGCGAGAAGGAAGTGCGACGATCCTTCGATCCACGCGGCAGATTGCGGCCCGTTCAGATGTACCGGCAAATCGAACTCGCGGAAGCGTTTGCCCTCCAGATGAAAGAGCGCTTGATCTGAAACACCCCACAGGTCACCGGACGGCGTTTCGAGAAGAGATATCGATGCGGTAGTTGTGATCCCCTCTTTTTCACCGAATCGCTGAAACGAAGTGCCATCATATCGAAAGAGTCCATTGAATGTGGCGGCCCAGATGTATCCTTGCGCATCCTGAATCAAGTCGGTAATGACCAGATTCGTCAAACCCTGCGTCTCGCCATAGCGCTGAAAGCTAAACCGCTGGGCCAGAAGATTCCGGCAAAACGTGAGTAACAGAAACGCGACAAAAAGACGCCCCGAAATTGAGCGCAACCCCATGAATTTATATATCGGCGAACCAGAGGACTTTGGCGAGTGCGATAGCGAACACAGGGTCGACTTCACTTGTGGCTGAACAGGGGCAGACTGGTTATTGACTCTAAAGTAGTTCAGTGCAGGAAAATGCCTGAATTGGGATTAAATGGTCAACTCAGTTCAGTGCCAATTGCGGTCGGATACTATCTGAGACTCATGCTACTGGGCCACTGTGCTGACCTGATTGAAACGAAATGCCGGCGAAGCTGACCACACTTCGCTCATCAATATTCCATTGTTCGTATCGGTGCAAGATCCCTCGTGCCTGCGGAACGGCCTTCAAAAATGTATAGATGGGCGAAGATCCACACCACTTCAGATCGTCTTGACGCTCTTGGACAAGATCCCAGAAGCCCCGTGAATCCGCCATTTTGACTCGCTCGATCCGCTCCTGGTCTCGTTCTCGAACGACCGCCATCTCATCCCTGTCAGCATGGGCACTGAAACTGTCCCCATATCGCTCGCCCATATGCGCCATATCAATTCCCAGAACCCAGAACAGCCGGTGCTTCTCTCTCTCGGCGATTTCTCCCAGCGTTCCAAGAAATCGCTCGACGTTTTCGTCGTCTTCCGGGAGTCCGCCACCCTGGATGCTTCGTCGGAATGGGCCGCACAGAATTGGGAGAATGCACACGTCCGGCCCGTAAATGGCTTGCAGGAACAGGACCTGAAACTCGATTGAATGTTCAACGGCATGACAATAATCTTCCACCAACACAGCGGGTTGAGGCTCGAGTTCAGCGAAAAGTGTGGCATCGATTCTCGTTACGCCTAACGGTGTTTCAAATGGCTTCCGCGTCAACCCAAACTTATTGGATTGGCCATAATGTGACGTTCCGAGCACTACGAAAGTGCGATCGGAAAGATCGGGTGTCAGTGACTGGTAGGCTGCTCGGTAACTCTGCCAACCGCCCTCCGGACTCACATGCGGAGCTGCAATCCCCAGGAGTCCCTTTTGTATCGAACCAGCCCCGATCAAATAACGTTGCATAACATTCCGCAGGGATTCGATTTCCCGTGGATAGGCCGACCCCGCAAACGCCGCCTTACGTACGGGGGTCTCAGCAAAAGCCAGGTGACGAGCTTCTTTCATCTTCGCGTAAGTCTCGTCTTCGAGGAAGCCTGCCTCGCTAAGAGCTCCCACCATGAGGCCCGCGACATTCCCAATCTCAGAGCCTCCCGCCAATCGGTTAAACTCCGCCTGTAACTCAAGCTCCGTCCTGGATCCATCAAAGAATTGCAGCCCATAGACCAGGACTGGAGGAATGATTAGTGTGGCATCGGAGTACCGTAAGGAGTCGCGAACCAACAGGCCCGGCCTGTCAATGACGGGCGATGGCATGAAATCCAGATTGGTACGGAGCCTGGGAAGAATCATCTTCCCGAGACCTGGCTACTGTGTCTGTCTGAATTTTTTTTCTTTCGACTCACAAGAACTCCAATGCCCGCGGCAACTGCGACAATCATACTCACGATCTCCG
>Ga0302325_10033510_pt1 | contig 10524 bp, 11 predicted proteins | sample Palsa_T0_2_FD_201948 | JGI IMG/M metagenome (GOLD analysis project Ga0302325, IMG submission 201948) | Peat permafrost microbial communities from Stordalen Mire near Abisko, Sweden - Palsa_T0_2 | ecosystem: Environmental > Terrestrial > Soil > Palsa > Peat permafrost | place: Sweden: Abisko...
GGGCAACAACGGACACCGGGTGAGGGTCGAAGGTGAGAACGCTGTCAGAGCCCTCGATCACGCGGCGATGGCCGAGATGCACGCCGTCGAAGGTCCCCACCGCGACGCTGCGCCCATCTCTTTGCTCGACGTCGGGCAGATGTGTGACCTTCACGGCCCCAAAGACTATTGCGGGCGCTCGGCTCTGTGCATGGCGAGGGCGCGGTCAAGCGCGCCGCCGTGCCCTGCCTCTGGCGCCGGCAGCATCGCCAGCGCCCGCTCGATGCCCAGCAGCGGGGGATCACGCCAGGGCGCTCCCCGGGGCGGGGGAGCAACGGCGTCAGCGACGTCGAAGGGGCCGATCGCGGTGCGCCTCAGCTCAAGGCAGTAGCCGTCGCCCAGGTCGGTGATCAGCGAGCGAACGTAGGTGCCTGCCGAGCATTCGATCTGATAGCCGGCGCGCGCACCTCTCAGCCCGTTGCCCAGCTCCTCCGGGCGGCGCCAGAGCTCCTTGAAGCTGTGGACGGTCACGATCCGCTCGGGCATCTCAAACTTCTCGCCGCGCCGCGCCCGGCGGTAGGCGCGCTCGCCGGCGACCCTCACCGCGGAGTGGCGGGGCGGGCGCTGGCGTATCTCTCCAATGGCAAGCTGCGGCGGCTCGGGGGGCAGGCGTCCGGTCGCGGTGATCTCGCCCTCGATATCGCCGGTGCTCGACAGGGCACCCAGCTGTGCCACCGTTTCGTAGCGCTTGGGCAGTTCCATGAGCGTGCGCTGCACCTTTGTCGCGCGCCCCACCAGCACGAGCAGCAGGCCGGTGGCAAAGGGATCGAGCGTCCCGGCGTGGCCGGTGCGCACGCCGCCGAGTGAGCGCCGCACAGCGGCGACCACGTCGTGGGAGCTCATCCAGCGGGGCTTGTCCATGAGCAGGATGCCCTCGAGCGGGCGTTCTTGGCCCTGCGCGCTCATGGCAGCTCGGTTCAGGCCAGCGCGGTCGCCGCGTGCCCGTCGGCGCTCGCGTGCAACTGCGCGGCGATGGCCTCACGCAGAAACGCGATCAGCTCCTTCGGCTCGAGCGTCGTCGAGAAGCCGGCCGCCCGGCGGTGACCTCCCCCGCCCTGGGCCCGCGCGATTATCGACACGTCGACGTCGTCGTTAGTCGCGCGCAGCGAGACTTTGCGCTGACCCTTGCGCTGCCCGGTGCGCAGCTCGCGCACCAGCGCAGCGACCTTCGTGCCCTGGACCGCGCGCAGCTGGTCGACTATCCCCTCCGAGTCACTCTCCTCGGCGCCGGTCCTGTCGAAGTCCTCGGCGCTCAGCGCCGTCACCGTCAGGGCCCCGGAATCAAACCGCTGCACCTCTCCGAGCGCGAGCGCGAGCAGGGCGAGCTTCCCGGCGGGCAGCTCCTCGTAAAGGCGCCGGTAGACCTCCTGCACATCGACGCCCAGCGCGATCAGCTCCGCCGCCATTTCATGCGCGCGCGGCCCGGTGTTCTCGTACATGAAGCGCCCGGTGTCGGTGATCAGCCCGATGTACAGCGCCCTGGCCACGGCCGGTGAGGGCTCCACCCCCAGGCCGTGCATCAGGTCCCACACGATCTCGGCGGTGCTGGAGGCCGCGGGCACCACGTGGTTGAGCGTGCCGAAGCGGGTGTTGTCGTGGTGATGGTCGATGTTCAGCAGGTTGGGCCCGTTGCGTAGCACGGCGGCGGAGTTGCGATCGATGTTGCCGCAGTCCAAGAACACGACCGTGCGCTGCGCGATGTCCGCGGGCGCCGTCTGGATCAGACCGTCGAGCGGGAAGATGCTGTACTCGCGCGGCAGCGGCAGATCGGCGGCTCCGATGAACATCACCGAGTCTTTGCCCAGCGCGCTCAGCAGCCCCTGCATCCCGACGAGCGATCCGAGTGCATCGCCATCGGGATTCTCGTGCGTTGCCAGCACAAAGCGCTCGTCCTCGCGCAGGTGCTCAAGTACCTGCGCGCGGGTCTCATCGGTGCTCTGCTGATCGCTCACGAGCGGCCGATCTCCTCGATCAGGGCATCCACTCGCAGCGCGCGGTCGGTCGTGTCGTCGTAGTGGAACTCGAGCGTCGGCGTGCGCTTGAGACGAAGCTCGCCTGCGATCTGTGCCTGCAGGAAGCCGCGGGCGCTCTGCAGGCCTTCGAGGGTCGCCACACGGGGGTCGCCTTCCTGCGTCGATCCACTGACACGGGGAGAGCCTTCGAGGACGCTCACGTAGACGCGAGCATGGTGAAGGTCGGCGCTGGTCCTGACGTCTGTCACAGTCACAAATCCCACTCGAGGGTCTTTCAAATCTCCTGCAAGCACGTCTCCGATCACCTGGCGGATCGCCTCATCGACGCGGCGCATACGGGCTGAACTCATCCTATCCCCCAAACTCGGCGCATGAGAGCGCCTGACAGCCGCCATGCATGAGCGATCTCAGTGGAAGCTCCGCTCGGGGCCCGGCCGACGGGCGCTCAGGAGGACAGCTCGCGCTCCTGCAGGCGCGTCTCGTAGGTCTCGAGCACATCGTCAACGTGCAGATCCTGGAAGTTGGTGAGCACGATTCCACACTCGAAGCCGCTGGCGACCTCGCGGGCGTCATCGCTGAAGCGGCGCAGGCTCTCGATCGTGGTGTCGTAGATCACGGTCCCATCGCGCACAACCCGCACGCGGGCGCCGCGGGTGACCTTGCCCTCGGTGACGAAGGAGCCGGCGATCGTGCCGATCCGGGAGGCGCGGAAGAGTTGGCGCACCTCCGCCTGGCCCAGCGGCGTCTCCACCTCGGCCGGCTCGAGCATGCCCTGCATGGCGGCCCGCAGCTCTTCGATCGCCCTGTAGATCACCGCGTAGGAGCGAATCTCGACCCCCTCGCGCTCGGCTATCTGGCGCGCGTCGCCGACGGGGCGAACGTTGAAGGCCAGCACCACGCCCTCCGATGCGGAGGCGAGCATCACATCGGACTCGTTGATTCCACCGACGCCGCGGTGGATGATGTTGACCTTGACCTCCTGCTGAGGCAGCTTGGCGATCTCGTCCTCGATCGCCTCCAGAGAACCGGCGACATCGGCCTTGACGACCAGGCCCAGCTCCTTGACGGTTCCCTCCTGGGCGAGCTTGAAGACGTCCTCCAGTGACACCTTGCGCCCGGAGCGCCGGGCCAGCGCCTCGGTCTTGAGGCGATTGGCCCGCTCGCCCGCCAGCTGGCGGGCGCGGCGCTCATTCTCAACCACTCGTACCGCCTCGCCGGCCTCTGGCACGCCATCGAAGCCGAGCACCTCCACCGGCTGGCCCGGAGTCGCCCGCTTGACGCGGGTGCCGATGAAATCGTGCATTGCGCGAACCCTGCCGAAATGCGCCCCGGCGACCAGCGCGTCGCCGACCCTCAGGGTTCCCCGCTGGATCAGCACGCTCACGACGGGGCCCCGTCCGGGGTCCAGCTTGGACTCGATCACAGTGCCCGAAGCGTCGGCCTCGCTGTTGGCCTTCAGCTCCTCCAGGTCGGTTACCAACTGGATCGTGTCGAGCAGCGAATCCAGGCCCTCGCGGGTCTTCGCGCTGACATCCACAAACTCGGTTTCGCCCCCCCACTCCGCCGGTTGAAGACCGTGCTGGGTCATCTCGGTGCGCACGCGTTCGGGCTGAGCGCCCTCCTTGTCAATCTTGTTCACGGCCACCACGATCGGCACCTCCGCCGCGCGGGCATGGTCGATCGCCTCCTCGGTCTGAGGCTTGACGCCGTCGTCGGCGGCAACCACGATCACGGCAAGGTCGGTCACGCGCGCGCCGCGGGCACGCATCGCCGTGAAGGCCTCGTGGCCGGGCGTGTCGAGGAAGGTCACCTCCTTGCCGCCATGGTGCACCTGATAGGCGCCGATGTGCTGCGTGATGCCACCGGCCTCGCCCGCAGCGACCTCGGTCTCGCGGATGGCGTCCAGCAAGGAGGTCTTGCCGTGGTCCACATGTCCCATGATCGTGACGACCGGCGGGCGGTCCACGAGGTCCTCGTCGGCGTCCTTGAACACCGGCTCGACCTCGAGGTCATCGGCGGCGTGAACGATCTCGATCTGCTTGTCGAACTCGTCGGCCAGGACCTGAATGGCGTCATCGGACAGGGTCTGCGTGAGCGTCGCCATCTCCCCCAGGGTCATCAGCTTCTTGATCACCTCGGGCACAGGGACGCCGAGGTACTCCGCGACGTCCTTGACGGTCGAGCCCGAGTTGACCCGGATCAGGTCGGTGGCCCCAAGCGCTGCCGTGTCGATCGGCGCGATCGTGTCGTCGTACGTGCCGCGGCGCCTGCGCCCACGGCGAGGACGGCGCTGGGGCTGGTTGACCGGTCCGCCCTGCTGACGGCGCGAGGCTTGAGAGTCGATCACCACGCGCCGGCGACCTCCCGGTCCCACATCTCCGGGGGTTCGCTCGCCGGTGCGGGAGTCGCGGGTGGGACGAACGCGCTCGCCGCCCGCAGGATGGGCCGCGCCAGGCTGAGCGGCGGGCTCCTCGGGCAGGCTTCCGGTTGCAATTGCGGTGGCGCTGGGAGCGCCACCACCGTCACCATTCGCAGCCGGGCCGCCCGCTGCCTTCGCGCTCGCCGCGACCTTCCCAGCCGCGGCTGAGCCACCGCCGAGCACCTTCAGCGCCGCTGACTCCTCGACCGAGGAGGCCGCCGCCTTGGCCTCAACGCCGGCCGCGTTGAGGCGCTCGAGCAGCTCCTTGCTCGGGACTCCCTGCTCCTTGGCGATCTCATATACGCGCTTCTTGCTCATGGACCCACCGATTCTATGAGCTCAGCGTCGATCGTCACCGCGCAACGAAGCGCACGCGCGATAGCTCCCTTGCGGGTGGCAAGCGCCAAGCAGTCGCCGGCGGGCCGGGCGGCATCGGCACTGCGGCAGAGGTAGGCGCCACGGCCGCCCATGGTGGCGGTGCGGTCGAGCACGGCACGTGCTGAGCGAGCACCGGGATCGCGAGACACGGCGATGCGGATCAGCGTGGACTTTGACTCGCTACGCCCGCAACCGACACATCGCCGCTGGGGGGGCACACGGCCCGCAGCGCCGGGTTGGGCCCCTATGTCGCCTGCTCCTCGGCAGCCGCCTGTACAGCCGGCTCGGGCGGCGGGCTCACCGGGGCAGCCGGCTCGAGCGGCGGGCTCTCCAAGAGGGCCGGCTCGTCCGGCGGGCTCTCCGAAGCGGGCGACTCGGGCGACTCGCCACCGCCGGCGAGGTCGGCGATGTTGTCGCTGTCGATGCCGGCCAGCGCCTGATGAGTCTCCAGACCGCAATAGCGCGACCCGGGCAAAGAGGCGTTTGGACAGCGCCGCCCGTTGGAGAGGACCGCCGCGCAGCGGCCCTGGACCTCTTCCTCCTCGTAGCCGTGCTCGGCCTCCTCGGCAGCGAACTCGGTCTCCGAGCGTATGTCCACGCGCCAGCCGGTCAGGCGTGCTGCCAGGCGAGCGTTCTGGCCCTCGCGGCCGATCGCCAGCGATAGCTGGTCATCGGGCACGATCACGGTGGCCTGCTTGGCCTCGTCGTCGACCAGGACCTCCCGCACGCGGGCGGGCGAGAGCGCCTTGGCGACGAATCGCGCCGGCTCCTCGTTGAAGGGGATGATGTCGATCTTCTCGCCGCGCAACTCGGAAACGACCATGCGCACGCGCGAACCGCGCGGGCCCACGCAGGCGCCCACCGGATCGACACCGTCGGCGTGGGAGATCACGGCGATCTTGGAGCGGTATCCGGGCTCCCGCGCCACGTTGGCGATCTCCACGAGGTGGTCGGCGATCTCTGGGACCTCGAGCTCGAACAGCTTCTTGATCAGCTCTGGATCGCGCCGGGAGACGATGATCGCCGGACCCTTTGTCGACGGCGAGACCTCCTTGATGACGGCCTTGATCCGCTGCGAATGGTCATAGCGCTCGCCCTCGACCTGCTCGGACTTCGGCAGCAGCGCCTCGACGCGTTCGCGCAGCTGCACGAGCGTGTAACGGGAGTCTGACTGCTGCACGATGCCCGTGATCAGCTCGCCCACGCGGTCGCGGTACTCCTCGTACATCATGTCGCGCTCGGCCTCGCGAATTCGCTGCAGGATCACCTGCTTGGCCGTCTGCGCCGCGATCCGCCCGAAATCATCTGGCGTGACGTCACGCTCGTCGATCTGATCGCGGTATTCGGCGAACTTCTTGGGGTCGATTTCCGGTTCCTCGGGTTCGCGCATCTCCCCCGTCTCGGGATCGATCGTGGTTTCCTCGTCGATCGTCTCCACGATCAGGTGCGCCTCCAGGCGTTCCGGGATGATCAGTTCGATGACCCTGAAATCAGCGGTCTCGCGGTCCATCTCCACGCGCGCGTACTTGGCCGAGCCGGGCTGCTTCTTGTACGCGGACAGCAGGGCATCCTCGAGCGCCACCATCAGCTTCTCGGGCTCGATGCCCTTCTCGCGCGCCAGCGCGTACATCGCCTCAAGGATTTCGCGTGACATGGCCGGTCAGTCCTCGATCAGGTTTGAGCGACGGATCTCTGAATAGGGAATCGCGATCATGCCGCCGCCGGCGGCCAGGGTGATCTCGTCATCGGAGGCGGCGACGAGCTCTCCGGTGAAGCTGGAGGTCGGCGCGGGAACCGGCCGGGGAGTGCGCGTACGGACGCGCGCGCGCCGACCGACGTAGCGGCGAAAGTGCTCCGGCTTGGTCAGCGGCCGCTCGAGGCCCGGCGAGGAGACCTCCAGCGAGTAGCGCTCGCGTAGATCGCCGAGCAGCAACGTGACCCGCTCGCACATCGCGAGGTTGACCCCGTCGGGATGGTCGATGAACACGCGCACAGACCTGCCGCCGAGGACCTCGACGAGCAGCACCTCCAGATCGGGCTCGGCTTGGGCGAGACGCCCTTCGATTTCTGTTTGCAACGTGGTCATCAACTCACTGTTCCCGTAAAAAAGAGCGGGCGGGCGCCCACTCTCGGTACTGCTTGCCCGGGCCTTCACCCGCGCACGAAAGCTGTCGCTCGAGGATAGCATCAGGGCCTTTTGCGGGGAGGTCCCTGACAGCCCTGCGCCGCCCTCTGGCGGGCGCGGGACGTGGCTCGATCAGGCGCTGTGGGCGTCGCGGCGAGCGCGATCGCGATACAGGCGGTAGTCCTCGCGCTCGGGGCGCAGCGAGCTCGCGAGGGCGAGTGGTTTGCATGCCTCGCGATGGCGCCCGAGCAGCTGCATCGAGCGACCGAGACAAAATAATGCGTAGTCGTTGGTCGGCGTGGTCTCCGCGACGGCGTGGAACTCCGCGGCGGCGCTTTCGTAGCGGCGGGCGTAGAACAGCGCGCGCCCCAGCGCCTCGCGGATGGAAGCCTTGTCCGGCTCCAGATCGCGTGCCCTGCTCAGCGGCACGATTGCGGCGTGGTAGTCGCCGCGATCCAGCAGCGCGCAGCCACGCTGATAGAGGTGGTAGACGCTATCCATCGCGGGCATTTTAACCGCTTCTACGCAGGGCCTCCACCGTATCGAGAATCGCCTCGGCGACCTCCGCCTTCGACGCCCGCGGCACCTGTCGTTCGCTCGGCTGCGCGTGCTCGCCGGCGCGGGTCAGAATCGTGACCTCGTTGGCGTCCACGTCGAAGCCGATGTCCGGGCGGGAGATGTCGTTGACGACCACCGCATCCACTCCCTTGGCGATCAGCTTCTCGCGCCCGCGCTCGGCCGCGTGAGCGCCGTACTCGGCGGCGAAGCCGACCAGCGTCTGACCGTTGCGGCGGCTGGCAACGAGGGCCGCGAGCACGTCGGCGGTCGGCTCGAGCACGAGCTCCAGGTGCAAGCGCTCGGCCCGCTTGATCTTGCCGTCGCTCGGCGCCGCCGGCCTGAAGTCGGCCACCGCGGCCGCCATCAGCAGCACGTCGCAGGCGGGAAACTCCTCCTCGCACGCCTGCCCCAGCTCAGCAGCGGTCACGACCTCGCGGTAGGCGACGCCCTGCGGAGCGGGTAGCGCCACATTCGCCGCCACCAGCGAGACCTCGGCCCCGCGCGCGAGGGCGGCGAGGGCCAGTGCAAAGCCCATCCGCCCTGATGAGTTGTTGCCGACGTACCTGACCCCGTCGATCGGCTCGTGTGTTCCTCCGGCGGTGACGAGCACCCTCAGCCCCCGCCAGCGCTCGGGCGAGCGGCCTCCGCCCTGGCCGGCGAGCGCGGCCTCGCAGGCACCCAGCAGCTGCTCGGGCTCGGCCAGGCGCCCCACCCCCTGCTCCCCCTTTGCGGCAAGTCGCCCGACCCCGGGCTCGATCACCACGGCGCCCCGTTCGCGCAGCGTCTGCAGGTTGGCGCGCATGGCCGGGTGCTCGTACATGTGGTTGTTCATCGCCGGCGCGATCAGGAGCGGGCATGTTGCCGCCAGCGCGCAGCTGCTCAGAAGGTTGTCCGCCAGGCCGCCTGCGAGCTTGCCGATGGTGTTGGCGGAGGCGGGGGCGATCAGGAAGACGTCGGCGTTTGCGACCAGCTCGAGATGGCTGGGGGGCTCGTGGGCCGGGGGTTGCTGACCGGGGAATGCTCCGCGTGCCGGGTCACGTTCGAACTCGCTCACGAGCACCGGTGCACCGGTCAGCGCAGCGAAGGAGGCCTCACCGACGAAGCGCCGGCTGGTGGGGGTCTGCACGACACGGACGGCATGCCCGGCAGCGGTTGCCAGGCGCACGAGCTCGAGGGCCTTGTATGCGGCGATCCCGCCGCTGACGCCGAGCAGAATCCGTGCCACGGGACTAGCGGTAGTGGTACTTGATCTTCCCGGCCGCCACCTCCTCCAAGGCGATGGTGAGGTAGTTTTTCGAGACCGTCTCGATCATTGGAGGCGGAAACTCGTCGAAGGTCCCCTCGCCGAGGTTGTGGTAGTAGCTGTTGATCTGGCGTGCTCGCTTGGCGGCCACAACCACGCTTGCGTAGTTGGAGTCGACGTTCTCGAGCAGGCGGTCGATGCGGGGGGAGATCACGATTTGCTCGCCTTTCCTGGTTGACCCTTGATTGTAGTGGCATCGCCGGCAAGGCTCGAGCGCCCATCACCGCAGCGGCCGCTCATTCGAGCTCGTGCTCGACGATCGTGCTCAAGCGATCGAGGGCCTCCTCAAGGCGGTCGTTGACCACCACGTGGGTGAACTCCGGCTGGGCTGCCAGCTCGTCCTCGGCCACACGCAGGCGCCGCTCGACCTCGGGGGCATCGTCGGTGCCGCGCCCAACCAGCCGTGTGCGCAGCGCCGAGGGCGATGGCGGCGCAATGAACACCTGCACCGCCTCGGGCATGGCCGCGCGCACCTGGCGGGCGCCCTGCACCTCGATCTCCAGCACCACCGGAGCGCCGGCTGCGACCCTGTCCTCGAGCTCGGAGCGCAGGGTCCCGTAGCTGCGCCCGGCGTAGTCGGCGTGCTCGACGAATTCCCCCGCACGCACCCGGCGCTCGAACTCGCCACGGTCGAGGAAGTGGTAGTCGACCCCGTCGCGCTCGCCCGGGCGGGGCCCGCGGGTGGTCGCCGAGACCGAGAGCTCGAGCGCGGGCAAGCGCTCCATCAGCCCGCGGATGAGGGTGCCCTTGCCAACGCCGGAAGGTCCCGTGATGACGAACACGCGCGCGATGTCAGCCACCCTAATGCCGGGGGCGGTGGAAACGGCAGAAACCGTGAGCCGCGCGGACTAGCGGTGAAGGAGCGAAACGAGCTCGCTTCGCTGACGCTCTGACAGCCCGCCGATCGTCTTGCTCGGGGCGATACGGCAGTGGGCGAGAATCTTGTTGACCTTCACACGCCCATACTTGGGCACGGCCAGGAGCATGTCGAACACCTTGGCCGTCTCGACATACTCGGGCGGATTGAGCAGCAGCGAGTGGATTGAGCAGCGGCCAGCCTTCAGATCGCGCTTGAGCTGGGCCCGCTGGGTACGGATCTGGTTGGCCCGCGCGAGCGCGTCCATCCGTTGGTTTAGAGATCGCTCAGGCGCCATAGAGGAGTTTGAGGACGTCGTGCCGGTCGCCGTCGACATGGGCGGCGAGTCTACACACCAGCGAGCCCCTATCAACCCAAAGTTGCCGAATTCATCTAGACCTCAGGCTGAGGTCCAGTCACGTCGAGGCTGGTGGATAGTGTCACGCCGTGTTTGCAGGGGTTTTTTCGCCACTGAGGCGCCACCTTTGCGCCGCACTTTGCGCCCTATTTGTGAGCTGAGCAGACATCACCGGGGGGCCATCGTGATAAATGCGAGCCTCAGGAGGCCGCGCTTTGCGAGAGTTCATCCGCAATTCGCGAGGCCGCCGCGGGATCGCGAAAAGTCTCTGTCCCAACCGCCACCACGCTGGCGCCCACATCGAACAGGTCGCGAGCGTGGGCCGCGACCTGGACGCCGCCCATGCCCACCACGGGAATCGCCACGCGTGCGGCGACGGCTGCCACCTGGGCCAGGGCGACAGCGCGAATGGCCGGACCGGAGAGCCCGCCGGTGCCGCCTCCCAGCCACGGCCCGCGGCGCCGGCCCGGGAGCGGAGGGGCAAGGGCCATCGCGCGCAAAGTGTTGATCAGGGA
>Ga0302325_10033511_pt1 | contig 10524 bp, 11 predicted proteins | sample Palsa_T0_2_FD_201948 | JGI IMG/M metagenome (GOLD analysis project Ga0302325, IMG submission 201948) | Peat permafrost microbial communities from Stordalen Mire near Abisko, Sweden - Palsa_T0_2 | ecosystem: Environmental > Terrestrial > Soil > Palsa > Peat permafrost | place: Sweden: Abisko...
CGGTGTGGTCGAATCCACAGATTGAGCAGTTCATTTCGGAAGACGAAGGGCCGGGGCTGGCGGTCAATATTTTCGATTTGGTGCAGACGTTTCAAACCATTTTGGAGCGGGTGAAGAGCCGGCCGCAGTATGAGATTGGCAAGGAAACGGTGAGCGTGCCGGAGATGATTCAGTATTTGCATCAGCAGTTGAAGAACCTCCGCAAAGACTCACTTTCAGCGACGCAATTGTTTGAGAAGCAGCGTGGTCCGCGCGCGATGATCTGCCTGTTTTTGGCGATACTCGAACTGGTGAAACGGCAGGCCGTTGAATTGACGCAGGGCGAGGCGTTTGGCGATATAGGATTGCGGCGCGGCAGCGGATTTGACGAACAACAGGCGGCGGTGGAAGATCTCTCAGCCGTGGAAGAGGAATACCACTGATAGACAGCATGGACGAAGCGCAAGAACATAAGCCGGAAGGGCACGCGCCCCTACGAGCGGAAGCGGAGGTTGCGGAAGAGACGCGCGAACTCGAAGACGATGATGTGATGATTGCGGAAGCGATCAGCGAGCCCGTGCCTACCGAAGATGCCGCCGCCGGTCTCAAAGCCGTGATTGAAGCGGCTATCTACATTACCGATGAGCCGCTGACAGCACAGCAGATTGCGTCCGCCCTGGATCAGCCTTTAGACCGCGTGAAAGAAATTTTGGCGGAGTTGGTGCATGCGTATGGCGCGCCGGATCGCGGATTATCGATTCGCGAACTGGCCGGCGGTTACAAAATGGCGACGAAGCCGGAGCATCACGAATCAATCCGGAAATTTGTCAGGAAATTGCAGTCGCCGCTGAAGCTTTCGATGGCCGCGTTGGAGACGCTCTCGGTAGTGGCCTACAAGCAGCCGATTACTGCGCCGGAGATCATGGACATTCGCGGCGTGCAGGGTGCGGGTGTGTTGAAGACGCTGCTGGACCGGAAACTGGTGGCGGCGGCGGGGCGCAAGGAAGTGCTTGGAAAGCCAATCCTGTACAAGACGACGCGCGAATTTCTGATTCAGTTCGGGCTTAATTCGCTGGCCGAATTGCCAACGCTGAAGGAGTTCGAAGAACTGGGCCGGTTTGCGCTGGACGAGCGCGAAGACCCGCCCGCAGCCGCCGCCGCGCCGGAAGCAGAAGCGGCCGGCGAAAAAACCGAAGAAGCCGATGCCTGAAGAAAGACTGCAAAAGATATTGGCGCACGCTGGCGTGGCGAGCCGGCGAAAAGCCGAAGAACTGATTGTAGAGGGGCGGGTTTCGGTTAACGGCGTCACTATAACGGAATTAGGTTCCAAGGCCGATCTAGAAGTAGACAAAGTCAAAGTGGATGGGCAGGTGTTGAGCGCGCCAAAGCACCATCTGTACATTGCTTTGAACAAGCCCAAGAATTGTGTCACTACGGTGCATGATCCGGAAGGGCGTGAGACGGTGATGTCGTTCTTCAAGGGGATGCGGCAACGCATTTATCCGGTGGGGCGGCTGGATTACGCGAGCGAGGGGTTGCTGTTGCTGACCAACGACGGAGATTTTGCGAATAAGCTGATGTCGCCGGCGAGTCATATCACGAAAACCTACCTGGTGAAATCGAAAGGGATGCTGACGGCGGAGCAGGAAGAAGAATTCCGGGCGGGGATTTCGATGTACGGCAAGCGCACGGCGCCGGCTGGCTTGAAGCTGATCAAGAAGGGCGATAATCCCTGGTACGAAGTGCGGCTGGTGGAAGGGCGGCAGAACCAGATCCGCATCATGTTTAAGCATTTCGGGCATTTGGTGGAGAAGTTAAAGCGAGTGAAAATCGGATTTTTGGAGTTGGGCGTTTTAAAACCTGGGGCGTATCGGACGCTGACGAACACGGAAGTGGCGCGTTTTCGAAAGCTGATGAATATGGAAGAGCCTGAGAAATGACAGACGCGGAGATGATACGGCTGTTTCAGGAAGCCAAGACGATTGCCGTCGTGGGCCTCTCGAATAGTCCAGGCCGAGCTAGTTATGGCGTAGCGCGCTTTCTACAGGCGCAGACGTTTAGGGTCATACCGGTGAATCCAGGTCTTAGCGAAGTGCTGGGCGAGAAGTGCTATGCGCGGGTGCAAGATATCCCTGGGGACATTGATATCGATATTGTAGATATTTTTCGAAAGTCGGAATTCGTGCCGGAAGTGGTGGCCGATGCGCTGACCAAGCGGCCTCGTTGTATTTGGATGCAGGAAGGCGTTGTGAATCAAGAGGCTGCGAAGACGGCGGAAGCGGCTGGAGTACCGGTGGTGATGGATCGCTGCATTCTCAAAGAATTAGCCCGGTTGCTGCCGAGGTTTTAGTACATGGGCACACAATCGGCGGCCGTCAAGATAGGTTTGGTTTTAGTGGGGCTGCTGGCGCTGGAGAGTTGTGCCGAAGAGCGGCAAACTTTGGGCCGAGCCTACGTCGCGCCACAGACGCTGAATGTCAGGAGTGAGATTTCGCAGAAGAGCGGATCTGTGACTGCCTTGAAGCATGGCGACCGGGTCTCCATTATCGACGTGCAACGCAAAATGGTGAAGGTGGAGACGGCTTCGGGCAACGAAGGCTGGGTGGATTCGACGGACCTGTTGAGCCCGGAGCAGATGCATCAAATCGAACAAGAACGAGCACGGCAGAGGGCATTACCTCCGCAGGGAGCAGCCATCGCATTTGAGGTTTTGAACATCCATATAGAACCGAGCCGCCGGTCGCCGGCGTTTGCACAAATAGCGGAAGGCGGCGGTGTAGTGATGCTGGGACGCTTGCGGGTGCCGAGGAATTCGCTGCCAAAGGAAACTTCGTCACTGGTAGTGGAGAGGCCGCAGCCTTCTAAGCGGCCCAAGAAAGAGCAGCAGGCGAAGATCGGTTTTCGGCCACCCGCTAAACCGTCGCCGCCTAAACCGCCCGCCAATTGGTTGGACCTTTCAGCCGAGCGAATTGATGGTGCTGAAACGCCAAAGGAGATAGAGGCCGGCAAGAAAAAAGCAGCGCAGGATCTGGCGGCCAAAAAAGCAATTGAGGCCAAGAAGCCCGTGGTGATGGAAGACTGGACGCTGGTGCGAACGAAGGCGGGGGATACCGGCTGGGTCTTGACGCGCAATTTGCTCATTTCTGTTCCAGACGAAGTGGCGCAATACGCGGAGGGGAAGCGCATCACTTCCTATTTCGAGTTGGGGTCGGTGAACGATGAAGAGAAGGGATTGAAACATCACTGGCTTTGGACGACCTTGGCGGGCAGCGATCCGGTGGATTTCGATTCCTGGCGCGTATTCATCTGGAATCTGCGGCGGCATCGCTACGAAACGTCGTACCGGCAGCGCGATTTGGAAGGCTATTTTCCAGTTGAGGTTGACCCATCGGAAGGGAAGACGATCGGCCGGACGTTTCACATCGTCACCAAAGACGACGATGAGAAATTCCGTAGACGCACTTATAGGTTCGACGGCACGCTGGTGCATTTGAGTGGAACAGAGGATTTAACGGGGGAACCCTCAGCCACCGCCGTAACACAATCTAAACCGAACGGACTGGATACGAACAAGATGGAATCGAAAGCGCACCCAGGGTGGTTCAGGCGGCAGTGGAGCGATTTGACAAGCCGGCTGGGCGTTCGGTAGCCGGCTTGTTAGGCGGTCGCGCCTTCGCCCTTTTTCGCGGCTTGACGAATTGCCACCCATTTCACCACGATGGCTATGAGCTGATCGGCCTGGAACGGTTTTGAAAGGTAATCGTCCATGCCGGCGTTAAGACAGCGTTCGCGTTCCCCTAGAAGAGCGTTGGCAGTAACAGCAATGATCGTGGGTTGGGGCAGTGACAGTCTGCGAATTTCGCGGCTGGCTTCAAACCCATCCATGATGGGCATCTGGCAATCCATGAGAATCAGATCGTAAGCATGTTTTTTGTGGGCCTCCAAAGTTTCCAAGCCGTCGGCGGCGAGGTCGATGGTAAAACCGGCGCGTTGCAGAATTAACTTTCCCACACGCTGGTTGATCAGATTGTCTTCGGCCATCAGGATGCGCAGCGGCACCTCTAACGATGACCCGGTTGAAGCCTCGATATCGCTTCGAGTAGAGTTGCCGGGGGCAGTCTGGCACATAAAACTAACAGGGTGCTCTTAAATTCCCAACCCTTGCGAGGTTGATCGACTACCAAATAACTTGTAACTTCAAGATAACACTATTGAAAACAGAAAGTAGGATGAACCACTACAACTGCGCTTTTGGAGTGGCATCGTCGCGTTCTATCTTGCCATCGCGGATGTGAATGACGCGATGCGCATGATTGGCGATATCGAGTTCGTGGGTAACGAGAATAATGGTGTTTCCCGACTCATGCAAGCGCTCGAAGAGCCCCATGATTTCGTTGCCGGTATTCGTATCGAGAGCGCCGGTGGGCTCGTCGGCCAGCAGGATCGATGGGTGATTCACCAGTGCGCGGGCAATGGCGACACGCTGCCGCTGACCGCCGGATAACTCGTTGGGTTTATGATCCATGCGCTGCTCGAGATCCACTGCGCGCAGGGCCGCTTTGGCGCGCTCTATGCGTTCGTCGGAGCTAATACCGGCGTAGATCAGCGGCAGTTCCACGTTGTGCAGGGCGGAAGACCGGGCCAGCAAATTGAAGGTTTGAAAAACGAAACCGATTTCCTTGTTGCGGATGCGCGCCAGTTCATCGTCGTCCATATCGCTTGCCAGCTTGCCGTTCAGATAGTACAAGCCTCTGCTGGGCGTATCCAGGCAGCCGATCAAATTCATCAGAGTAGATTTGCCGGAGCCGGAGGGACCCATGATGGCAACGTACTCACCGCGTTTGATCTGAATTTCAACGCCCGAAACGGCATTGATCTCCTGGTCGCCCATGATGTAGGTCTTCCACAAATCGTAAGTGCGGATGACAATACCTTGAGTCTTGAGCTGTTCGCCGCGCTCTTCGCGCTCTTTGGGATCAAGATCCGCAAGCATAGATTGGACAGGTGCCATGAGTATTCTGCTGAAGGCTAGCTTGGAGTGGTGGAAGACGGCGGCGGTTTGTTATCCACTTTCACCTTCGCATCGTTGCGGATTGTGCGGATCACCTGATAGCTCCCGGTGATGATTTCGTTACCTTCTTCAAGGCCGCCGGGCAGGATTTCGATATCGGTTGCGCCGCTAATGCCCGTTTTTACTTCGCGGAATACTGCTTTGCCGCTCTGCACGATGAACACCCCTTGCAATTCTTCTTTGGCCGCTTTGAGAGCTGCGGGGTCGGTTACGGGAGCCTGTCCTGGTTTCACCGGCTGGAGTTGACCTTTTTGGCGAATGGTCAAGGCTTGAATCGGAATGGCGAGCGTCTGCGGGCGCACGGCAGTGGTGATCTTCGCCGTACAGGAAAGACCGGGGCGGACCAAGTCTTCGGAAATGTCCAGGGCTATCACAACTTTAAAGTCTTTCGCTTCCTGGCTCGAAGTCTGGCTCTGTGAGGCGGCTACACCAGTAGAACGAACAATAGCGGTATCGCCAATTTCGATTACTTTGCCTTTGAAGATCTGATTCGGTATCGCGTCAATGGTGACATCTGCCGGCTGGTCCAGCTTGACGCTGACGATATCGGTTTCATCCACGTGAACTTCCGCCGTGATGATCGACATGTCCGCTATGGTCATGATGGTGGAAGCAGTGGAATTCTGGATGCCTGGGACAACGGTCTCGCCCACGCGCACCGGCAGGTTCGTAACTACGCCATCAAGCGGCGCAGTCGCCTGATACTGTTGGAGCACATCGCTATAGCTCACGACCATCGCCTGGAGCTGCGACACTTTGCGCTGCGAAGATGTAAGCTGAGCCGCTGATTGAGCGCGCTGTGATTCGGCTTGACGTATCTTCGTGATCGAAGCGTTCAAGGTGCTCACGGCCAAATCGTATAAGACCTTTTTGGCTTCGAAATCCTGCGCGGAAATCAGCTTGCCATCGTAAAGTTCCTGGGCGCGTTTCAAGTCGTTCTTTTTTTGTTCCAGGTCGGCTTTGTCGTGATCTACTTGCGCTTTGGCAACGGCGATGTTGTCGTCAGCAGACTTCACGGCGGCCTCGGTTGCCGACGAATCGGCTAACGCGGAATTCAGCGAGGCTTCCTCCGCATTGAGACTGGCCGTGGGCTGAACGGCGGCGAGACGAGCCAAGACCTGCCCTTTCTTAACGTGGTCGCCCTCTTTAACCAGGATGGCGGTGATTGGGGCGGGGCCTTGGCTATTGGCGCCTATATTGATGTAATTTCTGGGCTTAACCTCGCCGGAGGCGGTCACGATTGCGGTCAAGTCTTCCCGGCTGACTTTGCCAGTCTGCACGGTGACAATACCTCGTTCGTTATACTTGCTGAACCCTAAAATGCCGCCGCCGATGGCGACCAGCAGTAGCAGTATCAGGATTATTCTCCACTTGGTTTTCAAAACGGTCTCCCCGGCTGAAATTGACAGACGGAAACGTGAGCGCTAATGTTCCCGGAATTTCGGCGGTAACTTCGACTGTAGCACGCGCAAGGCTTTTAGAATCAGAAACCACGGTATGTAGCTCAGGCCGTGCTGCCGATTTTGACGCCGAGCGATTGAATCTTGCAAACGCCATATGTTAGCGTATTGCTTAAGGGCAAGTCCGCCATCGGTCGCACTGCGTTCGAACGTCGGTCTTACTCTCTTTTCGCTCCCAGCCAAGAAATCGTAAGCATGGATGCCACGTTAAAGGCGCTCGCCGCCCTCGCCATCAAAGCAATCCCCACCGTCGTTTTTTTCATTTTCCTGACGAAATTTCTCAAGCGCGTTTACTTTCTTCCCGTCGCCAAAATTCTGGAAGAACGGCGTCAACAAACGGAAGGTGTGCGCGAGTTAGCCCAGCGAGCCCATGCGGCAGCGGATAAGAGGACGTCCGAATTTGAGACCGCGATTCAAATGGTGCGGACGCAACTTCTGCAGGAAAACGAAACGCAGCGCCGCCAGTGGGCGGAAGAACAAGCCAATCTGGTAGCGGAAGCGCGCACGGCAGCGGAGCAGCAAGTGGCAGCGGCGAAACTCGATATTGCCCGCGAACTGGCAGACGCCAAATCGGACATCGGCGCGACAGTGAATCAACTCGGTTCGCAAATCGTGGACTCGCTGCTGAAACGGAGAGCCGCTTGATGCTGCGTCGTCTTTTGTACATCTTTCTGCTGGCGGGTCTGGGCCTTTTGCATGCGCAGGAAGCCTCGAATCTGGAAGCAGCGCATGAAGACGACAACTTGATCTGGAAGATTGCGAACTTCGCGATTTTTGCCGGGGGTATTGGTTACGCCATTTTCAAGTTCGCGCCCGCTTTCTTTAATGCGCGTTCGGCGGACATACAAAATGCCATCAAGGAAGCCACCGGTTTGAAGCTGAACGCCGATCTGCGCTATTCGGAGATCGACCGCAAAATGGCAAACCTTTCCGTGGAGGTCGGCAAACTGCGCGCCGAATCGCAGGCTGAAATGGAGCGGGAGCATGCCCGCATGATTGCGCAAACTAAGGAAGAAATCGCCTACCTTCAACGGAGTACCGAGGCGCAAATCGAGGCTCTGCGCGGCGAAGGAGCGGACAAGCTGCGCGTCCACGCTACCCACCAAGCCCTGGCTTTGGCGGAAGCTCGCCTGCGCGAGCGATTGGCCACGGGTGATCAAAAAGATTTGTACGACGATTTCGTCCGCCTAGTGAAAAGGGGCAAGAATTAAATGGATGCCCTTTCCGTACACTACGCCGCAGCGCTTGCCAATTCCGTTTTTGCCCCGAATTCCGGGATAACGCCCGAAGAAGCCATCGCACAGCTTCGGCTGGCTGAGTCTCTGGTCACGGGTTCAAAACAGTTAGAACATGCGCTTTTGTCTCCCGCCGTGGGCAAGGCGCGCAAGAAGACAGTGGTTGAAAAGCTTGCCACCGAGATGGGGCTGCACCGTTTAATCCACAATTTTCTGCTGGTTGTCGTGACGCATCGCCGTACCCGGGAGTTGCATGCCATACGCCGCTCGTTTGAAGAGGCGGTGGACCGGCGCTTAGGTTGGGTGCCTGCTGAAATCGCTTCGGCGAAGGAACTGAGCGGCGAACAGAAGAAAGAAATCGAGCAGACTCTACAGGCCAAGCTCGGTAAATCGATTCGGGCCAAATATCAGGTAGATCCAGGACTGATTGGCGGCATTCGCGCTAGAGTGGCATCGCGCGAATACGATGCCTCAGTCAAGGGCAAGCTGGAAAGCATGCGGCAGCGATTGGCCTTCCGGCATTAGAACTTTTTTAGAGGGATTGGGAACAGTATGGCTCAGATTAGAGCAGATGAAATCTCGCGTGTGTTGCAAGCCGAGATTGAAAATTTCGATGCAGTGGCAAACGTCAGTGAAACGGGCTCCGTTATCAGCGTGGGCGATGGAATCGCGCGTGTTTACGGTCTGGAAAACGTCATGGCCGGCGAGCTGGTGGAGTTCGGGCCGCAGACTGTGGGGCTTGCTCTCAACCTGGAAGAAGACCAAGTGGGTGTGGTGCTGCTGGGCGATTACGGCGGTGTAAAAGAAGGCGATCAAGTCAAGCGAACTGGACGGATTATGTCGATTCCGGTGGGCGATGCCATGGTGGGACGCGTGGTCAACGCGCTTGGTCTGCCGATTGACGACAAGGGCCCTATCGCTTCTACGGCCTTTAACCCGCTAGAGACACTCGCGCCCGGCGTGGTGGATCGTCAACCGGTTAAACAGCCTTTGCAGACGGGTATCAAAGCGATTGATGCGATGGTGCCGATTGGCCGCGGCCAGCGCGAATTGATTATCGGCGACCGGCAGACGGGTAAGACCACCGTCGCGCTCGATACCATCATCAATCAGAACGGCCAGGACGTCATTTGTATCTACGTCGCAATTGGGCAAAAGCGTTCGACGGTGGCGCAGGTGGTGCGCACGCTGGAACAGCACGGCGCCATGAAGTATACAATCGTCGTGGCGGCGACGGCGTCCGATCCGGCGCCCATGCAATACATTTCACCTTATGCGGGTTGCGCCATCGGCGAATTTTTCCGCGACAGCAAACGGCACGCTTTGTGCGTCTACGACGATCTTTCCAAACACGCTGCCGCCTATCGCGAAATCTCTTTGCTGCTGCGCCGGCCGCCTGGGCGCGAAGCTTTTCCGGGCGACGTGTTTTATCTTCACAGCCGTCTGCTGGAGCGTGCGGCGAAGCTCAGTAACGAGAAAGGTGGCGGATCGCTAACCGCATTGCCGTTCATTGAGACGCAAGCTGGTGACGTTTCCGCATACATTCCCACAAACGTGATTTCGATTACCGACGGGCAGATCTATCTGGAAGGCGATTTGTTCAACTCGAACATTCGGCCCGCTATCAACGTTGGTCTTTCGGTGAGCCGAGTGGGCGGCAGCGCGCAGATCAAGGCGATGCGTTCGGTTGCCGGAACCCTGCGACTGGAACTGGCGCAGTATCGAAACCTGGAAGCGTTTGCACAGTTCGGTTCCGACCTGGATAAGTCTTCGCAAGATCAACTCAACCGCGGTAAACGCTGGGTGGAAGTTTTGAAGCAGGGACCGTATTCGCCGATTCCAGTGGAAAAGCAGGTTTCCATCATCTACGCTTGCGGGAACGGCTTTTTGGATGACATGCGAGTGGAAGACATCCGCCGTTTCGAGAGCGAACTGTATCACTACCTGGACAACAGCAAGCCTGAGATTCTGGCGGCGATTCGCGACAAGAAGGAATTGACCGACGATATCAAGGCCCAACTGAAAGCGGCGATCGACGAAGCGAAAGTGCGCTTTGGAAAGGCGCCGGCCAAGGCCTAATCGATGCCGAGTTTGATCGACATCCGACGCCGCATTCGCAGCGTCAAGAATATGCAGCAGATCACCAAGGCCATGAAGATGGTCTCGGCGGCCAAGCTGCGGCGCGCGCAGGAGCGGGCAGTTGCCTCGCGCCCGTATGCGCGGATGATGCAGCATATGCTCTCGAATATTGCGGCGGCTGCGGCGGGCAATGACGAAGTGACTGAGTTGCCATTGCTGCAGGTGCGCGATGAAAGGCGTATCCAGTTGATTGTTGTTTCGAGCGATACCGGTTTGGCGGGCGCTTTTAATTCGAACTTGTTGCGGTCCGCCCAAAGATTTGTAGATGAGCATAGCGGCGCCGATTTGCGGGTAGAAACCATTGGGCGCAAGTCGCGCGACTATTTCCGCAAGCGTAAATTCAACTTGAGCGGCGAATACGTTGGCATTGTCGAAAAGCCGAAGCTTGAGCAGGCGCGCGAAATTGCCGACAAGATGATTGACGCTTATAGCAAGGCGGAAGTGGATGCCGTCTATCTTGCGGTTAACGAATTCAAAACCGTGATGGCGCCGAATCTGGTGCTCAAGAAGATTCTGCCGGTGGAACTGCCCGCCGGCGGTGGTGAGCAGATCGATTACATCTGGGAACAATCGCCCAAGGAATTACTCAGCGATTTGCTGCCGCGCTACGTGGAAATGTCGATTTACCGGGCGATGCTGG
>Ga0302325_10033512_pt1 | contig 10524 bp, 1 predicted proteins | sample Palsa_T0_2_FD_201948 | JGI IMG/M metagenome (GOLD analysis project Ga0302325, IMG submission 201948) | Peat permafrost microbial communities from Stordalen Mire near Abisko, Sweden - Palsa_T0_2 | ecosystem: Environmental > Terrestrial > Soil > Palsa > Peat permafrost | place: Sweden: Abisko...
TAGAATTGATAAGTATCTAGCTTGTAAGTTAGTGCAAAAGAGCTTAGTTATTAAGCTCTTATATAATAGCTTCCGTATAAGGAATAGTTAATATAGTAAAGAGATTCTTAATTAAAGTGAAATATGCATCCGCATGTTGCTCTATTACCTCTTCGTCTATATCCGCTAAAAGAGCTATAAATGCGTTACTTAGTTTATCTTTACTTGTATTATCTTCATTTTCACCTTCGATTTCGGCTATATACTATAAGTATGTATTTGTGAAGTATATATTGAAATTACGGGAATTCCTAGCCTTAAGACCGAATCGGTAAAAGTTTTTAGCCTTAAATCGAGCTTTTTTAGTATCTTGCTCCTCTAGTATATATTTCTAAGAATAGCAGTCGGGTTTCTTGCATATAAAGCAAGTGTTTTGTTGTCGATTATAATTGGAATTGTACTTATAGCCTTAATATCGACCTTGCAAGCGGCTTTGCAGGCGGGTTCTATAATAGCGGCGGTCTGTAAAGAAAGCTTTAGTACTAGCATTAGCATTTTGTTCCTTTTTATATGCCAAAATCGACGACTATAGCTTGTTAATAAGGTTAGCAAGTTGTGGAGGTAGATTTGAAATTGCAATATAGCATGCTAGTACTCCTTAATATATAATAATGATCTTATTGTGGAAAAAGTCCTTATTCTAATAAAGGTTAAGTGTAAGTGCATATTATAGTTAGCGCAAGTTATCAATTATAGTTCGTATAATGTTATTTATCGATTTGTTAATAGTGTCCTTAGCTATTAGGTCAAGTAAATTAATACTATTCTATTTGTTAAGTGCATTGCATTAAGCACTTAGTCTTTTAAAGAAACTACAAATATTTGCACAAGCCTCTTCGTATATACAATCCGCTAATTAGTAGTTGTAAAAATAGTCTTAAGCTAACCCCTTTAGCATTATAAGAAAAACCTTTAAGATGTCGTCTTCTAATACTCCCACGCTATAATAAATATAATAGAAAATACCTTACTTTTATATAAAGCTACTATTATTTCCGTCGTACTTTTATTCGTTAGTGATAATCCCGGCCACATCCTTAATAAGCTTGCTAATAAAGGTCCCTTAAGGATACTATTGTTAATATTAGTATCTTATAAGTGCAAGTATATTGCTATAGTCATTACTAGTCCTACAAGGCAATACTAGTAGTAGTAAACCGCCATATCCGCTAGGGGTAAGAGGCGTACGAGGTTAATGTTAATATTACTAGCGTTAAAATAGTAGCATTATAGATGCAGCATCCGGCATCGGGTTTATAGCGTCTGTAAGTTAGAAGTTAGTAGTAGTCGGCTGCAATAGTAGTAGAATAGTACTTGTATTCGCAGTAAAAGTAAATGCAACTAGCTTAACTAATATAGTCGTAAGAATAGTAGCAGTTATAGGTTCGGGGTTTTACGGATTAGAGTTTTGCGAATCGGGTTGTAAAGTAATTTGCGGAGCTGTAATTGACTATAGAGTAAGAGGCCGTGTAAGTTAAGGGGTAATAATAGTAAGTTATAAAGCCCCTACTTTTGCAAGCATTTTAGGGCGTAAGTTGCGTTTTATTGTAATATAAATCGACGTAATTAGACCCTTTAATAAGTCCGCATTAGCCTCTTTAACGTCGTCGTCGGTCCATTTATAGAATTCGTCTTGCTTAACAACTGCTATAAGTGATTTAGCTATTATTAGACGTTTGTTGTTTTATTGTATATAAACTCTACTATAGCGTAAATAGTGCCTTAAGTCTTGTATAATTGCTCGATTAGGACGGTTAAATGTTTTTATTATAAAATTCTTGAAATTATCCTAAAAGAGGTCCTATAAGTTAAGATTACCGGTCTTCTTTGCTTAATACTAGTATTATTTTGCGTATATATACTCCCGAATCTCATTAGTAGTTACTTTGTCGGGTTCGATGCTATATCTTTACTTCTTAACCTTCTCATTTTAGTCTACTATATTAAATCATAGTACTTTTAAGAGTATAAACGCAAAGTTAAGTATGCGTATAACGTCGAGCTAAGAGTATTCGTCCGCAAATAGTAAACCGCTCTAGACTATAAAGGCCTTTTAATTGTTATCTAGTAAACCTTAGTGTTTTCCCGGGTATCTTTAGCTTTACTTGTGTGTTTGGTAGTCAAGTGCTAGCTTTTGAGGTTCGTTAGAGGGGTAAGAGGTAAGTAAGTAGGTATTTATAGTAAGGAGGGTGACAGTCAAGTGTTAGCTTTGTTTAGCAGTCAAGTGCTAGCTTTATATGCAACGCAAAGCAACGTATAAAGCTACCGAATCGCCCACTATATGTTATTTGTATTAATAACCTCGAGGAGTGTATAAAGCTACCGAATCGCCTATTATACACTACTTAGTGCTATTGTATTGTTAAGACGTAAAGGCAACAAAAATAACGTATAAAGCCACCGAATCGCCTATTATATATTACTTGATGTTAGTGTTTTGTCGAATCACGACGTAAGGTCCTCAATTATATATAAAGCCACCGAATCGCCCACTATGCACAAATAAGTCCTTCTAATTTGTACGTCTACTAATCAGTGTCGGTCCACCCGGAACGCGTAGCACTATCACGTATTTGTAAAATGCTAATTGCGTAATGTAAGTGGATTGAATTGATTAGAAGGTAGGTCGATAGCACCATAGTGTTGTTGACCTTCCTTCGGTTGACCTAACCTGATTGGTACTAGTGTGGTCACGTGACCTACAAAGCGAATGAATATGTACCAACAATTACTTATTCTTCTTAATCTTTATTATAAAAGTTACCTCTTTATAATTATAAAGTATATTCGAAATAATAAGATACTAGTATTATATATAGCCGTTAATGCAAGAAACTAGCTGGCCGGTTCTTGTAAGGTTTTTTAAAGCTAAATATCTTATTAGCTAGCGTTTTATTCTTTTAAAAGATATTGCAAACATTAAAGAATAATGCTTATATATTAGTAATAAAGATTAAACTTAATTTTATATATTATATCTTAGTTAAAAGACTTAATAACTTCCTTCGAGATCGGCAAGAAACTAATTAAAAGACTAGCTAGTAATATTTACTTCCGATAAGCGCTTTTCTTAAAGTTGCTAATAATTATATAAATAAGCTAAGCCGACTAGTTACCCCGTAATTGTGTTATTAGCATTTTATTAATAAAGAAGAATATAAGCACAATTATTATACTTAAAAGTAGCTTAAACTATTTCTCTTATTATTAATTTATTATATATATTTTATTATATACTCTTATCTTTTAATTACTATAATACTTCTTTATTAAGGCTTATATAAGCTTAAACGCGAAGGGCCGATACTTTAAAAGGAACTTTAAATAAGCTTAAATTAAACGGAATATTATAATATATATTTATGCCTTTGCCCCTTTAACTTAGCTTTATATAATAAACGTTTGCTAATACTATTAATTGCCGTCTAAAATGCTATATAATATAATATATATAGTTTATATTAAATTATTATATATTTTAATTATTTTTAATTGTTTTTGCGTTATTATTATAAACTCCGAGTCCTTAAAAAACTCTTTAATACTTTACTTATTATACCGGGCCCTCGAGAACTAAGACGCTAAGCTTTAGTTATACTTTAATATAAAGGGCTATTAAGGGTTTTCTTTATTTATTTGCAAAATAGCTATTAGCGTTTTTTTAAGCTTAATCTTATTTAGCGTAATAATTTGCTTAGTAAAGTATTTACTTTCCCCTTTTTCTTTAAATTATATAAGCCGGGTTATATTAAAGGTTCCCGATATCTTAGTTATAATATACTTAATATATATTATATCTTAAGCGTATTTGTTTTATAAGTTTACTTTTAATATATTATTAATAAGCTTATTTATAGTAAAGTTTTTTAAAAGTATTATTAAAAGCTACTATTTGCAAGTTTATAAGGATTATATAAAGAAATATAAGAGATAAAGGCTAATAGATATACTTTGTGCTTTATCTTTTAATATTATAAGCTAAAAATTTAAGAAATTCCCTCTTATTAAAGTTTATTAGAATATAATTCTTATAAATAACTATATCCGACTATTAAAAGTTATTTCCTTGCTATATCGATAGCTTTAATTGTAAATAATATTCTCCTTCTTTATAGTAAATGTCTTATTATTGCGCTTTACGCCTATAAACTTTAGCTAGCCGTTTACACTTATACCTTATAAGGCTATTTAAGCTTTAAAAAACCTTTTAACACTCTTTATAATAAATTTGCTTTCGGCTTATCTTATATAAGCGTAAAGTCGGTAAATCGAAGTTAATTATAAAATTGCAAGTTAAAAGGATATATATTATAGCGTATATAAGATAAGTTAAAGTATTATAGCTAAAGAGGAAAAGCTTACTAATAGTATTACTATTAATATATGCTTAAAGGAGGCTATTATTAATATAAAAGTAAAGGATTTACGCTATTACTATTTTGCGCTTAAAAAGTTTCGGGAGGCGGGGTATTTTAAGCAGCTATTATAGCAAACAGTTTCGGGGGGCAGTTTTAATGTCTAAATTGTCCTTTAAAACTATCCTTTAAAATTGTCCTCTAAAACTATCCCTTAAAACTGTCCCCTAAAACTGCCCCCTAAAATTGTCCTTTAAACTATCCCTTAAAATTGTCTTTTAAAATTGTCTTTTAAAATTGCCTTTTAAAATTGCCCTCTTAAATTATCTTTTAAATTATCCCTTAAAACTATCCTTTAAATTTGTCCTCTAAAATTGTCTTTTAAGCTATACTCCTAAATTGCTTTCCTTTTAAATTATCTTTTTAAATTAATTTAATTTAACTTTAAATATAAGAAGCTCTCGATCGAAAGTATTTAGTTTAAGTTATATATTTATAACTTTAGTTTTAAATTCTTTATATATAGCTTAATTAGTCGGCTTCCCTTTCTTTTAAAAGTGCTTTATATTATAAAAAGTATTTCTTTATATAAAATATAACTTATAACTTTCGTCGCTAATCTTTAAGTAACTTAAGCGCTTTAGCTTTATATTACAAAAAGTCTCCCTTTCTTTTAATATTATTAGATTTTACTTTATTATTATCCTCGTTTAAGTTATTTATATATATATATTAAAAAATTGCTAAAAGTTATTATAATCCTTGTCTTAAGTGACATTTCCGTTTTTAATATTCTTTTTAATATAATAGTAATTATTATTATTAATGCTATTATTTAATTAATTTAAAACTTTTAAAAATTCAATTAACTACTTTCTCTTCTTTTATAATATAGTACGCTTTTTTAATATTTTTACATTTCCCTCGAGTAGCTATTAGCAAGTTCTTTTACTTAAAATATTATTAGTTTAATATAACTAATATTTGTAAATAAAATTTACTATTTCTTTAATTAAGACTTAATTTATTTTTTAATAAGTATATAACGTTTATCTTAATCTTATAAAAATATTAAGCATTTATATTAATATAAATAGAGTTAATAAAGCAAAGTTTAGCTATTATATAATATCTTTAAATATAAGAAGTAACCTTTAGCTCTTTATTAAAAGTATTTAATTTAAGTTATGCATTTATAGCTTTAAATTTAAATTTTTTATATATAACTTAATTAATTTACTTCCTTTTTTTATATAAGATATAATATGCAACTTTTGTTACTAATCTTTAAATAGCTTAAGCGCCCCGGCTTTATAGCGCAAAAAGTCTTTTTTATTAACTATAAACAATTTAACTGACTTGCTAGCATAAAATACTATTAATATCGCCTATTGCTTTACTTTTTATTACTTTAAAAAGTTTTTAAAAGATACTTTTAAAAATTAATTAAATTTAAGGCAAAATTTTGCTTTACTTTATAATTAACAAATTTAAAAACCTAGTAAGGCCTTAAATTGCAATTTGTTATCGAATCTCGATAAGAGAAAGCGCTTACTAGCCGATATTATAATATTTATTATAAAATAGTCTAAATTTTAAACTATTTAATCTTATTATAGCTAATAAAATATATATATAAATTTATTAACTTATTTTAGCTAACTTTACGCTTAAATTTTATTGCTTAAGAAATTTGTATTATAATAAGAAATTATTTTGTTTAATATTATAAAAAGGTTTTATTAATATTTCTTTGCAATTAAACCTTAAAATTAATCGAGCTAAATTTGCTATACTCGAGTATTTTCCGGTAATCTTCTTTTACTTAATCTCGAGTATTATCTTCCGAGGGCTAAAATTAATTATATAAAGCTTATACGATATTTTAAAGAAAGAGTCGTTTTTAAGCAATAAGCAACTTAAAATATAATACAAGTAAAGCAAACTTTATTATATAATATACTTAATTTTAGATATTTTAGTACTAAGAGCTTTAAATAAACTAATTCCCTTACTTAATAGTATACTCTTTAAGCTAAAATAAGTATTCTTCTTTAATATCCTCAAATTTAGCCGGTTAAAGGGCTTATAGCTGCGCTCCCTTCTTTGCTTCTCTTCTAGCCTCTTATTTGTATCTTATATTATTAAAGGGGTATTTCGTTTAATATTTAATTACTCGGTTATTTAGTTAATTGTTAATAGTAAAATAACTTAGCAAAGAGCAAGTATAAAGCGTTAAAAGCGTTAAAGTCGGCTAAGTGCTATATATTATAAGATATAAAGTTAATTTTAAGCTTAGTATATTACTTAAAGAAGCTTTTTCTATTAGCAAGGCGCATATCGGAGATTAAAGGGAGAAATGCTATTATTAAAAGGGATTATAAAAATAAAGAATACTATATATTCTTTTAATAAAGTTAATAGTAAAGATTAATTATAAGAATATTACTATATTTGTATTATTATTAATAAAGGTGCGCAAATAATACGCAAACCGGGCTTATAACTATTACAAGTAATAAAGGTAAAGTAATTATATATAATTATCTAATTAAAAGGAAGGAAGCTTATAATAAAGAGGCTTTAGTTTATAAGGGAGCTACTAAGTAAGCATGCTAAGCTTTCTAATTGCTATAAAATGCGTGATTTTATAAAGTATAACTTTTATCGAGAAGTTATTAAATAACTTAGCTAAACTTTAACAAATACTAATAAATAATATATTAAACTTTATTATTAAGAGTCTTTAGGAGGCAAGAAGGATAATTTAAAAAGACACTTAAAAGGATAATTTAAAAGGAAGATAGCTTAAAAGGAAGATAGCTTAAAGGACAGCTTAAAGGGTAGCTTAAGAGGGCAGCTTAAGAGGGCAGCTTAAGAGGGCAGCTTAAAAGGATAGCTTAAGAGGAGGATAGCTTAAAGGATAGCTTAAGAAGAAGATAGCTTAAAAGATAGCTTAAGTAAAGGGTAGCTTAAGTGGAAGATAGCTTAAAAAGACAATTTAAAAGGACAATTTAAGAGGATAATAACCTTTTAACGTAAATAGCTACTAGTAAGTAATAGCTAGCGCGCTAAAGACAAAGTAATATTTTTTATTAAATGTGTTCTTTAATATTATTATAAATAAAGCCTTTACTATTTGCAAAGTAATAAGAATAATATTATTATAAAAAGTGTATTTTAATTATTCTCGACTTAAAAAAGGAAAAGCTTTTAATTAAATTAATACTTAATCTTAAAATATTGCGCTAATATTAATATAGTCTTTTTTATATACTTAAACGTTTGCGTATATATGCCCTCTTTATGTATAATACTTAAATTTTATCCTTTATTATATTATAACTTAAGTAACTTAAACTTAATAATTACTTTAAGTCTTAATTCTATTATCGACTTTTCTTAAAGTAACTTTGCAAGAATATCTTATTATTATATTGCTAAAGCAAGCAAATAACGTTTTATATATTATATTATATTAAAGAGTTAAAGTTAATATAATTATAAAGGATATTATATAATTTGCTACAAATGCAATTATTAATATAACTAGTCTTTTACTTTTTAATTATTACAAATTTAATAATAGTTTAAACTTTATTAATACTTAAATATAATTGCTTACTAGTAATAGATTATTTAAAAAACTTTAAAATGCTTACTTTAATAATAGTAATATAAAGTATATATACTTTATATTCCCTTATAATATAGCAAACGTATAATATATTATTAATATTATAAAGCCGGATTTTCTTAACTATTAAGGATTTCGAATAAATATTAAGTTATTTTATATATACGAAAACGCTTTACAAATAGCTTTAAATCTCGAATGCGCGTTAATCGCGTTTCCTTTTATTAATACTAGCGCGACTAGTATTCCGATAAATAAAGTTACAAGAATAGCTTTAATTATAATTTACAACTTTATTAAAGACTTTAATATTATTAAAGCGGACGAGGCTAGCAATAAGGAGCAATTGCTAGCGCAAATTACATTTATACTTTTAAATAAAGAAGACGACGAAATAATAGCATATAAAGACTAATTTAAATAAGTAAAGTTTAAAAAATTAGCAAAAGTTATAACTAAGTTTACAAATAATAATATATTTGCTTTATTAGCTCTTGCTTTACTAGCTCTTGCTTTGCTAGCTCTTGCTTTGCCTTTTAATATAGCTTAAGGAACTTATAATACAAATAAAGGGGTAATATAATTTAGCCGCCTATATAATTATAAGCCTTTAATAAGGCAAAATTGTTACTATTATTATTAACCTTTTTCTCTTATTTATAATAGTAACACGAGGGTTTTATTACTATGTCGAGGATTTAGCTTAAGTCTTTAAAGTAAGAGATATAATTAAAAAGATAGTTTAAAAGGATAATTAAAAGGCTAATTTAAATGCTTATAAGTTAAACTCCTTTTTTTTTTGTAATAGTAGCAAGAATAAGATAAACTAATAATTATAATTAGCTATAATTTTATACTTGCAACAAGAAAATCCTATTATAAGTTAATATAATAAAGAAACCGCTAAATTTATTAACTTTAGCTATATTATTTTAAGGACGCTTCTTTAAGTCATTTTTGCTAATAAAACGTTTTCGAGGGCAATTTTAATAATAGCATTTTTAAGGTAGTTTTAAAGGCTAATTTAAAAGGCTAATATAAGTTTAAGAGAATAATTTAAGAGGGAAGCTTAAAAGATAGTTTAAAGGACAATTTAAGAAAGCAGTTTAAAAAGACAATTTAAGAGGATAATTTAAAAGATAATTTAAAGATAATTTAAGAGGACGGTTTAAGAGGATAGTTTAAAGGACAATTTAAAGACAATTTAAGAGGATAGTTTAAAAGGATAGTTTAAAGGACAATTTAAAGATAATTTAAGAGGATAATTTAAGAGGACAATTTCGGAAGTCAATTTAAGAGGACGGTTTAAAAGGACAATTTAAAGGACAATTTAAAGACAATTTAAGAGGACGGTTTAAGAGGATAATTTAAAAGATAATTTAAAGATAATTTAAAAGGATAGTTTCGGAAGTTAATTTAAGAGGATAATTTCGGAAGTTAATTTAAAAGGACAATTTTAAAAGACAATTTAAGAGGATAATTTCGGAGGACAATTTAAAAAGACAATTTCGGAGGATAGTTTAAGAGGACAATTTCGGAGGATAATTTAAGAGGATAGTTTCGGAAGACAATTTAAGAGGACAATTTTAAAGGATAATTTAAAAGGATAATTTAAAAGGACAATTTAAAAGACAATTTAAAGGATAGTTTAAAAGATAGTTTAAAAGATAATTTTATTTAAAAGGTCTAATTTTGTTACTTATTATATAAATTATTATTAAGGTTAATAACTTGCGTTAAACTTTATCCCTATTTTGCTTATATTAAAGCTTTGCCTTTGCCTTTGCTTTTACTTTAAATATTAGCTAACGCTCGCGTTATAGCCTTAATAATATTAGCTTATAGCTTATTAATTATATAAATTTTATCTTTTATAATATTATCCTTTATAAGAAATACTTAAATATATACTTTTATATTCTTATTTCCTTGCTTATAATATTAAGTATACTCTTATATTATAATAATAGCTTAATAATCCGGTTTTAAAAACCCGACTAATATAGCTTTAGCTAAAGTTAAACTAGTTATAAAAGCGTTACTTGTTGTGATAATATATTAAGCAATCCTTTAATTTAAAGCTTCTTTGTTAATATCGAGATAAAACCTTATAAGCTAAGTAATAATTGCTTTAGCAGTTATTGTTTTATTAATTTAAATAATGTCTTCTTTCGAAATCTTGCAAATATATATTATTTATTAAAGAATATAATTAGCTTTATATATTAATATAGTTTTATAATATATATAAGATATAAAACGTAAGCGCTAACAAAGAAGTATAAAGTTTAAATTTAATAAGCTTCCTTTTTTTTTGCATTAATAAAGTTATATTACTCGTTTATCTTCTTGCTAATTGCTTTAAGTTTAGCAAATAAAGCAATAATTATATTAAAATTCTTAAAATAAGGATCCGAATCCGACTTAAAAACTTATTATTAAATGTTATTATTTTTCTTTAAGTAAACGTAATCTATTTACTTTTACTTAATT
>Ga0302325_10033514_pt1 | contig 10523 bp, 10 predicted proteins | sample Palsa_T0_2_FD_201948 | JGI IMG/M metagenome (GOLD analysis project Ga0302325, IMG submission 201948) | Peat permafrost microbial communities from Stordalen Mire near Abisko, Sweden - Palsa_T0_2 | ecosystem: Environmental > Terrestrial > Soil > Palsa > Peat permafrost | place: Sweden: Abisko...
CACCGGCGGCGGATTGGGATGGGGTTTATATCGCGGGGAGCAAGTAGTCGGATGGAAGAACCGCGGCCAGGCGGTTGACCTCGTAGAGCAGCGCCGCTTTGCCGCGCAGGCCGATGATCAGCAGGTCGCAACCCATTTGCCGCAACGCCCGGCGGAGCAGCACCAGGCGTGCAAACGCACTGGTGGTCGCTTCCTTGACCCGGCCGAGATCGATGATGACGGTTCGTGCCCGGCGGGTGCGCAACAGCGCTTCACGATAAATGCGCACCGCGTCCTGGTGCGAAAATCGCTCGGCTTGTAGAACGAATCTGGTCTGTTTGGCAATCATCCGGGCCTCGGGGCCGTGGCCAGCTTTGTTGGCGAGACGGTCGAATGTCTCGTTTTTAGCGGCGCTCCCGGAGGAACGCGATTCGAACGCCAAAGCGCGTCCCTTCGGGAGTGCCGCTAAAAAAAAAGGGCGGCAAGCGTGCGCCACAATTTGCGGCCGCAGCCGATCTGGCCGTATTTGAATTTATCACGGATCTGGCGCGATGCGGCGGAACCCGATACCGAAGCGGGCCGTCGCCGGCCGCGGGTGTTCCACCTGCAACGACCTTGCGGCCGAGGGAAGATATTCGGTTTCTATCGCCGGGCGGCGGGCCCGCGCCAGAGTCGGCCCAGCGGACGGAGCATCGCTCCGCCGATGTTGGCGATCGTGAAATCGGGCCAGGGAATCGGCTCGCCGCGGGCTGTGGCACTGCGGAACAAGCCGCGCGACAGCACGATCGGCGCCGCCACCCACTTCCGCCAGCCGGTGTGCCCGGTGTCTCCCTTGGCGCGGAAGAGCAATGCCGTCACGTCGTCGCTGGCCAAACCCTGATCGCCGGTGCGGGCGATGATCGCCGCCAGCAGAGCCGCGATCAGATCGCCGGGCTGGGAAACGTCCAGGGCGTTGACGACTTGCAGCAATCCGGCGGTTCCCAGTTGCTCGCCGTTGGGGAATCTCGCCTCGATCAGCGAATCGGTGTAGCAGAGCACCATGTCGCCCTTGCGCAGACCCACCTCGAATTCGGTGTAATCCAGCGCATCGATGATCCCCAAGGGCAGATCGTGCGGGAGCGAAGTGGTATCAGCGACGCGTTCAAGAAACTCCCAACGGCCCGACGCGGCACGATAGATCAGTGGCGGCGGATGCCCGGCGTTGCAGAGCGACAGATGGTTGGTGGTGGCGAAGTAGGTGGTGACGACGGCGGTGGCAAAAACGCCGGCTTCGGAAAGCTCGGTGAAATGGGAATTCATCAAACGGACGAAGCGGGTCTGATCGAGCTGGTTGACGAATTGCCGCATGAGCCGGCGGAGCACGATGGCCAGATCGCCGGCCCCCGCGCCGTGCCCGGCGACGTCGGCCAAGAGCAGGCGGGTGATGCGCCCGGTCGCGCAGGAGGAAACGTAATAAACGTCCCCCCCGCCGCCGGCGTTGCCGAAGGGTTTGGAGAAGACCCAGGCCTCGAGCCCGGCCATGACCACGGCGCTGGCGACGGGCTGGTTGCCGCCCCAGACTTCCATGCACTGCATCAGTTCGGCCGGCTCAGCCATGAAGCTCGATCCGTTTCTTGATCGGGACCAGGCAAGCGGAATCGTCGCACGCCTGGTAGGAGAGATACAACTGCACCGAGTCCTTGTCGACACTGGGAGCCGCCAGGCGAACGCGCAGCGAAATCTCGCCGCTGTAGACCCGCACCGGAAGCTGGGCGAAAGCCAGCGTTGTTTCCTCGCCTGGCGGGTACTCGACCGAGCCTTCGGCGCCGACGACCGTGAGCGTGGTGGGAATCATCGGAACCCCGGCGTCGGTTTGATACGGCGACAGATGAAACCCCTCGCGGATGACGAGGTTGACCCAGATTTCGTCGGCCCCGGTCCAATCGGCGCGGGCGGAGACCGCGTCGTCGGCCAACTGCTCGGGCGATGCGGGGCGATCATGCGCCGCGCCGGCGGCGACGGAAATCGGGCCGGATTTCTGCACCAGCAGGAGCGCGGCCTGGACCATCGCGCTCATGGCCTCGCCCTGGGCACTGAGGGCCTGGGCGAACGTTTTGAGCGTGCCGGCGGCGGCAGTGTCCTGGCCCATTTCGGTCAACACCATGGTGGCGACGGCATTACCGCTGGGCAGCGGGCTGTCGGTGCCGGTCTTCTGGCGGACGATCAGATCGGTGGCCGCGGCGTCGGTGAAAAAAAATCCGCGGGCGCCGTCGGCTTCGCCGAAGCGGGCGAGCATCTGGGCCGTCATCTGCTTCGCATGTCCGGTCCATCGCGGCGGATCGTCGGCCTTGGCCAGGGCGAGCAGGGCCTGGGCGAAAAAGGAGTAATCATCGAGAAACCCGCCGATCGGCTCGCGCGCCGGCGGGGATGCAGTTTTCACTCCGCCGCTGGTGCGCAGCAGCACGCCGCCGGGGCGAAGATGGTTTTCCAGCAGAAACTCCGCGGCCCGCACCGCCGCGACGACATACGCCGGCTGCTCGAGGACCAACCCGGCGTGGGCGAAGGCGCGGATCATGAGGGCGTTCCAACTGGTGAGAATTTTGGTGTCGAGCAGGGGCTGCTTGCGGCTGGCGCGAGCGGCGCGGAGCTTGGCCCGCGACAGGGCCAATCGCTCGGCCAGCGCGGCCGGGTCGATGCCGGTCTCCGCCGACACTTTCTCCAGCGAGCGGGGAAGATAGAGCACATTTTTATCCGGCGTGCCCGAGCCGTGATGGGGATCGGCGAAGTTCGGGCCTTTGTCCAGGCCGTAGACGCGCTTGAAGAGCGTCACATCGTCCATGCCACCGCTGGCCGGGGCGTCGGCGGCGGGGTTTTCGCTGGGCATGATCGCCGTCGGGAGCGACAGCACATCCTCCACCTCGTCGGCGGTCCAGAGATAGGGCATGCCTTCCATGGCATCGACCTCGGCATCGAATGCGGTGAAGAACGCCCCGTGCGACGAGGTCATTTCCCGCAGGACGAAATCGAGGATGCCGCGGGCGACCTCGGCCCAGTGGGCATCCTTGGTCTGGCGATAGGCCTCGGTGTAGCACCATGCGAGCATGGCGTTGTCATAGAGCATGATCTCAAAGTGGGGCACGAGCCACTGGGCATCGGTCGAGTAGCGGTGAAATCCGCCGCCCAGATGATCGCGAATGCCGCCCAGCGACAGGGCCTCGAGCGTGTGCAGGACGATCTGGCGGACTGATTCGCGTCGCTGCTCGTCGGCCGCCGTGGGGTGCGCGTCTTGCGTGGCCAGGTATGTCAGCAGCAATTCGAGGAGCGTTTGGCGGGGGAACTTGGGCGACGTGCCGAAGCCGCCGTGGCGTCGGTCATAGTCGCTGATGGATCGGTCGATCAATTCGCCGATGAATTGCGAATCGATGCTCATCGACCGCTCAGGAGGGGCCGGCTCGGCCAGCCGCCGCAGGACGCCGAGCACCTGGGCGGCGGTCGATTCGACATCATCCGCTCGATGCTTGAAGGCATCGCCCAGTGCCTTGAGCAGCGTGGGAAAACCGGGCCGGCCGTATTGATCGGTCGGAGGGAAATACGTGCCGCCGTAAAACGGCCGCAGGTCGGGGGTGAGAAAAACGCTCATCGGCCAGCCGCCCTGGTGCGTGAGGAGTTGCACGGCGGTCATGTAGAGTTGATCGACGTCCGGCCGTTCTTCGCGATCGACCTTGATGCTCACAACCCGGCGATTCATCTGGGCGGCAATGGAGGGGTTCTCGAAGCACTGCCGCTCCATGACGTGGCACCAATAGCAGGTGCTGTAGCCGACGGAGAGAAAGATCGGGCAGTTGAGCTTGCGGGCGGTTTCAAATGCTTCGGGGCCCCAGGGATGCCAATCGACGGGATTGTGCTGATGCTGGCGGAGATAAGGGGAGGTTTCAAGGGACAGACGATTGAGTCGCGAGGCTCCCGAATCCGGCTGCGTCGCATCGCTCATCGCATGATACTTCTTGGCTTGGGCGCTGTGCCGGGGTGTCAGGAAACAGTCTGCACCTGCGTCGCCGCCTGGGGACGGGCGCGGCACGCAAGGGCTTTTCGCACTTCTGAGATCAACTGGTTCACTTTGAAAGGCTTGAAGAGAACGGCCTGCAATCCCTCCTGGCTGGCGCGGACGATCGAGTGATTGGGATCGTAGCCGAAGCCGGTCATCAGAATCACCGGTGAGCCGGGTGAATGACGGCGGACGGCGGCGAAAACCTCGTAGCCGGTCTTGTCGGGCATCTTGATGTCGCTGAGGACCAGGTCGTATTCGTTCTTCTCAACCAGCGCGATCGCCTCGGCGCCGTTGGGGGCGATGGTGACGTTCACGTGGAACTTCCGGAGGACGTCGCTGATCGTCAGCCGAATGTTCGGCTCGTCGTCGGCGACCAGCACGTGGGCGCCGCCCAGCAGCGGATCGAGCTGGTCCTTGACGTTGCTGGCGCCCAGCACGGCGGTGTTGGGCCCCTCGGCGGTCTGCTTGAGAAAAGCGCGGATCGTGCCGGCGTTGTCGAGAATCTGTTGCAGCCGGTTGCGCAGATCGTCCTGCCCGATGTAATCGCTGATCAGGGCGCTGGCATCGGAGGCGATGTCATTCAGCGGGCCGGCCACTTCGGCACACACATCGTCGGCGACCTTGTGACTCGTGCTGACGCGCTCAACGATCATCAGATCGAGAATGTTCAGGGCGATGGCCACGTAGCGACCAAAAATCTCCGCGAACTGCCGGTCGTCTTCGTTGAACGCCGCCCGCTGGCGGCTCTCGATGTTGAAGATGCCGATGATGCGATCGTTCAACATCAGCGGCACGGTCAGGCTGCTCTTGGCCTGATCCAGACCCGTGACATAGCGCGGATCGCGCTCCACATCCGGGCAGATATAGCTGCGGCCGGTGGACGAAACGTAGCCGCTGATGCCGTTGCCTTCGCCTTCGGCAAACAGGTCGATGTTCAAAGCCTCGCTGGGCAGGCCGGCGCTGATGACCAGCTCCAGCTTTTTGCTGCGGCGATCCAGCAGGCGGATCACAAAATGATCGAAGTGCATCAGGTCGCGGGTGTAGCTGATGATCTTGTCTTCCAGCAGCTTGAGACGCTCGCCGACGGTCATCTTGCTGAGCGATTCGCCTTCCAGCTTGACCAGCTCGCGGCCGGCTTTGTCAATGGCGTCAATTTTCTGCTGCAATCGCCGGGTCCCGGTCGCATCCCACACCACCGCCACCACCTGCACCACCTGCCCGGCTGGATTGATGACCGGCGAGGCGATCATCTCCATGAATTCCTGCTCTTCGATGTTCAGGGCGTAACGTTTGGAGCGATTGAAGGCGGCGGGTGTGTCGGCGGTCTGCGGGGAAACCTGCTTGCTGAACAGCTCGAATGAGCCCTGGCAGGTGCGGCGGATTTTCTCGTGGACCCGCGCGGGCCACGCCGCCATCTTCTTGTTCATCCAGTTACAGCGCCCCTCGGCATCGACGATGCAAACCCCCTCGCCGATCGTGTTGAGCACCAGGTTCGCCTGTTGCGAAACCAGCGCCCGCTCCAGCGGGAGGAAGTCGGCCGAGTCGGAAAAGATGGCGCCGAATTGATCGTGGCGAAGCAACTCGATGGCTTCGTCGATCGTCGAGGTCTGCACCACATCACACGACTGACGGAGGCTTGAGATCGCCTCCGCGTTCGCATGCGACTGGCCGGAAAGAACCAGAACTTTGACCCGGTTGCTGCTCAAACGAATCCTTCGTTCAACCACGATCGCTCGGTTGCGGGGATGTTAAGGCGCTCTCAGGAGCAACGTCAAGCACCAGCAACCTTCACACGAGCTTCACAGCATATGCACAATCGGTGCACGGGACAAGATTAAGTTGTCTCCTGCACATCACCGCCGTGCAGCAGTCGTGTGACGCCGTGTTGCGACAAGGAATTATAGACCGACTTTGCCGCCGAAACCGGGTCGGGCCCCTCGGCAGCGGCGCGCAGCACCGGCAACTGGCCCCCACGCCCGCCAACGACCGCTTTCAGGCGAAAAATCTGACCCGATGCGTGCGCCTGGGCCGCGATCGGCGACAAACAGTCACCGCCGAGCAATCGGACCAGCTCGCGCTCCGCCGCGACGGCCGCCGCGGTCGCCGGGTCGTTCATCGCCGCCAGCAAATCGGCGGTCGATGAATCATCGCGCCGGCATTGCAGGGCCAATGCCCCCTGCCCGGGGGCGGCGAGCATCTCCGATTCGTCCAGCGGCGTCATGATCGCCGGGTCAAATAACCCCGCCCGCCTGACGCCTGCCATGGCGAGCACGATCGCATCGAAATGGCCATCGCGGAATTTTCGCAGGCGGGTGTCGATGTTGCCGCGCACCGGCTCGACGATCAGATCGCCCCGGCAGGCGAGAATCTGACATCGCCGCCGCAAACTGCCGGTGCCAACCCGCGCCCCCGGCGGCAAATCCGCGATTCGTTTCGCCCCCCCGCTCACCAGCAGGTCCCGCGCATCCTCGCGGACTGGAACCGCGGCGATGATCAAATTCGCTTGCTCCACCAACGGCAGCGTGACCGGCAAGTCCTTGAAGCTGTGCACCGCGAAATCGATCTCCCGATTCAGCAGAGCCTGCTCCAACTCCTTGGTGAAAAGCCCCTTGCCCCCCAAATCGTGCAACGGCCGATCGGCGATCGCATCCCCCGTGGTCTTATAAACCACCTCGTCAATCCGCAGCCCCGGATGCAGTTGCCGCAACGAATCGGCCACCAACCGGCTCTGGGCCCGGGCCAGCAGACTTCCGCGCGTGCCGAGGCGGAGCGATGTGATTGCCGAGTTGCTCATCTACAATCAAAGTGTACGGAACGATTGGCCGAGCGAGAAGGCAGGGCAAGATCAGTTGGATGATTTCAGCGCAGATAGGGTTCAGGGTTCAGGCGGGGAAGAGGTGCCGCGAAATTCGCATTTACTGAACCCTGACACCCTGAACCCTGAACCCTCCGTTGATTCGGCCCCGACCGAGAAGGAGACCGCCGCATGACCCAACGCGTCTTCGTGACCGGAGCCACCGGCTTCGTCGGATCGGCCGTCATCGACGAGCTGCTCTCCCGCAACATCGCGGTGAACGCGCTAGCCCGCCGGGCCGAAGTCCGCCCCGGCAACGCCTCGGTAACCACCATCCCCGGCGACCTGTTCGACGCCGCCGCCCTGGACCGGGGAGTGCGCGATTGCGACGCGGTTATTCATCTCGTCGGCATCATCAACGAAAACCCCAAAGCCGGCTCGACGTTCCAGCACATTCACGTCGAAGGAACCCAGCGCGTCGTCGAAGCGACGCAACGCGCCGGCATCAAACGCTACGTCCACATGTCCGCCCTCGGCACGCGCCCCGGCGCCACCAGCGTCTATCACCGCACCAAATTCGCCGCCGAGGAATTCGTTCGCGCCAGCCCGCTGGATTGGACGATCTTCCGCCCCTCCCTGATCCACGGCCCCGCCGGCGAATTCATGGCCATGGAAGCGATGTGGGCCCGAAAGAAAGCCCCGCCGCCGATTTTCTTCATGCCCTTCATGCCCTATTTCGGCGCCGGCTTTCTCGGCCGCGGCGGCGCGGGAATGCTCCAGCCGGTCTACGTCAAAGACGTCGCCCGCGCCTTCGTCGATTCCCTGGACAACCCCAAAACCATCAAAGAAACCTATCCCCTCGGCGGCAGCGAGCAACTCACCTGGCCAGCGCTTCACCAAGCCATCGCCCAAGCCGTCGTCGGCCATCGCCGCTGGGTCATGCCGATACCCGTCTGGAAAGCCAAGCTCCTCGCCAAGTTCGGCCTCGGCAAACTCCTCGGCTTCAACCGCGACCAGGTCATCATGAGCCAGGAAGACAACACCTGCGATCTGGCGAAATTCGAGCGGGATTTTGGATGGAAGCCCGCGCCATTTCGGGCCGAGTTGCTGAAGTACGCCGGTGAGCATTAGCTAAGGAGCAAGCCGCAGACCAGGATTCCGGCTTACGGATAGAGCAAATCCAGCGCGTCAAGGATTTGCCTGAGCCGCCGAACCAATTGACCGGCGCAGTTTCGAGCCCTCTTCATTTCACCGACACTGAAAGCGTGGGCATCTGACGGCGCGTGCCAGTTGCGCGCCGCATCCTGAAACGGGTATTCATGGTTTCGGGATGCCAGGGCGCCGGGAGCGGGATAGGCCGGCACCAGGGAGTCGAGGAAGTCAATCCGATCGAGAACGCGCTCAGAGAACAGATTGCGCAATTGGTTGAGCAGCGCGCGGCTGCCGGGTGTTGCCGGAAGGGCGCTCAAGACGGCGGCGTAGCGGGCCACGCGATGCCCGCGGTCGGAACCTTGGGCGACGAGACCTGCGGCAAAAAGCTTGTCGAGTATGCCTTTGATCGACTTCTCCGCGCATTGCTGATATTTGGACAGGGCTTGGCAACGGGTTCGGCGGTCCGCGGGGTTGTCAACACGCTCGGCGGTGCGGAAATCGGACTCTGCCTGCCGCATCCAGGCTTGCCAGAGCGTCATTGGAGGAGTTTCCACAACCGTTTGCCGAGCGCATCGCCGTAAATCACGATCGCGTCGTCAGCCTCGCGGGCAGCACGTAATTCTTCCACCGCCTTCCAATTGTGGTCAACTGCGTGCCGAAACTCGGCGGGGTTGGTCAGAAGCATCCGCAAACTGACACCTTCGGGCATGCGAAAGCCGGGAGTCGACCCGTAGCCGAATTCAAAAACTTTGTCTTCAGGGTCAACTACATCACCGCCGAATCCCTCAATGATTTCGAGCAGAAAGATGTCTCGCTTGCCGCGGCGCGGCGGGGCAAAGTAGACGGCAAGATGAAGCCGTCCATTCTTTAATTTGCGGTGCTGACCCACCAGATCGCGCACTTGCGCTTCATACTCTGGATAGACGGCAATTGTCGCTGGCATACGTTACAGACGGTAGTCTCGACAGCACGCGCTGTCCAACTGGGAAACGGTATGAATGGTGGCTCAGCGAAGCGTGAAGAATGCGCGGATTCGTTTCAGGAGCGGCTGCTGGGTGGTGGCGGCGCGGTCGCGCATGGCGGATTGGGTCAGGCCTTCGCGGATGGCGTCGAGCTTGAGCTTGCGGTCGGTCAAGAGGTGCTGCATGCCTTCTACGCGCCATCGTTTTCCGAAGATCGTGCAGGCCAGTAATACAGGGCGGCCGCGCCGCGAAGTCCAGGGCCATCGCGTGTCGCGGCAACTTGTCGTTGGCGGAACCAGAAGGTCAGCGACACCACTGGTGTGCCGGACTTGAGCGTCCGATCAAGAAAGTCTGCGAGCCTGGGCATCGGCTTGATCATCAGGTAGGCGGTCACCGCCTGAGCATCGCGCAAATCGAATGCGTAAAAGTCACCCCATTGCAGAAACACATTTGGCATCTTCCGCGTACGAAAACGGGCTATCCAATATGGCAGCGGCGACATTTCAATCCCCCGGATCCGGGCATCGGGAAAGGCACGAGCCAGCGCGATGACCAGCGAACCCCAGCCGCAGCCCAGTTCATACACAATCGCCTGATCCGGCAAACCAGCTTCCTGCAATAGCGAAATGACGTCGGCGACCTCACTGGAATTCGACGACATCGGGGGAACTCCCGTAATCGCCTGAAAGACCAGCAATGATGCTCCGAGCGCGAAAACAATTAGAACGGCAAGAAATGAAGCGATAGCCGTCATTGCCACTCTTTCGCAATCTTCACTTGTCGTCCCTTTTCAGGCAGACGTTCTTGAATCAAGAGCAACCGGGCTCATTTCGTGAGCATTGGAAATCGCTGGCATTGTCGAACTCTCCCAATTCTTAAAACTGGGGCTGCAGGCGGCTGAAAAAAATGAGAATGTCTGAGTGTTGGCCATCCGGTCAAGAAATGCTGGTCTCAGTCAACAATTTGTCCAAAAGTCCAGGCTCTGTCTGAAGCAAATTGGCGGTTATTTCTCGTCGAGCGAATCATCCGCCGGGATCGCGCCTGCGTATGGATTAGAAACAGGCGACCCGGTTCATCGTGTTTGGAGCGGGGCGACTGGCAAATGAACCTGGGACCGCGGGTTCTCTGACGTTTTTGAATGAAATAATGAGCAATTTATCGGGTAAACGCATCTGGCTGACCGGCGCGAGTCAGGGGATCGGCCGAGCGCTCGCCATCGAACTGGCGCACCAGGGCGCGATCTGTGCGCTCACATCGCGCGATGAGAAATCGCTGAAGGAGCTGTGCGACCAGCTGAAAGCCCGGGGTGGAACGGCGCTGAGCCTGCCGGGCGACGTCACCGACATCGAGCGAATGAGAGCGATCGCCGGCGAGATCGAGGCTCAACTGGGCGGGATCGACATCCTGATCGCCAACGCCGGGACACACATCTTTACCAAGCCGCTTGAGTTCGACACGAAGGAATACCTGGCACTGATGGACCTGAATTACGGCGGGATGCTGCGCTGCATCGAGGCGGTGCTGCCGGGGATGCTCAAACGAGGCTCCGGGCAGATTGTCGGCATGGGGAGTCTGGCGGGTTATCGTGCTCTGCCGCGCGCTGCTGCCT
>Ga0302325_10033516_pt1 | contig 10523 bp, 9 predicted proteins | sample Palsa_T0_2_FD_201948 | JGI IMG/M metagenome (GOLD analysis project Ga0302325, IMG submission 201948) | Peat permafrost microbial communities from Stordalen Mire near Abisko, Sweden - Palsa_T0_2 | ecosystem: Environmental > Terrestrial > Soil > Palsa > Peat permafrost | place: Sweden: Abisko...
CGGCGCCGTCGACCACCGCCACCCGCCACCTCGACGAGGTGGCGGTGGGCGAGAAGCTGCCCGAGCTCGCCATCGCCCTCACCCGGACCGTCATCGTGGCCACCGCCATCGCCTCGCGCGACTACCTGGACGTCCACCACGATCCCGGTCTGGCCGTGGAGCGGGGTTCGAAGGACATCTTCATGAACATCCTCTCCACCAACGGCTTCGTCGGCCGCTACATCACCGACTGGACCGGTCCCGGGGGTGTCATCGAGAAGGTGGCCATCCGACTGGGCGCCCCCAACTACCCCGGCGACACCATGTTCCTCACCGGCACGGTGACCGCCGTGGACAACTCGCCGGGGCGCGACGACGGACGCGGTGTGGTCGAGATCGCCGTCCGGGGGGCCAACAGCCGGGGCGACCACGTCACCGGCACCGTGTCGGTCGCCCTCCCGGCGGCCGCCGGTGCCCGCACGGCGGTGGGACCGGTCTCGTGACGGCCGCCTCGAGGCGCCGACATTCCTTCGCCGGCACCACGGCCGTGAGCGGCATCGGGGCCACCGAGTTCTCCAAGCAGTCGGGCCGCAGCGAACTCCGGCTGGCCGCCGAAGCGGTGGCCGCCGCCCTGGACGACGCCGGCCTCGTCCCTCACGACGTCGACGGGATGGTCACCTTCTCGGCCGACACCAACCCCGAGATCGAAGTGGCCCGCACCCTGGGACTGGGTGAGCTCACCTTCTTCTCCCGGATCCACTACGGCGGCGGTGCCGCCTGTGCCATCGTCCATCAGGCGGCCATGGCCGTGGCCTCCGGCGTGGCCGACGTGGTCGTCTGCTACCGGGCCTTCAACGAGCGTTCGGGCCACCGCTTCGGCACCGGTGTCCAGGGCCGTCCTCCGGCGGCCAACGCCGAGAATGCCCATTTCTCCTGGTACGCACCCGAGGGCCTTCTCACCCCGGCGTCGTGGGTGGCCATGTTCGCCCAGCGCTACCTCCACGTCACGGGGGCCACCACCGAGGACTTCGGGCGGGTGGCCGTGGCCGACCGGACCCACGCGGCGACCAACCCCAAGGCCTGGTTCTACGAGAAGCCCATCACCTTGGCGGACCACCAGGCGTCGCGCTGGATCGTGGAGCCCCTCCGGCTCCTCGACTGCTGCCAGGAGTCCGACGGCGGCCAGGCCCTCATCGTCACCTCCCTGGAGCGCGCCCGCGACCTGGCCCAGCCGCCGGCCGTCATCGCCGCCGCCGCCCAGGGGGCGGGTGACCAACAGGACATGATGACCTCCTACTACCGCGACGACATGACCCATCTCCCCGAGATGGGGGTGGTGGCCCGCCAGCTGTGGGAGACATCGGGACTGGGTCCCGACGACATGCAGGGCGCCATCCTCTACGACCACTTCACCCCCTTCGTCCTCTACCAGCTGGAGGAGCTCGGTTTCTGCCGGTGGGGCGAGGCCAAGGAATTCGTCCGCGACGGGAACCTCCTCATGGGTGGACGGCTGCCCACCAACACCCACGGCGGGCAGCTGGGCGAGGCCTACATCCACGGCACCAACGGCATCGCCGAGGGGGTCCGCCAGGTCCGGGCCACGGCGGTGAACCAGATCGACGGCCTCGAGCACATCGTGGTCACGGCGGGAACGGGCGTCCCCACCTCCGGCCTCATCCTCGGCGTCGACCGTTAGCTAGGGCCGTGACGACTGAGGGACCCCCGCCACCGTCGGCGCCCCTCACCGCTGCCGTCTTCCACCAGCTGGTCGACGAGCTGGCCCACCTCGAGCGACGTCTCGAGCTGGCCGAGGTCCCTCTGGACGAAACGACGGTCCTCGAGGGCTACAAGTGGATCTTCTCCATCCTGGCCGTCGGCCTCGACGCCCACGTCTGGGCCGACACCTCCCGGCCCCGCTTCGTCGACATCGTCGGTCCCTACCGGAAGTGGGGCGGCGACAACGCCGACGCCTACTACCAGTACGCACCCATCGACCCGGCCCGCACTTACCGCGTGAGGGGCATACGGGGCGACGCCGTCTACCTCTCGCTCACCGTCTACGGGGGCCCGGACGACGGTCGCTACTCCGAACGCATCGTGGGGACGGTCAACGACCGCGCCCTCGACATCGCCGACGACGGCTCCTTCGAGCTCGTCCTGTCCCCCGAGCCCCATCCGGGGGCCTGGATCAAGCTCGAGCCCGACGCCGTCTGTGCCATCACCCGCGACTATCTCGTCGACCCCGTGGAGGGGCGCCGGGCCCGGTGGCGCATCGACGCCGTCGACCCGCCCCCCACCCGGCGCGAGACCGACGCCGATCTGGCCCGGCGCTTCGGCGCCGCCCTCACGTGGCTGCGGGACCAGGCCGCCATCGTCCCCATCCCCCTGGGCGTCCCCAACACGGTGGACGAGCCCTACCCCGTGCCCAGCCAGACCTTCGGCTGGGCCGCCGGCGACGCCGCCTACGCCATGGGCTCCTACGAGCTGGGCGACGACGAGGTCCTCGTCATCGACGGCCGCTCACCGGCCTGCGCCTTCTGGAACGTCTGCCTCTGGAACCAGTTCCTCCACACCTACGACTACGCCTACGAGCGCGTCACCCTGAACGGCGGCCAGGTGATCTACGAGCCCGACGGGTCGTGGCGCATCGTCGTCGCCCCCGGGGACCCGGGCCATCCGAACTGGATCTCCACGGCCGGGCACCACCGGGGCCGCATCTGGTTCCGGTGGTTCCTCCCCGACGAGACACCGTCGCGGCCCACGGCCCGGGCCATGACCCTCTCGCAGTGGGCGGGGACGGAGCGGGACCGCCCCCGGCCCGAGGGGTTGTGAACCGTCCCGTCCCCGTCGTCCTCGACGATCTCTCGGCGCCCCGTTTCTCGCCCGAGATCGACCAGCTGCGGGCGGCCATGGACGAGATGGCACCGGCCTGCCCCCTCGACGCCGAGGCCATCTGTGAGGCGGCGCGCCAGCAGACGGGCCTCGTGGACTGGGGCGACACCGCCTACCGGGGCCGCCTCGAGATCCTCTGCGCGGCGCTGCGGGACGAGGCCGACCTGAGCGGCCCCGGCGTCGTCTCCTGGTACAGCCAACTCGTCCAGCTCATGAAGAACCGGCTCCTCATCGAGGACCTCCTGTACCGCCATCCCGAGATCCACGACATCGACATCGTCAGGCCCATCGTCATCGCCGGGCTGCCCCGGACAGGGACGACCCATCTCCACAACCTGATGGCGGCCGACCCCGCCCTGCGCTCCCTGCCCTACTGGGAGAGCCTCGAGCCCGTCCTGGCCGAGGCCGAACGACCGGCTCCCGGCGAACCGGACCCCCGGGTGGCCCGCACCGCCTTCGCCCTCGACGTGGTCAACCAGGCCATGCCGTATTTCGTGCGCATGCACGAGATGACCGCCGACCACGTCCACGAGGAGATCCAGCTCCTGGCCGTCGACGTCTCCACCATGCTGTTCGAGACGCTGTCCCCCCTACCGTCATGGCGCGACTGCTACCGCGCCAGCGACCAGACCCCCTCCTATCGCTACCTCCGGACCGTGCTGAAAGTCCTGCAGTGGCTGCGGGGGGGAACCCGGTGGGTGCTCAAGTCGCCCCAGCATCTCGAGCAGTTCGGGCCGCTCCGGTCCGTCTTCCCCGACGCCACCTTCGTCGTCACCCACCGCGACCCGGTGGCGGTAACGGTGTCGATGGCCACCATGGTCGCCTACACGGCCCGCATGCACGCCGCCCACGTCGACCCCGAGGCCATCGGCCGCTACTGGTCGTCCCGAGTCGAGGACCTCTTCCGGGCCTGTGCCGAGGACCGTCATCTCCTGCCCGACGCCCAGACCATCGACGTCCGCTTCGACGAATTCATGGCCGACGACGTGGCCATGGTGCAGCGCATCTACGCCCTGGCCGGCCAGCCCTACACCGACGACGCCCGCCGGGGCATGACCGCCTTCATGGACACCCACCCCCGCGGCCGTCACGGTAGCGTCGTCTATCAGCCCGAGGTCCTCGGCATCGACCCGGCCGAGCGCCGTCGGGCCCTGGCCTTCTACGCCGAGCGCTTCGGGGTCGAAACGTAACGACACCACTTTCTTGGAGGTCCTATGCCCACCATCCCCGAGTCCCACCGCGACCTGCTCGTCGCCCCCTTCGGGAACCTGGCCACCCTCGGGCCCGACGGCCATCCCCAGCTCTCGGTGGTCTGGTTCCTGGCCGAGGACGACACCATCCGCCTCTCGCTCAACACGTCGCGGCAGAAGACGAAGAACCTGAGGGCCGACCCGGCCTGCACCCTGCTCATCGTGGACCCGAACAGCTCCTATCGCTATCTCGAGATCAGGGCCGACGCCGACATCGCCCCCGACGACGACTACGCCTTCGCTGATCGCGTCGGCGCCAAGTACAGCGCCGATCTCCGTGTCCACGACGGCCCCGGGGACAGCCGGATCGTCGTCACCCTGCGGCCCACCCGGATCAATGCCGTCGACATGAGGCAATAGAGACAACGTCGGCGACGTAGACTGGGGTCCATGAGGGGGCGGCGGTTCGGACGGTTGGCGGTGCCTGTGGCCGGCGTCATCATGGTGGCGACGGGGTGTCAGGGAACCGTGGCCGCGGTCGGCAGTTCCGTCGTCACGGCATCCGTCTCGAGGTCGAGCCCCCACACCTCGGCGTCGAGCCCCTACCGCACCATCACCGTCACCGACAACACGTGGACCGACTCCACCGACCCCAATGCCATCCCCCTCGGCGACGACATGTACGGCACCACCCCCGAGGTGGGCCACCTCGACTCGTGCCAGACGAGTTTCTCCACCACCGGAGGGGCCACCTCGAGCGGCGCCTGGCTCGACACCACCAACGACACCTGGAGTTCGGTGATCAAGCCGGTGGTGCAGGGTTCGGTCACCTGGAAGAAGGCCGCCTTCTCGGTCAAGACCAAGGGTAAGACCCGGATCATCAAGACCGACGACCTCCCCAAGGGGGAGCCGACGGGGACCTTCCCGATCTCGCCGTCGGACCCCGCCTACCAGTACGACCAGAACCCGAACACGATCACCAAGCAGAACCTCACCTTCGACATCCCCCGCGATCCCACGGCGGCGGCCACGCCGTCGTGCACCTCGCTCGGGCCTATCGGCGTCATGGACGACGGCGTCGTCCTCCTGAACGCCCTCGATGCCGAGGGTCGTGACGCCGGGGCCCACGAGCTCCTCGACCTGTGCCAGGGGCACCCGATGATGGCCGGGATGTACCACTACCACATGGTCTCGTCGTGCATCATGCCCAACACGGCCTCGTCGTCGACCCTCGTCGGCTACGCCGTCGACGGCTACGGCATCTACGTCGAACGCAACGGAGCCGGCGACCTGCCCACCGACGCCGACCTCGACGCCTGCCACGGCCGGACCAGCCAGGTTCTGTTCAACAACAAGGTCGTGACCATGTACCACTACGACGCCACCACCGAGTACCCCTACACCGTGGGCTGCTACCACGGGACCCCGGCCGCCTCCCCTCCCATGCCCGGAGGGGACCTGCCCTGAACCACAGGCCCTCAAGGTTTGGCCAACGGGCCCCGGTCAGATGTCCGGGGGCCAGGAATCGGGACGGCCGAGGCCGATTCCCCCCCGGCCCGATGTAGCGTTGAGGGGTGACAGGGGCTCGGGCAGGCGGGTAACGACGACCATGACAACAACGGTGGACGACCAGGCGCAAGACACGCGCGAGAACGCACCGCGCAGCCGCCTGCGTCCGGTGATGGGGTGGGTCATCACCATCGCCGTGGCCCTGCTCATCAGCACCGGCACCCGGGCCTACGCCGTGCAGTCGTACTTCGTCCCCACCCCGTCGATGACGCCCACCCTGCAGCCGGGGGACCGCATCCTGGTGGACAAGTTGAGCTCCACCATCCACCGCGGCGACATCATCGTGTTCAAGAACCCGCCGGCCGACTCGGGCGGACCTCCGACCCTCGTGAAGCGTGTCATCGGCCTTCCCGGCGAGCACATCTCGTCGGTGGGCAACACCGTTCTCATCAACGGCAAGCCCCTACCCGAGCCCTGGCTGCCCAAGCTCGTCGGCATCTGCGCCGAAGCGAGCGAACACATCCCGCCCACCACCATCGCCGCCGGCCACTACTTCGTCATGGGCGACTGCCGGGGCGACTCCGACGACAGCCGGTACTGGGGCACGGTCCCTGCCGGCAACATCGTGGGCAAGGTCGACGTCATCATCTGGCGCCACGGCCATCCCTGGATCCACTGGTTCTGGAACCGCTTCCCCGCTGATCCGGTGGCACCGAGCCTCAGGCCGTTCACCGACGACGAGATCGCCTCCTTCGTCGAGGGCGCCGTCGCCCCTTACGTCGAGGACCGGATCACGGCCGGCGACAGTCCCGACGAGGCCCGCCGGATCGCCGACGAGCAGTTCGCCAGTCTCTTCCCCGGCGGCCGGCCGGCCCCGGGCCAGCGCCTCTACCGGGTCCTCGACGACGACGGCCGGGTGGTGGGGTCGGTGTGGATCGGGCCCCACCGTCCCGAGCGCGTCGACGCCTTCTGGGTGTGGAACGTCGAGATCGACGAGGCCCACCGGGGCCGGGGCCTCGGGCGTGCCGCCATGCTCCTGGCCGAGCAGGAGGCCCGGGCCCACGGCGCCACCGAACTGGGCCTGAACGTGTTCGGGGCCAATGCCGTGGCCCGGAGGCTCTACGAATCGCTCGGCTACGAGACGACGGCCGTGAACATGCGCAAGCGCCTCACTCAGCGCACTTCGTAGATCTCGTAGGTGAGGGTACTGCCGTCGAGTACCCCTTTCCCCACGGCCTGGATCTTGTTCAGCCATCCGTAGCGCTCGTCGCCGGTTTCGAATTTGGGCGCCGTGTAGAGAGGGGCGTCCATCGACTCGGAGAAGTCCCGACGACCCTGGTAGTAGACGTAGACGAGGACACCGTCGTCGGTCTCCATGGTGGCCCGGACATCGAGCGTGGCCGTGCCTTCGGGGCCGATGGTGAGCCAGTCGGCGCCGGCGGTGCCCTTGTTGGTGCCCTTCAACCGTTCGCCGTCGACCGTGAAGCTCTTCACCTCCACGATCACCCGGGTCCCCGACGGCGTGTTGGCCAGGATCATCGGGTCGGCCAGCTCGGCCACCATGGTGCACAGCGGGACAAGCTCAATGGACATGGTCTGGCTCCATGGTCGGGCACCTTTCTTCGTGCTGCTGTCCCATCGTCGGGCACCGGTGTGTCCGTCTCCGTCGGCCCCGGTGCCCACGACGGTACCGTGGGTCATGGACAGCGTACGGCGGGCGCGACCGGCTGACCGTCCCACGGTGACGGCGGTGGTGGCCGCCGCCTTCGCCCACGACCCGGCATGGTCCTTCCTCTTCGGTGAAGACTACGACCGGCTCGCTCCTCACTTCGCCGGGGTCCTCTTCGACGACCGGGTGGGTTCGGGGGATGTCTGGGTCACCGGGGACGTGTCCGCCGTGGCCATGTGGGACCCCCCGGGGAAGGCAGCGGTGGACAGGGGTGACTCCGGGGCGCGCTGGCGCGCCTACCGGGCCCTCGCCGGCGAGCCGGCCTGGGGGCGCCTGCGGCTGTACGAGGAGGCCGTCGACGCCGCCCGTCCGTCCACGCCGTACTGGTACCTCGGGGTGCTGGCCACCGCCCCCGACTGCCAGGGCCGGGGCCGGGCCACGGCGGTGATGGCCGCCGTGCTCGACGGGGCCGACAGCGAGGGCCTCGACTGCTGCCTGGAGACGTCGACGGTGGCCAACCGGGAGTTCTACCGACGACGCCGCTTCACCGACGTCACCGAGCTGGACATGGCCCCGGGGCCGCCCACGTGGTGGCTGCGCCGGCCGCCGTTGGCCGCGTCGTAGACGGCACCGACACAGGCGGCGGCGCGTCATGCTCAGGCGGCGCGCTCCCCGTCGTGATGGAGCCAGGAGACCACGGGCGTCGGGGCCAACGACGCCACCCTGGCCTCGTAGTGGGCCCACTCGTCGACCGAGAGGACCTCGCGTCCGGCGCCGGACGAACCCCGCCGGAAGAACAGGGCCCGATCCTTCAGGATGTCGGCGGGGTCGGGCGCCCGGCGCTCGGCGGCGGCCCGCATGGCCTCGAAACCCGCCGCCTCGACGAGCACGGGCCACGCCGCCTCGGCCACGGTGATGTCGAGCACGGCGGCCAACCGGCGCATCTCGCCCTCGAGGTCGGCGCAGAGGTCGTCGTAGTGGACCAACACGATGTTCGGCTCTCGGCGCCGGGCCCAGGCGTCCGACGCGTGCCACGCCACCCCGGGCAGGGAGTCCAGCTGTTGGGCCGGGCTCCCCGGCCCGTCGATCCAGTCGAGCAGCCACCGGTGCAGCGGTGGGCGCGGTGGTGCCGGCGCCGGCGCCGGCTGGCCGGTGAGCTCGGCCAGACGGGCGCGGTCGATGTTCTCGCCCTGGTGGTAGAGCGAGACGGCCATGTCGAGCGGATGGCGGCCCACGACGATGTAGGTGGCCACCGGATCGAGGGCGATCCCGTCGAGCGGCGTGTGCGTCTTGATGAACCGGCGGTGCTCCTGGGCCTCGAGCCGGGCGAAGAGCTCGTGGCGTGGCGTCCCCAGCCAGTCCAACCAGGGCGAGAGTCGGCCCAGTGGTGCCGGCAGCTCGGGTGTCTGGAACACGAGCAGGGCGCAGATCATCTGCATCCAGGTCGTCCCGCACTTCGAGCGCGTGCTGATCACGATGTCACCACGTCGGAAGGCGAAACCCTGCCACCGGGCACTGTCCTCGTCGGGGGAGCGGTACCGGACGGGAGGCACCTGCGGCACCGGGCGATCGTAGCCAGAGCCGTCGACCCCGGGAGCCGGGGTGGCCGAACCCGGCAGAGCGGGGCCCCGGTAGTGTGGCCAGGCCGGCCGTTCCCCGAACTGCGAGACGCCACCGTGGACCACGACCCCTTTCGTTCCGAGCTCTTCGCCTTCGCCGATGACTTCATCGAACGCAAGGCCGCCCTCGACCCCATCGCCGCCACCGATTTCGGTATCGACGCCTACGACGACCAGCTCACCGACTTCTCGCTCGAGGGCGCCGCCGAGAGAACGGCGCTCCTGCGTGCCACGCTGACGGCGCTCTCCACCGTCACGCCCACCGACGAGATCGACCGGATGGGCAAGGCCGTCATGGTCGAGCGGCTGAGCGCCGATCTCCGGCTCGAGGAGTCCGGAGAGGACCGGCGTACCTTCTCCGTCCTGTCGTCGCCGGTGTCGGCCATCCGGCAGGTGTTCGCCATCCAACCGGCGCGCCGTCCCGAACACGGCGAGAAGATCCGGGCCCGCCTGGCCGCCGTGGGCGGCGCCCTCGAGAGCTGGCGTACGGCGTTGGACGAGGATTCCGCCCGGGGCCTGGTGGCGGCCCGCCGTCAGGCCCTCGGCGTGGCCGCCCAGCTCGACGTCTACGCCGGCGGGGCCTTCGCCGCCGTGGCCGGCTCCGCCGCCCGGTCGTGCGCCGTGGACGTGGACGGGTCGGGTCTGGCCGCCGCCGCGGCCGACGCCGACCGGGCCTGCGGCGAGCTCGCCGCCTGGCTGCGCTCGACCTACGCGTCACGGGCGGCGGCCGACGACGCCGTCGGTGCCGAGCGCTACGGCCAATGGGCCGAGTACTTCACCGGCGCCCAGCTCGACCTGGACGAGGTCCACCGGTGGGGGTGGGCCGACCTCCAGCGCATCAACGCCCGCATGTGGGAGATCGCCGCCGACCTGGCCCCGCAGGCGAGCACTCTGGCCGAGGTGGCCGCCCGGCTCGACGCCGACGAGGACCGCGCCGTCCACGGCGCCGACGTCCTGTTGGCCCGGCTCCGGGGTCTGACCGAAGGTGCCGTCGAGATGCTCGACGGGGTGCATTTCGACATCGACGAGCGCATCCGCTTCTGTGACGCCCGGTTGGCCCCCGAGGGCTCGGCCGCCGCCCCGTACTACATCTCACCCAGCGAGGACCTGAGCCGGCCCGGGACCACCTGGTACCCCACGCTCGGCCACGACCGGTTCCCCCTGTGGCGTCTCGTCTCCACCTGGTACCACGAGTCCGTCCCGGGCCATCACCTCCAGATCGGCACGGCCATCGTCCAGCGCGATCGGCAGACCCGTTTCCAGAGGCTCAACGGATCGATCTCGGGTTATACCGAGGGGTGGGCCCTCTACGCCGAGCGACTGATGGAGGAACTGGGGGCTTTCTCCGACCCCGGCGACGAAATGGGCTACCTGTCGTGCCAGGCGCTGCGGGCGGCCCGGATCGTGGTCGACATCGGCCTGCACCTGGCCCTCCCGGCACCGGACGACATCGGCGTGCTCGGCCCCCTGGGCGACGTGGCCGGGCGCACCTGGAACGCCGAGATGGCCGTGGCCCTGCTCGAGGAGCGGGCCATCGAGCCCAACGACATGGCCGTCTCCGAGGTCGACCGTTACCTGGGCCTGCCCGGGCAGGCCATCTCCTACAAGGTGGGCGAGCGGGTGTGGCTCGAGGCGCGCCGCGACGCCCGTGAGCGGCTGGGCCCC
>Ga0302325_10033519_pt1 | contig 10523 bp, 8 predicted proteins | sample Palsa_T0_2_FD_201948 | JGI IMG/M metagenome (GOLD analysis project Ga0302325, IMG submission 201948) | Peat permafrost microbial communities from Stordalen Mire near Abisko, Sweden - Palsa_T0_2 | ecosystem: Environmental > Terrestrial > Soil > Palsa > Peat permafrost | place: Sweden: Abisko...
GAAAGTCCTGCAGATAGTCGGAAAACGACTTCCTGAGCATCAGAATCTGCTCGCTTGTCATCGGTGACCTCCATGTCAGATGAAGGTCAGTACCCGTCTGCCGTTAGAATGTTGAGCCGAAGTAGCGCTGTAGTGTTAGCCTCCGGCTATGAATATTGCTCCACCGATTTGCGCTCGTCCTCGTACCACGCCACTCCCCGATGCTTTGGAAGGTACGTACCCATCAAATAATCGAAGTGTTTCCGATCTTTGACGTGCTTTCTGCTCGCCCCTTCTGACAATCGGAAGTGATTTCCGCCCTCACTCTCCTTCGTCAGCCGGCGCGACAAGGAGCCTTTCAATCCGTTTCGCGCGGCAAGCCATCCCTTCTCCTCACGCCAACTGACGAGGGAGTGCAAATGCGACGGCTCGCTAGTCCCCGCATGCAGGCGAAGCCCCTGTGCGCGGATGCCCGATGTTGAACGACCCCATGTCCGCCACAGACCCCTGACCAACTGCGCAGCACGCAGCCTTCCCTTCGCCATCGCCAGCGCGTAATCTCACCGGTTGCATGCTCGATAAAGCCTTCACAAAATGGTGGCTCACCCGCGTTGAGCCCTTCGCCGACGTGCCTCCAGAAAAGCTTTCCGCTGAGCGCGAGGCGGTTGAACGGCAGCAGGATTACAACCGCAATTATCGCGAGTTCCTCGACGGCGCCGTTCTGCCCGAAATCGATGCTATTGTCCAGACACTGGCGCGCAATCACGTGATCCATCGCGTGAGCACGTGGGGCAATCAACTCGCGCTTCGCGTTCACATGGCATGGCGGTGGGGCGAATTGGTGATCATGCAGAGCCACGAGGATGCCGTTACCTTCGAACACCACATCATCACCGAAGGCGAAAAAAGAGGCGACGAATCGGCCGAGGATCACAATCATCAGTACGACCTGCGCGATCCGCTGCCGGCGGCGGTGGCGGCGCAGGAATTGCAATTCTTCTTGAGCCGATTGGTACAGGACCTGGTGGAACAGGAACCCGAGCCTGAAATTCCGCCCGGCGAGGAGCCGCCCAAGGGATGACGGTCGCGCGGCTGGCATTACTCCCCGATTTCGCTGAAGAACGATGGCCCAGCATGGATCTTGTGGCCGAGCAGTTGCTGCTCGGTTTGAAATCGGGCCACGCCGATCGATTTGAAGCCCAGTTCGCCCGTCCTCCCTTTGTCCATTTCACTACGCGCCTGCTCGGCCAGCGCGGCCCCGCAAAGAATGTGAATCGGCTCCTCAACCGGTTCGTGACTTATCCGCGTTTCGCCCGCAAGATCAGCCATGATTTCGATCTGTTCCACCTTTGCGACCACAGTTACAGCCAGGTGATTCACTCGCTGCCGGCCAATCGCACTGGCGTATTCTGCCACGATCTGGACACGTTCGGCTGTTTGCTCGATCCCGGCGCCAACCCTCGGCCAAGATGGTTCCGTGCGATGGCCAGGCGAATTCTCCGCGGGATGCAGAAGGCGGCGATCGTCTTTCATTCGACACTCACTGTACGATCGCAGATTGAGAAATATGGATTGATCGATCCATTGCGCCTGGTTCATGCACCATTGGGTGTGTCCCAAGAGTTCTTCGATAGCGCCGCCACCGATCCTTCGCCCAACATCGGCAACCCCACGTTGCTGCACGTGGGGAGTTGCATTCCGCGCAAGAGAATTGACGTGCTGATCGACGTGCTCGCGGCAGTTCGCCAGCGCATACCGGAGATCCGGTTGATCCAGATCGGCGGCGAATTCACGGCTGAGCAGCGGCAGCAAATTACTACCCGCGGGGTCGAAAAATTAATCACGCAGTCCAGAGGTGTGAGCCGCTCCGATCTGACTCGTTTTTATCGCGCTGCATCGCTGGTGCTGGTAACCAGCGAGGCGGAGGGATTTGGTTTGCCGGTTGCAGAAGCGCTTGCCAGCGGTGCGGTAGTACTGGCCAGTGATATTCCTGTGCTCCGGGAAGTGGGCGGCGAAGCAGCGGTGTATGCGCCAGTGGGCGATGTTCGAGTTTGGACTGCGAAGGCGTTGGATTTGTTGCAAAACCCCATTTCCGCGCCCGATCGCACGGCCCGATTGAATTGGGGCGAGCGGTATTCATGGCAAGCCCATTCCGCGGTGATCGCCCGTGCTTATGCTCGTCTTCTTTCGTGAAGATTCGTGTGAATTCGTGTCGCTTCGTGTTAATCCTAAAGGCAAGTCGGGAGCTGTCCTGCGAATCCTTTTTCTCAATCCTGTCGGCTTCCTCGGCGGCGCCGAACGCGTCCTGCTGGATGTGATGGCGTCACTCCGATCGGCGCTCCCAGCCGGCTCGTCGATGCGATTGATCTGCCTGGCCGAGGGGCCCTTGATTGGTGAAGCACGCTCCCTGGGGATCGAGGCTGACGTGCTACCACTACCCGCGCGGATTACCAATCTCGGTGAAAGCGGTCTGGGCGGAGGCAAGTTCTCCAAGGCGGCTGGCCTGGCGGCAGCACTGGCGATCGGCTCGCCGGCGGCGCTGCAATACGCTCGCCGGTTTCGTCAAACGGTTCTCGCGGCCGAGGCGGATATCATTCATTCCAACGGCGTGAAATCGCATTTGCTCTCTCATCTGTTGCCGCGCAAGGCAGGTCGAGTCGTCTGGCACGTGCATGATCTGCTGGGCGGACGAGCGCTGCTCTCCAATCTTCTCAAGCACGCCGCCCGCCACGTCTCAGGCGCGATCGCCATTTCGCAGGCCGTGGCAGACGATCTCAAAAACGTTCTACCGGCCACTCCGGTCTTCACCGTTCTCAATGCGATCGACACGGATCACTTCTTCCCAGCCCCGGCGGATGGTTCGCTGCTCGATCAACTTGCAGGCTTGCCACCAGCGCCGGATGGAACCGTTCGTGTTGGCTTGGTGGCAACCTACGCCCGCTGGAAGGGACAAGACGTCTTTCTCGACGCCATCGCCAGACTGCCCGTCAACCGACCTGTTCGGTTTTATGTCATCGGCGGTTCGATCTACCACACCGCTGGCTCCCAATTCTCCCGCGAGGAACTAACCGGGCGCGCCGCAACACTGGGAATCACAGACAAAATGGGCTTTATCGGCTTTCAGAGCGATCCGCTCTCGGTCTATCGCGCGCTGGACGTCATGGTGCACGCCAGCAGCAAGCCAGAGCCGTTTGGTCGAACCATTGTCGAAGCGATGGCGTGCGGCCGAGCGGTGATCGTTTCCAACAGCGGCGGCGCTGCCGAGCTCTTCAAAGAAAATGTGGACGGCATCGGCGTGCGCCCCGGAAATGCGGACGATCTTGCCAGCGCCATGGCCCGATTAATCGAAGATGCCGCTGCTCGATCCGCCCTTGGGAAAGCCGCACGCGAAACCGCGCTCCGCCGATTCAACCGATCCCGCCTCGGCTCCGAATTCCTCTCGATCTATCAGCGGCTGATTTGATCCGCCATCGCCTTCCAAAACGCCTGCGTCATGCAGATTGGCGGCACCATTCGTCCATCTAAAAACAGCGTCGGAGTATTGGCAACGTGCAGCGCATGTCCCTCGGCGATGTCCTGGGAAACCCTATCCCGCACCGCCGGATCATTTAACTTTTTGAGAAACCGATCCGGATCGATGCCCGCTTCGATCGCCAGATCTCGATCAGTGGTGCCGCTTAGATATGGCTGGTCGAGAAAAAGCGCATCGGACATGCGATCAAAGGCAGCATTGCCTCCAAGCGCTCGCGCTGCCTCCGCCGCGTAGGCGGCCTTGCATGCGTCGGGGTGAATCGTTTTGGGCACGTTCGGGTTGCATTCCTTGCACAGCGGATAATGGCGCACCACGACGTTTAGCCTGTCTCCGAAATCCGCCTTGATCTCTCCGCGAATAAATTCCGCCGTGAGCAGACAGGCGGGACATTCATAATCGAGAAAAACGACCAGTTGATGGCGCGCAGCGGGGTCGGTTTCATCGGGTCGAAGCGGGATGGCGTTGGTCGGTTCGCTCATATATGCATCCATCATCAGCTTGGGGTTTTCCTGGAGCGACTCGACTATTCGCTGATAAGGCTGCAAATCCGCCACCTGATCCTGCAACAAAAGTCGCCGGCTTCTCGACCAGTACAAAAGGCCAATCAACAGCATGGCGAATCCGATGACTGCGGCCGATTGGCGAAGATTCACCACCATCAGCGAGCGATCGGCATTTCGCGCGCAGCGACGGCTCAATACGATGGAGATCAAGAGCAATAGGTTGATGGAATGGACAGCGACACACCCCCCGCACCACGGCGCGCGGCCCATCGCCATGAGGCCGACGAAAAACAGAGACGTATAAATGCCAATCACGCCGATCGCGATCGGCAGCCACCGGAGCGGCTTCCACTGCGGCCGAGCTTCCCCGACAAACGCATACCAAGTGCCCAGCGCGATGAAATAGCCGATGGCGAGGAAGGCGACAGGCAGATCGATCTGATGCCCGGGGATCGGCAGGTGAATTTCGGACCACGCCGACCGCGCTGAAGCCTCGCATCCGCTTGGCTGGTCAGAATTCGCATGGCACAGGTGGGCGATCAAGCGTCCGGCTGAGGAGGACGATGCGGGGGAGCCGTCATGAAGCTGAAGCAGGCCGTTGCTTACCCACGCGCCCATACCGCACAAAAGCAGCATCGCTGCCAAAAGTGCTGGCGGCTTCCAACTTGTCAAGGACATTAGTCGCAACTTTACCCTAAGAATTCGAGGCATGCGAACCGTCGCATGTTTTGAGTGGAACAGGGTTTGAATAAATCCGACAAGGAAGGCGGGGTGCTCCACGGACATAACACAATTATTTATAATAATTTAGAAGAAATCCTTTTTTTCTGCATCCCCTGCGGACAAATTATCCTTGACACCGATGAAGAGAGAGGCGATTATATATCTTGAAGCATTCAGTTTAACTCGAATGGAGATGGGAAATGAAGCTTAGCAAGTCGGTAATGATCCTCGTAGCGGTCGCCTTGGGTTTTCTCACGCTCGCGTCGGCCAAGCTTTTGGCTGCCCCCTCGCGTGGTCCGGTAAGCACCCCTTGCCGCACTCCCCCAAGCGCTTGCTAGTTGTTGGCGATTGCGAGCAGCAATAGTTTTAGACGGTGGTTCTGGCTGGCGGCCAAAATCACCGTCTGCTTCTGTTGACGCCGTGCTGTCGAGTCGGCTTATCGGGCTTGGCGCTTGACCGTTTCATTATCGCTTCATTTGCCTTTGGAAAAATTCCTTCGCTGTCGTTGACACGGGGCCGCCCATGATGCACGTTGATGGCTAGCAGCCCTAAATCGGTTGCTCAGCAGAGAGGGTTTCGTTAACGACTGAAGGCCGCGCATTGAATTTGCGTCAGACCGGAATGCACTCTATGCGATTGCATAAATCCGGCGAACCGCGCGGCCCCTTGAAGCGTTGTATTAGCCGGCATTGCAGTTGTCATGCTCGCTTCAAGCTCATGGCCGCTCTACGTCGGCCGGCGGACCCCGGTGAAACTAGCCAGATGGAAATCCCATGACCGCGTTTTCTCGCTCCTCCAAGGTAGAATACCGTCCTGTTGAACACTCTCAACAACCCGCAGCGACCACCTCGCCGCAGCGCAATATCTTGCTGGCGCTTTGGCATCGGCGATGGATCGTTCTCGTCGTCATCATGCTTTTCCTCGCCGCCGCTGCCGTACGCCTTATCCGAGCTACTCCAAAGTACCAGGCCACCGCCAGGCTCACCGTCGAGCAGAACCAGCCCTCAATCGTCGCCAACGATCCCAACGCGGGGCTGAATCAATCGCAAAACTTCCTGTACACCCAGCTCCAGATCATCAGTTCGCGGACCATCTTGGAAGACGTCGAAAATTCCAAGAGCACTGACGGCAGGGATATCTCGGCACTCTCTACGTTCCAGACCGGCGAGGCCGCCGCCAACGTCGTCAATTACTTGCGAAACAACCTGTTTGTTAACGTGGGACGTCGCGACGACGTGCTCACGGTCTCGGTCAAAGGTCCGGATCGAAGCGATGATGCCATCCTCGCCAACGCGGTCGTCGATGCTTACGAGACCTATGTGGCCCATCAGCGCAACTCGTCCACCAAGGATGTTCTAAAGATTCTGCGCGATGACAAGAGGAATCTCGACGCTGACGTCGAAAACGCGCGGAAGGCGAAGCTCGATTTCCAGACCAAGTACGCCGACCTCATCATCGGAAATGATCACATTAACCCGACCCTGGATCGACTTGGCCAGTTGGGGACGGAGTTGACCAACGCCGAACTGGCCACCATCAACGCAAAGGCCGATTACGAAAACACCAAGGCCCTGGCGACCGACAAGGCCAAGATCGAGGAGCTGTTGAACTCCCGCGTGCTTCGAAGCGAACGAGCCGATCTGCTCAGCAAGATCCGCGAAAAGGAAGACGATCTCGAAGGCATCACTACCACCGCTTTGCCGGGAAATCCCGAATACACGGCCGCCATGAACAGGGTCAGCAAGCTCAAAGATGAAATGGCCGCCGAGGACAAGGACCTGGTCAATGCCTACATCGCTGATCTGGAAACGCAATACGAATCCGACCAACGCAAGGAAGTTGAGCTCCAGAAAGCGTATGACGAGCAAAATGAAAAGGTGAAAGAACTCAACAGCAAGGCCGCCCTGTTCGCCGTTCTCAATGCCGATCTATTGCAGAAGGAAGCCTTCGACGGCGAGATCACCAAGAAGGTACAGGACCTGGGCGTTGTCGAGCACGATGACATCCCGACCGTCAACGTTTTTGAAGATGCCAAGGAGAGCGAAGCGCCACAGGTGGAGCCGGATTATCCCACCACCATATTTGAAGCGCTGGTGCTGGGAATCGTCGTCGGATGCGTGCTCGCCTACCTCCGCGACTGGCTCGATCAGCGCCTGCGATCCGCCGAGGAGATCAAGCATGTTTTGCAGATCCCCATTCTCGGTGTGGTTCCGCACATTATCGGTGCCCGCACCCCAAGTCAGCGCGGCTTGCAGTTGCATCTCGATCCGATGAGCGATGTGGCCGAGGCATATCGAACCATCCGCACGGGTGTCTACTTCGGCACCCCCGGCGGCGCCGCCAAGACGCTGCTCATTACCAGCCCCGCTCCGGGAGACGGAAAATCCACCCTGGCGAGCAATCTGGGCGTCGCCATGGCACAGGCAGGGAATCGAATCCTTCTGCTGGATGCCGACTTCCGCAAGCCGATGCAGCATAAAATTTTTAATCTCACCAAAGGCGTCGGACTCTCCAGCGTGCTTGCCGGCAGCATCAGCCTGGAAGAAGCCATCCAGGAAACGGTCGTCGGCAACCTCCACGTTCTTCCCTGCGGACCGATCCCGGCCAACCCTTCCGAGATTCTCAACAGCCAGTCCTTCGCCGATGTGCTCGATCAGCTCGTGGATCGCTACGATCACGTGCTGCTGGATTCGCCCCCGGTGCTTCCTGTCACCGATGCGCGGATTCTCGCCGCTAGTTGCGATGCCACGATCCTCGCCGTGCGAGCCGAGAAGAGCACCCGCAAGGGCGCGACTCATGCGCGTGACACGCTTGTTGCGGTCGGCGCCCGACTGATCGGTTGCGTCGTCAACGACGTTCCGCGCCGAAAGGGAATCTACGGTTACTACTACAGCGATTCGTACCTCTATCAATATGGCTACGGCAACACCAAGGCCCGTTCCACCGCCGCCGCCAATGGTGCCGCTGGCCTGTTGCCCAATGGAACCGAAAATGGTGCGTCCAAGCCCCCGGCCACTGCGGATGTTGGATGATTCGATCGGCGCCGTTTGCCCCGCAGTGTCCCCATGGCGGTATCTCCACGGCCTCTCTCACCCCACCTGACCGCCTCGCAGCGAAGCCGCCAATCCCGATTCTCCGCCGAGCGATCGGTCGATCTTCACTGCCATATTCTGCCCGGCGTCGATGATGGCCCGGCGGCAATGGACGATTCGCTGGCGCTGTGCCGAATGATGGTGCGCGACGGATTCACCGATATCGTCGCTACGCCGCACCAGCTCGGTCGCTGGGAAACGGCCAACTCACCGGCCGATATTCGTCTGGCCGTCGAGCATCTTCAGCAGCGGTTGGATGCCGACCGCATCCCCCTCAACATTTATTCCGGCGGCGAGGTCCGAATCGATGAGCGGATTCCCCGTCTCCTCCAAAGCGACGGCATTCTCACGCTCGCCGATGGCAAGCGCTATCTCCTCTTGGAACTGCCTCCGATGGCGCGCATCGACCCGGATCTGGTGATGCCGCACTTCACTGCCGCTAATGTGCGGGTGATTCTCGCTCATGCCGAAAGATATGAATCTCTTTGCGAAGATCACAATGCCGCCGCCGCCTGGCTTGATGCCGGCGCTGCATTGCAATTGAATGCATCGAGCCTTCTGGGCGGGACCGGCCAACCCCCAATGGCGGCCGCGTGGGACTGGCTGGGAAGCGGCTGGATTTCGCTGATCGCCACCGATTCCCACAGCGTCGGATCACGCCGTCCCCGCATGGCAGAAGCTATCGACCTCATCGCCCGCGAATTGGACGAGGCCTCCGCCAAGACCATCTGCATCGACAATCCCACCAAGGTTTTGCTCGGTGAAGAACTCGATGCGCTTTGATACTCTCTCTTCTGAGCCGCTTGCGGCTTCTGAGCCGGGCCGTGTCGGCCCGGAAACGGAGGCATCCACGATTCTGAAGCAGTCTCCTTAGCCGGCCAGCAACTTTCCTTGCTCGTTAAGCCTGCAATAACAATCGAGTTTCTCTCTTCACACGAGGTTGCCATGTCCTTCATCCTCGCCTTGGATCAGGGAACCACTAGCTCTCGCGCGATCCTGTTCGATCGCGCGGGAACCATCCGTGCGATGTCCCAAAAAGAATTCCGCCAGATTTATCCCCGCCCCGGATGGGTCGAGCACGATCCAAATGAACTGTGGGCAAGCCAACTGACCGCCGCGCGAGAAGCGATCGCGGTCGCCGCGGCAACCGCCGACGATATCGCCGCCATCGGCATCACCAACCAACGCGAAACCACCGTCTTGTGGGATCGTGCAACCGGCCAGCCGATCCACAACGCCATCGTCTGGCAGGACCGCCGAACCGCCGCATTTTGCGACGGGCTTAAATCCGCCGGCCATCTCGCAACCATCCAGGAAAAAACCGGACTCGTCATCGACGCCTATTTTTCCGCAAGCAAATTGCGCTGGCTCCTCGATCACGTTCCCCATGCTCGCGACCGCGCCCAGCGCGGCGAGCTGGCCTTTGGCACGGTCGATTCCTGGCTCCTTTGGAACCTCACCGCCGGCGCTGTCCACGCCACCGATGCGACCAACGCATCTCGCACCATGCTGTTTGATCTGCACACGCAGCGATGGGATGATGAGCTATTGTCCCTCTTCCAAATCCCGCGCGAAGTTTTGCCCGAGGTGCGATCTTCTAGCGGCGTCCTGGGCGAATCCAGCGCCGATTGCTTTGGCAAATCCATCCCCATCGCCGGACTGGCCGGCGATCAACATGCCGCTCTCTTTGGCCAAGCCTGTTTCTCTCGCGGTATGGCAAAAAACACCTACGGCACCGGCTGTTTCATGCTGATGAACACCGGCACATCGCCCGTTGCCTCCAAAAACAAGCTCCTCTCGACCATCGCCTGGAAGACCGCCGATCAAATCGAGTTCGCGCTGGAGGGTAGCGTCTTTATCGGCGGCGCTGTCGTGCAATGGCTCCGCGACGGTCTGGGCATCGTAAAAAGTGCGGACGAGATCGAAGCGCTCGCCCGCCGCGTCTCCGATTCCGGCGGCGTCTACATGGTCCCCGCTTTCGCCGGACTGGGCGCGCCCCACTGGGACCAATATGCCCGCGGCACCATCGCCGGCATCACCCGAGGCACCACCTCCGCCCACTTCGCCCGCGCCGCACTGGAGAGCATTGCCTTTCAGGTGGCCGACGTTCTGGATGTGATGCAACTCGACTCGGGCATCTCCATCCCCCAGCTTCGCGTCGACGGCGGCGCGGCCGCCAACAATCTCCTCATGCAATTCCAGGCCGATCTCCTGCGCGTGCCGGTCGTCCGTCCAAAAGTTCTCGAAACCACCGCGCTGGGCGCCGCCTATCTCGCCGGTCTAGCCGTCGATTTCTGGAAAGATCAAACCGAGATCGCAGCCAACTGGCAGATCGAGCGCACCTTCGAGCCCAGACTAAGCGAAGTCGAAGCGCATCATCGCCGAAAGCGTTGGAACAAGGCCCTGCAGCGCTCTCGCGATTGGGAGGAATCCTGAACCGTGATGTGTTCCCATCGTCATGCGATCGAGGGGCTGCATCGTCCGAATATTTCGCCCAGGTTACCGGACGCAGGCTCCTGCGTTTCATCGCCCTGTGCTTCCAGCAATCCAGGCAGACGGGCCGTTGTGCGCCGGCCGCCGGAACGATAAACTACGGGGTTGGGAGATAGCAAAGCCGAGGATAGGTTGTTGAGATCCCCCTGGCCAATTGACAAAAATGGGATTCGTGCCGATAAACACGTGACGATAAACTCC
>Ga0302325_10033520_pt1 | contig 10522 bp, 17 predicted proteins | sample Palsa_T0_2_FD_201948 | JGI IMG/M metagenome (GOLD analysis project Ga0302325, IMG submission 201948) | Peat permafrost microbial communities from Stordalen Mire near Abisko, Sweden - Palsa_T0_2 | ecosystem: Environmental > Terrestrial > Soil > Palsa > Peat permafrost | place: Sweden: Abisko...
CGCAGATACGTATCGATTTTCTGGCTGGCATTGAGCAGCGCCAGCGTGGCCGTGGCCGTATTGATCGTGGTCAGCGGCTCGCCGTCCGGCGTGGTCAGCCGGATCAGTTCGTTATTGCCGTACAGGGCAATCATGTCGCTGACCGCGGCGTAGGCCATCAGGCACGGCCCTTCGCGCGCTTGGCGGGGGCGGCCGGCTTACCTTCCGCCCCCGCTGCGCTGGAGGACGTCGTCGCGCCAACGTCTTCGATCTCCGGGGAGGCCTCTGTGGCCGCGCGTTCGTCCCCCTGTATGGCGGTGCTGAACGCGCCGACCTCGATGGCCGCCACGTCGGCGTAAGTCAGCGGGCGGCCGAGCGTCAGCGCGAGCTCCGGCTCGGACAGCATTTCGCGCAGCTGGTCGGGCGAGAAATCGCGCAGCAAATGCTCCGCCGATTTCGGATGACGCACCCCGCCCCGGATCAATCCGGGGCGGGCACAGGTGATCACCAGGCGCATACGCGAACCTTTCAGGCGACTAGTTCAGCCACTCGTCTTCGTAGGCTTCGAACATGCCGCGCAGCGGGTTCGGCCCGAGCGTGGTGGCGCCGGTATTGCTGTCGATCGGAATGAACTCGTTGGTCGCCAGCGCCAGCGCGTCGGGGTAGAGGCTCGTGCCGCACACCAGCAGGTTCGGCTTGATCCCCATCGGCGTGCCGTTCGGCCGGCGGATGCTGGCCATCGCCGTGCGTGCCGCCGTGATGTTGGCAACACTGAGCGCGCCGAGGCTCATGAACGCGGTCTGCCAAAGGCCGTAGCCGGCGTTGCTGCGGCCATCGACGCCCCACTCGAATTCCTGGTTCCAGAAAACCTGCGGGTCCGTCATCGAGAATTTCGGGATCATCTGGTACGGCCGGCGCATCTGGTAGATGAACGGCCTCCAGGTCTTGCGCGTATCGATCAGGAACCACGGCGAGCCCGAGCCAGCCTGATAGTTCGCGATCGTGCCGGCGCTGCCGTCGGCGTTCGGGTTCGGGTGCGCCGTGTCGAAGAAGTTCTGCCCGTCATAGGTGATCGACGTGTGGCCGTTCTTCATCAGGCTGGCGATCAGCAGGTCCGGCAGCTCGCCGGCCGTCTGGCCCAGCTGCTGCGCGGCCGGACCCAGGATGCCGTAGAGATCGTCCTCCAGCTGCGGCCGCTGCACGCTGATCGTGTTCTCGAACGTCTTGTTGGTGATCTGGAAGACGCTGACCGACAGCGCGTGCACCACGCGATCGCCGAGCCATTCGCGCATCCCGGGCAGCAAGTCAAGGCGCGGATAGATCGTCGCCGCACCGGTGCTGGGGCCCTCGAAGCTGAACTTCTTGTAGCGGCTGTCGGCGGCGGAGAACTGCGTATTGAACGCGAGGCTGACGGCGTCATTGATCGACGCCAGGAACGGAAACGTGATGATCTGCGGCATGGCGCTCTGGTTTCCTTAAGTGCCGCTGACGCGCACGTAGTAGAGACCCTTGTCGATCCCATCCAACGTGCCCATCAGGAGGTTCGCGCCGCTGCCGGAAGACAGCGTCGTGGTATTGTCGTCGGTGGCGTAGACGCTGGCCCCGATGTTCGAGGGCGTCGCGCTCGGCACCTGGAACTGCCAGCGCCCGCGCTCCACCACGACGTAGTCAGGGCTCGCCGAGGCGTTGCCGACGTTGCTGTAGTCCTGCGTCGCGATGCCAACGATCACGACCGAACCGGACGTCTGCACGCGCTGCAGCGTGCCGGCGCTGTTCAGCGCGACGATGCCGCCGCGCCAGATCTGTTCGCCGGCCAGAACCTGGTAGCCATAGGAACCGCCGGCCGGCGGCCCACGGCGATCGACCTTGACGCCTGCGGTCAGTGCCACGTCAGCGTGCTCCCTTGTTGGCGCTGTTGGCCTCTCGGGCCTTGCGCGCGGCTGCGAGTTTCTTCGGGTCGAGGCCCATCGTGGTGGCGATCGCGCTTTCCATTTCGGTGGCGTCGTCGCCGCCGGCGTCGTCGGAATTGCGGTGGCCTGCCGGCATGCCGCCGACATTGATGCTGACCAGCGCGCCGATTTCCCTTTCGACCGCGGCGGCATCGGCGATGTGTCGGGTGATATAATGGTCGCGCAGCGATGCGATCGGCTTGCCGGCCGTGATCGCGCCATCGACGAAGGAGACCGCCTTCTCGCGGGCGCGGTCGGCGCGCACTGTGTTCAGCTCGGTTTCGAGCCGAACCACCTTGCCGGCCAACTCGCCCGTGTTGCCCGCCGCGGCGCGCGCCGTCTGCAACTCGGTCACCAGCACGGTCGGATCGGTCGCGGTAAGGCCGGCGGCGTTCGCGATCGCCGCGATATGCTGCGGCAGCGCGACCTGCGCGGCGCGCGCCTCGCGGGCCGCGTTCAGCACGGCCGCGTCATCGGCGGTCTCCGGCAAGCCGAAGATCGCCCGCAATTCTTTCGGGTCCAACGGGTTCTCCTGTTGTGAGTGCAGCGAATGCAACGCCGCGATGTTGGGCGTATTGTTCAGCGAGGCGCGCAGCACCTGGTTGATTTCGCCGGTGTTGGGATCGCGCGTGAAAACCGGGCTGATGCCGCGATAGGCGCGATCGATCATCAGCTGCTTGCCGCTTTCGTTCCAATCGACGCGGCCCCAGATGGCGCCGTTCCGCTCTTCCATCTCCACGATCCAGCCGCGCGCCGGGCTGGGCAGCCCTTCTGGCGCGGCAAGATCGGTGCTGTGGTTCTCGTCCAGCGGCAGCTTGCCGTCGGCCATGCTGCGCGCGATCACCGCGGCGGAATTCTTGATGATCCACGGCCCGCGGCCGTCCACACCCTTGAACGGACCGGCCGGCACCAGCTCGATCCAGTCGGGCACCTGGCCCGGCTGGCTCACCGGCAATGAGTTGTAATAGCGGACGGTCTGCATGCGGCCGGCACACTGGCCGGGGCCGCGCGCCGGTTTAATGCCCTTAGATAAGGGCAGCGCGCATCCGCCGATCGCGCGCGTCGCCGGGGAGGTTAGGCCCTGGTCGCGCGTTTTGGAAATGGGGGTCTGGGGCCAACGGCCCCATCGGCCGCGGCTGCCCCTAGCGGCGTTGCCGCCGCCAGCCGCCTAACCCCGCTCTTATGGCTCTCATTTGCCTCTCAGAGGCCGGGGCGCAGGGTGGGGGTCGGCGGGCTGGCGCCTTAGTAGACGATGTCGCCTGGAACTGCGCCCTCGCATCCGCGTGACGCGCCGCTCAAAACCACGATCGAGGCGCTCGCATCGTCAGCGGTATCGACGATCACTTTCGTTCCCGGCGCGACGATGCAACTGATCAGCGGCTTGAGCAAATCCACCGGGGCATCTTTCTCGCCCGAGAAGGCGATCTTGATGCCGCGCGCCATGGCGTCGGGATCGGTCCACACAATGATCGTTTTCGCGTCGCCCTTGGCGATCAAATAATGCGCTGTCGAGCCGGGCCTAAGCACCGCTGGCGGTGCCGCTTCTTTCGGCTCGGCCGCAGTGGATTTCGCGGCCGTGCTGGACGGACTGCTTGGATTGTCGTTCAAAACACCGATCAGACTGATGATGGCGGCCAAAACAAGCACGGCGAGGCAACCCTTCGCCGCGTTTTTATTCTGCTCCTTCTTATCGTCCACCACTGACTGCCCGCTCTAGTCGCCGCCCGCGAGGTGGGTAAACCGCTCACCTCTGGCGCCCAATAAGCCGCCCGACAACGTAATCGTAAAACTCGGACGATCGATCCCGTCTACTATCGTCACCGCCCAAAAACCTTTGCGCACCTCACCGCCCACGACGCCAACCCAGGTGCCGAGCTCTCCCCGCCGCTGGTAATGCTGGATCACGCGGTAAAGATCGCGTTGCACTGACGCCAGCACTTCCGGGATCATGAGCTCGCCCCGCACCCAAGATATTACGAGCCCGGCCTCGTCTAGGAAACCGTCCGGCCACGGCGCTCCGCCGGGGGACTTCCCATCCAAGCCGGCGTAGTTGCCAGGAAACTCCAGCGCCATGAACTCATAAACGCCGAGTTTAAGATGATCGCTTGCGGTCATGGAATATCATTCTCCTCTGCTGCCGGCTGGTCAACCCCCGAGTATCTGCCGTGCGCTGTAGCCGGTGATCGCCCGGTTCAGCGCTTCGAACACGTTCTCCAGCGCCTCCCGCTTTTCCTCCGGGCCGAAACCCAGGTAAGGCCGCGCCGGGATCACCACCCGCTGGCAATGGATCCACTTGCCGCCGATCCGGAAACTGAGCTGCTTCGCCTTCACCGGCACGATCACTGCGCCGCCCTGGTGCACGGCCGCATAGATCTTACTGCTGCCCCAGGCGACCGCGTCGCCACCCTCCACTTTGAATTTGAGGCTGCCGAACAGCCCGATGCTGCCGAACCGCGCACCGCGCAGGATGCCTGGCCCCCGCTTGAACTCGGCATAAGTCGGGTTGAGCGCCTTCCAGGGCTGCCCTTCGGGGTCGCGGGCATCCAGGAAGTGCTGCTGGGTCGCCCGCACCATCCCCTGCCCAAGCGCCCACAGCAGCGGCCGTTTGTCGGCGCTGAACCGCGTCAGGTGCTCCAGCGCCCCGCGGAACTGCGCGTCGTCGAACGTCGAGGTGATCTGCGCGCCGGTCACGGCGCAGCGTCGTCCGGCACCACGCCGGCGCCGTCGCAGACCTGGCATTTGGCGGGGACATCCTTCGTCACCGTCACGTGGTCCGCGATCTTCTCACCCCTCCAGAACACCTCCGCCTTGCCGCCGCCGCCGAACTCGCGGGCCGGCAGCTCCGCAGTGTGCTTCCCGCTACCGTTGCAGAGCGGACACTCTTTTTGTTTCACGGCAATTCCTCCATCGGATCACTCTTCACCGGCGCCTGCAGCCAAGCCTTACCTGGATTATAGTCGAACCCCGGATCGATCCCATCAGGCACCTGGTGGTGAGCCCCGGTCTTCTTGTCCACCCAGGTCCTATACTTGATTTCCGGCGTCGCGTCCGGCCCGCTCTTGCCCATGCGGCCCAGTCCGGCCTGGCTGACCGGCCTGACAAAACAGCTGCAGCGCCAGCCGTTCGGCGGATAGTGCGTGTCCCAGAAACCGTCGTCGCAGCGCAGCACGGTGCCATCCAGCGCCAAATGCTGCGGACGCGGCCGGCGGCTGTCGCCGTGGCAATATTCCCAGTAGGGATACATCGCGGTCACGTCCGGATCGGCCATCTGCTGGAACCGTCCGGCCGAGTAGGCGCCGGCCAGGTTGGTTTCGTAAATCACCCGGCTTCGCCAGCCCGCGCTGCCGTGATGCACCCAGCCGTGTTTCTCCACGATCGCATCGAAATCCTTGCGGAATTCGGCGAGCGTGGTGCCCTGGCTGATTGCCTTGTCAACCGCGTCGCGGAAATCCTGCACCAGGTCATCGGTGGCCGCGCCGGCGACCATGAAGCTGCGGCTGTGCGCCTCGCGCCAAACGTCAGTCCACCGCTCGGTTTTCACGTTCCCCTTCTGCCGGAAGAACGCGATCGCCTCCTCGAAGGGCAGATCGATCGCCTTGATATCTTCGCTGCTCATTGAGCCTAGCGGCGCTTAAGCGGGCTCCGGCGCGATCGCGCCGGTGTCGGATTTACGCGCGGCGCATATTTCGCCCTGCTTTGAAGATGCTGCCGCCACTCAAATGCTGCCTGGGGTTCGTCGTCGCCCACGCCCGCCGATCGCTCGCATTCGTTACAGGCGTACCACCAGGTGCGCTCGTGCCCCAAGATGATCGGGTGGCCGCCGCAATGGCAATCAGGCAGCCGCGATGCGTCAGCCAACGGCGTAGACCTTCGCCTCGATCTGCCGCAGCTTTGCCATCTGCTTTTCGGAAAGCGCGAGCTGGCCGCCGTTCAGCAGCATCCGGCCTCGCAGGTCGTCGGTAAAATCCTGTTCCCAGTCGCTCAACCGCGCGCAGCTCTCGCAGTCGCGCAGCAGCTCGGCCAGGTTAAACGGGGCCGCATCGAGCCTAGCGGCGCTTGAGGAAGAGCGCTGCTCGACCTTTCTCCGGTCATTCTCGTATCGGCCGCCCGTCATGCGCCGAGCCTCAGCTGCTCCGATGTGGCAACGAGCGTCGGCGCCGCCTTCAGCTCCGCCAGGTCCCACTGGCAAGCGTACGGCGCGCCCTCGGCGAGCGCCTGCAACATCAGCCGGTTCGCATCGGTTTCGTCAACCGCGTGGCCGTAGAATGCCATTTCGCCATCAACCTCGTGGTCAACCTGAAAGCGGAATGCCGTCATGGTTGTCGCGCCGCGTCGGCCAGCGCGATCGCCGGGTCCACCGGCGCGATCGGCGGATGCGGCATGCACAGATCGGCCACCCAATCTTCCAGCGCCTCTTGCGCCTGCTCGAATTTCGGCCGCCAGGCCGCCTCGCCGATTAGCGCATTGATCAGCGTAAACCCTCGTTCGTGATGCGGATAGACCTCGCCGCCATAGAACGGCCCCACGCCCAGCCGCCACACCTCCATGCTGGCGTACGGCTTGGTCCAGGCGAAGGCGAGCCGCACCTTCCTGGCGGGTTTCCGGCGCGCCATTACCGCGCTCTCCCGATCTCAGCCATCACGCTCGCCTGCCCCACCAGCACGGCCAGCGCCATGCCGCGCGCCATCGCCGCGGCATACTCTTTGTCCGGCAGGTTCAGCGCTTTCAGCCGGCGCTGTAAATCGTGCATGTCCTCGGCGGCGTCGAACACGCCGCGCACCGTGTCGGTCAGCCCGGCCAGCGCGCCGGCCGCGTCGTGCGCCAGCCGCGCGCTCATCACTTCCACCAGCTCATCGGGCACCGCCGCGTGCCGCGTGATCAGCTCCCGCAGCGGCCTAAAACTGTTCGCCTCGGTCTCCGGCGGCGTCACCGCCGGATGCGGGATTTTCGGCGCCACCACCGGCGCCGGCGGCACGCCGCCGACCGTCTCGTCGTCGGGATCGGGCTCGGCGAACCCAAGCATCTCGCGCACCTCGATCGCCTTCACTTTGAGCCCCATGCCGCCCAGATCGGCGACGCCGGCGATCCGCTTCTCCAGCGGCACACCCTCTTCCTGGCCCACCACCAGGCGCGGATACTTTTCTTGTGGCCCAAACGTGAACGCGATCATCGGCTGCACCAGCCGCCGCGTGATCGACACGCTCAGCAGCCGCGCATCGAACCGTTCCACGTCTTGCTCGGCGCCGCGATGCTCTTTCCCCACCGCATGGCCGCCGGCGACAGCATCGGTGCCCGCCGTGCCGCCCAGCACCAGCTTGCTGACTTCGTAATTCAGCCAATCACCGCGCCCTGAATAGAGCTTTTCCGAACCCGCCCGATTGCCGGCCTCGACGAACTCAACCTCCATGCTTTTCGGAATGATCGCCGCCACGTCGCCGGCGATCAAGCTGACCGCCTTCCACAGCACGCTCTTGTCGCCGCGGCTGGCTTCCGGCCCGTACCGCCCGAGCCGGATCGGCATGCCGTAGCCCTGCACGAACAGCGCCCAATCCTTCAGATTGAACGCCTGGAACATCCACATGAAGGCGACCGCGCGCGTCAGCCCGCCGCGCACCGCCTGGCCGGATTTGCTCTTATGATTGTGCAGCAGGAACTTGTGCGGCTGCAGGTCGAGGAAGCCGGCGCCGTCGCGCAACCAGATTGTCTCGCCATCCTCCCAGCTCACTTCGAAAAACCGTTGCGGCCGATACAGCAGCTCCGCCGGCCGCACGCTGCCCGGCTTGCTCTCCCATTTGATTTCGTGGACGGAAAACCCCTTGCCGAGCCCGTCGAGGATATCGAACATCGCCTCGCCGAGCATGTCGTCGTCGAGCCAGTCCTGCACGAAATCGGCGTGCAGTTGCGCGTTCGGATAGTCGCCGGCCTCGACGCGCACCGGCAGCTGGCTCACCTGCCGCTTCCGCTTGCTGAGAACCGCATAATAGTGGGTAAAGAGCTCCTCGATCTCCTCGGCGAGGATCATCCATTGCAGCGTGTTGCCGGTATCGGAAGCGCGGATGATGGCGCCGAGCGTGCCGGGGTCCATGCCGAACGCCAGGTGCCCCGCGAACGGTGGCCGCCCCTCGATCGCCCTGGTGGGATACTGCTCGTGTTCCAGCAGGTCCCGCTCATACGGAAGCCCGTTCTGGTCGAAGATCAACCCGCTTTTTACCTTGGCCATCTAGCGGCGTTCCTTCAGCCGTCCGTTTTTCTGCACCGCCTCAAGCGTCACGCTGCACCCGATATGCACGCCGAGAATAAAACCGAGGTTCACTGCGGCTGTAATCACAAAAACCCCGGCGAGAATATTGAACCCAAGATATGCTGCCAGCAGCGCACACGCGAGGATCCAGACGCACCAGCCGCAGGCTTTCTGGGTAGTCGTCAGCTTCGCCATCACTTCGGCGGCCAATACCAGTCGCCGACCGCGTCGCCCTGTTCGACCTGGTTCAGCGGCCCCGGGCAGCCGAATGGCTGGAACACGGTGACATCAACCAGCGAGGGCGTACGCACCAGCGTCACGACAGCCGGCAAATCCAACCTGTCCTCAAAGATGCTCACGGTGTGAAGGCGCTGCCCCGGCCATGACGCGACTGGCAGCTCCCTGGGCTTAGGAACCGGCGGAGCCGGCGGTGGCGGCACGCCAGCCGGCCGCCCGCGCACCAAAACGATGTCGCCAATCGCCGGAATGCGCGCCGGCTGCGGGTTCTTTGCTATGTCGCTCATAGTGCGTTGATGTCCCCATCATGTTTCGCCAGGCACCCGGGCCGCGCCGCGGCCCGGGCCTTCCAGTGCGTTCGCTTCAGACCGGCGTTGCCGGCACCGCAGGCGCGCCCACCCAGGCGCCGACCGCGCTGGACGCATCCAGCGTGTCGGTTTCGGGCGGGGGCACCGGCGTGCCGGAAATGCCGAAATTCAGCACGATGTCGGGCTGCCCCGCGAGGCTCACCGTCACCGTCACCGCGTCATTGCTTTCGGCCGCCGTATCGATCGGGTAGCAGCCGAAGGCGACCTGGTTGTTGGTCAGCGGCCCGACGACGACCGCGAGCTTTGAAGTATCCGAGCTGGTGATTGTCGGAACAGTCGAACCGTTCGCGATATCGAGCACACCCAGATAACGTGTCGCCAGCGCGGCATTCGCCGCGTTGGTCAGCAGAATTGCAGTTGAACTAGACATCAGGCGGAAAGCTCCATTTTGGTCGAGGATGAAACCGCACACGAGCCGTGTGCGGCGGCGGCGACGCCACCAGCGCAGCGGCTGGTGTGCCGTTTCGAAAGGCGCGCTCATGCCGAGCACGCGGCGGGAACGAGTTTGTCGGGATCACAGGCCGGCCGCAGCCCGGGCGGCAATTGCAGCCGATAGCGCCACGCCAGCCGCATCACATGCGCCCGCTGTTTTTCGCTCAACAGATGCGGCCGCACGCCGCGCAGCCCGCGCAGGAAATCGCGATCGCCGCGGCCGCTATTGGTCACCACGCGCTGCAGCGCCGCCATCACGTTGGCCAGCAGCAGCTGCATTTCCAGATCGATCGTGCCGGTCTCCGGCGAGCCCGGGGGCAGAGCCCTGGGCTCTGCCTCGATCCCATGGCCGATATCGGCCCGCGCGCGCCAGTCGCTCACAGCGCGGCCCCCCGCGGCCGTGGCAGCATGCCGCCGCGCAGCGCCGGAAACAGTCCAGGGGCTCTGCCCCTGGCATCGTCTTCCTCGTCGGCCCGCGCCTGTTCCTCCGCCGTATCGTGCCACCTGGTGGGGCCGCCGGCAGGCGCCTGCGGATGGCTCTCATATTCGTAGAGCTCCACCTCCGCCCGGCTCGCGGCATACGCCAGCGCCAGCGCTACCGCGGCGTCGCCGTGCCGCCCCTGGCCGTCGCTGCCGAGCGTGCGCTCCGGCACCCTGATCACGCCGCGCACGAAGGCCAGCAGCGCCAGATCGTCCATCACGTCGCGATCGCGCGGCAGCTCGATCGTCGCGTCCTCGAAACCCGCCTTCAGCGCCGGCATGTTCTCCCGGTACCAGGGCTCGTTCATCATCACCATTTCGATGCGCGTCTCGCCGTAGCGCTGCATCGCCACCTCGGCGAGATACATGCCGTTGCCGGTCGCATCGAGCTTGCCGGCCCGCAGCAGCCCGCGCTCCTCCAGATAATCCAGGATGTAGAACACCACCTGGCGCTGCTGCTCGAACGGCACGTTGCGCATTTCCACGATCAGCGGAAACCGCCGCACCAGGCTCTTCAAGATCTGCCCGAGCGCGAAAACCGAAAGATCGCTGCGCCGCGCGAAATCGTGCCCGAAACAGCACGGCGTTTTCGGGTCCAGCGCCTTCAGGATCGGGTCGAGGTTTGCCACGCACCAGGCGCGGATTTCCGTCTCGCGCGCGAATTTGCTCCAGTGCACGAAGTCCGGCTTGCAGGTCAGCCGCAGCACCGTCCCGTCGAGCACCATCCGTTTCTCGATCAGCGCCCGCGAAATCGCCGCCCCGCCGCCCTCGCGCGGCACGCAGAACAATTCCTCGTCGGCGTTGTCGCCATATTCGGATATCGTCGTCTCGCGGAA
>Ga0302325_10033521_pt1 | contig 10522 bp, 8 predicted proteins | sample Palsa_T0_2_FD_201948 | JGI IMG/M metagenome (GOLD analysis project Ga0302325, IMG submission 201948) | Peat permafrost microbial communities from Stordalen Mire near Abisko, Sweden - Palsa_T0_2 | ecosystem: Environmental > Terrestrial > Soil > Palsa > Peat permafrost | place: Sweden: Abisko...
TTGCGCTTGTCGAGCGCAACCAGCTCGGCGGCAATTCGCTCAATGCTGGTTCGATCCCGTCCAAGACATTGATCCATTCTGCCAGACTTTGCGCGCAGATTCGCGACGCCGCCGAATTTGCCGTCTCGTCGCCGACGGAATTGAAACTGGATTTTGCGGCGCTGAAAGCGCGCATGATGCGGGTTCGCGCCCGCATCGCCGAATATCATGCGGTTGACCGTCTGTTGCACGACGGTGTGGAGATATTCTTCGGCGAAGCCCAATTCAGTGGTCCGTCCAAAGTGACGCTGGACGCAATATCACTTCACTTCAAGAAAGCGATCGTCGCGACAGGCGCTCGGCCAAATCCATCGAATTTTCCCGGCCTTGATGACGTCGGCTATCGAACCAGCACAAATATTTTCGATATGCCGGAATTGCCCCAGCGTTTGGTGGTGATCGGCGGCGGCCCGCTGGGTTGCGAGTTGGCGCAGGCTTTCTGCCGGCTGGGCTCCCGCGTCACGATTATCCAGAACGATCCGAAATTCCTGCCGCGGGAAGAGCGCGACGCGGCAGAGCTTCTGTCAGAGTCGATGGCGCGGGACGGCGTCAGCATCATGCTCAACACGACAGTGACGGGCGCACATGCGGAGGCCGGGAGCAAATTTGTCGATGGACAGAACTACGACACGAAAGTCAGCGTTCCCGCCGATGAAATCCTGCTCAGTATCGGCAGGTTGCCGAACGTCGAGAATCTGGGGCTCGCGCAAGCCGACGTTGATTGCGACGACAAAGGGCTGAAGGTGGACGATCTTCTCCAAACGACCAATCAAAACATCTACGGCGCCGGCGATGTCTGCATGTCGCACAAATTCACGAATGTCGCTTGGGTGACTGCACGCATGGCCGTGAGAAACGCATTTCAGCCCAACAAGCTGCCTCACAGCCAAATGATGATTCCGTGGTGTACTTATTGCGAGCCGGAGATCGCGCATGTCGGGATGCAGGTGTGGGAGGCGCGCGAGAAATCCATACCCGTCAAGACCTACACCGTGATGATGCAGGACGTGGATCGGGCCATAACCGATGGGCAGGATGATGGATTTGTGAAGATACACGTTCAGGACGGCACAGACAAGATTTTGGGTGCGACGATCGTAGCGACCCGCGCCAGCGAACTGATCAACGAAGTATCCGTTGTCATGAGAGCCGGCATTGGAATGCACGGTCTTTCGCGGATCATTCACGCCTATCCTGCGCAATCGGAAGCCATCCGGCTGGCCGCGTTGGCCTATGAAGACGACCAACTTCGTCATACGGACGCGGCAATTTGAAGGACAGAACATGGCAGACGAAGTCACCGAGCGTCGAGCGCCGACACGGCCAGTGCAGAAAGTTCTGGTCGGCCAGAAAGCCCTGGTCACAGGTGCCAATTCAGGGATCGGCCTCGGTGTGGCCATCGCGTTGGGGCGAGCGGGCGCGGATGTCGTGGTGAACTATGTCGACGGCGACGAGACCGCCGATGCGGTGGTTGCCGAAATCGAGAAGGCAGGTGTCAAGGCGTTCAAATGCAGGGCCGACGTTTCGAAGGAGGACGACGTAGCGGAAATGTTCGCGCTGGCCGTCAAGCAATTTGGTACCGTCGACATCCTTGTCGCCAATGCCGGGTTCCAGCGCGACTCCGCCTTCAAGGACATGAGCCTTGACGACTGGAACGCGGTGCTCAGCGTCAATCTGACAGGACAGTTTCTTTGTGCGCGCGCGGCCGTTCGCGAATTTCTGCGCCGCGGTCCCGTTCCCTCTGTTTCCAGCGCCACCGGCAAGATCATTCACATGAGTTCGGTGCATCAGGAGATTCCCTGGGCCGGTCACGCCAATTACGCAACATCCAAGGGCGGAATCAAGATGCTCATGGAAAGCCTGGCGCAGGAAGTTGCGCCGCATCGCATCCGCGTCAACGGCATAGCGCCCGGCGCGATCCGAACTCCGATCAACACGGCGGCATGGAAGACGAAGGAGGCTTATGACGCGCTAATGACGCTGGTACCCTATGGCCGCATCGGCGAACCGGAAGACATCGCACGCGCGGCGGTCTGGCTCGCTTCGGACGATTCCGACTATGTCGTCGGTACCACGCTTTTTGTCGACGGCGGCATGACATTGTTTCCGGGATTTGCGACCAACGGTTGAGCGCGATGCCGGACAGCCACTACGACATGATTGTGATAGGCAGCGGGCCCGGGGGCGCATCTTTGGCGCACCGGCTTGCGCCGACAGGAAAGCGGATATTGTTGATCGAACGCGGTGACTACCTGCCGCGCTCATCGGCGAACTGGGACTCCAAAGTCGTTTTCGTCGAGGGTGCCTATCAAGCGAAAGAAACCTGGTACGGCAGAAACGGCGAGAGTTTCCACCCGGGCCTTCACTATTATGTCGGCGGAAATTCCAAGGTATACGGAGCGGCTCTGTTTCGTCTGCGCGAACGCGATTTTGACGAGGTGCGCCATGTCGATGGCATGTCGCCGGCATGGCCGCTGAAATATGAGACATTTGAGCCTTATTACGCGCAGGCCGAACGGCTATTCCACGTTCACGGCCAGCGGGGCGAAGACCCTTATGAACCGCCGTCCAGTGGGCCGTTTCCCTATCCGCCGGTTTCGCACGAACCGCGCGTTCAGGCGCTGAATGACAGACTGGAGCAGGGTGGCTTGCGCCCGTTCCATCTGCCGCTCGGCATTCTTATGGATGAGGCGGATGGGAAGGTCACGCCGACCAGTACTTGCATCCGCTGCGATGCATTCGACGGATTTCCATGTTTGCTGAACGGCAAGGCGGATGCGCAGGTGATGTGCGTCGACCCGGCGTTGATGGCAAATCCCAACCTCACCCTATTGACCGGGGCCTACGTGTCGAAGCTGTCGACGGATTCGACCGGACGGAAGGTCACCAGCGTTCATGTCACGCGTGCTGGGGCGGACGAACTCTATTCCGGCGATGTGGTGGTAGTCGCCTGCGGCGCGCTTTCGTCCGCACTGCTGCTTCTCAGATCGGAAAACGAAAAACATCCGAATGGTTTGGCGAATGGATCGGGACAGGTTGGCCGCAACTACATGCGGCACAATCAATCGATTCTGATGGCTTTGATGCGCGAGCCGAACGAGACGGTGTTCCAGAAGACGCTGGCGGTTAGCGATTACTATTTCAGCGCCGACGATTGGGGCTATCCCCTCGGCCTGATCCAGATGTGTGCCACGTCTCACAGCGCCCAGATTCGCGGCGAAGCTTTACCCGAATGGCTGAAATGGTTGCCAAAAATGCCGTTCGAGGAAATGGCACGGCACTCGATGGACTTCTGGCTCTCCAGCGAGGATTTGCCGCGCGCCGAAAACCGGATTTTCTACGACGGCGACCGCGTGGTGCTCGACGTTACGGAAGGCAATATGGAGGCGCATCATCGCCTGAAGAAAAAGCTTGAAACGATACTGAGTGCGGCCGGCGCTCATCCTTTCCTGTTGGAGCGCACCCTTTATTTCGGCAAGGATATTCCCATCGGCGGCACCGCTCATCAAGCGGGTACCGCACGGTTCGGAACCAATCCGACGACCTCGGTGCTCGACCTGGATTGCAAAGCGCACGAGCTCGACAATCTCTACATCGCCGATGCGAGTTTCTTTCCGTCGATCGGCGCGGTAAACCCAACGTTGACGATCATCGCGAACTCTTTGCGCGTCGCGGATCGGATTGCGGCAAAAAACGGTTGGTAGCGGCCAAGACGAACCCCGAATGCGCCGCGTTATTATCGGCGCTGGCTTTGCCGGCGTCGAAATGGCGCGCGGGCTCTCGAGCGTCTTGAGGCGTTTGGCGAAGTTGTAGGCGATCACGAAGTCGGCGCGATGAGTCCGAAGCCGATTGGCGGTGTCTCGTAGTGGAAGCGTTTGACCGCCGCCTTCTCGATTTTCCTGCTCATCCGTTCGACTTGGCCGTTGGCCCATGCATCCTTCGAATCGAGCGACAAGAACGCACCATCAAATCCTGGGATCAAACATCTAACTCCGCCGCCCGCGAATCTTCTCGTCGAGCGCCAACACATGTTGCGCCTGTTTCAGATGCGGCTGGTCGAGCATTTTGCCGTCGAGCGAGGCGACACCGGCGCCGCCCGCGAAGGCGGCAACCACACGCAACGCGTAGTCGACATCGGCCGCTGACGGCGTAAAGGCGGAATTGATCACGTCGACCTGATCGGGATGGATCGCGAGCATGCCCGAAAAACCTTCGCGCTGCGCCGATTGGGCTGCGCGTGTAAGCCCTGCCATGTCGCGGAAATCCGCGTGCAGCGTGTCGATCGCCTCCACACCTGCAGCCTTCGCCGCGATCAACGCAAGCGAGCGCACGACCTTGTAGGTGAAGGCGAAGTCGCCTGATTCGTCGCGATTGGAAACGGCACCGAGCGCCGCCGACAAATCTTCCGCGCCCCAGGTAAGCGCCGCGAGCCGGGGCGGCGGATTGCGGTAATCCATGAGCGTGATGACGGCGAGAGGCGTTTCGCTCGCAACCGGCATCAAGAGGATGCTGTGCGCGGGCAGACCATGTTTGTCTTCGAGGGCCGCGATGTCGCGGTCGAGCGCACGCAACACGTCAGGCGAATCGGGCTTGGGTACCACCAAACCTGCGGGACGCGACGCCACCACCGCGTCGAGGTCTTCTTCGTAATCTGCGCTGCCCACGGGATTGATGCGCACCCACAGCGAAGCGAAGCTTTGCCGTTCGGATTCCAGATATTCGCGTGCGAGGCCGCGCGCCACGCCGCGCCTGTCGGCGGCCACGGCATCTTCGAGATCGAGGATCAGGGCGTCTGCCGGAGAAGATTTCGCTTTCGCCAGCTTTCGCTCGCTGTCGGCGGGAACGAACAGGAAGGAACGGAGGATCATGGGACCACAACTGCGATTGTCATGGCCCGCCACTGCGGGCCACCCAGGTGGCATCTTTATGCTGTCGAAAGATCAAACGAAGCAAATTCGTTGATAAAGCGCCTCCTTCAACTGAGTGGCCCGCATTGGCGGGCCAAGACACGTTGGGAGAGGGTGTCGCCTTAACCCGCCAATTTCTCGATCTTCTCCCGGGTCAGCCGCTGGACCGTCCACTCCGACAGGGGTTCGGCGCCGAGACGCCGGTAGAAGTCGATCGCCCGCTCGTTCCAGTCGAGCACCGACCATTCGAGCCGGGCGCAGTCGCGCGCCAGGGCGATTTTGGCAAGTTCGCGGAAAAAGGCCTGGCCGATGCCGAGGCGACGGCGATGCGGCTCCACGAAGATGTCCTCGAGATAGAGGCCCGGTTTGCCCGTAAAGGTCGAGAAATTGTGGCAATAGAGGGCGAAACCGGCGGGTTCGCCCCCGACGAACGCCAGCAGGCATTCGGCATAGGGCCTGGGACCGAAGAGATTGCGACGGATCGTCGCCTCGTCTGCGGCCACCTGATCGGAAAGCCGTTCGAATTCCGCGAGCGCCCGCACGAAATGCAGGATCGTCGCCACGTCATCCGGCCGCGCCTGCCGAATCATCAAACTTTCGCCGGGATTTTCGCTCATAGTCCCCTCCAGGGAAAATTATCTCTTTATTTTCAATATGTTACCACGATCTTGGAACGGTGCACACACTGCGGCCTGCGGATCACACCGGAGTGATTGCGCCTTAACCCACGGCAGCTATTATCAGAAAAGAGGGGCAATGCGTTGCAAGCGCGTATAGTGTCCCGCCCTCGAAGGATGAGTGCGGCACCGCTCCGGAGCGGCGAGTGTCGCCCATGGAGATATATCAGGACGATGAGTTCAGTTGCGACGGAGGCGCGTGGGGCGCGTCACTCCGGCATGAAGCCCACGGATGTCAGCGACCCGAATTACTTTCATAAGGTGGTCGATTGCCAATGGGCATGCCCGGCACACACGCCCGTTCCCGAATATATCCGGCTGATTGCGGCAGGGCGCTATTCCGACGCCTACATGATCAATTGGCAGTCGAACGTGTTTCCGGGCGTGCTCGGACGCACCTGCGATCGTCCCTGCGAGCCGGCGTGCCGCCGCGGCCGCGTCGAGAAGGAGCCGGTTGCGATCTGCCGCCTCAAGCGCGTGGCTGCCGACAACAAGGACGATATCCGCGATCGCCTGCCGCAGCCTTCGCATCACAAGAACGGCAGACGCATTGCGCTGATCGGCGCGGGACCTGCCTCGCTCACCGTCGCCCGCGATCTCCTGCCGCTCGGCTACACCGTCGTTCTCTACGACCAGGACAAGCTCGCGGGCGGCATGATGCGCACGCAAATCCCGAAATTCCGCTTGCCCGACAGTGTGCTCGATGAGGAGTGCGGCTACATTCTGGGTCTCGAACCCGAACTGCGACTGGGCGAGCGCATCGACAGCCTCAAGGCGATTCTGGCAGAGAATTACGACGCGATCTTCGTGGGTTGCGGCGCACCGCGCGGCCGCGATCTCGACATTCCCGGCCGCAAGGAAGCGGCCGCCAACGTCCATATCGGCATCGACTGGCTCTCCAGCGTCTCCTTCGGACACGTCGACAAGATCGGCAAGCGCGTGATCGTGCTGGGCGGCGGCAATACCGCAATGGATTGCTGCCGCACGTCGCGGCGGCTGGGCGGCGAAGAAGTCAACGTCGTCGTGCGCTCGGGCTTCGAGGAGATGAAAGCCTCGCCCTGGGAGAAGGACGATGCGATGGGCGAAGGCATTCCCATCCACAATTACCTCGTGCCGAAGGAATTTCTCCACGACAACGGCAAGCTCAGGGCCGTCGTTTTCGAGAAGGTGAAGGCCGCGCGCGATGCCAAGGGCCGGCGCGAGTTTGTGCCGACCGGCGAAGCGCCCGTCGTCATGGAATGCGACGACGTTCTCGTGGCGGTCGGACAGGAGAACGCATTTCCCTGGATCGAGCGCGATATCGGCATCGAATTCGACCGCTGGGACATGCCCAAGGTCGATCCCGTCACCATGCAGTCGACCAACCCGAAGATCTTCTTCGGCGGCGATTCGGCGTTCGGGCCCAAGAACATCATCTGGGCGGTCGCGCATGGCCACGAAGCGGCGGTGTCGATCGATCTCATCTGCAATGCCCAGGACGTGAAAGTGCGGCCTTCGCCGCTGGTCAATCTTCTGAGCCAGAAGATGGGCATTCACGAGTGGAGCTACGACAACGACATCTCCAACGATCTGCGTTTCAAGGTCCCCCATGCGCCGAAAGAAAAGGCGCTGAAGGACGTCCGCCTTGAAGTGGAACTCGGCTTCACGCCAGATCTCGGCTTCCACGAAGCGCAACGCTGCCTCAATTGCGATATCGAAACGGTCTTCGCGACGAATCTGTGCATCGAGTGCGACGCCTGCGTCGACATCTGTCCGATGGACTGCATCACCTTTACGGCCAACGGCGAGGAAGCGGATCTGCGCACGCGGCTGACTGCGCCGGCGCCGAACCCGACGCAGGACCTCTATGTCTCGGATTTCCTCAAGACCGGCCGCGTCATGGTGAAGGACGAAGACATGTGCCTGCACTGCGGGCTTTGTGCCGAACGTTGTCCTACGGGCGCCTGGGACATGAAGAAGTTCTATCTCGAGACTGCACAGGCCGGATCATGCCAAAACCGATAGAATCGACGAACGATTTCGTCGTCAAATTCGCCAATGTGAACGGCTCGGGCTCGGCCAGCGCCAACGAACTCTTCGCCAAATGCATCCTGCGGATGGGCGTTCCCGTCGCCTCGCGCAACATCTTTCCGTCGAACATTCAGGGCCTGCCCACCTGGTACGAAGTGCGCATTTCCGGCTAGGACTGGCTCGGGCGGCGCGGCGGCGTCGATCTGATGGTCGCGATGAACCCGCAGACCTGGGACAAGGACGTGGCCTCGATCGATGCGGGCGGCTATCTGCTGCACGACTCATCGAAGCCTTTGCCGGCGTCGAAATTCCGCGAGGATGTGAACGCAATTCCCATTCCCCTCACGGAAATCTGCAATCGCACCTATGACGACGCGCGCCAGCGCCAGCTCTTCAAGAACATTCTTTATGTCGGCGCGCTGGCCTCGCTTCTCAGCATCACGCCGGAGGTGGTCGAGGCGGCCATCGCCGCGCAATTCGAAGGCAAGGAAAGGTTGATCGCGCCGAACGTGAAGGCGTTTCGTCTGGGCTTCGATTACGCGGCGGAACATCTGGCAGGCGCCTGCGGTCTTAACGTCGCGAAAAGCGACAAGGTCGGCGATCGCATCTTCATCGGCGGCAACGATGCGGCGGCTCTGGGCTGCGTCTATGGCGGCGCAACGGTCGCCGCGTGGTATCCCATCACGCCTTCGACCTCGCTTGCGGAAGCCTTCGGCGAGCACTGCCGCAAATATCGCGTCGATCCCGAGACCGGAAAAAACAGGTTCGCCATCGTGCAGGCCGAAGACGAGATCGCGGCCATCGGCATGGTGATCGGCGCAGGCTGGAACGGCGCACGTGCCTTCACGGCGACCTCAGGCCCCGGTATCTCCCTGATGCAGGAATTCTTCGGGCTGGCCTATTTCGCGGAAATTCCGGCGGTCGTATTCGACATCCAGCGCGGCGGCCCCTCGACCGGCATGCCGACCCGCACGCAGCAATCCGACGTGCTGATTGCGGCCTATGCGAGCCACGGCGACACCAAGCACGTGCTGCTCTTTCCGAAAGACCCTGGCGAATCCTTCGAGTTCGCGGCCGACGCCTTCGATCTGGCCGAACGGCTGCAGACCCCGGTCTTCGTGATGATGGACCTCGACATCGGCATGAACGACTGGCTCTGCGAGCCGTTCAAATGGGACGATGCGCGCCGCTACGACCGCGGCAAGATCATGACGGCAGCCGAACTCGAAGCCGGCAAGATGTTCGGGCGCTATCTCGACGTCGACGGCGACGCGATTCCCTATCGCACGTTGCCGGGCACGCATCCCACCAAAGGCGCCTATTTCACGCGCGGCACCTCGCGCGACCGCTTCGCCAAATACAGCGAAGAAGGTGCGATCTACGTTGACAACATGCAGCGACTGCTGCGCAAGCTCGAGACCGCCAAGACGCTGGTGCCGAAGCCGCTGCGTCGCGATGCCGGGGAACCCTCGCGTTTCGGCGCGATCTATTATGGCTCGACCAGCGTCGCCATGGAAGAAGCCCTCGCTTCGCTCGAAAAGAGCGGCCTCTTCCTCGACACGATGCGCGTGCGCGCCTTTCCCTTCGCAGACGAAGTCATCGATTTCATCCATGCGCACGACCAGGTCTTCGTAGTCGAACAGAACCGCGACGCCCAACTCAAGACGCTTATCGTCAACGAAGGCGCGATCGATCCGGCCCGCATCATCTCCATCCTGCATTACGACGGCACGCCGATCACGGCGCGCTTCATCACCGACGCGATTGCCGAACGCCTGACGCTCAGCGCGCGCAAAGAGGCTGCGGAATGACCTATATCGCCAAACCCAAACTGCGCCACCCGGGCATTGCGACCAACAATCTGGGCTTCACCCATCGCGACTACGAAGGCGCGATCTCGACGCTCTGCGCCGGCTGCGGCCACGATTCCATCAGCGCGGCGCTGATCCAGGCCTGCTTCGAACTCGCGCTCGAACCGCATCGCGTCGCGAAGCTGTCGGGCATCGGCTGTTCGTCGAAGACGCCCGACTATCTGCTCGGCCAAAGCCACGGCTTCAACAGCGTGCATGGCCGCATGCCGTCGGTCCTGACCGGCGCCAATCTCGCCAACCGCGACCTGATTTATATGGGCGTCTCCGGCGACGGAGACTCGGCTTCCATCGGCCTCGGCCAGTTCGCGCATTGCGTGCGCCGCGGCATCAACATGGTCTATATCTGCGAAAACAATGGCGTCTACGGCCTGACCAAGGGTCAGTTCTCCGCGACCGCCGACAAGGGCTCCAAGAGCAAGACCGCCGTCAACACCGACAGCCCCATCGACCTCGTCGGCATGGCGCTTCTGTTGGGCGCGACCTTTGTCGCCCGCAGCTTTTCCGGCGACAAGCAGCAGCTCGTCCCGCTCCTGAAGGCGGCCATCGCGCACCAGGGCTCGGCGATCATCGACGTCGTCAGCCCTTGCGTGCAGTTCAACAACAATCCGCAATCGACGAAGTCCTACGAGTTCGTCCGCGAGCACAATGAGGCCGTCAACCGTCTCGATTTCATAGAGCCGCGCGCGGAGATCACGGCCGATTACGAACCCGGCACAGTGACGACCGTGACGCAGCACGACGGTTCGATCCTCAGGCTCTCCAAGCTCGATCCCGCCTACGATCCGCACGACAAGGCCAGAGCACTGGGCTACCTGCAGGAGCGCCATGCGGCCGGCGAAGTCGTCACCGGCCTTCTCTACATCGAGGAAAATCCCGGCGATCTCCACCATCATCTGAACACGGTGGACGTGCCACTCAACGGCCTCGGCGAAAGAGAACTCTGCCCCGGCTCGGCAAAACTGGCGGCGTTCAACGACGAGTATCGGTGAGAACGAGCACGCTCTCTCAAGCGTAGAAG
>Ga0302325_10033522_pt1 | contig 10522 bp, 5 predicted proteins | sample Palsa_T0_2_FD_201948 | JGI IMG/M metagenome (GOLD analysis project Ga0302325, IMG submission 201948) | Peat permafrost microbial communities from Stordalen Mire near Abisko, Sweden - Palsa_T0_2 | ecosystem: Environmental > Terrestrial > Soil > Palsa > Peat permafrost | place: Sweden: Abisko...
CCGTACTTCGCACCACGAACACGCGTAGCCGTCCCGTAGTTCCACGAAATAAATAGGCCGGTCAAACTCCGAGCGCCAATCCGACGCGTCCGACCGCGTCGCGCGGGCCTCGATCTGGACGAAAGAGCCTGGCCGCAGCAGCGGATACATCGTGAAGTCCTGGATTCCCACGTACCCGTACTGGCAGTGGCGGACATCGAGCTTCTGAATCAGCGCGATGGGAACTTCTCCCCAGACCTCGACCATCCGGGATATCAAGCTCGTTTTTTCGAGGCTGAAACTCTTGTCGAAGCGCACCGGGAAGGTAATCGCTTTCTCGGGATCGGGCGCTTCGAGCGAAGTCAGATGGGTGTTTTGCAACGGCAAAGCCAATTGGTAGCGAGCGCTCGAGTTGAGATCGATGCCAAATACCAACAGCAAATCGTTGAATTTTGTGCGGTAGATTACGCTGAGGCTGTAAAGCTTGTAAATGCTGGGAATAGAAGTCTTGTTTTCGAGCTGGGTGAGCCAGGCGTTGGAAATATAGAATTCCTCGTTCTGCTGGTCCTCCGCGATTGTACGGCTGAACTCTTCCACCTCGCGTGTAGTAACACCCAATCGATTGCGGATTTCCCTGAGTTGATCGCCTGGACGCATCTGTTGCCCCATCAGTAGTTGTACCTTATTGGAACTCCGCCGTTACGAGCGTAGCGCGACATTAAAGGTTTCCGGATTTCGAATCAACTGATTTGAGAGGGTTTGTTGTCAAAAGAGCCAGAATGTGGGAGTCTTTGATCGAGCTAAGAGACGTCCAATACTAGCACGTGGAGGGGGACTACGGAAAATAGTACTACCTTGCTTACAATTAGAAGCAAGCCGATTTTCTGCGAATTTTCATTCGTCTCAAACTGATACGTTTAAGAGTTTTACAGCTGATACCCGCGAAAACGGTCTACTTCGGACTGTTCACTTCTTGCCTCTTTCGAGCGGGAGTTCAGAAAAACCCCGCCCGTCCCTGCAAAGCGGACCACTCTTGCGACCCTAAGTTACCCCGAATGGAACCACGCCGCGGGCAACGCCGTCCATTATCCCGGAATCGGACCTCAAGGTGGACGACGCTACAGCCATAAGAGATAAGAGACAGGTGGACGTGATGCTGTCGTTCGTGATACTTAGGGGGCCGAAAAGTTTCATAGTGAAAGGCTTGCAGCAACGATTCTTGAGAGACCAATCGGCGATCTGAACCCAGGACGCCCGCAGATCGGCGGCCAGTAGTAGGTCGGATTGAAAAGCCAAGAGGTTGGAGTAGACTTGAATTTCAGGGTCGAGGACTCGGAGACGGCTGATTGATGACGCGACCGCGGGCTGCTGACGATCGTGCGTGGGGACTAGGCTCCCTCACTGGCTGGCGAACGGCCTTCATTGGGAATTCCGGCGTTTCACGGGAAGATTCCATCGGCGAGCCAAACTTTGCGAATCCAGTCGATTCTTCAGGCGAACTCCGCGGACTTCCCGGGCTGATCGAGCGCGTGCGTCGCAGGCTGCTGGCAAGGCGCTTGGTGTTCGACTCGATAATATGGCTCAATTGGTCTCTCCTTACGTTGATCGTCGCCGCAGCATTCAGCCGCAAGTTGAAATACGCCCTGATCGCAGCCGCTGCGGTGGCCGCAGTTGGCGCGATACTCTCGCTGGCCCGGGAGTGGTGGATGCGTCCATCGGCTTATCACTGCGCGCGTGAAACCGATCGCGCTTCCGGCCTTTACGATCGGCTTTCGACCGCCCTTTATTTCGCATCGAAGCAAAGCCCGGCCGGTATGCCGGATGCCATGCCCGACGCCATGATTGTTCATCAGCGGCGCGATGCGATCAGCCGCGTGGATGAAGTCGACCCCCGCGCTTTATTCCCGGTCGGCTTGCCGGAATTTGCGAACCGGACTGTGATGCTGGCCGTGCTTGCGCTCGCGCTCCTGGGCTATCGGCTTTATTACAACCCTCCGCTGGGGGCGCTTTTGAGCAGCGTTGCCTCGTCGCACGTGGAAAAGACGTTGCTGTCACCGCTGGCAGGAGCCGTGAAAAAAGAATTGCTCGCCCTCGTCGACCGCGACGAGACGCAGGTGAAAGAAGCCTCGCCCGATGCCGAAACAGTGCCGGGCTTAGCCGATCCCAAGACCGCAGACGACGCTTCGCAGCCGGGAGATAAAGACGGCGCCTCGCCGGGAGACTCGCAAGACGATTCACAAGCCACCGCCGGCGCCGAAGGAGATACCGGCGATCCGCAAGAAGGGAACCAGCCCGACGCCCAGGGTCAGGAAGCTAACCAGCCCGGAAACCCTTCCCAGAATCCACAGATGGCCGATCCCAATCAGCAGCAGTCGGGACAAAACGGGCAGAATGGCGAGAATAGTTCTTCGGCGCAGCCCCAGACCGGCAGCCAGCAGTCTTCCGGCAGTTCGGTGATGCAGGCGCTGAAAAATCTCATGAAGAACATGACCGGCCAGCCGAATCCAAGCGATTCGAATGGGCAATCGTCGTCGGCCGGATCGTCGCAGCAGCCGGGAAGTTCTTCGGGGCAGGGCGAAGCAAAGAACGACAGCCCGAAAGATGGCAACGAACAGAAAGAGACTGGCTCCTCTTCGAGTTCGCAGAAACCCGGCGGCGGTGCAGGGAACGGAAGCACGCCGGTTCCGAAACAGGCCGCCAAAGACACGACCGCTCCTCCCAAAAACTTGCCGCAGGACCGTGTGAATCTCGAAGCCAATAATTTCCGGCAACAAGGGCGCGTTCGCACCACGTCCGCGGCAGGTACGGCGCAAGTGCCTTTGCGGGACATCAAGCCGCAACCGGTGGCGGCGATCAAGGGTTCGGAGCAGGAAAACATCCCGGTGCGTTACCGCTTATACGTGCAGCGATATTTCGAGCACACAGACAAGGCCTCGCAGTGAAAGGAAGCCGCCGGCAATAGGCGCGAAGGACGGACAACAGTGCTGACGGAAGACCAGAAAAGCGACCAGTCGCTCGAGCAGCAGATCGAATCGCTCTCAGGGAAGATGGTGGATCTGCGTGCCGAGATCTCCAAGGCGATCGTCGGCCAGAGCGAGGTGGTCGAGGGCGTGCTGATTGCGCTGCTGGCGGGCGCGCACGTGCTGCTCGAAGGCGTGCCGGGCGTGGGCAAAACGCTGCTTGTACGCACGCTCGCACAGGCCGTCTCGCTAAAGTATTCGCGAATTCAGTTTACGCCCGACCTGATGCCGGCCGACGTGATCGGCACCTCGGTGGTGCAGGATGACGGCGACGGCAAGAAAGTGCTCGATTTTCAGCCCGGCCCGATTTTCACCAATCTGCTACTGGCCGACGAAATCAATCGCACCACGCCGAAAACGCAATCTGCGCTCCTCGAAGCCATGCAGGAAAAACAAGTAACGGTCGGCCACACCACCCACATGCTGGACGAACCCTTTTTCGTGATGGCCACGCAGAACCCGCTCGAGATGGAAGGCACGTACCCTCTCCCCGAGGCGCAATTGGACCGCTTCCTTTTCAAGCTGCGCGTTCCGTTTCCCGGTCGCCAGGAACTTCACGACATTCTGGACCGCACCACGCGAGGCGCGGGCCCCGAGGTCCGCCACGTATTGAACGGGCCGCAGATTCTGGAGATGAGGCAGGTGGTCCGTATGGTTCCGCTGGCCCCCCACGTTCAGGAATATGTGGTGAAACTTGTGCTGGCGACGCACTCCGAAGACCGTTCGAATGCCCTCGCCAACAAATACATCCGTTACGGCAGTTCGCCACGCGGCGCGCAGGCTTTGATTCTGGGCGGCAAGGTCCGCGCCTTGCTGAGCGGGCGCTTCAACGTGAGCCTGGATGATATTCAGGCGCTGCTGAAGCCCGCTTTACGGCATCGGATCATCCTGAATTTCGAGTCCCAGGCCGATGGCCGGGCAGCCGATGACCTGCTCGAAGAAATAATGAGTGTGACGAAGAAGAACTGAAGGCACCCTTAGGCGAACAGCGCGCCCGCTCCCTTTCCATTGGAGCGTCGGCGGCTCGTTCTCCGACCCTGGAAAAATGGCTGCACCGCTGTTACTCGACCGCGAATTCCTGAAGACTCTCGAAGAGCTCACCTTATTGTGCCGGGAGGACATGACCGGTCCGATCGGCGCGGATCACCGCTCCCGCAAGCACGGTCCCGGAATGGAGTTCGCGGATTATCGCGTCTATTCGTCGGGAGACGACCCGCGCTTCCTCGATTGGAATGCCTATCTCCGGCTGGGCAAGCTGTTCCTCAAGATCTTTGAGACGGAGCGGCACGTTCCGGTCCGCATCCTGCTCGATGCCAGCGAGTCTATGGATTGCGAGGAAGGCGCCCCTGAATCGAAGTTTCTCTACGCGCAGCGGCTTGCCGCGACGTTTTCCTATCTAGCGCTGTTGCGGCTGGATACCACGGCGGTGATTCCTTTCGCCGACCGGCTTGCCAAGCCGATCATGGTGGCGGGTGGCCGCGAGAATTTCTGGCCGGTGCTCGAATTTCTTAGCCAGCTTTCCTGCAACGGGGGCACGGATATTTACCGCTCGGTGAAAGAATTCGTCAACAATTTCCCGAGCCGCGGAGTTGTCATCGTCATTTCGGATTTCTTCGACGAAGCGGGATGCCGCCGCGCCCTCGAGATGCTGCGTTCGTCCGGCCACGATTTCGTCGTGTTGCAGGTGCACAGCGCCGAGGAGCAGCGCCCCTCGGCATTTGGCGAACTTCTCCTGGAGGAAGCGGAGACGGGCGAGCTGCGCACGATCGAGTGTTCGCGCGAAAAGTCGGCGCTGTATGAGCGTGCGTTCCTCGAATACTCCACTCGACTCCAGCGTTTAGCGCTTCGCAACGGCGGTCGCTACGCGCGAGCCATTACCAGCATCCCCTATCAGGAATTTGTGCTGCAGAGTCTGCGCGGCGGTCGGGTGCTGTCGTGAGTTGGCTCGCCCTAACCGCTCTTCAGGTCGCCGCGCTGTGGCTGGTGGGTTCCGCGCTGGCGCTCTGGCTCTACCTGCATCAGCGGCCCACTCGGCGAAAAGTTTCGACGCTGCGGTTCTGGGCCGATCTGCCCCCGAGCGTTTACCGGCGTCGCCGCTGGCTGCGCGAGCCGTGGGCTTTTCTCGCGCAGGTTTTGTTTCTGTTGTTCCTTATTCTGGCGCTCGCGAATCCGCGCTGGGGCCAAGTCAGCGAGAGCCGCCGCGTGGCCATTGTTCTCGACACGTCGATCTGGTCGCAAGTGCAGCGGCCCGGCGAACCTCCCTGGATTGACTCGGTGCGGCGAGACGCCTATCGCCTCCTGAACACCCTACCGCCCACCGACGAAGTATTGCTGCTCCGCGCCGAACCCGATGCTTTGCCCATCCTCCCGTTCACGCACGACCGCTCGGAGCAGCTTCGGGCCGTAGCGCAGACGCGATCGTCAAGCAGCATTGCCGATATCCCGCGCGCCCTGGAAGCAGGCAAAGCCGCTCTTGCAGGCTCCCGGCTGGGACTTCTCGTTTATATTGGGCCGGGAATATTGGATGAACAGCAGAGCGCCCGCCTGGCGCAACTGCGTCAATCCTGGGAACCCGGCGACGGCAGCGGGAATCGCCCGCAGTTTCTGATGCGAATCGCCGGCGGAGACCAGCCGATCGAGAACCGGGGAATCTCGCGATTGGCTTTGCAGCGCGACGCCACCCAGCCGGAGAGATGGCATCTGCTCACGCAGCTCAAGAACTACAGCGCCTCAAAATCCAGCTTCGTGCTCAAGTTGTCGGTGGGCGGCCAGCCCCTGCTCCAGCACCCGGTGTCGATGGCGCCCGGTCAGGTGAGCGGCTTGAATGACGAATTCCTCTCCGCGCAAGGGGGTCTACTCACCGCTGAAATCACGCCGAGCGACGATTTGAAGGCCGACGACCGTGCGGTCGTGTATGTCCCGCCTTTTCGCCCGGTGAATATCGCGGTGTTCACGTCGCGCGCATCGTTCGAGAATGATTTGCGTCCCGTGCTTTCCACCAACCCGTATCTGCGGCCGGAGTTCGTGCGTCCCGGAGCCGCTGTAAATCCGCCGCCGGACATGGCAATTTATGATGTTGAAAGCGCGCCCACGCAGGCTGCGTTCAACTCCATCTATTTCGTAAGGGGGCCTCAGAGTAAGGGCGCGCGTCCCATTCGCGTCACCGATTGGAATTCGCAGCACGCCGCCACTCGCTGGGTGCGCACGCGAGATGTGAGCGTGCGCAACGCCGCAAGCCTGAGCGTGCGCCCCACGGACGCGGTTCTCGCTTCCGGCGAGGGACGTCCCGAAATACCGCTGATTATTGCGCGCGAGCAGAACCGGCACAGGGTGCTGCTCGTCGGCTTCGATCCTCACGATTCGAATTTTCCGCAGCAGTCCGCGTTTCCTTTGCTGATTGCAGGCGCGGTCGAATGGCTGACGCATCCCATCGAGGACGTTTCCGATTCTCTCTCGGCTGGCGAACTCGATCTTCCGGGTTCCGCCACTCGAATCGTTTCACCGTCGGGCGCCGACGTGCCTTTTGCGCGCAACGGTTCGAGCCTGCACTTGCTCGCGCTCGATGCGGGCCTGTACCGCGTTCTGGGTCCGAATCGGTCGACGACGTTTGCTGTAAACGCCCCGCCGCTTCTGCCAGCGCAGCGCATTACCCCAACGGACGCGGAATCCGCTCCGATAGGCGGAGAATCGGCCCCGTATCAGGGAACCTATTTATGGCAATGGCTCGTGCTCCTGGTGATAGTGGCGCTCTGGGCGGAGTGGTGGCTCTTCTACTCCCAGCGCGTTAATCAGCGGGCCGTGTTGATTCAGCAATCCGAATTGCAAGTCAGCCCGCTGCCCTCTGCTCCGCCCGAAAGTGCGCAGAAACCCGTCACAGAGAAGGAAGACGCCCTTGATCCGAATTTCATCACCTAGGTGGCTGAATGACGTTTGACCGGCCCATTTTTCTCCTGCTGCTCCTGCTGCTGCCGCTGCCGTGGCTGCTGCTTCGCAGGACGCCCGGGGCTTCCCGCGTGTGCCTCGCGCTGAAATGCCTTGCCTTTGCGGCGCTGGCGATTGCATTGGCGGATCCGTGGGCCCAGTTGCTGGTGCAGAGGCTTGCCGTCACCGTGGTAATGGATACTTCGGCGAGCATGCCGCGAGAATCTCTCGAACGCGGCCAGGCGATTCTTCGCGAGCTCGTTCGCAAAAAATCGGGCGCGGAGCTGCGCTTGATCACCTTCTCCGAACACGCCCTCCCGCAGTCGGTCGCCGCGCAGGCGGACAGGGTGACGATTCCGCAAGGCGTCGATCTTGATGGCGGAATGGCTACCGACATCGAGGGCGGCTTGCAGCTCGCCCTGAGCACCTTTCCCGAGCGCGGCGCGCGCCGCGTCGTTCTTGTGAGCGATGGGAACGAGACCCAAGGCCACGCGCTTACCGAGGCCTTGCGCGCCCGCGAGCGCGGCGTGGAAGTCTTTACGGTGCCTTCCGGCGGAACGGCGCGTTTGCCTGTGCAGCTTGAAAGCGTCGCGTCGCCGCAACAGGTTTTTTCAGGCGAGCGGTTCACCCTTTCGCTCGGCCTCGATAGTTCGCGCGCGTTTTCGGGCCGCGTGTGGATTACCTCGCAGGGTCAGGAGATCGCCTCGACGCCCGTGGATTTGAAGGCCGGGAGCAACGCCGTGGATCTGGCGGCGCACATCACCGACCCCGGCGTCAGCCTTCTGGAGGTTCACATCGCCGCGGCCGGCATCGAGCAGGCGTTGTTTTCCCAGGCGGTCACGGTGCGCCATCCGCGTGTGCTCTATATCGCCGGAGGCGAAGGTCCCGCCGCGCCGCTGCTTGACACCCTTAAGCGCGCGGACGTTGACGTGGAGCAGTCACCGGTGTTTCCCATCGATCCCACCAAACAGGATTGGGACGCCGTCGCCCTCGACAACTATCCCGATCACCCGCTGGACGCCGTCGAGCAGAATGCGCTGCAGCAGTACGTGTTTACCGGCGGCGGCCTCATTTTCATCGCCGGCGAAAACAACGCGCAGCTTCCGGTGGACCCGCACACGCCGCTGGAGAAATTGCTGCCTGTCGCGGGCGATCCGCCTCCGCCGCCGGAAGAGCCCACCGCGCTGGTGCTGGTGCTGGATAAATCGCGCAGCATGGACGGCCCGAAGATCGCCATGGTGCGGGAAGCCGCGCGCGCGAGCCTCACCACGCTGCGCCCCATCGATAAGATCGGCGTGATTGCTTTCGATGAAACGCCCGATTGGGTGGTCCCGCTCGGGCCAGCCGCCGACGTGTCGCGCATCAGCGGCTTGATCAATTCCATCAATGCGGATGGCGGCACCAGAATCTATCCCGCCGTGCAGATGGCTTACGACGCGATCCGGGTCGAGCACGTCACCCGCCGGCACATCATTCTGCTGACGGACGGCGTCTCACCTCCCGGAGGCCTGCCGCAGCTGGAGAAAACCGCCGCCGCCGAACACATTCCCATTTCCGTTGTGGGCGTGGGCAACGATGTGGATAGGCAGTTGCTCGAAGACATGGCCCGGGAAACGCACGGAAAATCCTATTTCGTCGACGACCCTGAAAAGATTCCGGAAGTCATCAGCGGGGAAACGCGCGATCTGCAGGCCTCCACCGTGGAAGAGCGCCCTGTGCGCGTGGTCCGCGTGCGTCCGGTCGAGTTCGCCGATGGCGTCGATTTCACCCACGCGCCGCGCCTGCTCGGATTCGCCAAAGAGAAAGCTAAGAAGGGATCGGAAACGATTCTTCGCGTCGATACGGGCGAGCCTCTCCTCGTGCGCTGGCAGTTCGGATTGGGGCGCGTGGTTGCGTTTCTCTCGGATGCCAGGGCGCGCTGGTCCGCCGATTGGGTTCGCTGGCCCGGTTACGGCACGCTGTGGCCGCAGATGGTGCGCGATGTTTCGCACCGCGATCGTACGGTGCGCGCCGGTGTTCGCCAGGGCGATCGCGAAGGCGAGTCGATCGTTTACTACGACGTTTTGGGCGAGGACGCCGGCAAGAAAATGACTTCCGCCGGCGGCGCGGTGGGTCCGCCGCAAGTGATGGTCACGCCGCCGGGTGAGTCGCCGCACGCGGTACCGCTGGAAGAGACCGCGCCGGGCCACTACGAAGCCCGCGTTCCCGCGGACCAGCGCGGGCTCTATCGCATCGTATCGGGCAGCTCCGAACTCGTGCTTCCCGAGGCGGGTTTCTATCGCGAGACCGAGGAACTCAAGCCGCGCGAAATCAACGTGCCGCTGCTCAGCGAGGTCAGCCGCGTAACGGGCGGCCAGATCGAACCCACACTGGCGCGCTTGCTCGACGAGAAGGGAAGCTACGTTCGTGAGCGACGGCAGTTGTGGCCCTATTTACTGATTCTGGCGCTGCTTCTCAACCTCATCGAGGTCGCTGCCCGGAAGGGCCATTTCCGCCGGATGGCCGGCTGGTTTCAACGTCGGCGCGACGCCCGTGAGTCGGAAGGCCCGCAACTTGTTCCCGGCACGCGTGCGGCGTTCAAGCCCGCCCGCGCCTAAGCAGGGGGAAGTTCCGGCTGCGCGTTCGGTGTTTCCGCCTTCTTCGAGGAAAACGACACCAGCACGGTTTTCAGGATCACGTACAGCACGGGAATGAAGAACAGATTGAGAACGGTCGAGAACAACATGCCTCCGACGATCGCCGTTCCCACCGAGTGTCGCCCAAGTTTTCCCGCCCCCGTCGCGAAATAAAGCGGCAGCACGCCGAGGATGAACGCAAACGAGGTCATCAGAATGGGCCGCAGTCGCAACTCCGCTGCTTCGATGGCCGCGTTGGTGATGGTTCGGCCGCGCCCGATCAGCTGCTCGGCAAACTCTACGATCAAAATCGAATTTTTCGCCGAGAGCCCGATCAGCAGCACCAAGCCGATCTGCACGTAGACGTCATCGACCAACCCGCGCATGGAGACAAAAAGCAGCGCGCCCAGCACCGCCATTGGCACCGCGAGCAGGATAATGAAGGGCAGCGCGAAACTTTCGTATTGCGCCGAAAGCGTCAGGTACACGACCAGCAGTCCAAGACCGAAAATGATGATCGCCTTGCCGCTGGCTTCCACTTCTTCCAGCGCGAGTCCCGTCCAGCTGTAGGCCATGCCTTGCAGCATATTCTGCTTGGCGAGGTCTTCCATGGCCTTCAGGCCTTCGCTCGAACTGAATCCGGGGGCGGCCGCGCCGTCGATTTCCGCCGAGCGGAACAAATTGTAGTGGCTGATCACCTGGGGCCCGGAAGCCTCCGTCAGCGAAACGATATTCCCCAGCGGCACCAGGCCGTTCGTATTGGAGCGTACGTAGTATTGCCGCAGGTCGCGCGCGCTCATGCGGAAGGGTTCGTCCGCCTGCACGTATACGCGGTACGAGCGATTGTTGAAATCGAAATCGTTCACGTACTCCGAGCCCATGTAGACGCCCAGCGCCTGCGTCACCTGGTCGATTGGTACGCCGATGGCTTTGGCTTTTTCGCGGTCGATCTGCACCAGCTGCTGCGGATCGTTGGCCGTGAAGCTG
>Ga0302325_10033524_pt1 | contig 10521 bp, 8 predicted proteins | sample Palsa_T0_2_FD_201948 | JGI IMG/M metagenome (GOLD analysis project Ga0302325, IMG submission 201948) | Peat permafrost microbial communities from Stordalen Mire near Abisko, Sweden - Palsa_T0_2 | ecosystem: Environmental > Terrestrial > Soil > Palsa > Peat permafrost | place: Sweden: Abisko...
ATTCAGTGTCCGGGCATGATAACTGGGGCTACGTTGGCGCGCTGCTGCAAAACCAGGTGCGCAAGAATGTTTCCGTTGGCTTGGAGATTTATCACCAGACGCTTTATCAAGCTGATTTTCCCAACCAGGGCACCGCGTTCAACATCGGAACGGTCATTGATTTCAGCGAGGAACATCACTTGTTATTCTCTGCGGGTCGAGGCTTTGACGGGCCGATTCATTTTCAATGCTACGTCGCATATCAATTTACTTTTGACAACAGTCTGTTCAAATTCTTGAACAGCCCCCGGGCCGACAGTTCGCCGTAGGCTTGGGTTGCAAACTCCGGTTCTGGCCACGCCGAGGTTGCAGTCCATTTGCCATGGGGATTCAAGGCCTCCCTCTCATCGCCGCTGGGCTAGCATTTTCACCCCCTTTTCGCGCCCCAACGCTTGCTCAATTCCTTCCGTCGAAGTATGTTCAGCCCATGCCGCAGGGCATAAATAATGAAAGCAGCCATGCCAGAACTCGAAATCGTGACACGCAAGGGCAAACCCGTCTCCGTCATCATACCCATCAAGGAGTATGAAGAACTTTTGGAGCGAGTAGAAGACGCCGAGGACGTGGCCTGGCTCAAACGCGCCCGCCGGAAGCCGCTTCATTATCCCCCGCTGGATGACTATCTCGCCGAACGCGCCGCCAAGTAACCATGTATCGCGTCCTGCTTGAACGCGCGGCAGAGACGCCTCAAAAAACGCGCTGGCGATTTCAATTGGCACTCCCACACTCGAAGCACTTTCCATCCGTGTTTACTAAGTTGTTTGGCAACGTCCAGATCGCGCTTCCGGTTCTTGCGGAGCTTTTGACGCCAAAAGCCAACCGATGATTTTGGGGCAGCATAGCAGCGTGGACAGCCATGCCAAAAGCACCCGTCGATGAACAGGGCGATTCGAAGCTTTGGAAAGGCAAAGTCTGGGCTTCCAAATATCGGCAAATGGCGTCTCCAACCTTTCACTTTGCCCGCTTTCAGAATCCGCACCACCTTGAGCTCCGTGCTGGCATTGCCGCGCGATCGGACTTTCGCCATGTTCTCATGGCGTTGTTTTTTCGTTAGGTTGTCCACCGAATTTGTTTGTCAACCATTCGTAAATAGCTCTTTGTTCGTCTTGACCGGCGCGCCTGATTTGTGAAAGCAACCAGATCGTTGTCGGTTTTTCGGTTGTGATATTCTTTGCGCCTTGGTTGCAAGTAGAACAAAGGGCGCGAAGATTCGAAAGTTCGTCCTTGCCACCTAAGCTCTTGTCAATGATATGGCCGATATGAAGCCTGACTTTCCGGCCCGTTTCCGGATCAATCTCACCCGGACATTTACCGCACATCTGGCAAGTGAAGCCGTTGCGGTCAAGCACCTGAGCGCGAAGTTTCGTGGAAATCGGGCGGGTGAAACTGACGGCGGGTTTGTCCGGCGGAGATTCCATCAAGACGTACTGCCCCGGCTTTAAATCCGCTCTGTCATGGTGTGATAGAATCGGCCAATGGTCGTCGCCTCTCAATTCACGCAACCGCCTGGCCCACTCGCTGACACTCACCCCGGCCGCATCGCGTATCTGAATCGAGGTGACTATTTTGCCAATGTTCGCAAGGAAAAATTCCCGAATCCGTGCCTTTGCTCCTGTTTTGCGCATAGGTTTGACTGCATTAAGTGCTTTGCCAATTGCTTGCCGATATACTCCGTATATGCTGGCGGTATGGCTTCATTCAATTCGCCTTTGTTCATCCAGTCTATCCCCATTGCGTCACGGGCGGCTGCGATGCTGCAATTCCCACCGCCGTTGACAGACACAAAATCAATCATGTCATTAGTTTTCCCATATTGAGACTTCCGTTTATCGAAGGTGTGGCATCGTGGGTGTTTGCCGTGCGGGGGAACAATAATCGGAAAGTTTGACTCGAACAGGCGGTGGCGCAAAACGCGCAACCCTTTGAACATGGTCCCGCATAGTATAGCCGGATTTCGAAGGGGGGCGCCTTCAACATTTTCGATAACGTAGGGTTTGCCGGTTTTAATCAGCATTTCCCGCACGGGTTCGATGAGGCGCGGCCATTCATGGCTGTTTCCGTTGCGCTTGGCGAGATCAGAATATGACTGGCAGGGTGGCGAAGCGTGTATGGCATCAAACGATTTTAGAAAGTGCATCGGCAGCGTGAGCGCGTCGGCAAGTATAAACTCAAACGGGAAGTGAGGCTGCAATTCAATATCTACGCCCACAACCTCAAACCCGGCCCGCGCATAACCAACGGCAACGCCGCCAGCGCAACAAAACAAGTCAAGAAGTCGAGGTTTCATTCGTCCAGTCACATTTGGCGGCAAAATGCACTAGTGTCAATTTTTATTACCCAATCTGTTGCTCATACGTGAAGAGTCACCAACTGCTTATTGGCGTTCTTCAGCGGCTGGCTTAGGTTGGAGGTGGTTTTGAACGGCCTGCGCAAATAGAGGGTCACGGGAGAGCAGCTCGTACTGTGCAGTTTGTCGATCTCATTATCGCATCATGCCTCAACTTTCTCATATTGTGGTTTTGGGGGCCGGATTTGGCGGACTGGAGTTCTGCCAGAAGTTCCATCATCCGTCGGCCCGGCTGACGGTGGTGGATGCCGCCAATCACCATCTCTTTCAACCACTCCTTTATCAGGTCGCCACGGCGGGACTTTCCGCTCCCGAAATCGCGCAGCCGATTCGCTCCATTCTTTCGCACCGCCCCGATATCTCTGTCCTGATGGAAAGGGTGGTGGATGTAAAATTGACGGAGAAGAAGGTCATCCTTTCAGAATCTGAGTTGTCCTATGACTTCCTGGTTCTGGCTGTGGGGGGTTGCACCAGTTATTTCGGCCATCCGGAGTGGGAGGAGTATGCGCCGGGGCTGAAATCGCTGCACGACGCTTTGCGCATTCGCACTCAGGTTTTGCTGGCGTTTGAAAAAGCGGAGGCTGCGGACAAGAAGGAAGAGCAGGCGCGCTTGATGACGATGGTGGTGGTGGGTGGAGGGCCGACAGGCGTGGAACTGGCGGGGGCGTTTGCGGAATTGGCGCGGCACGTCTTGCGGGCTGATTTCCGGCGAGTCGATCCGGCGCAGGCGCGGGTCATTTTGATTGAGGGCACGCCCAGGATTTTGTCTAATCTAACCCCGGATTTGTCCGCCAGCGCGCAACGACAATTGGAGGCGCTCGGTGTGCAAGTCCAGCTTAATGCTCGTGTCAAGAATATTAGTGCAGGTCTGGTGGAATTGGAGAATGGAACAAAAATCCACGCGGCCAATATCTTCTGGGCGGCGGGCGTGGCGGCAACGGAGTTGACCAAAAAATTGGGCGTGCCCCTGGACCGCGCTGGGCGTGTCAAGGTGAATCCCGACTTGAGCGTGCCGGGACATCCGGACGCTTTCGCCATCGGTGACATGGCGCTGGTCCTGGAAGCGGACGGAAAGCCGGTGCCGGGCGTGTCGCCCGCAGCGATGCAGATGGCCACGCATGTGGCGCGCATCATCAAAGGCGAATTGACCTCGCCCGGGAAGACCGGCACGCACCCGGCTTTCAAATATTGGGACAAAGGAACGATGGCGACGATTGGCCGTTCCGCCGCGGTGGCGCAAGTGGGGAAAATTCATTTTTCCGGGCTGATCGCGTGGCTCGCCTGGTTGGTTATACACCTGGTATTTCTGGTTGGTTTCCGCAACAAGATCGCCGTGCTCTTTCAATGGTTTTACTCTTACATCACATACAAAAGAGGTTCGCGCATTATTGTTAACGACAAGGAATAATGAGAAATGGATCGAAGTTCTGCCCGGGCAGACGCATCTAAATTTGTTGCAAGCCGTTAAATACCAACACGGCTATTCGAGTCGCCCGCGTTGGCGGAGGGGTCCGTCCAGCAAAGTCATTGGCAGAGGAATGATTGGCAAGGGAATGACAGACATGACTTTGGTTTTATTCCCCTGCCAAACATTCCGTTGCCCCTTTTTTCGCTCGTGAGCGGCCCTGAAGTTCTGAAGTTCTGCCAAGACTTATTGACTAAATGGATGAAGGCGGATAGCTTAGCCATTCGTGGGCACAACCACGAAAATCCCAAGGAACGACCGATTTGGCAAAGCCCTGCTCCTAGTGGCGGTTTGTCTCGGCATCGCGCGAACGGTGGCAGGTCAAAGCATTCAATTACCCTGGAGCGGATTTGCGCATACTCCTCAGCATGGCTGTGTTTCAACGGTCCCTTCTCAACCGCTGAACCGGATTCTTTGGAAGTCGATGATGCTGGTTGGAGAATCCGCGCCATTTATGCATTTCAGCCCACCCGTCGTGACGCGATCAAATACGGTCATTTTTTCTTTGGATATTCAAACTTCCGCCAAGAACGTTGTTATCGAAGCCTTGGCTGGCGCCAACGGGCAAACCAACTGGTCGCAAGCCACCGATTACTCGTATCAAATAGCTCCCTGTCCGATGGCTTTGACGCCCAAGAACCGCTTATATTTCGGGGGCGCCGGCGGAACGGTTTTTTATTGCGACTCACCCGATGCAACAAATTTGCCTTCCTTTACGAGGACCGCTTTCTATGGGATCAACCAGTACTTGACCAATTCCAACAGCTTCAATTCTACCCTTCACATCTGCACGCCGATCACATCCGATCGCTACGGTGACATTTTCTTCGGTTTTCAAGCTGTAGGAACGTCACCTCTCGGGGCGCAGGGCGGCTTGGCTCGGATCGATTTTGATGGAAGTGGCACATGGATTGGCGGCTCCAACGCTATTGGAACTAACATTAGCTTTCAGGCGGCCGTAGACTGTGCCCCAGCCTTGAGCGTGGACCAAAAGACAGTTTACCTTGTTTTCAGACCCACTTCCGGTTCCAGTTCATCCTACCTTGCGGCCATGGACAGCCGGACGCTGGCTCCGCTGGCCAGTGTGAGTCTCATCGATCCCCAAACGAAGACTGCCGCTCTTGCGACTGGCAGTTCAACGGCCTCGCCCACCGTTGGCCCCGACGGGGATGTTTATTTTGGTGTGTTGGGAAATTCGGGGTACCACACTGAGAGTGGTTGGTTGCTGCATTTCGACAGTTCACTCTCTGTTGTCAAGACTCCCGCCTTGTTCGGTTGGGACGTAACGGACTCCATCGTGGATGCGTCGCTGGTTCCATCCTACACCGGAAACTCCAAGTACCTGCTGGCGAGCAAGTTCAATATTTACAGCACCAAAGATTACCACATGGCCATCTTTGATCCGCAACAAAGTGTCGTTGATTCGCAGAGCGGTGTCACGGTCATGGCCACGGTCATGTCCATCCCAAGTCCGAATGCCTATGAATGGTGCGTCAACACTTCGGCCATAGATCCTTTCACGAAGTCCCTGTTGGCCAACAATGAGGACGGCAATCTCTATCGGTGGGATTTTACCAGCAATCTGTTGACGGAGAAGATCGAATTGGCAACCACTCAAACTGGCACGGCTTACACGCCCACGGTTGTCGGCGTGGACGGGACAGTCTATGCGATCAATCACGGCGTTTTGTTCGCCGTGGGGAGGTAATGATGAGAGTTGCCATGGCCATAGTTGCATTAGTGTTATGCATGACTACTTCTTCTCGGGCGCAGGTTTCCTTTGCCTTGAGCGCGTCCGACCAAATTGGGACGGCTACGAACGAAATGACTTTCGCCGGGAGCCTGACCAATTTAGGTTCCAGCAACGTCTATCTGAACGATATTCAATGCGTTTTGCTGCTTTCAGCCACGAACGTGTTGGTCGTTGATACGAACGCCTTTTACGCCAACGTGCCGGGCATACTTTTGCCGGGCGAAACCTACACGGATATTGTTTTCGGCCTTAACCTCGGGACCGTGGCGCCGCCGGGCGATTACACCGGCATGGTGACAATTTTTGGCGGCTCGAATATTTTCGCCGAGTCCAATCTGGCCAGCGTTTCCTTTGAGGTCTTGCTGCCGGACAGCGTGGGAGACGGCCTTCCTGATTGGTGGCGTCAACTCTATTTCGGAGGGGACGGTTCAACCACCAACAGCCTCTCTTGCGCCACTTGCGACGCCGACGGCACCGGCCAGAATAACCTCTTCAAATATGTGGTCGGCCTCAATCCAACTAATAACGCTTCGATTTTTGCACTCTCGATCACCAACAGCTCTGAACCCACTCTTACGTTTGGCCCGGTCGCGGCTGGTCGCACAGTAACGCCCCAATTCATTGGCGACCTCTCTGGAGGCATTTGGCAACCCCTGACCAATCCGGCCACAACGCAAACAAATGGCAGCCAATTTGTTGTCTCCGACCTCGATCCTTCATCTTTACTGCGATTCTATCGCGTCCAAGTCCAGATCCCTTAGGGTTTTTCGCCCTATCGCCATGTTGGCTCAATCCACTTTCGGCGGCGGATTGCGGGTTTGTTCCGGAAATTCGACGTTGAGGCGGTAACCTATTCTCGGCTCGGTGATCAGGAGTTCCGGTTTGGACGGGTTCAATTCTATCTTATCTCGCAAATGCGTCACGTAAACATGCAGGTAATGGGTTTTCTCGATATTGGCCGGCCCCCAAACGGCTTCCAGGATTTGCGGATGGGTCAAGACTTTGCCGGCATTTTGCACGAAAAGGCGCAGCAAGGCGTATTCCGTGCCGGTGAGTTTGATGGTGCGGCCTTGAACTTTGACTTGCCTCGAAGCGAGGTCCACTTCAAGGGCGCCAGCCTGGAACACGCTCGCGTAAGGACGGGTTTGTGCGTGACGTCGCGCCACGACCAGCCGCGCCAACAACTCGCCTGTGCTAAAAGGTTTGGTGATATAATCGTCGGCCCCGGTTTGCAGAGCCTGGACTTTATCCTGTTCACCGTCGCGCACGGACAAGACGACGACTGGAACGTCCGTCCACTCGCGCAAGCGGGCCAGGACGTCCATACCCTCCATGTCGGGCAAACCCAAATCGAGCACGACCACGTCAGGCCGGCGGCTGGCGATTTCCGCCAGCCCGAGCTGCCCGGTGGGCGCCTCAAAAACACTATAGCCGTTGGCCTCCAGACTGATGCGCAACAGGCGCCGAAGTTGAACTTCGTCGTCAACTATAACCACGACAGGTTTGGCCGGCGATTCTTTCACAGTGGCAAAGCGTCCAGATTGATCAAGCGCCTCAGGTTGATAAATCTCAGAGCAACGCGGGCGCTCGTAATTAGGATTGTATTCATTGCGATTGCTAGACTTTTCTTCATTTTCTTCAAAAGATGCAGGCTCCAGCCAATTGGCCGGAGCCTGTCATGCGAACACCAAAGCAACAATGCGCTTTGTGCTAGAAGCGATAGATCACGTCAAACTGCGCCGTGACTTGCTGTCTCCGTGTCCCATTGTCATACGGCTTGGCCTCATCGACAAGATCGCTTGGGCTGCCATGCGTGCCATAAGTACGTTCGTACCGAATCTCCGGACGGAAAGTGATGAGCTTGGTTGGCCACCAGGTGATCCCGATGGCGTGCTCCGAATACAAAGTGGCAAACCCGGTGCGCTGCCCATCCTCGTCGTCAAAGGCTTCGTTTCGAATGGTGAAGAACGTGCTCGGCCCCAGGCGAAACATCGTGTAGTTGAGCGTGGCCCACTCGGCCGACCAGCCGGGATGCACGGGTATGGCGCCGTCTGTGTAGCCGAAACCGGTCTTATTCAAGGGGCCGCCATAGGGGTTGTTATTCTGGCCGGCTGGTTCATCTGGCGCGGGCACGCCGTAAGGGTTGATTTTGCTGGGCTGGCCCGGACACTCCGTCTGGTACATGAACCACGTCTCGTGCGAGGTCCAGATCTTATCGCTGAACTTGTAGGTAAGGGTTCCGACGTATTGTTGAATATTATTGAAACCCCAATGGGCGTTGTTGATGGCGTTACCACCACCATAGAAGCCGAACTTGTTGTTGTCAGATGTGTATTGGAGCATGACGCTCAAAGTGGGCTGGCATCCTGGGTCCTGAGTTTCCCAAAAAGGCAGGTCGTTGCCCGCAGACGGCCCCAGTTGGATGGTCCAGTTCTTGTTCAACTTGAGCGTTGCGAAAACACCCCATTGGCAGTAAGGATCGTAAGTATAGAGCAACGAATGGGAGGACATCAGGTTGTTGGGAGCCAATTGTGCTTCGATGTCCGCCTCCGAGATGATACGGCCGAAAGTCAGGTTAAGGCCATCCGCAATCTTGGGGATGTACCAGTTGAAGTACATCATCGGATTGTCCGTTCCGTAAAAGGCATCGTGCTTGAGCAATTGATCGCTGCCCCAGCCGCGTGAGATCATGTAGCGATAATCCAAACCGTAAACCTGCGACAACCGAAAACCCCAATCCATGTGGTCAGTCTGGGCCTCATCAGGCGTTCGTTCCAAGTAGAACACGAGTTGATTTTGCTCGAATCGATCCGAGCGCTGATCATAAGCTTCCGGAAAATTGTCGCCGGTAATAACTTGACCCGCCGCGCCGCCATGATCCGACGTACTAATGTTGCCTGAGAAATCCTCCCAGCCGTAGAACTTAATTCTGCTGTCCGACCACGCCTGGCCGTGCGGTCCTTCGTAGAGCGTTTCCATGAACGGATAATCCGGCGTCAGGTTTTGATCGCCGATGACTTCCGTGCCGCCGATCTGCCATTCGCCATTCGGATACGGTGGGGAATCAAAAGGCGCCGGAAGATCGCGCCGGGTGGGCGGCGGAGGGGTTGTTCCTGGCGGAACCGGCGCAGGAGGTATGTAGGCGGGCGTGCCCAGATCGGCCCGCATGACGTCGTCCAGGCGCTTCCACCAACTGGCCTTGGACATGGCGCCGATGGGGGTTCCCGACAGCGTTGTCGGCGCATTGGTGCTTCCATCGGCAAAGGCGAATCGGGGGAGCGTTAGCAGTCCGGCGATCGCGAGGGCAATGGCCCAAAGACAATGGTTATGACAGGAATGTTGGTGACTCTTTCGTTTTGCTTTCATTTTTGTTAATTTCCTAACATGGCTGACTTGCTTTTGGTTAATTGTATCAACATCGGGCCAACACGTTCCAAGTCCATCAGCACACGGAATGCCACATTGCGCGCCGATAATAAACGCAATGCCCTAAATGCTTCTTGAACAATTGGGTTTTCCTTTGGAGCGGAGAGAGATCAACAAAAGTACTTTGACGCCGTACGTTTTATCAAGTTTCACAAGTACATTTGCTCCGGTTTTGTGCGGTCCGCGCGTTCGTAGTTGTAAGGTTCGAACTCTGCCTTCATGCCAGGCTCAGCCTGACGGACGTAACGCCCGTCTTTCCACGAGTATCCGATGCGCCGCAACCGTCGCCGAAAGGTTTCGTCGCTTACCTCGCATGACAGCAACGATCCTACGTGCGAGCGAAGTGTGGCCGCGCTCCATCGATTCGACCGATACCCGAAATTTTCAGGAGAGAAGGCCAGGGCATGGACAATGCGCGCGTCGATAGCTTCCGTAAACAAGGTGGGGCGTCCTGACCGCGGCGCGTCGTGCAAATCACTGTCGGGTGCATTTCCAGAATAGGCTGCGATCCAGTTATAGACCGTTTGCCGAGTCACGCCAAGCAACGAGGCTATGTTGCTAACGGACGTTCCCTGGTTGACGGCCAACAAGGCGGTCGCACGCCGATAGACGCTGCTGCTTTGGCTTTGTTTTAGTTGGCGGCGCAATCCGGCGGACTGCTCCTCCGATAAAATGAATGTGCGCATGGTCATTCACGGACTCCATTGTCAAAAGAGTTTTGTGGTTTGAGGCGATTTGCTCTTGGGAAATCAGGCAAACAATGGCTGGACAAGCTCAGTTTGCTGTCGGAAGAAAATTCAAAAGCGGTGTGCAAAAACAAACTAGGCTGTTGTTTCTTTGCCATTTCGCAAAACTTGTTCGCTCGCGGCTTGGAAATGGAAAACAAGACCAGAAACCAGGCTTTGGACGAGCACGGCCTCATACAATCCGCTTTGCATTTTAAGACTCCGATCATGAGTGCGAATTAAAACCGCAGTGACGAATGTGGACTAATCAAAAGCCGCTCAGGAATTCTTAAAATAGTATTAAAACAGTTAGCTTTTGCCGCGGACCCAAGTGCGCTCACGAGAAATCAGCAGACAGCCAGTTGTTATTCATTAGCCTCGCTGGCTCCGGTAGAGGAGTCTGAACAATTTTGGCGGGGTCATTAAGAATTTATTTATACTTCTACAACTCTTTTTAAGAACTTGTTAATAATTAGGACCTTTCAAGACCAACATTGACAGCGCAAAGCACAATGAACGCGTACTTCTTGCAAACAGCGATATCTCGGCAAACACAATTCAAAAGATTTATCCAACATGGACAAAATACAACACCGTGCATTTTACTCAGCATCAGAGTTGTCACAGAGATACAGAAACCTGATAAAAGAAAAATGCGTTGTTGAAGGCCGCAAGAATTTTCTCTTGCTCCGACAATTTGGACGGCCCAAAAGACGCGTAGGATGCCGTACATGCCATGCCCTTGTTCGCCTTTCATTAGCCAACC
>Ga0302325_10033525_pt1 | contig 10521 bp, 14 predicted proteins | sample Palsa_T0_2_FD_201948 | JGI IMG/M metagenome (GOLD analysis project Ga0302325, IMG submission 201948) | Peat permafrost microbial communities from Stordalen Mire near Abisko, Sweden - Palsa_T0_2 | ecosystem: Environmental > Terrestrial > Soil > Palsa > Peat permafrost | place: Sweden: Abisko...
TCCAGGACGCAGAGCAACTCGGTGCAGTAGCGCAGATCCTTGACCCGCTTGCGCCACTCGTGCAGGTGCTCGCCGGTGGGGCGGCGGCGGGCCCGGCGATAGCGCTGGCGGCCCTCCCTGTAGATCCGGCGCAGCCCCGGCTCGACGCTCTGCCAGTCCGCGTCCGCGGGCAGCCAGCTGCCCGCCCGCTCGCGCACCTGGTCGAGGTCGGCGGCGGCCTGGCGAGCCGGGCCGGCGTCGGCGCGCAGATGCGCGGTGGCGCGGTCGCGCTCGGCCTGCAGGTGTGCCCGTAGGGTCGGGTGGTCGTCGTGGGTCGCGGCGGTCTCGTCGTCGGCCGCGGACAGGGCATCCAGGGTGGCGACCATCACCTCGGCGTCGCGCGCGCCGGCCAGCTGTCGCGCCGCGTCGCGCAGCGCGCCGTTCTCCCGCGCGTACGCCGCCTCCCCGAGCGCCGGACGCAGCAGCCGCGCCAACGCGCGCAGGCGCTTGAGCGACTTGCGGGCTTCGTGCACGTCCTTGGCGCTGACGCCGCCGTCCGGGCGGCGCAGCCGCCGGGTGGTCTCGTCAATCTGGGCGCCGGCGACCCGGGCGAGACCGTCGGCCAGCGGCTCGCCGGCGCGCAGCGCGAAGCTCGGATCGTCCTGAGCGCTGACCGGTGCCACCGGGTGGGGCGCGACCGGGCCGTGACTGCGCCGGCGCGGCGGATGCAACGGGAGCTGTTCGTTAGTGCGCGCCATGCCAGCCCGAAGGCTAGCGGCTGTCCTGCCGGGGGTCCGCCGAGCCGACGGCGAGGAGCACAATGACCCCGTGCCTGAACCCCGCCGTTGTCTCCCGTCGCCGTGAGCGGACGCCGCCGGCTTCCGCCGGCTCGCTGGTGGAGCGTGCGCCGGGCGCAGAACCGCAAGCCCTCGACCTACCGGTGCCCGCTCTGCGACCGCCAGCTGGCCGCCCTCAGCGAGCACCTGCTGATCGCGCCCGAGGGCGACACGCGTCGCCGGCGCCATGCCCACACCGCCTGCGTGCTGGCCTCACGCCAGCGCGGCGAGATGCTCATGCGCGACGAGTGGCAGGCCACCCAGCCGCGCCGGGCGCCCTGGTGGCGGCGCTGGCTTCGCGGGGTCAGCGACGACTGACCGCGGCGCTCGGCAGAGCCGAGGGAATCGGGCCGAGGGGGCCGAGCATGCCGTTGTTGAGCGCGTAGGTGACCTGGGCGGTGCCGGCGGACGACCCGTCGGGGTGAAACAGCGCGTAGCCGAGGGTCACCTCGGTGTCGTTGGTGCTGACAACGCTGATCGAGCTGCTCGGCAGCGCGGTGTCGGTGCCGATGTAGCTGCCGTTCACGAAGAAGAACGCCTTCTGGCCGCCGCTCGGCGCAGTGCCGACGAGCACCTGCAGGGTGTCCTGGGGGTTGTACTGGCTCGGGCTGACCGCGGTGTATCCGTGCGCCATGACTACGCTCTCCGGGCCGCTTGAGCTCGTGCTCGTGGTCTGGGCGAACGCCGGACCGGACGCGGTCCGGGTCGAGCCGGTGGCGCTCGAGGCGCTCGTGGTGGCGGGCGGGCTCGAGGTGCTCGAGGTCGACGACGAGGTCGAGGTGGAGCTCGTCGAGCTGCTCGTCGGTGTGCTCGTGGCGGGCGGTGGTGGCGTCTGCGTGTTGGCCACCGACACCGTGTTGGTGCCGCCGGAACCGCAGGCGCACAGCAGCCCCGCGCACAGCGCGGCGGCCAGGCTCCAGCTGATACGGCGGCGGGTGATCACGCTCGCCCAGGATATTCGGCGCCGACCGTCGACTTCCTTGCACAAATTATTAGTAGCTGCTAAGTTACGCATAGTTAGCAGTCACTAATTACGCCGACGGAGGTCACCATGACCAGCATGCGCAGCAACTGGACCGGCGCGACGATGATCGTGGCTCCGCTGGCCGGCGTGTTCTCCGAGCGCTACGGCAGCCGCCCGTTCATGATCGCCGGGCTGTCGGCCCAGGCGCTCGGCCTCGGCTGGCTGGCCACGATCATCACCACGCACACCGCCTACGTGAGCATGCTCGGACCCTTCGTGCTCGGCGGCGCCGGCATGGCGCTCGTGTTCGCGCCCTCGGCCAGCGCGGTGCTGTCCTCGGTGCGGGTTGATCAGGCCGGCCAGGCCTCGGGTGCCAACAACGCGATTCGCGAGGTCGGCGGCGTGCTCGGAGTGGCCGTGCTGGCCTCGGTGTTCACCGGCGCCGGCGGCTACACCTCGCCGCAGGCCTTCGTCAACGGCCTCGTCCCCGCCGTGTGGGTGGGCGTCGCGGTGCTCGCCGCCGGCGCGCTGACCGCGCTGCTGCTCCCGTTCAGCCCCCGGCGGGCCTCCGTGCCCGCCGAGGCGGCCACCGCGCCCGAGCCGGCCCTGACCGGCTTGCGCGAACTGGAGGCGGCGTGACCGTTCGGGGCCGTAGGATCATGTCCACCATGCCCGCCGCCAGCACACCGTCGCGCCAGCGCGTCCCGGCCGCCGAACGCCGGGACGCGCTCATCGACGCCGCGGTGATCGAGTTCGCCCACAGCGGCCTGTATGGCACGCCGGTGGATCGGATCGCCCGGCGCGTGGGGGTGGCCCAGCCGTACGTGTTCAGTCTGTTCGCCAACAAGCGCGAGCTGTTCCTGGCCGCGGTGGCCCGCAGCTTTCACCTCGTCGGCGGCACTTTCGAGCAGGCCGCGGCGGCCTACGGCGAGGGCGCGCTGCCCGAGTGCGAGGACGTGTTCCAGGCGCTCGGCGAGGCCTATCTGGAGCTGCTGGAGTCCGACCGCGCCTGGCTGATGGTCCAGCACCACGCCTACGCCGCCTGCGACGACGACGTCGTGCGCGACCGGGTGCGATCGCTGTACGCCGAGCTGGTCGCGCAGGTGCAACGACTGTCCGGCGCCGACGACGAGCGGGTGGACGAGTTCTTCCGCTACGGGATGTGGCTCAACGTCGCGGCCGCCATGGGGGTGGCAGACCTGTCGGCCAGCTGTGAATGGATGCGCGCCGAGGCCCGCGCCGGCTCGGCGTAGTCAGGCCGCGGCGGCGACGCCCTCGATCAGCGCCGGCGTGACCTCGCGGATGTGGCCGACCGTCGCCGCGGCCAGGGCCAGGGCGTCCGCCGCCGGGGGGAAGGACCGGTTGGGCACCGCGATCACCCGGGTGCCGGCGGCCGCCGCCGAGCGCAGGCCGTTGCTCGAGTCCTCGATCGCCACGCATCGCCGCGCCGCCACGGCGAGCTGGCGGATGGCTTCCAGGTAGACGTCGGGAGCGGGCTTGCCGCGCGCCACCTCCTCGCTGGAGACGGTCGCGGCGAAGCGGTCGCGCAGGCCGGTCAGCTCGAGCACCGTGTCGATGACCTCGCGATTGGAGGAGGAGGCCAGCCCGAGCGGCCAGCGCGCGGCGGTGGCGGTCACCGTCTCGACGGCGCCGTCGATGAGCGGAAGGTGGGCGCGGTAGGCGTCGAGCAGGCGGGCCACCACCTGCTGGTCGATCGCCGGCGGATCCAGCGGGACGCCGACCTCGTCGTGCACGTAGCGCGACCACTCCGGCGCGCTCATGCCGAGCATGGCTTCGGTGGCGCCCGGCGGCCAGGCTCGGTCGTGTTCCCGCGCCAGCTCGCGCCGCGCATCGTCCCAGGCCTGCTCGGAGTCCACCAGCACGCCGTCCAGATCGAAGATGACCGCGGCCGGGCCGGGCTGGCTCAACTCGGTGACGGGACGGGCGTGGCCGCGAAGTCGTAGGTGACGCCGGTGAGCCGCTCGGACTGCTCCCACAACTGTCGGCCGGTGTCGGGGTCATGCGCCGCCCCGCTGGCCGAGACGAAGTGCGGATGCCCGCGCATCTCCCCGATGCCGTCCGGGCCAATGTAGGCCCCGCCGGGGACGTCGGGCATCGTCGCCGCGTACAGGCTCGGCCACGCGCCGTGGTCGGCGCTCTGAGCCAGCACCAGGTTGCCGATCGGCGCGTAGAGGCGGTCCAGCAGCGAGGTCTTGCCGGCGGTCTGCAGGTTGGTGGAGGAATAGCCCGGGTGCGCGGCGATCGCGCGGAGCTCCACGCCGCCCCGAGCCGCGCGCCGCTGCAGCTCGAAGGTGAAGACCAGGTTGGCCAGCTTGGACTGCCCGTAGGCCAGCCAGCGCTGGTAGCGGCGCTCGCTGTTGAGGTCATCGAGGTTGATCCGGCCGAGGCGGTGCATGATGCTGGAGACGTTCACCACCCGCGCCTGCGGCCGGGCGAGCAGCGCCGGCAGCAGCCGCCCGGTGAGGGCGAAATGGCCGAGGTGGTTGGTGCCGATCTGGGCCTCGAAGCCATCGGCGGTCTTGGCCCGGGGCACCGCCATGATGCCGGCGTTGTTGACGAGCAGGTCCAGCCCGGCATGCTCGCTGGTGAAGCGCTCGGCGAAGGCACGCACCGAGCCGAGGTCGCCCAGGTCGAGTGAGCCGAGCTGCACGTCGGCGGTTGGCACCTGGGCTCGCAATTGGGCCAGCGCCTCGGTGCCCTTCTCCTCATTGCGACAGGCGAGCACGACCTGGGCGCCGTGACGGGCCAGCTCGCGCGCGGTCACGAACCCGAGCCCGCTGTTGGCCCCGGTGACCACGGCGAGGCGACCGCGCTGATCGGGAATGTCGTCGGCCGTCCACCCGTGTGCCATCTGCCTCACAGCATGAACCCTTTCCGCCGGGGGTGGCGTGGCGCTACGATCCCGAGAGGATGGCATCCGAGCCTCTTCCTCCTGTCAAGCGTCGCCGGGGGCTGCCAGCCAGCCCCGGGACGATCGGCCTGATCGCGCTCGGGGTGATCATCACCCTGTTCGCCGTGCTCAATCTCGAGTCGGTCAAGGTTGACTGGATCGTCCACACCACCCACGCACCGCTCATCGTGGTGATCGCGGTGTCGATCCTGCTCGGGGTCGCCGGCGGCGCGCTCGGGCAGCGTCAGTCGGCCAAGCGCCACAAACCCTAGCCGCGTCGCCGCTGGTGGTCCGGGCTCGGGGCGGTATTGCCGTCCCGCGCCCACTCTCGGATTTGGCAACTTGAATCAAGAATTTTGGTATGCCACAATCTTTTCCCAATGTCCACAAGATTCAGCCCCCGGTCCTCGGCGGTGGAGGATTACTGCAAAGAGGTGTTCGCCCTGGAGTCGCGCTCGGAGGAGCCGGTGACCACGAACGCCCTGGCCGAGCGGCTCGGGGTGACCCCCGGGTCGGTCTCGGCCATGCTCAAGCGTCTGGACGAACTGGGGCTGATCACCCACGCGCCCTACCGCGGCGTGCGCCTGACCGCCCAGGGTCGCCGGGTGGCGCTCGAGGTGGTCCGCCATCACCGGCTGCTCGAGCTGTTCCTGTCCGACGTGCTGGAGATGCCGTGGGATCGGGTGCACGCCGAGGCCGAGGTGCTCGAGCACGTGCTGTCCGAGGAGGTGGAGGCGCTGATCGCGGCCAAGCTCGGCGATCCCACGGTCGATCCGCACGGCGACCCGATCCCCAGCGCCGACCTCGAGCTGCAGGAGCGCGGGAGTCGCAGCCTCGACAGCCTGCAGGCCGGCGACCGCGGGGTGTTCGTCCGCGTCTCCGACACCGACCCCGAGATGCTGCGCTACCTCGACGGCTGCGGGATCTCGCCGGGCGATGCCTTCCTGGTGCGCGAGCGCCAGCCGTTCGGCGGTCCGCTGTTCGTCAGCTTCGGCTCGCATGACCGCGAGCACGCGCTCGGTCGCGAGCTCGCCTCGGCGATGCGCGTGGAGCTCGAGTCGGGAGCCGGCGGCTAGCCATGGCGACCGGCGAGGCGGTTCTCCCGCCGCTGGGCTCCGAGGATCTGGCGCGCTCGCAGGATCGCTCGCGCGTGGTCGATGCCCGGCTGTCGGGCCATCGGCTCCGCCTGTTCTGGCTGCTCGTCGGTCCCGGCATCCTGGCCATGCTCGGGGAGAACGACGGCCCGAGCATGATCAGCTACGCGACGACCGGCGCGACCTACGGGCTCGGGTTCTTCGTGCCCTTCGTGATCGTCACCTTCGCCATGGCCGCGGTGTGCCAGGAGATGGCCATGCGCGTCGGCGCGGTCACCCACCGCGGCTACGGCGAACTGGTGCTGCAGCGCTACGGCAAGGCGTGGGGCTGGTTCGGCGCCGGCGACCTGCTGTTCACCAACCTGGTCACGCTGATCGCCGAGTTCGTGGCGATCCGGGTCGGCCTGGCCTACTTTCATCTCGGGCCGAAGGTGGCCGCGGCACTCGGGGTGGCGCTGGTGCTGTTCACGCTCAGCGGGGGGCGCTACTGGCGCTGGGAGCGGATCGTGCTCGGGCTGGCGGCGTTCAACGGGCTGTTCCTGGTCGCCGCGATCCTGGTCAAGCCCCACGTCGGAACGCTCGTGCACAGCCTCACCTTCACACCGCTGCCGGGGGGCAGCCTCAACACGCTGCTGCTGTTGGTGGCCTCCACCATCGGGGCCACGGTCACGCCGTGGATGATCTTCTTCCAGCAGAGCGCCTCCGCCGACAAGGGGATGACGCCGGCGGATGTCCGCCACGGACGCATCGACACCGTCACCGGCGCGGTGCTGGCCGCGGTGTTCGGCATCGGCGCGCTGATCGCCGGCGCCGCCCTGGCCACGCATAACGGCGGGGCGATCAACGGGCTGGCCGGCGCGGGCTTCCCGGCTGCGCTGCGGAGGGTGGCCGGCAGCGCGGTGGGCACGGTGTTCGCGCTCGGGCTGATCGAGGCCGGCGCCGTGGCGATCCTGACCATCTCGGCCAGCACGGCCTACGCGGCGGGCGAGTGCATCGGCGTCACCCACAGCTTCAACTCGACCTGGCGGGCGGCGGCGATCTTCCACGGCGCCAATATCGGCGTGGCGCTGGTGGCCGCCGCGGTGGTGCTGATCCCCGGCGCGCCGCTGCTGTCGATCGCCCTGAACGCGAACGTGCTCGCCACGGTGCTGCTACCGGTGGCGCTCGTGTTCCTGCTGATGCTGGCCAATGATCGCGAGCTGATGGGGCGCTGGGTCAACCGCCGCGCGCGCAACCTGGTGGCGGTGGCCATCGCCGCGTTCGTCACGCTGGCCGGCACCGCCTACGCGGTCGACTCCTTCCTGCAGACCATCCATGCGATCCCGTCATGACCGAGCCGCCGGACATCGACGAGGAGCTCGTGATGTTCCTCGAGCGCGATCAGCTGGTGGCCGACACGTCGGTGCCGGTGTCACCGGCGGTGCTCGGCCGGCGCGTGCGGCTGGGGCTGTGGGCGCTGCGCGGGTTCGTGCTGGTGACCAGCGCGATGGTGATCATCACCTTCGTGTCCGACCTGCACTAGTCGCCGAGCAGGCGGGCGGTGGCGCCCTGGAGGGTCTGCTCGCCGTACAGCATCGACGGGTCGCCGCTGGTCAGCACCGACAGCGCGATCGTCTGCCCCGGACGCTCCAGGCGCGCGCCCTGGTTGACCGTCCACCCGGTCTCGGGCAGCCAGCCGCCCTTGAAGAACACCTGGAAGGCCGGCCGTGCCGCCGCCGGAATGCCCCAGCTCTGGTCGGCGGAGATGCCCGACAGCAGCCCGCGCGCGTAGGCGACGAACTGGGGCGGGATGAGGCTGTCCTGCTCGTAGAAGAAGCGAGCCTGGTCGGCGGCCGAGATGTTGCTCAGCCCCCAGGCGCCGCCGGGATCCAGGGAGAAGTCGGTCATGCCGGCCGCGTTGGCCAGCGCGGTCAGCCCGCCGCCGCCGACGATCGCGAACACCGCCGAGGCGGCGTTGTTGTCGGACACGTGGATCATCGGATACAGCAGCGACGTGCTGGTTGCATCCAGGCCTCGATGCTCGGCTCCGAGCATCCGCAGATAGGCGACCAGCAGCATCGCCTTGATCAGGCTGGCCGAATGGAAGGTGTCGTGCATGCGCACGCCGCTCAGCTGCCCGGCGGTGTTGACCACCGCGAAGCCGTTGCGCCCGACGCGCGTGTCGAGAAAGCTCTCGGCGGCGGCGATGCCCGAGGCGCTCGGGAAGGTCGGCAGCGGCGTGCCGGTGCCGCTGCCCTGGAACTCGAAGGCGCCGGCCGTCGGGGTGGCCGTCGTGGCGACGGTCGCCAACAGCGCCAGGATCACCAGGCCGGTTCTGCGCAGGCTCACGCGGTGGCCTTCGGCGGGGTGAGCGCCACGAAGTCGTGATCGCGGCAGGGCAGCCGGGCCGACGGCGGGCCCATGGCGCGCGCCCAGGCCGGCACGAAGCACACGACGAAGGCGAACCGATGGGCCGGCGGGTCGACCACCGCGCTCATCGTGGTGACCCCCGGCCGGGCCTCGCTGGTACGCGTCTCGGCCACGAACTGGAAGTGCTCGGAGCCGGTCAGGGCGACGTACCAGAAGGCGTTCACCGGGGGCGAGCTGAAGGACTTCGTGTGCACCGCGGTGGCGCTCAGCAGCGTTTGGCCGCGGGCGAGCGCCCGCGACTGCAGGGTCACCGCCGGGTTCACCGTCACCGCCTCGGTCGGGCTTTCTCCGCCCGCGCCACCGGCCTCGATCACCCGGACCCGGGAGTTGCGGCTCGGACGGATGCCCGCGAAGGCGAAGCTGCCGTTGGCCGCCGAACGCGTGCTGGCGATGACCGCGAAGCCGCTGTAGGGGTAGCGGTCGAGCTGCAGCTCGACCACTTGGTCGGCCTGCGGGCTGCCGTCGTGGCTGATCGTGCCACCGACCGCCAGCGCGTGGCCGAAGATCACCGTGGTCGATCCGAGCCGCAGCGTCAGCGTGGTGGCGGTGCTGCTGGCGGCCTGGGCCGGGAGGCTCGGCGCGATGAGGGCGAAGGCGCAGGCGGCCAGCGCGGCAGGGCGACCCCACCGCCGGCTCAACCGACCGCCTCCGCCGCGGCCCGCCCGGCAGCGCGTCCGGAGAACAGGCAGCCGCCGAGGAACGTCCCCTCCAGTGCCCGGTAGCCGTGCATGCCGCCGCCACCGAACCCCGCCACCTCGCCGGCCGCGTACAGACCCGGCAGCGGCGAGCCGCCGGGCGTGAGCGCGCGGCCCTGCAGGTCGGTGGCCAGACCGCCGAGTGTCTTGCGGGTGAGGATCGACAGGCGCACGGCGATGAGCGGCCCGGCGTCGGCGTCGAGCAGCCGGTGGGGTGTGGCCACCCGGCCGAGCCGGTCGGGCCAATACTCGCGGGCGGCGCGGATGCCCACCACCTGAGCGTCCTTGGTCAGCTTGCTGGTGATCGCGGTGTCGCGGGCCCACACCTCGCGCTGCACCGTCTCCAGCTCCAGCAGCGGTTCCTCGGTGATCGCGTTCATGCGCGCCACCAGCTCGGGCAGGGTGCGCTCCACCACGAAGTCCTTCCCGTGGCGCGTGAACGCCTCGAGGGGCGAGGGGGCACCGGAGCGGACGCGTTCGCGGATCACCGCCCGCAGGTCCTTGGCCGTCACATCGGGGTTCTGCTCCGAGCCCGAGAGCGCGAACTCCCGCTCGATGATCTTCTGCGTGAGGATGAACCAGGTGTGCTCGTAGCCGCTGCGCATGATGTGCTCGAGCGTGGCTAGCGTGTCATAGCCCGGGAACAGCGGCACCGGCAGCCGCCGGCCGCGGGCGTCCAGCCACAGCGAGGACGGCCCGGGGATGATGCGGATGCCGTGGGCGGTCCAAATCGGGTTCCAGTTCTCGATGCCCTCGACGTAGTGCCACATGCGGTCGGCGTTGATGATGCTGGCTCCCGCCTGCTCGGAGATCGCCAGCATCCGTCCGTCGACGTGGTCGGGCACGCCGGCCAGCATGTGCCGGGGGGCGGCTCCCAGTCGGCGCGGCCAGTTGGCGCGAACGAGCTCGTGGTTGGCCCCGATCCCCCCGGAGGTGACGATGACGATCGGGGCCGCCAGCTCGAAGCTGGCCACGGCCTCACGTGAGCTACGCTCGCCCCGGGCCACGTCGGAGGGCTCGAGCACGGTCCCGCTCACTCCGGCCACCGCGCCGTCGTTGAGCGTCAGTTCGTCGACCCGATGGCGGAAGCGCAGCGACACCAGGCCGCGGGCGACCGCCTCGCGCACGCGCTGCTCGAACGGGGCCACCACGCCCGGGCCGGTGCCCCAGGTCAGGTGAAACCGCGGCACCGAGTTGCCGTGCCCGCTGGCCAGCCCGCCTCCCCGCTCCGCCCAGCCGGGGCTGGGCACGAAGCGAATGCCGTGCTCGCGCAGCCAGGCTCGCTTCTCGCCGGCCGCGAAGTCGACGTAGGCCTCGGCCCAGCGGCGCGGCCACTCGTCCTCGGGACGATCAAACCCGGCGGTGCCGAGCCAATCCGACCAGGCCAGGGCGTGGGAGTCGCGGATCCCCACCCGCCGCTGCTCGGGGCTGTCGACCAGGAAGATGCCGCCGAGCGACCAGAAGGCCTGGCCGCCGAGCGAGGCCTCGGGTTCCTGATCGACCAGGATGACCCGGCGGCCGGCGGCGGCCAGCTCGGCGGTGGCCACCAGACCGGCCAGGCCGGCCCCCACCACGATGGCGTCAGCGGCGATTGGCGAGGTTTCCGTCATGCGTGCTGGCCGCCGCTGCTCAG
>Ga0302325_10033526_pt1 | contig 10521 bp, 4 predicted proteins | sample Palsa_T0_2_FD_201948 | JGI IMG/M metagenome (GOLD analysis project Ga0302325, IMG submission 201948) | Peat permafrost microbial communities from Stordalen Mire near Abisko, Sweden - Palsa_T0_2 | ecosystem: Environmental > Terrestrial > Soil > Palsa > Peat permafrost | place: Sweden: Abisko...
AGATAGCCGTCAGTTCGGACCATGGAGACGAGCAGTGTCAGCGAACCCATATAGAGGAAGATCGTTGAGGATCCACTGCGAGTCGCCATGTGTCCGGGCAGTGTATCACCGCCGCGCCAGATTATTGATTCCCGCTCTGACGGGTTCAATTGGGAACAGCCCGCACGCATTATCGGCAAGGTCACGTTGGCGCGTCTCCGCGCGGGGTCAACTTGCCGCAAACCAAGTGTTGCAGGAGTTGGCGACAAAGGCCCGGGGATAAGGGTAGACGTCAGGCCGGCAGCGGTTTCGGCTTGCGGGCCAGCCAAAGGAGCATGATGCCGAGCAGGATACTGGCAAGAATGCCGGTGATGGCATCGATGGCCAGGCTGCCGGCGATTCCTCCGCGGGCAAAGCCGAAGGCGTCAACGTAGAGCATGTACGAGGTAGGAACGCCATAGGCTGAGCCGATGAAGCAGAAGGTAGTGGAGGCGAGGGGATTGTCGCGGCCGATGGTTTCGAAGATGATGCCCATGCTGACGGTGATGGCGAGGGACTGAAAGAGGTTCTCGGTGATGAGGGTGATGGCGTAGGAGGTAGGTGTGTGGGGGAGCAGGATGAGGGCCAGGGTGCAGAGCGCTCCGAGGACGCCGACGGCGAGGTAAAGGGGACGTAGCGGCAGAAGTCGGCTGAGGGCAGGGAAGATGAGGCAGCCGGCGATGCCTCCGGCGGCTACGCCTACGCCGCCGACGAGGCCGACGAAGGCGGGCGAGGCGTGGAAGTCGGCGCCGCGGCTGCCGAGGAAGTTGGTGAGCGAGAACGTTCCGGCAGGCGCGAGGAAGAGGATGACGGCGATGAGGACTTCGGGGCGTTTGACGAGGGTGAGGAGGTCGCGGTTGAACTGGCTGAAGGATTCGGCGGCGAGGCGGCGGTCAGGGCCGGGAGCCTGCATGAAGGGGAAAGGGATGGTCGGGAGCAGGATGACAGCGGCGAGGATGAGGGCGGCGGAGAGTGGCGAGACGTGGCTGACGAGCTGGTTGCAGCCGATGGCCATGATGCCGAAGCCGCCGACGTTGCCGATGGTGATCCAGACACTGAGGGTGTTCTCGTCTTCGGCGGCGGTGATGGAGGAGAGCCAGCCGCCGACGGCGCTCTGGTAGAGGTAGGCGACGAAGAAGCCGAGGGTGAGGACGGTTTCGAGCAGGACGAGGTGGTCGAGGTTGAGGAAGGCGACGAGGATGGTGAGCGAGGCGATGACGGCGAGGACGAAGGCGTAGGCTCGGCGGCTGAAGTGGACGTCGAGCATAGGGCTGAGCAGGAAGGCCCAGAAGCCGGGGGAGAAGGCGACGGCGGTCAGGCCGGCGATGGCGTCCTCGGAGACGTGGTGTCCGGCGAGGAGTTGGGGGACGGCAAAGGCCACGACTCCGCCGTAGAGGCCGTAGGAGAGGTTGGTGAGACCCATTAGCCAGACGGGAACCCGATGGCGGCTTGGCATGCTGCGGAGTCTCCGACGCAGTTGAGGTTAGACGAGGCTACCACGGTCTGGCGAGTTCGGACCCGGTTAGGTGGACGCCCAGCACGGAGGCGGGGCAAAGACGAATCGATGCCAGCAAGGGCACACTGCTTAAATCGAGCTCCCGACCGCTGGCAGCTCCGCCGCTCCAGACAAGGCCGATTGGGTCAAGAATTGATTGGTACCGGCACGGCGGCTTATCTTTCCCGTTGGTCCAAACTGCTAGAAGCAGGGGTCCGCATGAAAAAAAGGGGAAGAAAACCGCAATTTTGACCCCTCAGGCGATTTGGATGACGCGGTTGAGGATTGGCTCGCGGTTGGGCAGCGTGGCTTGGCGGCAGCGGCCGGTACAAGCGAGAACGGTTCACCAACGCCACGAATATGTTGTATGCGGCGTTCAGTGAGGATTGGCAGGGCGACGAGCGGACGCTCCATGTAGCCTTCGAGCAATTCAGCGAGGCACTTATAACGGACGGGGACTTCGGTTATCGTCATCTTGAGGTCTCTGTGGTTTACCCCGACAGGAGCAGGTGAAAGCCGGCAGCCGCCACGCTTCATGGTGAGGGTCGGATTCTAAGCCGTAATGCCTGTGTAGTCGACGGCAGAGAACTGCTTATAAGCGTCCCGACACTGATCGAGTCAATACGCCAGCGCCACGCCGTCGGCGCGCATCTCGCTGGCGGCAGCGTAGACGCGGTCGGTTCCCTGTTTGCGATTCTCGATGCACTCGTAGCGGCCGAACCCGCCATCGCTTGCGCCCATGGTCCAACCGAGATCGATGAGAGCATTGCGGGTTGCGACGGGGATGCCCGCTTCAAGGTGCAGCAGGCCGCTCGGTGAAAGCCCCGGCGGGTCTTCGCCCATGGTCTGCGACGATCCCTCATGGTGCCACCTTGGGCTGTCGCCGGCAGCCTGCACGTCGAGTCCGTAGTCGACGCGGTTGAGGATGATCTGGGTCTGGCCCTGCGGCTGCATGTCCCCGCCCATGACGCCGAAGGACATCCAGGGGACGCCGCTCTTTGCAGCGAACCCAGGGATGATCGTCTGAAAGGGTCGCTTGCCTGGCGCATAGATGTTGGGGTGCCCATCCTGAAGCGAGAAGAGCTCCCCGCGGTCCTGGAACATGAAGCCGAGGCCGTCGGCGACCAGGCCTGAGCCCATGCCGCGGAAGTTCGACTGGATGATGGAGACCATCATGCCTTCGTTGTCGGCGGTGGTGAAGTAGGTGGTATCGCCGTGGCTGGGAGCCTGGCCTGGGTGGGCGGGCTCAAGTATGCGATTGAGCCGGATGAGTTTGGCGCGTTCCTTTGCGTAGTCCTTCGAGTTCAGCCACGCGATGGGGATTTTGGCGAAGTGCGGATCGGCATAGTAGCGGGCGCGGTCTTCGTAAGCAAGGCGTTTGGCCTCGATCTGGAGCTGAAGAGAATTTGGCGACTGGAAGCCCATCTCTCGTACGTCGAACTGCTCGATGATATTGAGCATCTGCAGGGTTGCCAGGCCCTGGGTGTTTGCGCCCATGCCATAGACATCGACGCCGCGGTAGGAGGTGACGAGGGGATCGATCCACTCGGCCTGATGCTCGCGCAGGTCCTCTTTGGAGAGCCAGCCGCCAATGCGTTTGAAGTAGGCATCGATGGTGTCGGCGATGGGGCCCTCGTAGAACGCATCGCGGCCACCCGCGGCGATGAGGCGGTAGGTGCGGGCGAGGTCGGGATTGCGAAAGACGTCGTACTCGTTGGGCGCGTTGCCGCCGGGCTGGTACGTATGCACCGCGTTTGCGGTCTCTTCCACCCCGGAGCCCGGCTTAACGAATGCCGCCATATTTCGCTTGATGTAATAGCCGATGATCTGCGGGACGGGAGAGCCGGCCTCGCAGTAGTGAATGGCCGGCTCAAAGAGCTCTGCCCACTTGAGTTTGCCATAGCGCTGATGCAGGGCCCACCATCCGCCGAGGGCCCCTGGAGTCGAGACGGTCACCGCTCCGAGGCGTGGGAGTACTCCCTGCTTTGCCCGCGATCGCGCGGTTTCGAGAGACAGCGACTTCGGCGACTTGCCTGAGCTTGCCATGCTGACGACTTTGGCCTGTTTTGGGTCCCAGAGCAGGGCGTAGCAGTCGCCGCCGAGGCCGGCGCTGACCGGCTCGACGAAGCCAAGCAGCGCGTTGGCGGCAACGGCTGCGTCTACGGCGGAGCCACCGCGGCGGAGGGTTTCTATAGCGACCTGGGTTGCCAGGGGATGGGCCGTTCCGGCCGCACCCGAGCATCCCAGCGCCGGTGAGCGGGTCGAGAAGCTTGCGCCGGATGGGCGGTCCCCGGCGTGAACATCGGGACGGACGAAGCTCTCGGTGCCGGCAGGCTGAAACTTCGGGAGATTGTCCGGAGCGGGTACGGAAGCCGTGCTCTCCGCAGCGCTTCCGCCGGCGAGAGTTTGGCTGAGCGACGCCGAACCGGCCGCGGCGAGGGGAAGCGTGGCGAGAAAGGTTCGACGGCGCATGGTGGCGACCTCAGGGGGAACTCCGATGCAACAAGCCTTACACCAGGCAGCGGCATATCTGGGGTGCGGCGGCGGGCTATACGGTTCCAATCATAGAAGAGGAGGGCGCTTTGCCGCCGATTGCGGGAGAGCGCGCCGTCTTGAGGATAGCGTGGAAGGTGCTAGAAGATGAATTTGCCGCTGAGCTGAAGCTGCCGGGACGAACCACCGTCGCTGGTGGCAAAGCGGGTTGCGGTGATCTGGCCGAAGCTGGCGGACTGAACATTGCCCGACGGTTGACCGAAGTTGGGGTGGTTGAGGATGTCGAAGGCATCAACCCGCAGGGTGAAGGTGAGATTTTCGAAGATCTTTGTTTCTTTCTCGCCGGAGACATCGAGGTCGGCATAGCCGGGGCCTTCCACCGCGTTGCGCTGCATGGAGCCGAGGGCAGTATAGGTGGAGGGGGCGGTGGACGCGGTGGCGCTGGCTTGTGTCCCCTGGATCTCGAAGACGCAGGCCGGAGTGTAGTTGGTTATATCGCAAACCGTGCCGCCGTAGCCCAGCCCGTTACTTGGGAGGAGCGTGACGTTGGCAACTCCGGGGAACTGCTGCTTGGTCCTGGAGATGTGGCCCACCTGGGTTGGCCGAATCACGCCGCTGTTGCCGTTGTATCCATCACTGGAGGCGACGATGTTGACGGGATTACCGGTCTGGTACTGGATGATCGTCTCCAGCCGGTAGCCGGAGACGAACCCGTTGCCTTTGAACGGCAGCGCATAGATGGCGGTGCCGGCAAAGTGCTGGGGGACGTTGAAGTCAGACAGTCCATAGTTCACGCGGGGGTTGTTGCTGTCGGGCAGGGCAACGCTGGGGCCCTGGGAGCCGAGCGAGTTGATGTCCATGGACTTGGTCCACTCGTAGTTCACGTTGAACTCGAGCCCATGAGTGAAGTTCTTGCCCAGCGTGACCCAAAGCGCGTTGTAGTTCGAGTAGCCGATGCTGTTGCGCTCGGCGATGTTGGAGGCAATGTTGGCACCCGGATCGATGGGGCTGCTGGCCGCGAGCGCCGTAAACGGGTGAAGGCTTCCTGGAACGCCGCTGGCCTGGTTGGCGTTGGTGTAGATGAGCAAGTGATGACCCGTAGAGCCGTAGTAGCCGATGGAAGAAACCATTCCGCCGGGGAGGGCTTGCTGCACGTTGAAGTTGAAGTCTTCAATGTAGGCGTTCTTGAAGTTGGGGTTGACCCAGCCGAGCGCGAAGCCGGAGGCCGCCTTGGCCGAAGCATAGAGACTGCTCAGCGGAATGGGCGTGGCGCTGTTGCTGTAGGAAACCGCGGTCGTGAACGGAGGATTGCCGGTAAGAACGCTGACGGTGCCGGCAACGGGCTGGTCAACGAGATACCCGTAGGCACCGCGAACGACGGTCTTCTGGTTATTGAAGATGTCGTACGCGAAGCCCAGGCGGGGCTCCAGGTTGTAGTTCTGCTTGTAGGCGCCGTCGGCGGGGATGCCGTTGGTGCCGGCCTGGGTGAGCGTGACGCTGGTTGGATTGAAGATGGAGATGCGGTTTTCGCCCTCCAGCGGCGTACCGTTCCACTCGAAGCGCACGCCGTATTCGAGCGTCAGGCCGGGCGCGACCTTATAGTTGTCCTGCACAAACGCGCCCACGGCGTCAGCGTAGATGCGGTAGTCGATGATGTTGGGCTGAATGCTGAACACCGGGGAGACACTGGCCTGAAGGTTGGCGGTGGAGAGGGTCAAGGTGCCGATGTTGCCGGCGAAGCTGTAGTAGAGGTAGCGGCGCAACTCGCCGCCCCACTTGATCTGATGATTGCCCCTCAACATGGTCATGGTGTCGGAGAGCACGCCGGTGGTGGTGTCGCGCCCCTGCGGGAAGCCGGAGGGTCCGCCGATCTCGAAGCCAACATCGGTGACGGTGGTCTGCGGGATGCCGACGCTACCAGTGAGGCCGTCGCCGAGACCGACGCTGGCGGGATTGATGAGGTTGGCCGGATTGAACGCGATGGCGATACGGTTGAAGCCGAGACGGGCCTCATTGGTGACGGTGGAGTTGAAAATGTGAGTGTATTGCAGTGTGCCGATCTGGCGGTGCGCGGCGCGGTGGTCGCCCCAGCCAGGCAGTGTGTCGCCTTGGAGGGCGGGCTCGGTGCGGACGTCCTTCTGGAACGCGTAGAAGGCGTGCAGGGAATCGTTGGTGCCGATCTGCTGCAGTACGTCGCCGGTGTACTGGTCGATCTGCACCGGACCTGGAGTAAACGAGACATAATTGGCGCCGCTGTTGGCAATGGGGACCAGCGCTGCAATCTCTGCGCCGGGGGTCCCGGGGGTGAACCCGGCGAGCTGGGTCGAGGTAAACACCGGGCTGTTCTGCAGGATTCCCTGGTGCTGTCGGAGGGCTTCGTAGCTGAAATAGAAGAAGGTGTGGTCGCGCCAGATGGGGCCGCCGACCGAGCCGCCGAAGTTGTTGCGCTTCAGCGGGGCCTTGTCGCCGGTGTTGGCAACCAGGGGAACCCCGGTGGCGGGGTTGAAGGAGCGATTGAAGTAGTTGCGGGCATCCAGCGCTTCATTGCGGAAGTAGTCGAAGGCGTCGCCGTGGAACTTGTTGCCGCCGGAGCGGGTGGCGACGGTGACGATTGAGCCATCGCTGCGTCCGTATTCCGCGCTGAAGCTCTGATTATCGATCTTGAACTCGGACGTGGTATCGATCGACGGCTGAAAGGTAATCTGGTTCTGACTAATATCGTTGAGATTGATGCCGTTGATCTGGAAGTTGACCGAATCTTCGCGATTACCGGCCGTGATGAAGGAGTTGGCGCCAAGTCCGCGGCTGGGCGAGGTGAGGCTGCCTGCGGTGTCCGCCACAACGCCGCCTGGCGTCAGCACGGTGAGGTCGAGGAAGTGGCGGCCGTTCAGCGGCAGCTCCTGCACCGTGTTCCTGTCAATCACCTGTCCCACCGTGATGGTCTGGGATTCAATCTGCGAAGCGGTGCTCTCCACCTGGACCGTTGCTCCTGTCGACGCGAGCGCGAGTTTCAGGTCGACGCTGACCTTCATGTCGACATCGAGTGTCACCTTCTCGACCGTATCCATGCTGAATCCCGCGGCCGTGGCCGACACCTTGTAGTCCCCGGGCTGTAGCGACGGGGCAATATAAATGCCTGCGCCATCGGTCACGATGTCGCGGTTCAACCCGGTCGCGAGAGAATGCACGGTCACGTGCGCGTTCGGCAATACCGCGCCGCTCGGATCTGTGACGGTTCCGGACAAGGTGGCGGTGGACTGCCCCGAAGCGCTGACCGCGAACACTCCGGCGAGCGACACTAAACAGAGAGCCTTGACGAGGTCCACTTTTAGCCTCCGAAAAATGAAAGTCCTCGCACTCCCAATGGGAGAGTGCGAAGTATTCGGGGACTGCTTGATCGCAGTCCTGCTAAAGCTTGATTACGATTATTTGAAGATATATCAAATATTGGGATGCGCAGGATTTTTGTTGTATTTATGTTGTCATTGCATTGTCACCGATGCGTCTTGACGCGAAGTGCAATATCCTGAGTCCAAGGCTTTCTTGCACCCGATGGAGCGGCTTCGATAGCTGCAATCGCCACAAGAGAAAGAATTAGCCATGGTTCGCTTGTCTACATCGGCCCGACGTTTCGCGATTCGTCCTTGCCACTTGCTGGCTGCTTATATCTGGCTGGGGGTGCTACAGCTTGCATCCGTCGCGCAACCGCCAGCCCGTGCCGGCCACGATCTGCGCGACTACAGGATTGCCGGAACTCCTATCGCTGCGTCTCCCGCGGACAAGCAGGTCGCCGCGGCACTGAGAGAAGTCTCCGCAACTTCAATACGCGCCAATATTGAGGCCCTTGTTCGCTTCAATAACCGGAGTACCGTCTCCAGCGTCGAGACCGACCTTCCGCCTGGGACAAGCGTTGTTGCGGCTTCGGACTGGATCAAGCAGCAGTTTGAAGCCTATAGCAAGGCGTGCGGCAATTGCCTGGAGGTCAAAGTAGACTCCTTCGTGGAGCCGCCCGCTACAGGCACGGCCACGGCCAAACCTCGCATCGTCAAGCCGACGCCTATCCGGAATATCTATGCGATTCTGCGTGGTGGCGATCCGGTACAGGCCAAACGGATGTACCTGGTCACGGGCCACTATGACACGCGTGAGACGGATGTGATGGACACGCATGATCCCGCGCCCGGGGCGAACGACGACTCCAGCGGAACGGCGGTCAGCCTCGAAGTAGCCCGAATTCTGAGCAAGTATAGGTTTCCAGCGACGATCGTCTTCGTATGCGTCGCAGGCGAAGAGCAGGGGCTGAATGGGAGCCGTCATCTCGCGAAGCTTGCCAGGGAAGAAGGCTGGCAACTCGAAGGCGTTCTGAATAATGACATCGTAGGCGGAGACACTACACCGGGCGACACGTCGCAGAACAAGTCGCTGGTGCGTGTCTTCTCGCAGGGTATCCTACCGTCCGCACCCATCGAAACCATCGCGCGGATGCTCTCCCTCGGCATGGACAACGACACGCCGTCGCGCGAACTGGCGCGCGACGTGCTCGCAGTCGGTCGAACCTACTTCCCCCCTTCCAGCGCGAGGCCTTCAACTTCGAAGCTGGGGCCACTTGAGCCGTTTGAGCCGGTAATGGAATTGCGCCTGGATCGCTATCTGCGCGGCGGAGACCATAGCTCCTTCAGTGCGGAAGGGTTCCCGGCAGTCCGCTTTACCGAGTGGAGAGAGAACTTCAACCATCAGCATCAGCATGTGCGAAATGAGAACGGCATCGAGTACGGAGACCTCCTGAAGTTCGATGACTTCCAATACATCGCACAGGTCGCCCGGCTCAACATGGCCACGCTGGCTACGCTGGCGTCATCGCCAGGCGTGCCCCGGAACGTCCGCATCGTCACCACGAATCTCGACAACAACTCCACGCTGAAGTGGGATCCGCCTCCCGCTGCTGCTGGCCCCGTCCATTACCAGATCGTTTGGCGCGAGACCGCAGCCTCGGACTGGCAGTACGACGCGGACGCCGCAAAGTATGGCGCTACCGGCGCGAACAACTCCGCTACGCTTCCGGTCTCGAAGGACAATGTCTTCTTCGGACTCCGCGCCTGCTACGCCACGGGATATTGCAGCCAGGCGGTCGCGCCATTGCCCGAAGGCCGCTCGTGAATTCTTGCTTAATATTGTTTAACAGCGGTCGGCTTGCGCAAATTGTGTATGAATTGCACTTGCAAATGCCCCTGATTGCGGTGATATATCTCCTTGTAGCGTGCTTGATTTCACTGAGGCAAGCATCGCCGAAAGGAACACGATGTCGCGATCGCGCCGGGACTTTCTTGCCAAGAGTTCCTTGGGATTGATGGGGGTGGCGATGTCCGCCAAGACCGCGGCAGCAAAGCAGACGCCGGAGACGCCAGGGGCTCCTCCCGCATTCGGCACGTCCGCGCCGGTCGGTCCTGCGGTGTCCGTGGAGACATTTGCCGAAGCCGAAAAGCTGATGCAGGTGGAGATGACGCCGAAAGATCTCGCGCAGGCTGCGGGAAACTGGCAGCAATCTCTGGCATCCGTCTACGAGCGCCGGGCGGGTCCCAGGAAGCTGCATATCGAAGAAGCGATCGCCCCGGGCACAGTGTGGAACCCGACCTTCCCGGGAACCACAAGGGGTCCTGCGAAGGATGAGTTCATAATTCTCTCCCGACCCCTGCCCCGTTTCCCGGCGAACGAGGCCGAGATAGCGTTCGCACCCGTCACATTGCTTTCGGAATGGATCAAGTCGCGGCAAATTACCTCGGAGCGGCTGACCAATATCTACCTCAAGCGGCTGGAGACCTTCGATCCAAAGCTGCGCTGCGTGATTACTCTGACGCGTGAACACGCGCTGGAGCAGGCCCGTGCAGCAGATAAAGAGATTGCCGCAGGCAACTATCGAGGTCCGCTGCACGGAATTCCGTGGGGTGCAAAGGATTTGCTCGATACAGCAGGCATTCCGACCACTTACGGCGCGGAACCGTATCGCAATCGTGTGCCCGAGAAGGATGCAACCGTGACCGCGCGGCTCAACCAGGCGGGCGCGGTGCTGGTCGCGAAGCTGAGCCTCGGCTCACTGGCTCTGAACGATGTGTGGTTTGGCGGCGAGACCATGAACCCATGGGTGCTCGAAGAGGGTTCTTCCGGCTCGAGCGCCGGCCCAGGTGCCGCAGTCGCGGCGGGTCTCGTCGGCTTCGCCATCGGCAGCGAGACCCAGGGCAGCATTGTCAGTCCGTCGATGCGTTGCGGCGTTACGGGTCTGCGCCCAACTTACGGCCGGGTCCCGCGCACCGGAGCGATGACCCTGAGCTGGACCTGCGACAAACTCGGTCCGATGGCGCGCTCGGTCGAGGACACGATGCTGGTGCTCAACGCCATCACCGGGCCGGATGCTGTAGACGTAGCATGCGTTCAAAGCAAGCTGTCGTTCAACTCCGGCGTCGGCGTCACCCATCTGCGCGTGGGGTACATCCCGGCGTGGATGCAGAGTGCGCCGGCAA